>WNGB01003567.1_pt1 | contig 24740 bp, 16 predicted proteins | sample 5400681 | NCBI WGS metagenome assembly WNGB01 (sample SAMN13153367, study PRJNA577476) | soil metagenome | isolation source: 115 cm soil or saprolite under grassland replicate 2 | place: USA:California | collected 2016-06-15
CCCCCCATCCTCGAGCAGGCTCAGGATGAGCCGAATCATCAGGTCCTTCTGCGCCGGCTCGCTCTCCGCGACGAGGAGAGCGAGGGCCACCATGGTGTTGTCGGCCAGCCGGAACGCCCCGTCCGGGCGGACCAGCATGCCGTTCCGCCGCAGGTACTCCAGGAACAGCAGCGTGCCGATGCGCTTGTTGCCGTCGGTGAAGGGATGGTCCTTGATGAGGAAGTACAGGAGGTGGGCAGCCCTCGCCTGAACGCTCGGGTAGAGGGGCTTGCCACCGAAGGTCTGCTCCACGTTGCCGAGAATGGCTCCCAACTGATCGCTGCGCTCATGGCCGAAGAGGCTCGGAACGGCCCCGGTGGCGGCCACGGCCTGGCGGAGGCTCGTGATGGCGCTGCGCGCGCTCTCGAGAGTCAGGGTCTCCTTCGGTTTGCGCGGGTGAAGGGGCGTCTCGGGGAGCCGCCGTTCGTCGAACTCCAGGAGCAATCGCCACGAGCGCGCGTACTGCTCGACAACCTCCAGGATGGCACGCCCTTCGTCGGTGACGAGCTCGTGCCTTCTCAGCGTACGCGCGAGCAGGCCCACGGCCTGCTCCATCTCACCGATGCCCTTCTCGCGCAGCCGCCGCTCGTTGAGCACGTAACCGCGCAGGAGGTAGTCCCGCAACGTGCCGGTGGCCCAGATGCGGAACTGGGTTCCCCGTTTCGAGTTGACCCGGTAGCCGACGGAGAGGATGGCGTCGAGGTTGAAGTACTCGACCTGGCGAGTGACCTCCCGGCCGCCCTCGCGCTGAACTGTTGCATTTTCTGCAACGGTTGCCGTACGTTTCAGCTCGCCCGTCCTGAAAACCCTCCGCAAGTGCCGAGAGATCACCGATTTGTCGCGGCCGAACAACTCCGCCATCTGGGTGAGGGAGAGCCAAACGGTCTCCCCTTCCAGGCGCACCTCCAGTCGCACCCGGCCGCCCTTCTCCTGATAGACGACCACGTCACCGCCGGTGACCGTCCCTTTCCCCATCTTCGCTTCAGATCCCACTTGATTTTTCCCTGTCGGCGGCTCGAAGGCAAAAACGCCCCGGTCCACACCCTCCCGGCCCGAAGTGTCCGCCAGCGATCGGACAGCTCAGGTCCGATCGGCGAAGCCTGACCGTCTGCCAGCATCAGGACCCGCGCCGGCCGGCCTGCTAGCATCGGCACCCATGAGCAGGCGCCCGACCCCTGCACCCCAAGCCCAGCGTGCAAGCCCATGACCGACCCGCGCAAGTGCCCCTTCTGCGAACCCGACGGCGAGCGGATCGCCTTCGGCGAGCCGCTGGTCCTCGGCCTCTGGGACGCCATCCCCGCAAACCCCGGCCACCTCCTGCTGGTGACGCGAGGGCACGTCCCCACCTGGTTCGAAGCCACGCAGGAGGAGCAGGCCGCCCTGGTCAACGCCATCGACACGGCGAGGGCCGTCATCCAGGAGCGACACCGGCCCGACGGCTTGAACATCGGCGTGAACGTCGGCAAGGCCGCCGGCCAGACCGTCTTCCACCTCCACGTCCACGTCATCCCGCGCTATCGCGACGACGTGCCCGACCCGAGAGGCGGCGTCCGCCACGTCATCCCCGGTCAGGGCAACTACCTGGACGCCGGCCTCCCGTCCAGGACGAGCGACCAGAGGAGCCGGCTCGTCAAGGGCGGCGACGAGGACCCGCTCCTCCCCCGCCTGGTCGAGCACCTCGCCGAAGCCCACGACGCCGACCTCGCGGTGGGCTTCGTCCTTCCGAGCGGCATCGACCGCCTCGGGAGGCACCTGGGCGACCTCCTCGACTGCGGCGGCCGCCTGCGCGTCCTCACCGGCGACTACCTCGACATCACCGATCCCGACGCCCTCACCCGGCTCCTCGCCCTCGAGGGCAACCGCGAGATCCGGGTCTTCGAGACCCGGCGCGACCCCGGGCCCGCGCTGCCGGCGCCGCTGCCTCCGCTGACCTTCCATCCGAAGGCCTACGTCTTCCGAAAGCCGACGGCCCCGGCGTGGCCTTCATCGGACGGGGCAACAGGTTTGTGGACGCGCCGGCCGAGTGGCTGCCTGACGTCCTGAGCACGGCGATTAGCCGGTCCCTTCCGGTTCCAGGGACCGGCACGAGGAGCATAATGAGCTCGACCTTATCAAGCCGGCCTGGAGACCTTGCCGCCTAGACCAAATTCTTCGTTAGCCAACAACACTGAGGCCCAATGAAGCCGTCACGCTGGAAGGAATCGGATTTCGAGGAATGGTTCAAGCAGGAGCAGCTCCTTCCGGATGGCGAGGCCGTTCTCCTAATCAGCAGGCAACGCTCAGCCCGCCATGGCGTCGACCTCCTCGCTCTGGACGCAACCGGTGGCCTGGTCATTATCGAGGTGAAGAACGAGCCGGCCACGCGCGCCGCGATCGGGCAGTCCTTGGAATACCTTGCTGAGTACGCCCACACCGCCGTGGAGGATCTCGATGACAATTACTCGCGACTGAAAGGCACCACCTCGAATCTCGCAACCGACTTCGCGGCCCGGTTCAAGAGAGCGCTCGCCGTAACAGCGCGTAGGCGCGTCTATCTCGTAGCACCGTCGTTCGATCTTCACTCAGCCGTGTGCGCCTGTTACCTGGGCGAGCAGTTGCTGGAGGGCAGAGTCGAGTACGGCCTCATAGAAGCCTGGCGGGAACGCAAAGGCTTCAGGATCAAGCTCCACAAGCGCCCGTCACCGGTGCATTCTCAGGATCTCCAACTACGAAGCTTCGCACTTACCCCTGGCGGGCGTCTGTACTGCGTCCTTGAGCCGGGCAAGAAGCCGGTCATGTGGTACATCGGCAGGCGCGTCCCCGAGAAAGGCCTGAGTCTTGCCTCTGGTCGTGCGCTGACTCGGCAGACCCTTCAAGTCGTAAGCAGGACACTCTTCCCGGAGGAACGGGCAAAGGAAGTCGACTTTTCCGAGAGTGGAACCGTGTGGCAGCATCGCAAGAAGCCGGGCACCCGCGCGCGGCTCCTCGGCCAACTTCTGGCTGGTCAGTCCGGGCGGCGACGAGTTGCCGTGATTGCCAGGTTTGTAAATGAGCAGTTTGCCAAATTCCAGAGAAAGTCTTGGGGCGACTTCGCCGCGGCCTGGCGCAAGATCGAGGCGGAGGCACCCGACTGGCGCCGCATCGAAGCGGCAGCACGGCAATCGTGGTTGCGTTAGGGTTTGCCGCGCTCGCCGCTACCGACAAACGACCTCAGCCCGGATTGACTGCGCCGCGCACTTGCTTCGGATGGCTCCTGCGCAGTAGGCTCGCGGGAATCGGAGGAAGTGAATGGCGCTCACGGCAGGCGAGAAGGCCGCTCGGACACGGAAGCGGAGAGCGGCAGGCAGAAAGGCTGCGTTAACGCGGAAGAGGAGGGCCGCAAGCAGGAAGGCCGCCGCCACTCGCAAGGCCAACGCGCGCTAGTACGGCAGCCGCATTCTTACCGAGGGACGGTGTCGTCGTGCGGGCAATTGCGCTGCATCCAGGAGTCCCACGGTCTCGCCGAGTTGCCCCCGTGACCCGCGCGGGCTGGAGGTCTCTTAGCCACGAAATGCCTCGCGCGCGTGCCAGTCGAGGTACTCGGAGGATGGCGCGCAAGCCGCCTGGTGCGGAGAGGCGATCAACCGACCCTGCACCGCGCAGTAGTCCCGGCCATTCTCGAACTCTTCACAGATCCGCCGGCCTACCTCCAGACGGAGGTCACGTGTGACGGTCACGTAGCCCGGTCGAAAAGGGTATGCAAGTCACTTCGAAGCAGCAGGCCGTTTCTCGGATCGTGCGGGCCGCCTGCCGAGACCGGTCTAACGTGTGCGGCCTCGAGAACGGGCAGCGTTCGCTCGCCTGTGACGGCACAGCGGCGCCCGTAGAGGTCCGTAACCAGCACGCGGAAGCTACCCTGACCCAGTCTCGGGTATACCAGGGTCGGGTGGCTGCTCGTCGTCTCCCAGACGGCCCTCGGCCGATACGGCTCTTGTTGAGCCAGCCCTGCTTGAGGAGCCGCCGCGGCCAGCTGCACGAGCACCCACTTTCCCTCCCCGGTACCGCCTTCATACGTCTTGCCTCGGACGATGTTGGGCTTCCAGTCACGAGGAACCGGGATCCAATCGGCTTCTGCAAGAAAGAACGGCTGCTCGAGCAAGAGGCACCCGACCTCGTAGTCAGCCCTTGGGTCCTCGCTGGTGTCTCGATACCGGCCCAGGCGAAACCGCATCTCATCCAATGAAGACGCCCCGTTCTTCTCGCCGAACGCCTCCCAGGCCAGGCTTACGGGCAGGCGGCTCCAGTGCGCGAAAAGGCCCCCGCCGACGATGAAGTCCCTCGGGCTGTGCAGCTTGAACAAGAATAGCTCGCCCGGGCGAAGGGCCTTGAACCCGAACGCGGCGCTCGGCTGCCAGAAGTTCGCCTCGTCGAGATCGGGCCGTGCCGCAAGGAAGCCTTACCAGTCGTAGTCCGTGACGCCGACGAAGAACGGCAAGGTCAGCTCGCCTTCCTGAAGAGCTCGTACCGCTCTTCGAGGAGATCCCGGCCGGGGCGGAGGGATGGCGGGCGGGGAACGACGATGCGGCTGCCCTGGAACCCCTGCAGGCCGTGCACCAGCATCGGGCCGTCATCCTCCTTGAGGATGTCGCCGCGGATCTCGACGACGAGGTCGGGCCGGACTCCCAGGATGTGCCGGTCGAAAGCGGCGTGATGGAGCTTGCAGAGCGCGAGACCGTTCGGCACGACCGGCAAACCCTTTGGATGGCCGTCGGGAAGAATGTGTGCCGCGTCGAGAAGCTCGACGTGGCGCAGCCTGCAAACGGCGCAGCGCTCCTTGTAGGCCTGCAGGACGCGAACCCGGAACGCCACCTGGTGCAGGCGCCGCTGGGTGGCGGCCGTGATGTAGCGGCGCCGATCCTCCCCCTCCCCGCTAACGGATGCGCCGCTTGGCGTCTCCCACGACAGGGTATTGGGGGCGTCGACCGCCACCTTGAAGGCGAGAGCACCCGGCTCATCGCCCACGACGAACGCCGGCCAGACGGGAAGGTACTCCCCTTGGACGAGTCCGTAGAAGTACACGAGGGGGACTCCTCGCAGCATGGCGCGCCGAAGCCCCGCGTTGTCCGGGTGAGCAGGATCGGTGCCCCTGTACCGATACGTCAGCAAGCCCTCGGAATCGATCTCGTCCTCATACGGTCGCGCCCGGCCCTCCACCACCGGGACCGTCGTGATGCTCAGCGGCACGTCCGGGAGGATCTTTGGCTTGAAGATCCCTTGTGGCCCCAGCAGTGGCACGCGGGTGCCTTCAAAGACAAAGCCGTCTGCGAGGAGCCTCCGCGGGAGCACATCGCCGCGGATCAAGGTCTGCTCCTCCAAGAAGGCAAAAGCCGCCTGTCGGACCCGCTGGTCAAGCTCGAGCCCGTCGTCGCCTTGGCCGTCCCTCATCGCGACTTCCCTGCTTGGTCGGTATCCCAAGGATCGGTGCCCAGGAGTCTGAGACTACACGAGCCGTAAGCCCTTAATCGCCGCGCGGAAGCCCACATCGGTCAGGAACATCGGACTGAGACCGACCCGAGGGCGACCCTGGTGCCGTCCCGCCGCACCTCCCAGGCCTTCACCTCTTCCGTCCCCACAATGACGAACACAAGTCCATCCTGCTCGTAGACAGCCCTGCGACTTATCCTTCCCCAATTGAGACGATCGCGGCAGGACGGTGATGGGCTAGGCTCTGGATGGCTATGCCACTCCCCAAGAAAGTTCCTCGTTCCTCCAGAAGCTGTCCAGGCAGCATCCACAAGCTTTTGCGCCTCTTCTTTGCGCCGAGAAATCGCGAACCGGGACCGACGATCGGTTTTGGTTGGAACACTCGCCTCGTCAATCAATACGTCTGGCCGATCCTCGAAGAACCGCCCAAGTAAGAGTCCGCCAGCCTCCGCCTCATCCTCACCAAGCTGCCGATGTGCGAGGAGGACGCACATCACGGCCGGCGACAGCCGCACGATACCGGAATGGGCTCGCCTGAATGCTACGGGGCCATTCCGCATATCGTGCACTCGCGTCGGCCAAGGTCCTTGAACACGCGCGTCTCTCCAGACCGCAGCCGTTGGGCTCTGCCCGAGAGGGCGAAACCTGCGGACGTGAACTGCCCGAAAGAGCCCACCGCCGTTACGAGCTGAGTCACCGTCGCAGCGTCCTTCAGGGCCTTGACTGTCATTTCACCGCCCAAGATCGCGGCCCGCACAGCCTCCATGCCCGAAAAAGGAAAGAAGCTGTCCTGGCAACCAGCAATGGTGCGATCAAGCGCCTGTCCCGGAGCCGCGAGAGATGCACCATTGTGGAGCGCACCGCGGTCGTCTCGCTCAAATAGGCAGCCGTAGCACCCCTGGGCGCCGGGTTCTGACGTCAGCAGAGCATGCTGAGCAAGCCCGAGTGGCTCCAACCAAACGTGTAGGCGCCTGGCATGCTTCTCCAGGCGAGCCTCGAGTCTCAGCTGGAGCGTTTCGTCTCCGACAGCAATCACGACGAGGTCCGCCTCTTCAAGAACCTCGGGCGCCGTGCGAAGCACCTCTAGTACGTCGGCGTCCCGCCCCGCGATGTCAAGGTGTGGAAACCGAGGTTGGAGAACGGTCGCTAGGCTCGATGCCTTGTACTGATCCACCGAGTCAAGTCCGAGGAGATGTCGATGCACGTTCTGTCGAGCCAAATGCTCCTTGTCGATAAGTGCGAGGTGGCCGACCCCGGCCATTGCCAAGAAACTCGCTAGATGCGATCCAACGGCGCCACACCCAACGACAGTCACTCGCTTCCCAAGCAGAGTCGGCGCGTCGCCGGTGCGCGGAAGAAGGTATGCGGCATCGGCCCGCCGGATGCCTCCCCGGACAAGCGCTCGGTGCTTGCGAAGGGCGATGTCCCGTTCACTCGGACCTCTGCCCTTGCGCCAACCGCGGCGGGCAATGCCCAGTTCTGCCTCGGAGACGGCCGGCAGGAGCACCATGAAGGCTGCCATTGGAGACGCGAGTGTCGGTACCGGCATGCTCATGAGAATAAGAGCAGGCAGCCGTGCGGCTTGGAGCCAGCGCCTTGCTGCCTCAACGTTGGCGGCTGAGGCATGACGCTCGATGAGCTCACAAAACGGGCCGAAGTGGAGCCGCTCCCCAAACTCTGGTGGCATCAGAGCCGACTCCATCGGTAAGTAGAAGCCTTCACCCTCGTTGCGGAGCCCACGTCTGACCCTCGCCGCCCACGCTGCTGCGCTGGTCGCGTCATCGGCCAAGAGCACAGTGGTTTGCTCGCTAGATGCCCAGGCCGGGACCCTTCCGGCGTAGATCGCGCGGGGTGGACCCTCGAGAGCGCAAATGGACCATGCCACAGCCGATGCCTCATGCTCCCAATAGGCGAGGAACTCCGTCACGAAATCCCCGTCGTTCGCCCCGTCCAGACCCCGCTGAACCACAGTTCGAGCGCGTTCGAGGGTGTCCAACACCAGGCCCTCAGGATTGCTCGCATCCAACAGCGAGCCGGGCTGGACCAAACACAGCTTGCCGCTGGCATCTAGATGCGGAATCCGGCGAGGGAGCTCCATCCGGTCGACAAACACTTCCGGAACCGCAAACGGAAAGTCGCCGGGGAGATGGACGCGAGCGGTGATGGCCTTTCCTTCTCGCTCCAGCAATCGACCCTTGTGCTTGTTGGGCCGCTCCTCAGCGTAGCCCTCGGCACGGAGCGCGTCGGCAGCCCGACGAATTGCTTCGTCGCGGGCAGGCCAACGAGCCACAGTTACACGCCAGCAGATGAGCTGGGCGTCACGATCGCCGGGGTGCGGGTGCGCCTTCCGGTGTCTTCGGGAGGAGGCACCGGGAAGTCTTCTCCAAACACTCCTCGGAGGATTCGACAGGCCTCTACGGGATCCGGCTCCGCATCTGCGTCCGCAAGCGCCTTGGCCAGGGAGGAACAACGGCTCTTAAGGTCCACCATCTCTGTGTCAGTCAGACGCCCGAACATGTCCTCGTACTCCGGCGTCGGCTTCTTCGCGACAAGCCGATCTGGCGTTGAGGCAGCGGAACGTGCCAGGACTTCAAGCGCGGCCCGATCATCCGGATCGCCGCTCACAGCCTCCTTCCGTACGAGCCGGTCCGAGCATAGAAGGACGAACGCTAGGCCGGACGGCTTTGCAGTGCTCTCCTTCGGAATTGCGACATCGTCCCAGCGCCGGAGATACCGAACTGCCCTACGGAATTGGTCAGTCTTGGTGCGTGCGTCCTCGGTACCGTCATAGGGTTCTCGTGCCTTCTTGATGGCCTCGAGCAACGCCGGTGGGTCCGTCGGCCGCCATCCGGAGTCTCTGTGTGCGAGGTTGAACCGTTCCCCAGCGCCCTCCAGCCAGTACGCATAGCAGACAACATCCACGTGGAAGCCGACTGCGTATCCCACTCGAATACAGGGTCCCTTCTCCTCCACCCTGTCCGTGTGCCCCTCGAGCGCGGCGAGGACCCAACCGCGCACCTCGCTCGCCGGGTAGTCCTCGGCTCGGAGATCGAGCCGAAGGCCGATGTCGATGTCGTACTCCAGCGAGCCGATGGGAATCACACCGGTCTTCATTGCGTAGCTGCCTTGCAGCAGCGAGGAAAGGCCCGGCTTGCCGTTCTGCTTCAACCACTCTGTGATCCGCCTCTCCAGGATTTCTCTCTTGTCTCGAAGAGGTTGGCTCGCCTCGTAGTCGATCCGGATCGTTCCATGGAACTGCTCGAAGTACTTCTGTACGTTGGCCATGACCTTACCCACCAAAGAAGGGACGCAGCTTGTCGCGAACCTCATTCCTGCTCGCCGCCGTCGTCCCGACCAGTTTCAGTGTGTTCGTGGCCTGGGGCGTTGCCAGGTCGATCTCAAGTCCGGAAGCGGCCACCAGCGGGATGCGCACATAGTGACTTCCTTGGACAGCCGCGAGCCGGGCAAGGGCCTCGTGCGAGGCCTCCGCCGGGGCGTCAATAAAGATGGTCGCGAGCTTGGAACCCCACAAAAGGACGCCCCGTCTCAGCAACAGCTGGTTCATCAATCCGAGCTGCCCGAACCAGGACGTCGCGGAATCGGGCTCGGCCGAACTGAACCGAGGCGTCGAGACCGATAGGACTGATACCTCTTCGGGCGCCATCTGGAGTTCCGATAGCGCTTCAACGTATCCCAGCAGCGCTGGGTGGTTGGCGAACACGCCGCCGTCGCAGAAGATCTCAATGACTCCGGCCGTGGGTGACCGCAAGGCCACCATGGGCAGGTAAGTAGGTGCCGCCGCGCTCGCGAGTGCCACATCGCGAACCAGGTACGCTGCGTCGGTGGTCAGCCCAGGCGAGTGATCTGTCTTGAAAAGCCGCGGACGTCCGGTCGACACGTTGAACGCCGTGATCAAAACGAGCTTGCCCCGCTGCCGAAGGTCTCCGAGGGACGTGTTCCCGAAAGCTTGCTGAAGAGCCGTTGCCAGCGGCTTGTTGCTGTAGCGCGCCGTAAACAGACCACACACCTTTCGAAGGATGTGAATGATGCGCCACGGGTTCCAGAAGACCTGCCGGCCCAGGGTTTCATAAAGCGAAAGCACCTCGTCGGCGGTCTTCCCGGCGGCAAGTGCGAGAGCGATGATCGCGCCGGTGCTTGTTCCACAGAAGAGGTCGAACCTGTCGGCCGCGCGGGTGCCGAAGTGTCTCTCGACAGAGCCCAAGAAGGCTGCAGTCGCCAGACCCAGGTAACCTCCACCGTCGACACTCAGTACACGAAAGGGCCCCCTTCTGGGTGCCATGATTTGATCTCCGTCAATCACAGTTGATGCCAGCGCCCTCAAGCGTTCGCGACCGAATCTTTCGGGCCGAGTCTCGCTTCATGTCCTCCCTCCGGTGATCGAGCCATCAGCACTCGATAAGCCTCGATGACGCGCTCCTTCGTGAGGAATCGCCCACATTGCCTTTGCTCGGTGCCCCGAATGATGGGAAACGTGTCCAGAATGTAGGCAACGTCTGCCTCTCTCGAGATGCCGTACAGATGGAAGAAGGCTGCATCGACTTCACAGCGGAGGTGAAAGCGCCGGTCGGGGTCCCAGCGGAAGGGCGGCCCGTCGTAGCCGAGGTCGCGGGCGAAGAGTTGGAGGTCCCAGGATGTGTAGATCAGTTCGAGTACCCGCGGGCGCAGCCAGTCGGCTAGCGATTGGCCCCCACTCCACGCAGCAGCTGCCGCATACGCACTGGGCGGCAGCACCGGGAACTGCATGAGGTAGCCATAGGTGAGGTTGATCCCACCGACCTTCTGCCTCGCCGCGTAGTCGAGAACGATCGCGCACAGGTTCGCAACAAGGCACGCAACCAGCGAGGGAGAGGTGCACCGCGCAAAGAGCAACGGCATGGAATGCCCGACGCCCACACGCGGAATCACAGCAGCTATGAGCGTGCGCTCGTCAGTGCTCCGGCAGACGTTGCGCCAGCCGAGGAGCCAGCCACGGCCCCAGAGGCCACGCAGTCGCTCCTCGACCTCAGCCGCCGGGACCCAGTAGCGCGGAAGGGGCATGTAGCTCGCGTCCGCGAGGCGGGATTCTGGGACGTCAGGAAGGGCGGTGCTCTCGCTCCCTTCTGGCGTATCGCGAAAGTCGCCGAAGCGGTGGTTGAACTGGTGGACCATCTTGGCTTCGTAGAGTGGCAGGTAGCGATCGGAGCCTCGCTGGAAGAGGCTGCCATCAAGGACCCAACCAGCCGCTTCTAGCGTTGCCCTGGAGCGGAAGACCTCCGCGTCTTCGGTCATGTGCCATAAGCGCGTCCTCACCTGGACGCCCCAGGGATTGCCCGTGTCTCCGTTGCTCTCGTCCACAAGAACGGGCACCCGTCGATAGATCGCCTTGGTGATCTCGGCGTCACGGCCCGTCCGAAAGATCGGGCAGGTGCGGGTATTCGGGTTCAGTAGTTGGAACTCTTCCGGTGCGAGCGAGAAGCGGCGATCAGGATTCGCGAGGTCTGCGGTCTCAAGAGCAAAGAACATCAGCTCCGCGGAAGTGCTTGTCCTGGCGAAACCAGAGAGCGTCAGCAGGCAGAACTTGTAGCTGCGATGGACACCTGTGAAAATGGCGTGACGGTTCTCGAAGTCATACAGGCTCCCCAGCGAGCGCTTCTCGACGAGGTCCTGGAAGAAGAGCTTCGTCGTGTCGTCCGTCGCGATCCCCGACGGAACGATGAAGCCACTTCGGCCCGTCAGGCTCATCAGCGACCGATTCAGCTCGGCGAACACGGCGTAGGTGTTGACGTCGCCGCGCCCGCACAGCGGATAGCGCCCCGTCCGCCGAACGAGCGCGCTTTCTCCCTCGGCTCTTCGGAGAGCGTCTCGAAACGCCGATAGGAGTCCCGGGTCTTCCTCTCCGAGCGCGCTGATCATCCGCTGGCGGACCGCAGCGTTGGGAGCCGTCGCGATCTCGGACCGGTGAGCGCCGAAGAATTCCTTCTCCTGAAGCTTGATCCGGTCCCACGGAGGGTTCCCCAGCACAAGGTCGAAGCCACCCTGCCAGCCCGGATCGCCCTCTGAAGCTAAGCCAATGGCTCCGGCCAGGTGAAAGACACCGGGAAAGGCCAGGTGCCAGTGCAGGAACTGGTATTCCCCGGCCAGCTGCCGGATCTCCTGCCGCATCCAGTCTGGGACCGAGAACGGGTTCTTCTCGATTCGGCGGAAGACTTCCTGGGTGATCGGGTACGGAAGGTTCGGGTTGTCCACCTTCCTCCAAACGAAGGCGGCGCACCAGGCGTCGGCCCAGAGGCGGCCGAATTCGTAGCTGTTCGAACGGACAAGGTGCTCCCAGCGGTCCTGCTTGCTACGCTGGCCCTCCGGCGTGTCGTCGGAGATGGCGTCAAGGTCGCTCAGGGCAGTTGCGACGTCCCCCAGGCGGTCCCAGGGTTCCTGGGTGGGCTGGAAGAGCGTTCGCTGGCCCTCGCGCTCCCTCTTGTTCTTCTTCCTGTACTCGCGGCAATAGGCTTTGTCGTCGCCCTCCAGCGGCTCGAAGGCCTCGTCGGGGATTCCCTTCTTGAGAAGCGCTGGTGTCGTGCCGAGGAGGCTGTTGCCGCATTGGATGTGGTGCTCGAGGAAGGAGAGCGGCTTTCCCGGCTCCAAGGCTTCCAGCCAGAGGTTGACCTTGCATAGCTCGACGGCCATTGGGTTGATGTCGACGCCGTAGACGCACCGGCCCACGATGTGGCGCAGGGCTCTCCGGACGGCCTCGGGTGAGGGCTCCTCATCGCCGGTGCGGACGGCCGCGAGGCGGTTGGCGATGCGGTGGGCGGCGGCGATCAGGAAGTGGCCGCTGCCACAGGCGGGATCGCAGACCTTGAGGTCGAGAATGGCCTTCTCCGGATCGGGTTGCTTCGCGGCTTCCTGGAGGACCGGCTCGAGTGCCGAGTCGAGGAGGCACTCAACGAGGCTGGTGGGCGTGTAGTAGCTGCCGGTGGTCTTCCGTTCATGGCCGGCGGCCACCTTCAGGTCGAATGTCGGAGCTTCGGCGTTGATCTCGGGATGCCGCTCCAGCAGCGACTCGTAGACGCTGCCCAACTCCTCGGCGCCGAGGTTGCGGTAGTCGATCGTGCGGCGGACCTTGCCTTCCAGGGTGAAGGCTAGCGAGCGGACCGTTTCGAGGACATCGGCGTTCGCCAGCTCGCAGTGGTCGAGGTCGGGGGTGGCCTTGTCGCTCCAGAGGAACGAGCCGAGGGCCGGGAGGCCCAACTCGGGGCTGCCGGTGTCGGAACTGAGCTTGGCGAAGACAAGTTTGAGGGCCTGCCAGAGGTCCGGGTGCGGCGAGCCGCGCCGGCGCTCCGCGAGGGTGCGGAGGCGCTGGGCCGAGTAGTGCCTGAGGTACCGCTCGCGTTCGCGCGAGCCGCGCGGGGCCGTGAGCAGGAGGTCGCGGTCTTCCGCGACGAAGAGGAAGATGAGCCGGTAGACGGTCCGGAGGAGCTGGCGGTAGTAGTCCTGCTTATCTAGGGCGCCCGAGCGGAGCTTGGCGATCAGCTCTCTGTTCACCGGGTGGGCGAGGAAGCCGCGGCCCAGGGCGCGGATCGCGTCCTCGACGCCGTCGCGGAGCTGGTCGAGGGCGCGGGTTCCCTGCTGCCGCGCCGCCTCGGCCCACTTCTCCAGCCAGCACTGCTCGGCCCGCTCGGCCTCGACCCGCGACTGGTGGCACAGGAGCCAGAGGAGGGCGAAGTCGGAATAGACCTGGCCGTCCATCATCCCGGCGACGTCGAACTCGACGTAGGCCTGGCGCGTGAGGCTCTTGTTGTCGCGCAGGATGCGCAGCTTGAGGCCGTTCGAGAGGAAGCCCCAGAGGTGGCCCTCGTGGCGGTTCAGGAACTCCTGCACGAGGCCGTGGGGGCTGGCCTTGGCGGCGCCAGCGACGCCCTTCGTGGGCCGATCGAGGTCCACGTTCCGGCCCAGGAGGTGGATCGGCGTGTTCTGCCAGACGTGGGAGATCGGGTACGACTTGCCCTCGATCTCGAACCCCTTGCCGGCCGGAAGGCGGCCGTAGCCCAGTTCCTGGAAGAGCGGCAGCAGCCACTTGTCGCGGGTCAGGCCGGTGCCGGCATCCTCTGGTTTGAGGGCGCCCGCGGCTGGCTGGAAGGCGGCCCAGAAGCCGAGGAGGCGGTTCCAGGAGCGCGTGATCGCCTCGCTCAGCTTCTCACGCTCCTGGAGGTGGTAGTCCTTCGGGCTGAGGCCCGGCACGTCCTTGTCGCCCTCGGCGAGCCGCTGCAGGAAGTCGGGCGGGAGGAGCGCGCCCTCGGAGCGGACGGTCGTGAAGACGTCGCGGGCGCGCGCCATCGCTAGGCGCCGCTCCTGTCGAGCAAGGCCCTGAGCTTCTCCTCGAACGCGGGGAGCTTGTTCGCGACCACGTCCCAGATGATGTCGAGGTCCACGCGGGAGTATGCGTGGATGAGGATGTCGCGGAGCCCCGCGATCTTCTGCCATTCCACGCCGGGATCCTTGGCGCGGACGTCCTCGGGCAGTTGTTTGACCGCCTCCCCGATGATCTCGAGGTTACGCACCACGGCGTCGACGGTCTTCCCGTCGCCTCGGAACTCGTCTGCGCCCATGGTTCCGACGTAAGAGCGGATCCGGGCGGCGGCCGCCAGGATGTCTTCGAGATAGACCTTAGAGTCTCGAGGCATGGATAGCTTCTGCCAGGATCATCGGCCGCAGGCGCGGCTTCACCGCGTCGGCGAGCACCAAGTCGATCTTGCGGCCCAGGATCTTCTCGAGGAAGAGCTTCACGTCCATGTAGGCGTCGAAGGTCTTGGGCTGCAGCTCGACCAGCAGGTCGATGTCGCTGGATTCGGACCCTTCCCCGCGAGCAATAGAGCCGAAAAGGGCAAGGCTCTTGGCGCCGAGCCGCCGCAGCTCATCTGCGTGGGCGTCGATCGCCGCCAGGATCTCGTCACGGGTGGGCATCAGGCTATCCAACGACTTCATTGTACGCCCCCGGCAGGCAAGTAGACGTAGATGCCCAGGATATCCGCAGGGAGCTTCGGCTCCACGCGATGCCGGATGCCGCGCCCCTTGACCGCTTCCCTGACCCGTTCGTGCGCCGCGAGGATGCGGGCAGCCTGATCCTTGGCGACTTGCTCGAAGGCTGGCGTGAGCGTTGGTAGATCGCCCAGGGCCTTTGCCGCGAAGTGGCGGGCCTGTTCTGGGGCGATGTTCGCGCTCGGAGTCACGGCCAGGAGCGACTCGGCTTCCTGGGCCGAAAGCCACTCGACGTTCGGCGGAGCGCCCCGGAAGGCCACGAGCTGGCAGTCCTCGGCCAGGAGAGCCTTCTCTTCCCCACCCTTCTGCGACGTCAAGATGTGGAAGCGCAGGCGGAGCAGGAGGGCCGTCGTGCGCACTCCGATATCCTTCGTCCGGACGACTCCGGCCCGCCGGGCGACGGCCCTGCCGGCGAGAACCGGATCGAGGGCGCTGTCGAGTACGTAGCCCGCCAGGCCCTCGACGAGCGGGTGCGTCCGGTGGAGGTAGACCACACCGTCCTTGACCGGCAGGCCGAAGCGCACCTTCAGCTCGTCGAGGTCCCGGTGGTCTTTGATCGCGTCCCGTAGCGCCGCCGGAGCTTCCTTCAGCTTCATCGTGACGGGGTCGGAGCCGGTCACGAGGCCCCCATGCCCGGCCACCACCTCGCGTACAAACCGCTCGACATCCACACCCGACCCGATGGCGGCGCGCACGGCCTGCAGCTCGGCGCCTACCTCCTCAGGCCGGATCGTGTGCTGCGCGAAGAGAGTCCGCGAGACCTTCTCGCGCTCGGCGGCCGCCTCCCACTGCGTGTGCAGATCCTCCTGCTCCGGCGGATGGAGGGCGAGGCTGAGCTGCTCGCCCTCCCCGCGGAGGAGCGTTGCGTGGAGGATGGCGGCCATGACCTTCTCGGTGTCGACCGGCACCGGGACCGAGATCCCTAGCGAGCTGCGGATCTTCCGGTGTTTCTTGATAAGGACTTCGAGGACGACGCCGTCGATGGCGTTGTCGGTCCCGTAGTAGGTCAGTGCGCGGACCGTCTTTCTGCTCTGCCCGTAGCGGTCCACGCGGCCCTCACGCTGCTCGTGGCGGGTGGGGTTCCAGGCCAGGTCGTAGTGGACGACGGCGTCGAAGTGGTCCTGGAGGTTGATGCCCTCGCTCAGGCAGTCTGTGCAGACAAGGACACGGCGCTCCTGCGCAGCCATCTCGACAACGCGGGCCTCCCGCTCCGCGGGGGGCAGGAGGCCCGTCACCGCCTCGACCGCCACCGCTTTCGCGAGGGAGCCGCGCAGCTCCTGGGCCAGGTACTCCGCGGTGGGGATGAAGCGACAGAAGACGATCGGTCTGAACCCGTCCTTCACCAGATCGCCGATCAGCTTCTTTGCTGTCTGAAGCTTCGTGTCCTTCTCGCCTTTCAGGCTCTCCGCCAGCTTCGCCATCTCCCGGAGCTTCCGCCGGTTTCGGGCTTCCTCGTCGCCCTCCTCCGCGTCGCTGCCGGGTGCCACGTCAACGCCTTCGGAGGCTTCGTCGTCGATCGCGTCGAGCACCGTCCGGCGGCCGATCGCATCGACCTCGTCCTCCGTCTCCGCGTCGGCCCCGCCGGAGCGGGTCGTCAGCGTCTCGACCGCGGCCGCCGGGCTGCTCGCAAGGGACCGGAGGAGCGCCAGGACCGACCACCAGCGGATCCTCTGCCGAAACGTCCCTCCCTCCGTATCCCGGACGGTCTCCCGCGCATAACGGAGGGCCTTCCGGAAGAGCTCCTGGTACTCAGGATGGAGCCGGTAGGTCGGGTCTTCCTTCAGCTCCTCCCGCTTCGGGAAAGGCGTGTCCTCCTTGAGGTAGTGCTCTATGTCGGCGCGCCGCCGCTGGACGAGATGGGCCGCGAGCCTCTCGCGGTGCCGGCGGCTCGCCTCTCCCGTCAGGTCGTCCGGGAGGCTGGCGAACTCCGGGTTGAGCAGGCTGAGCAGGGAGCGGAACGCCTCTTCCTTTCCGCTGTGCGGCGTCGCCGTGACCAGGATCAAGTGCCGGTTCGCGTCTTTTGCGAGGCCCTTCAGGAGCTGATGCCGCTGGTGCCTGCCCCAGCCCGTCTCGGACGTGGCGGCGCAGGTGTGGGCCTCGTCCACGATCACCAGCTCCGGGCAGGCGCGGAGGAAATCCTCCCGGTGTCGGTCGGACTTGATGTAGTCGGTCGAGACGATGACGTAGGGGTAAAGCTCGAAGAGGGACTGGTTGGCCGCGCAACCCTGCTCCAGGCGCCGGGCCGTGCTCGGGAGGACCCGCTCGAACTCCAGGTTGAACTTGAGCTGTAGCTCCCTTTGCCACTGCTCGGCCAGGTGGGGCGGGCAGAGGACGGCCAGGCGCTGGACCTCGCCCCGGTCGAGCAGCTCGCGGGCGATCAGGCAAGCCTCGATCGTCTTGCCGATGCCCACGTCGTCGGCAATGAGCAGCCGGACGGGGTCGAGGCGCAGGGCCATCAGGAGCGGCACGAGCTGGTAGGGGCGCGGCTCGCAGGCAATGCGTCCCAGGGAGCGGAAGGGGCCTGCGCTATGGCGGAAGCCCAGTCTCATGGCGTCTCGGAGCAGGCGCCCCGACCGGTGGTCGCCCAGGTCGTCGGGGCTGGGCGGGACGAGCGTTGCCGGCTCGACCGTCTCGAGGCCCAGGTGGATACCCGCGATCTCGTCGTCGGTGCCTCCGAGAGGCCGGACAAGGAGGAAGTCCTCCTCCGACTCGGGCAGGACGACCCACTCGCGGCCGCGGGTCCGGACGAGGGAGCCAACGGCGAAGCTCATTGCCCCTCGCCAAAGACGTGCGGGTGCATCTTGAACAGGGCTTCCCACTCGGCGTCGTGCCTGAAACGGAGCACGACCCAACCCAGGTCTTCCATGGCGCGTTCCTTCACCGCGTCTCGTTCCTGACGGTCGGGATGGTCGTGGGGCGGGCCATCGACGTAAACGGCGACGTTCTCGGCCGTGTACACGAAGTCCGGGCGCGTGCCCGCCTTCTCGAACAGCTTCTGGGCTTCACCGGGCAGGCGATGGCCGCGGTCCATCACCGCGCGAAGCCAGCGACGCTCCAGCTCCGATCCAGCCTGCCGGCTCAGGCGGTCGAACTGCTCGTCGCGGCTGTATCCGGTCGGGGATGTCTCGACCGCGGCCTGAGCAAGCCGGAGGAGCATGCCCACGAGTAGCTGTCGGTCCAGGAACTTGTGGTCGGGCTGGTTGGTATAGCTCATGAGGCAGTCGTAGCAGGCGGCCTCGCATTTCTCCTTCGCCCCGGGCGCGGAGCCGAGGTCTTCGCCGGTCTCAGGATGGAAGTGGCAGATCTCGAGCGCCTTGCGGGCGACGCGGGAGAGCGCCGCCGGATCTTCGACGATGCGGCGGAGCACACCAGCGCCCCCCTCGGCAGACTCGTAGAAGAGCAGGTAGCGTCGGTCGTCCGATCGTGGGAGGGGCTCGGTGGCCAGTTCGGTGTCCTCGAGCTGGAACTCAACCTGGATTGCGTGCTTGAGCGCGGCTTGCAGTGAAGCCAGCGTTGCCGCGTTGCCATCCGTCTCCGGCCGCAGGATGAGACAGTTCCGGTGGTCCTCGACGAACGGCATGACCCGCATCTTCTGAGGGCTCATCGGATCGTCGGGCTCGTCCTCGTCCTCATCCTTCGTGTCCTTGGCCCAGTAGCCGCGCTCGATGTCGAGGATGAAGCCCAGCTCGGCTTCCTCTCGCCGACGTCGCCAGCCCCGGTTGATCCTCCAGATCGTCGCGGCGTGGCCGTAGGAGAGCGTCGCCAGCTGGCCCTCCGGAGTGTGCACGATCGCGGTCTGCCGGTTCGGCTTCCCGTCCGTCTGCCCGAAACGGATCGTGCTCTGGAGGTCGTAGCCCTGGCGCTGCCGCTCCTCTTCGTCCGAGTTGATGCGGTCCCTTCGGCGCGTCGTCACGTTCTGCATGCGGAGCAGCTGCCTCATGGGGGCCGGCAGCTCGGCGCCGCAGCTCTCACAAAGGTCGGGACCGCCGCCGTCTCTCAACGGGTGGAGGTAACCACAGCTCGTGCAGATCTTGGCCGAGGCCGTGATCGCGGTCCTGCCCGTGGCCGGGTCGGTCACGTCGCTGACGGGCAGGATCACGCGGTTGATCACATAGCGCGAGCCTTCGTGGTAGATGACATTCCGGGGTCCGAACTCGCTGATCGCCAGAAAGCGCGGGCGCGACAGGAACTCGTCCTCGCCCTTCGCCGAGCGGCGCCCCGGAATGAACGCCGAGAGCGGGAGCCTCGGGAAGCTGTAGCCGGGCAGGAAGCCTTCGCTCGCGAAGTAGCGGTAGCTGTAGAAATCCGACTGGACGATTGAGCTGCCCGTGGCGCGCAGGAGATCCAACTGCGCTTCGGCCTCGCGCCGGAGCTTCCGGGCCTCGTTTCGCTCATGCTCCGTCCGGAAGGGCTCGCCGATGATACGGCTCTGGAGGTTGTACTGCCCGAGCGCAGCCCGGTAGAGGCCCCTCCAGCGGTCACAGGCTCCGTCGAACCGCCGGCCGATCGTCTGAAATACGTCGTCCAGCCAGGTCGGGCTCCACCAGCCAGACCGCGCCAGGTCGGCTTCGATCCCCGCCAATACTCCCTTGGCGCGGGTCTTGGCCCGCTCCCGCGGCTCCTTTCGCTCGACGTCGTCGCGAGTGGAGGCCTTCAGCTCCAGCGTCGGCGGTTCGCCCGTGAGGTCGAGCAGGTCGGTGAGAGAGCGGCCCAGCGACATCTTCGCCTCCGCCAGCCACTGGGCGTGAACGTGTGCACGGACGAGGTCTTCGTTCGCGAGGTCCAGCCGCGGCGGGGCGACTTGCCCCGAGACCATCAAGTGTGGCCGCCGGAAGAAGTACTGGTCGTGAGGGCTGCCCGTCGAGCAGTAGGTGATCACGAGGGCCGGCTGGCCGCTGCGCCCCGCCCGGCCGCTCCGCTGCGCGTAGTTCGCCGGCGTCGGGGGGACGTTGCGCATGTTCACCACGTTGAGGCTGGCGATGTCCACGCCTAGCTCCATCGTCGGCGAGCAGTAGAGAATCGGCAGCTTGCCATCGCGGAATCGTTGCTCGCGTTCTTCCCGGGCCTCGTACGGGACCTGGGCCGTGTGCTCGCGAGCCTCCAGCCCCTGACCGTCCGCGGCAGCCGTCCGGTAGAACGCCAGGAAGAACGGGTTCGGCCGCCCGCCCTCCGGCGGCGGCTGAGGCACCCGGATCGGATCGAGGCTGACGGACGTTCCGTCTCCGGCCACCCAGCGCATTGCTGCGGCCACAATCTGGTACCCCGCGACGTCGTCATGCTCCTCGGGCTCCCGCACACGCTCGACCAGCCCCCCGACCCGCATGCCGTCGAGCAGCTCCCGGATGATCTGCTCCGTGTCCGTGAGTCGCAGTGGCGTCCGGAAGTCCGGGAACGTACTGCGGCGGCGGAGGTACTGGCCGAGCCCGCCCCGAGTCGAGAGGTAGACCCAGCCGCGATAGTCGTTGGGTCGCTCTGACCGGGGCATCACTATCCGCGCGTGCTCGAGCCTCTGGGCTTCGTTCTCGTCCACCCCCCATGGCGCGCGCAGCCGCTGGCTGGAGAGCTGGACCAGTCGTTCCTGGAAGGCCTGGTCCAGGTAGTCCACCTTTATGGCCAGCTCCCGTCGCAGGAAGTCCAACAGCACTCGCCCGATCTCGGCCCGGGTTTCGGGCTTCGCTCCGGCCAGCGCCGGATGGCAGGACTGCCACACGTCTTGCGCCGCCGCGACCTCGTCGAGCGACTGATAGTTGATCCGGAGCAGGCCGGTCTGTTCGAGGTTCGGCGACGTGATCCGCCAGCCGCGGCGCAGGTCCAGGTACAGCCGATAGCCCAGGACGTCCCGCAAGGCCTTCTGCGTCTCGTGGAGAGCGGCGAAGCGGACCGACGGATCGGCCGCGTAAAGGTCCACCGGGAGCGCGAGGGCTTCGAAGACCCGCGGGGTCAGGACCTCGTGAGAAAGTCCGTCCGGGCCCGCCCCCTGTGCCGCCCGGAACACCGCCGACCGGAGGAGGCCCACTTCGATGAAGTCGTTGAAGTGGCCCGCCTGGAGCGAGGCGTCCTGTCTGTTGTCCGTGAACGAGAGGATCTTCCGGGCGTCCGGTTTCAGCTCGCCGTCCCTGCGGAGGTGACGGATCGCCGACAACGTCAGCACGGTCGTGGCCGTGCTCCGCCCCTCCGAGCCGAGCGTTGCCAGCTTCACGAAGTCCGTACGGTGCCGCCCGCCGTAAGCGACCCCACACCGCAGACAGAAGCGAAAAGGCATCGGAATGAAATGCGCTGGCGTGCCCTCCATCCCGATCCGGCCATCGGCCGCCACCGTGACCGGAATCGGAACGTTCCCCCGCAAGTGGTACTTGACGCGCGGCGGGTCGCCTTCCACCCAGTCCTCGGGAAGCCGATCGATCGCTCCTGACCAGGGCTCGGTGGCGCTCAGGTAGAGGTAGCCCGGCCTTCCCGCGAGCTCGGTCGGCTTTGAGTCGAACGGGCGCCCCTCCACGCGTGCCCCCGCTGGTTCTTCCATCCAAGCGACCGTGTAGTACTCCTGGCCGCACTCGCGGCAGAAAGCCAGCGGGAAGAGCCGCCGGGCCCGATCCCCCGGGACGAAGGTCTGGGGCTGGGCCGTGATGTGGCGTTCCGCCTCCGGCTGTGCCGAGGCGTAGACCGTGTCTCCGCGGCTGATGAACTGGTGCAGGCGGAACGCGAAGATCGGAAAGCCCGTCTCCGGCTGCTTGATGGCCCATCCGGCGAGGAGCTGCTCCTGGATCCGGGAAACGCACTGCTCCTCGGCGACTCCCGTCAACTCCGACAGCTCGGCCGCTCCACCACCCATTCCGCGGATGGGCCGCGGTTGCGCCCTGACGAGCCGCCCCGTTTCCCGCTCCGCAGTCACGCCAAAGGCGCCTTCGATCCAGCGCGAAAGCGGATCCTTGACAAAGCGCTCATAGTCCCCCGGGAGCGGCGGCATCACGTTGTCGGCAACCCGGTCCTGGAGCGCCTTCAAGAATGCGGGATCGCCGGGTCTGGGCTCCTCCGTAGCCCGCTGTACGGTCTCCCCAATCACGTCCTCCGGGCCGACCGTCGCACCGAAGATCAGGCTCGCGACGCGGGCGACCTCGGCCCTCTGCTGGTCCCAGTTGCCGCCGGTGGCCATCGTGGCCGACGTTCCAACGTGCTGCAGTTGACGGGCATCGCAGGCATCCCTCGTTCGGCGTACCAGAAGTGCCACGTCGGCACCTTGCCGGCCTCGGTACGTGTGCAACTCGTCGAGCACGAGGAAGCGCAGTCCTTTCGCAGCACCGACGAGCGGCCGCTCCTCGGTCCGGGTCAGGATCAGCTCGAGCATCACGTAGTTCGTCAGAAGGATATCGGGCGGATTGGCGACGATCTCCTTCCGTTCCTCCTCGCGCTCCTGCCCCGTATAGCGCCGGAAGGTGACGGGACCCTTGCCATCCGGATAGCCGAAGGACAAGAACTTGGTCAGCTCCTGCGCCTGGCTGTTGGCGAGAGCGTTCATCGGGTACACGACGATGGCCTTGATACCATTGCTCCGCTCCGACCGGAGGACGTTGTCGACTATCGGAACGATGTAGCTGAGGCTCTTCCCGGAACCGGTTCCCGTGGTCAGGACGTAGTTGCGGCCGGAGCGAGCCGCATGAATCGCCTCAACCTGATGCTTGTGGAGCCGGAGGCCCTTCCCTGCGTCTCGCGCGTCCGCCTTCGCGCGGAAGATCCTGCCGCACTCCGGATGGAGGACACCCTGCTGAACCAGCTCGTCCACCCAACCGCCGGGGGCGAAGGCGGGATTGAGGCCGATGCGTGGCTCGGGCCACAGCAGGCCCTCGGCCATGTCGGTGTCGACGCGCTCTCGGATCCGTTCGTCTCGAATGGAAATGAAGCTGCGAACGTAGTCGCCGTAGTCGTCGGTCACGCGCTTCCGCAGCTCGAAGACGTTCATGCCGACTGGTGCTCCTTTCGCCACTTCAGCATGTCCCATCGCGTCGCGATCCCGACGAGGTCCCCCGTCGGGCGGCCGCTCGGCGTGATCAGCACAGCCTCGAGCGTTTCCGCTTCTGCAAACAGCTGGCGCACGCGGTCGACAGTTTCACGCGCACTCACAAAGGCCCAGTTCGTTTTCGGGTCTTCCTCCTGCCTGAGAACGCTCTTGACCAGAACGTCCTCCAACTCTACCAACGACATCTCGGTTGTGACGTACCTGGCCAGCCACCTCGTTACACCGTTTTCTGTAAGCAGGCCCCGGAAGGCCAACCCGTCGAATACAGGGAACTGGGAATAGTCGCGGTCACGAATCCTCTTGAGCACCTTCGCAAGCGAGTCGGAGACGACAAGCCTCTCCACTACTCTTTCAAATGTGGGGATCGCTCGGTCCGGGCGCGTGAGTCGCCGTTGGAGCAACTCGAGGCTCGCAACCACCGAGACAGAAGGCGTTACCGCGAACTCGCCAGGTTTGGTACGGGCGTGGACCAATAGGTTTCGGATACGGGACGTCAGCGCCAACAGCTCTCGATCCTCTCCATTTAGGGCAACCGCTTGCTCGATGAGGGATGGGAAGGGCACTCTGCGCCGATGACCTATCGTCGCGCGCAGGTGATGGTCGATCGTGTTGTAGGCCACCTGTAGCCTCTCTATGAGGCGGTTGCGCTTGACGCTGATCGTCGACATCAGACAGGTCGAGGGAAAGGAAGTCGTCCAGGGTCGCGGGCGAGGCCCGGACGCCCTCGGGCAGGGATCTTGCGGAAGGCGCTGACGAGGTCGGGCTCGAAGGGGGTGCCGCGGTACTGGGCCAGCACCTTCTCGGCGAAGTAGAGGGCCACGAGCTCGCCCTGGCTCAGGGTCACCGCGGGGAGCGAGGCCAGGGGCTCGGTCAGGGTGTAGCTGCCCTTGGCCCGGTCGAACTCCAGGGGGACGCGCCACTCGTCTCTCAGGAAGTCCAGGTCGCGATAGGCGGTGCGGACGTTCACCTCGAACTCCTCGGCGAGGTCCCTGGCTTTCAGGGGCCGGCCCGACCGGAGCCGGGCCACCCCCAGCCGGCGCAACGGCGGGCGGGTGGCCAGGTGCCGCACCGCGGCGCGCGCGGATTGGGACCTCCGGGGCCTCACGGGTGATGGGCGAAGGATAGCATCTCCCACCCCTCCGGGTGGACCCAGGCGCGGGGCCGAGATGGTACGATGCTCGTGGAAAGCCGATGGCAAGTCGGGAACTCGAGGCCGAGCTGGCCGCCCTTTCGCCCGCCGAAAAGGCGACCCTGGTCCAGCGGCTGGCGCTGGAGGTGGCCAACGTGTGGCCGGGGATCGAGAAGACCCCGGGTGTGGCAGGGGGGGTCGCCTGCATCGTGCGGACGCGCATCCCGGTCTGGAGCCTCGAGAACTACCGGCGCCTGGGCTGGACGGACGCGCGCCTGCTCTCGAACTTCCCCTCGCTGAGGGCCGTCGACCTGGTCCATGCCTGGGCCTATGCCGACGCCCATCGGGCGGAGATGGACGAGGAGATCCGCAAGAACGAAGCGGCTTGAGCCTTGGCCGCTCTCTTCGCGGACGAGAATTTCCCCCAGCAGGTTGTGGCGGCGCTCCGTGCCCGTGGTCACGACGTGTTGACGGCGTATGAGGCGGGGCTCGCCAACCAGCGTGTTCGGGACGAGGACATCCTTTCCGAAGCCACTCGGCTCGGGCGCACGGTCTTGACCCTCAATCGGTGGGAGTTCGTTCGTCTGCACGCCGCTCACCCGGAACACTCCGGGATCATCGTCTGCACTCTGGACCCCGATCCCGATGGACAGGCGACACGGATCGACCAGGTCCTGGGTGGTGGCGACGCCGCGTGGCGACGCCGCCGGGCAGCTTCTCCGAGTCAACCGACCCCCCCGTTGACCTTTTCGAGGCCTGGAGTAGCGTCACTGTATGGTCAGGATTCGTGGCGTCGAGGCGCTGGGGGGCTTCCGAGTGCGCCTCTCTCTGACCGACGGCTCGACCCGAGAGGTAGACCTTGGGCCGTACCTGAACGGGCCTGTGTTCGAGCCAATCCGGAAGGACGCCGCCCTCTTTCGGTCCGTCCGCGTGGACGAGGAGTTGGGCACCATCGTGTGGCCCAACGGAGCGGACATCGACCCTGACGTCCTGATCCTCGGGCGAACGCCGGCGTCCTTGGGGACGGCCAGCGGCCGATCTCGCGCTCGATAGCGGCAACTTCAGTCCGTGCGCGGGCGCAGCAGG
>WNGB01010759.1_pt1 | contig 24731 bp, 24 predicted proteins | sample 5400681 | NCBI WGS metagenome assembly WNGB01 (sample SAMN13153367, study PRJNA577476) | soil metagenome | isolation source: 115 cm soil or saprolite under grassland replicate 2 | place: USA:California | collected 2016-06-15
CGCCCGACCCTCGAACGTGCGCCGTAGGCGCACACTCCACGAGCAGGAAAGCGGAGCGGTGCGAGGGACTACTGAGCGCCGCGACCGACCTGCGCGGGCGCGGCCCACTCACGCCCGACCCTCGAACGTGCGCCGTAGGCGCACACTCCACGAGCAGGAAAGCGGAGCGGTGCGAGGGACTACTGAGCGCCGGCGCGATCCCATTCATCGGTCGTCGGGAGGCGCAAGTGCTGGCGGTGCCACAGCTCGATCGCGTAGACGATGAGCTCCGGCGTCCAGCGAAAGCCCTGCCTCGGGCCCGGGTTCATTTCGGGGTATACGTCCCGCCGACACGTTCGAGCTGCTCGACGAGCCCGGCGGGCGCGGCGCCGTCGGGGAGCCGCTCGAGCAGCTCCTCGAGAAGCGCGCCCGGCTCCCACCCGGCCTCGCGTTCGAAGAGCTCACCCGGCGACCAGGGCGTGAGCATGTTCACCGCGCCGCCGAAGATGTGGAACACCTGGCCGGTGATCGACTGCGCCTCGTCGGCGCAGAGCGCCACGACGATCGGCGTGTTGTTCACAGGCGCGAGCGGGTCGAAGCCCCCGTCGCCCGACGGCAGCTCGAACGCCGACTCGGTCATCCTCGTGCGCGCATTCGGCGCGATGCAGTTCGCGGTCACGCCGTAGCGACCGAGCTCCTGCGCCGTGATGATCGTCAGCATCGCGATCCCGGCCTTCGCGGCGCCGTAATTCGCCTGGCCGACGTTGCCGAACACGCCGGAGGGGCTCGACGTGTTGATCACGCGGCCGCGCACCTCCTCACCCGCCTTCGCACGGTCGCGCCAGTGGGCCGCCGCGTGCCGCGTCGGCGCGAAGTGTCCCTTCAGATGCACGGCGATCACGGCATCCCACTCTGCGGCCTCCATGTTCACGAGCATCCGGTCGCGCAGGATCCCGGCGTTGTTGACGAGAATGTCGAGCCGGCCGAACGCGTCGACTGCGTGCTCGACAAGGCGACCTGCACCTTCGAAGTCGGCGACGTTCTCGCAGTCGGCGATCGCCCGGGCGCCGAGCGCCTCGACTTCTGCGACGACCTGCTGCGCGGGCGTCGCATCCGCACCTTCGCCCGCGAGCGATCCGCCGAGGTCGTTCACGACAACGCTCGCGCCCGCGCGGGCGAGGGCGAGCGCGTGCTCGCGACCGATTCCCCGGCCGGCGCCGGTGACGATCGCGACCTTGCCGTCGAGGAGGCCCATCACAGCCTCTCGATCAGGGTCGCAGTGCCGAGACCGCCGCCGCAGCACATCGTGACGAGGCCCAGCGTGCCGTCCGTGCGCTCGAGCTCGTGGAGGAGCGTCGTGATCAGCCGGCCGCCGGTCGAGCCGAGCGGATGCCCCAGTGCGATCGCGCCGCCGTTGACGTTCACCCTCTCGTTGTCCGGCTCGAGCTCGCGCTCCCACGCGGCGATCACCGACGCAAACGCCTCGTTGATCTCGATCAGGTCGAGATCGTCGAGCTGGAGGCCGTTCCGGTCGAGGATCTTCTTCGTCGCGGGGATCGGTCCCGTCAGCATCAGCACCGGGTCGACGCCGACGGTCGTCTGGTCGACGATGCGCGCCCGCGGCCGTACGCCGAGCTCGTCGGCCTTCGCGCGCGTCATCAGCAGCACAGCCGATGCGCCGTCCGAGATCTGCGACGAGTTGCCGGCGGTGATGACGCCGTCGTCCTTGAACGCGGGCTTCAGCTCGCGGAGGCCATCCAACGTCGTCTCGGGGCGGATCCCCTGGTCGCTCGTGAAGACGGAGCCGTTGACGCGGAAGGGCATGATCTCCCGCTCGAAGCGGCCTTCCTCGGTGGCGCGGGCTGCGCGCCGTTGCGAGCGGAGCGCGATGTCGTCGCAGTCCGCGCGCGAAATGTGCCAGCGCTCCGCGATCAACTCGGCGCTCAGCCCTTGGTGCACGACGGCATGGCGCTCGAGCAACTCGGGCGGATACGGGGAGCCGAGCTCTTGTGCGATCTTCGCGTTCGACGACATGGGGATGCGGCCCATGTGCTCGACGCCGCCGCCTACCGCCACGTCGTGGACGGCGGATGCGATGAGCGCCGCGGCGAAGTTCACCGCCTGCTGCGCCGACCCGCACTGGCGGTCGATCGTCGTCGCCGGGGTCTCGATCGGCAGGCCGGCCTGCAGCCACGCGTTGCGGCCGATGTTGTACGACTGCTCGCCGTACTGCTGGACGCAGCCGGTAATCACGTCCTCGACCCGCGATGGATCGACGCCGGCGCGATCGAACAGCTCGACGAACGTCGTACCGAGCAGCGTGTTCGGGTGGACGTCCTTGTAGTACCCCTTCTCCGGGTGCCCGCGCCCGACCGGCGTGCGCACCGCTTCGACGATCACGACCTCACGACCTTCCATCATTTCCTTTCTCTAGACGGTGACGATGCCGCCGTTTGGACTGAGCGTCTCGCCGACGAAGAAGGCCGCGTCGTCACTCGCCAGGAAGGCGACCGTCGCGGCGATCTCCTCGGGCCGGCCGAAGCGGCCGAGCGGCGTCCGCGCCCGCTGCGCCTGCCGCAGCGGGTTGTCGATCGCCTGCGAAGCCTCCGTGTCTATGAAGCCGGGCGCGACCGCGTTCACGCGGACGCCCTGAACTGCGAGCTCCTTGGCAACCGCGCGCGTGAACCCGAGGATTCCCGCCTTGGCGGCGGAGTAGTGCGGAAAGCCCGTGCAGCCTTCGATCCCGCAGACCGACGCGATGTTGACGATCGCGCCGCTCCCGCGTGGCGCCATGGAGGCCGCCGCCGCGCGCGTTCCGTAGAACGTGCCGTCGAGGTGCACGGCCAGCATGCGGCGCCACTCGTCGTCGGGCAGACGGATGAGCGCGTCGAGCGGCTCCTTGCGCTCGGCGCGATCCCCGATGCGCGCAGCCTGCGCCGAGGCCGTGATGCCGGCGTTGTTCACCCACACGTCGACCGGTCCGAGCTCAGCCTCGGCCTGCGCGAGCGCGCGGTCGACCGACGCGCTTTCGCTCACGTCGGCCTCGATGGCGATTCCGCCGGCGAGCTTCGCGGTGAGCGCCGCCGCCTCCATGTTGACGTCGAGCACGGCGACCTTCGCGCCGTCGGCCGCAAGCCGCAGGCAGATCGCCTCGCCGATGCCGGAGCCGCCGCCGGTCACGACCGCCGTCCTGCCTTCGAGCGTCACGGCACCGGCGCGGTGTCCAGTAGGTCGGCGAACTTGCGACGGGCCGCCTCGCGCCTCGCCGGCACGTACTCGGTCGGAATCTCGTCCTCGGGCGCCTCGTACGCGCGGAGGATCTGCCGGGCAACCGATTCGCGGTGGACCTCGTCCGCGCCGTCGACGAAGCGCGCGTGCCGCGCATAGCGGTAGAGCTGCTCGAGCGGCATGTCCGTGGAGTAGCCGAGGCCGCCGTGGGCCTGCAGCGCACGGTCGACGACGTCGTGCAGCACCTGTGCGCCGAAGACCTTGATCAGCGAGACGTCCATGCGCGCGGCACTCGAGCCGAACCTGTCGATCTTCCACGCAGCGTGCAGGGTCATCAGACGCGCGGCCTGCATCTGCGCGGCGGAATCGGCGATCCAGTTCTGCACTGTCTGCTTGTCGCGCAGCAGGCCGCCGCGCACCGGCCGGTAGAGCGAGCGCTCGCACAGCATGTCGAACGCGCGGCGAGCGACGCCGAGCCAGCGCATGCAGTGGTGGATCCGGCCCGGGACGAGCCGGTGCTGCGAGATCAGGAAGCCGTCGCCATCGGCGCCGAGCAGCGCGTCCGGGCCGAGCCGGACGCCGTCGTAGACGATCTCGCTGTGGCCGCCGAGCATGCCGAAGTGCTGCTGCGGATGCTCCATGTTCGGCACGTCGCGCACGATGTTCACGCCTGGGGTGTCGACCGGGACGATGAACATCGATGCGCGCCGGTGCGGCTTCTCGTCGGGGTCCGTGACCGCCATCACGATCAGGAAGTCCGCGATCGACCCGTTCGAGGTGAACCACTTGTGCCCGTCGAGGACGTAGCCGTCGCCGTCGCGCACGGCCCGCGTGCGCAGCTGGGTCGGGTCGGAGCCCGGCGTCTCCGGCTCGGTCATGGAGAAGGCCGACTTGAGCTCGCCGTTGAGCAGCGGGTAGAGCCAGCGCTCCTTCTGCTCCGGGGTGCCGGCGAGGGCGAGGATCTCGCTGTTGCCCGAGTCAGGGGCCTGGCAGCCGAAGGCGTTCGGCGCGTAGATCGAGGTGCCGAGGATCTCGTTCATCAGCCCGAGCTTCACCTGGCCGAAGCCCTGGCCCCCGAGGTCGGGCGGCAGATGTGCGGCCCAGAGGCCCCGCTCCTTCACGCGGGCCTGCAGCGGCTCGTAGATCCGGTCGAGCTCGGCCTGCCCGATCTCGCTCTCGATCGTCTCGATCGGCCAGATCTCCTCGCGCACGAAGGCGCGCATCCATTCGAGGTGCTCCTCGAATTCCGGCTCCGTTTCGAAGTCCCACGCCACGACGCGCCTCCTGATCCGAATTCAGTTCATTATCTCGGATGACTGACCTCTCGTCAAGCGGGAACCGCCACCTTCGAGGGGCTCGATAGGAATATCGAGCCTCAGCGGCCGCGAACGCGGCCGCCTTTAGGGGTCTTCGCGTGTCGGAATCCGCGCGAGCGGATTCCGACACTGGCAAAACTAGGTCAGGACTTCGCGCCGGTAGACGATCCCGGCCTGCTCGCGGTCCCAGGTCGCGGCCGTGACACCGGCCTCGCGGAGCACCGTCTTCTTCACCTTGTGCGACTCGGTGCGGGGCAGCTCGTCGATGTACTCGACGAAGCGGGGCACCCAGTGACGCGGCATGCGCCCGACGAGGTACTCGCAGAGCTCGGCGGGATCTCGCGTCGCGCCCTCGGCGAGCACGACGAAGACCATCACTTCCTCGTCGTCCACGTCCTCGTCGACACTCGGGTTCTTCACGGCGACCACTGCCGCGTCCTTCACCAGCGGGTGCGACATGACCTCCTTCTCGACCTCGAACGACGAGATGTTCTCGCCTCGGCGCCGGATCACGTCCTTCATGCGATCGAGGAAGAAGAAGTTGCCGTCCTCGTCCTGCACGAATTGGTCGCCGGTGTGGAACCAGCCGTTGCGCCACGCGTTCGCGGTCGCCTCGGGCATGTTCTTGTAGCCGGAGTTGATCATCCAGGGCAGCGTGTGGCGCGCGATCAGCTCGCCCGGAGTCCCGCGCTCGACCGGTACGTCGTGCTCGTCGACCAGCCGCAGCTCGTAGTGCTCGGGATCGGCGGCGCGGCCGCAGCTGCGGTCGTCGTCGGGATCGAGATCGGAGACGATCGGCACCGGCACCTCGCTCATCCCGTACGCGGTGTAGATCTTGACGCCGAAGCGCGTCGCGAAGTCGCGCGACCGCAGGAGCGGCCCCATGTAGACCGTGCGCAGCGGGTTGTCCGCGTCGTCCGGCGCCGGCGGCCGGTCGAGCATGACGCTCACCATGCCGTGAATCGCGATCGTGATCGTCGCCTCGAAGCGCCGCACGTCGTCCCAGAACGACTTCGTGCTGAACCCGCCTGGATACGCGAGCGAGCCGCCCGCCAGCAGCATCGAGTACGTCAGCCCGGTGCCGGCCGTGTAGAACATCGGCAGCGGCTGCAGGTAGCGATCGCTCGCGTCGACGTAGGGCATGACGAAGCAGTTCGCGTAGTTCCAGAACGCCGCATGTGCTGCGCGCACGCCCTTCGACGGTCCCGTCGTGCCGGACGTGTAGATGAGGCTGAGGTCGTCCCACGGCTCGACCGTGACCGCGGGCCGCTCCTCGGACGCGCCGTCGAGGAGCTGCTCGAGCGTGATCGTCGGCCACTCGAGCTCGACGTCTGCTTCGCCGCCGACGAGCACGACGGTCTCGAGATACGGCAGGTCGAGGCCCACGAGGCGCTCGACGAGGCCGCGGTGCGCGATCAGCACCTTCGACTCCGCGATCTTCATCGTGTGCTCGAGGTAGCCGCCCCGCGCCGACAGGTTGAGCGGCGCGTACACCGCTCCGGCAGCGTTCGTGCCGAACCACGCGCGCAGGACGTCGGGGCTCGTCGGCACCCAGACCGAGACGTAGTCGCCGGGTTCGACGCCGCAGTGTGCGCGCAGGCCGTTCGCGGCGCGCCAGGCCTCGCCAACCGCCTGGGCGCACGTCCACGTCTCATCCTCGAAGAGGAACTGGGGGCGGTCGGGAGTCTCGGCCGCGCGCCGCGCCAGCAACTCGGTGAGGACGCACTCCTCGCGGCTCGGGAACGGGGGTATCGAGGGCGCAGGCATCGGGATATTTGCCTCCTGAACTGAAGTCGCTTAAGCTACACCCACGACCACGTTCTGTCAATCACCGATCCAGCTCGCGCTGCCCGTGCCGTTCCTCGGCAGCGTCAACGTCTGGCTGCTCGAGGGCGACCCGCTCACGCTCGTCGACACCGGGCCGCTGAGCGAGGAGGCCTTGAGTGCGCTCGAGGGTGAGCTCGCGGCGCACAGCTTCGCGATCGAGGACGTCGAGCTCCTGCTCCTCACGCACCACCACCTCGACCATACCGGCCTCGCCTCGACGATCAAGGAGCGCTCCGGCGCGAGGGTCGCTGCCCTCGCGGCGACCGCGGCCTGGGGCGTTCACTACCACGAGCTGGCTGCGGCCGAGCGTGTCTTCACGGAGGAGCTCCTCGCGGCGCACGGCGTCTCGGAGCAGCTGATCGCCGACAGCGAGCCGTTCTGGGAGCACATCATCCGCGGTAGCGCCGACTACGAGACCGACGTCGAGCTCGCCGCGGGCGACGAGATCGTTGCCGGAGGCCGGAAGCTCCGCGTCGTTCACCGCCCCGGGCACAGCACGACCGACACGCTGTTCGTCGACGATGCGACGCAAGAGGCCTTAGTCGGCGACCATCTGCTCGCGAAGATCACGTCCGGAGCCGAGACGACGCAGTCCGACCTGCCGGCAGGCGGGCGGCGGCGGGCGCTCTACGACTACCTCACCGGCCTGCGCCTGACTGCGGCGATGGGCCTGCGGACCGGCTTCAGCGGCCACGGCCCTGTGATCACCGACGCCGCGGGCCTGATCGACGAGCGCTTCGCCTTCCACCGGTCGCGGCTTGACCGCGTCGAGGCGATCGTCGACGACGGCGCGCGGACCGGTTTCGAGATCGCGCGCCGGCTCTGGTCGGATGAAGTCGCCGAGACGCAGACGGTGCTCGCGCTCTGGGAGGTCCTCGGACATCTCGACATCCTCGTGGCCCGAGGCGTGCTGCACGAGCAGGTCGAGGGGGGTCATCATTCCTTCCATCCGACGGAGGCGATCGAGATTGCAACAGCCAGCTGAGGCGGCGACGCAGCCCGCGCCGCCCTACGACCGCTTCGATCTGTCCGGCCGCGTCGCGCTGATCACGGGCGGGACGCGCGGCCTCGGGCGGGCGATCATCCAGACGCTCGCGCTCGCCGGGGCCGACGTGGTCGTCGCGAGCCGCAAGCAGGACGCGTGCGAGGAGGCGGCCGAGGAGGTGCGCAGCCTCGGACGGCGCGCGTTCGCGCAGGCGTGCCACGTCGGCCGCTGGGAGGAGATCGACGCGCTCGTCGAAGCGGCCTACGACGCGTTCGGGCGGATCGACGTGCTCGTCAACAACGCCGGCATCTCGCCGACGTACCCGGATCCGCAAAGCGTCACCGAGGAGCTCTGGGACAAGGTGCTCGCCGTGAACCTGAAGGGGCCGTTCCGGCTGACGGCGCTCATCGGCGCGCGGATGGCGGCGGGCGAGGGCGGATCGATCGTCAACATCTCTTCGATCGGCAGCGTGCGCCCGACGCACGACATCCTCCCGTATGCGGCCGCGAAGGCTGGGCTGAACGCGTTGACGATCGGCTTCGCCGATGCGTTCGGGCCAAAGGTCCGCGTGAACGCGGTAATGCCCGGGCCGTTCCTCACGGACATCTCGCGCGAGTGGGATCACGAGGCGTTCGCCGAGCGCGCACGCACGTTCCCGCTGCGCCGCGCGGGCATCCCGGACGAGCTCGCGTCGGCGATCCTCTACTTCGCGAGCGACGCGTCGAGCTTCACGACAGGCTCGGTGCTCGCGGTCGACGGCGGCGCGCAGTGGAGCCTCGCCGGCGGCGGCGATCAGGCGCGGGAGTACGGCCGCAGCCTCTACGACCGCAAGCGAGACTGGACCTGATCGGGTCGCAGCTCTCGCTGCCGACGCTCAACTGGCTCCGCTTCCCCGAGCTGACGCCGACCTGGCCGCTCGAGGCGGTGCTCGCGGGAGCTGCGGAGGCGGGTTTCGACGCAGTCGGGCTCGACGACATGACGCTCGGCGGCCGCGACGCCGACGAGGTCGCAGCGCTTCTGCAGGAGAACGAGCTCAGGTGCACCGACGTCGCCGTTCTACGCCCCGACGACGGCGTGCGCGCGCAGGCCGAGTCGCTCGCGACGCTCGCGACGGCGACCGGAGCAGGTCTCTGCATCGCCGCGCTCGCAACCCGCAGCGACGCGTCGATCGACAACCTGCGCACCGGAGCGGCCATCCTCGCGGAGGCCGGCGTGCGCACCGCGCTCGAGTTCGTCCCCTACGGCGGCGTGCGCACACTGAGCGAGGGGATCGACGTCTGCGCCGAGATCGGCTGGGACAGGTGCGGCCTGCTCCTCGACACCTGGCACTTCTTCCGCGCCGGCGAGGACTGGGAGCTCCTCCGCTCGCTCACGCCCGAGCAGATCGCGCTCGTCCACGTGAACGACGCGCCTCCGCCCGTCGGTGACCTTGCGTACGAGAGCCGTTTCCGCCGGACGCGGCCCGGGGATGGGACGTTCCCGCTCGCAGACTTCCTCGACGCGCTCGAGGAACTCGGCTACGAGGGCGTCGTCAGCCTCGAGGTGCTCTCCGCCTCCCTTCGCGCCCGCCCGCCCGCCGAGGGGGCCCGCGAGCTCCACGACTCGGTGCTCTCGATCCGCCGGGTCGTGTAGAAAGGTCCAATGGCACCGGCGAACCGAGCGGCAAAGACGGCAGGCGGCCGCAGACAGCGGTCCAAGCCCGGCGTCAAGCGGGAGCAGATCCTCCAGGTCGCGATCGAGTCGTTCGGCCGCTACGGCTACGAGGAGGCGAAGTGGGCCGACGTCGCGACGGCGGTCGGGATCGGCCCGACCGCGCTCTACCACTACTTCGAGTCGAAGCAGCACTGCCTGTACGAGATCATGGGCCTCGCCGTCGCCGACTTCCAGGAGCGCTTCGAGCGCATCACGGCCGAGCACGGGGACTGGAACGAGGCCCTCGTCGCGCTCCTCGTCGACTCCTACGACCTGACCGAGCAGGAAGTCCTGCGGAACCGCGTGCTCGTCGCCGAGCAGGGGCTGATCGGAATCCACAGGACGGCGCCGCGTGAGGAGGCCTCTCGCTCGGTCGCCCGCACGCGCACGCGCGACCTCGAGTTCCAGTGGGGCACATTCCTCGCCCGCGGCATGCAGCAGGCCCACATCCCGGAGACCGATCCGCAGCTGCTCTCGCGCGCGTTGCTCGGCCTCTACAACAGCGTCTGGCACTGGTACCGGCCCGGCGGGACGCTCGCGCTGCCCGATCTGGGCCGGTTCTTCGTCGGCCGCCAGCTGGCCCTGGTCGGAGCCGATCCGAAACTCGCTTCCACCTGAACTGAAGTTAGTTTAGTATTCCGGTCATGGCCGGCATCGACCAGAACCGTCTCACCCCGTGGCTCGCCGCGCGGCTGCCGGAGCTCGTCCCCCCGTTCCGCTTCACCCGCGTGGGGGAGGGCCAGTCCAACCTGACCTTCCGCGTCGACGACGCGGCCGGGCACGCGGTCGTCCTTCGCCGCCCGCCCCTCGGCGAGATCCTCGCCTCGGCGCACGACATGGACCGCGAGCACCGGATCCTCAGCGGGCTCGCCGGCGCGGGCGCGCGCGTGCCGCGGCCGCTCGCCGCGTGCGACGACCCCGACGTGACGGGCGCGCCGTTCTACGTCATGGAGCACGTCGACGGCGTGATCCTGACGAAGGTGCGGACGGCAGAGGGCCTCGCGCCGGCCGCGCGGGCGCGAGCGCTGCGCTCGCTCGTCGAGACGCTCGTCGAGCTGCAGGCGGTCGATCTCGACGCTGCCGGGCTCGGCGACTTCAAGCGCCCCGAGAGCCTCGCGAGCCGTCAGCTGCGCCGCTGGACACGTCAGTGGGAAGCTTCGAAGACGGCCGAGCTGCCGGTGATCGAGGAGGTGGCAGATCAGCTCGCGGCGTTGATGCCCGCCGAGCACGAGTCGGTCCTCGTGCACGGCGACTACCGCCTCGACAACGCGGTGCTCGCCGACGACGGCGAGGTGAAGGCGGTGCTCGACTGGGAGCTCTGCACGGTCGGCGATCCGCTCGCCGACGTCGGGCTCGCGATCGCCTACTGGAACGAGCTCGGCACCGTGGCAGGCACGCCCGGTTCGCTCTTCCGCGAGCCGGTCACCGCCGTCGAGGGCTTCCCCGCCGGCAGCGAGCTGGCGGCGGAGTACGCGCGCGCGTCGGGCCGCGACCTCGCCGGCCTGCAGTTCTGGGTCGCGTTTGCGTACTGGAAGATCGCGATCATCGTCGAAGGCGTCTACCGCCGCTGGCTCAACGACCCCGGCAACGGCTCGGGCGCGGGCGAGCTGCAGCCGGCCGTCGCGCGGCTCGCCGGGCTCGCGCGCTCGGCGCTCGAGGTCACGAAGCCGGTGAGATGACCTGCTCCAGCTCGACGTACTGGTCGACGCCCCCGACGTGTACTCCACGAACGAACGCTCGGCACGTGTGACCGCTAGCGTCGCCATGTGCCCTACCCAAAGGTCGAGCTGCATGTGCACCTCGAAGGGACGGTGCGCGCGCGGACGCTGAGACAGATCGCGAAGCGGAACGACTACCCGCTGCCGGACGACCTGGAGAGGCGGTACCGGTTCAGAGGCTTCCGCGACTTCATCGAGGTCTTCGAGCTGAGGATGGGAGCGCTCCAGACCCACGACGACTTCCGCAGGGTCGTCGTCGAGTATGCAGTGGAGGCGGCCTCGCATGGCGCGGTGTATCTCGAGGCGATCTTTTCGCCCGGTCTCTGGCGCGGGCTCGACCAGGACGAGGTCTTCGGCGGCTGCTGCGACGGGGCGCAGGAGGCGCGCGAGCTACACAACGTGGAGGTGAGGCTGACGCCCGACCTTCCGGGGGTCTACTCCCCGGAGGAGGCGGAGAAGATTGCGGCGTTCTCCGTGAGGTACCGCGAGCGCGGCGTCGTCGGTCTCGGGCTCGTCGGAACAGCGGATGGCCGCGCGGACGAGCCGTTCGCACGCGCTTTCGCGATTGCTCGGGAGGGCGGCCTCGGCGCGGTGCCGCATGCAGGGGAGGTCGCGGGTCCCGAGTCAGTGCGAGGAGCGCTCGAGATCCTGCACGCGGATCGAATCCGCCACGGCATCCGCGCCGCGGAGGATCCGGGGCTCGTGCGCGAGCTCGCCGCCCGCGGCACAGTGCTCGACGTGTGCCCGCTCTCCAACCTGCGGTTGCGCGTAGTCGCATCGCTCGCCGACCATCCGCTGCCCGGCCTCGTCGCCGCGGGCGTGCGCTGCTCCATCTCGACCGACGATCCTGCGATGTTCGACACTGACCTCACGCGCGAGTACGAGGCAGCGACGTCATTCGGCCTCGACCCACGCTCGTTCTATGAAGCGGGCGTCGCGGGTGCGCTCTGCGACGAAGACACCCGCACGCGGCTGCGCCAGATTGCCGGGTCGCACAACTGGCGCAGTTAGGTTTCCGCGCTCGATCAGCCCGGCACCGGCTGGAACTTCGGCACGACGACGTCGTCCGAGACCGGGTCGAAGACGACAGCGAGCTGCATGCCGATGGTGAGCTCGTCCGCATCGGCGCCCACGATGCTCGTGTTGAAGCGAACGCCTTCAGGCGTCTGAACGGTGGCGAGGACGTACGGCTCCTCGAAGCCCGGATACGGCTGGTGCACGACGACGAAGCTGTAGAGCTCGGCGCGGCCACTCGCCGCCTCCCACTCGACGTCACTGGAGAAGCACTCGACGCAGCGCGCCCTGACCGGCCACATGAACGCGCCGCACGAGCGGCAGCGCTGCAGCATCAGCTCGCCCCGCGCGGCTCAGGCGGCATGCTTGCTCAGGATCGTCGTCGAGTGGAAGTTGAGCACGCCGCCGTTGCCGCTCGCGAGCACGATGTCGTTCTTTGCGACCTGCCGCTCGCCCGCCTGCCCCCGCGCCTGGAGGACGGCTTCCGAGAGCGGCGTGAAGCCCCACATGTAGTACGAAGAGAGCTGCCCGCCGCCGGTGTTCGTGGGCAGCGAGCCGCCGGGGCCGAGCTTTCCGTCCTCGACGAACGGGCCGCCCTCGCCCTTCGCACAGTATCCGTAGTCCTCGAGTGTCACGAGGACGGTGTACGTGTAGCAGTCGTACAGCTCGAGGACGTCGACGTCGTCGCGCGTGATGCCGGCGAGCGCGAACGCCTGCTCGCTCGCGCGCTTCGCACCCGTATTGATTCCGGGATCGCGGCCGGTGCGCTGGTTGTCGCCGGGCGCGGCCTGCGTCGCAGCCTTCACGTACACCGGTGGCTGCCGCAGGTGACTCGCGCGGTCCGCGGTCGTCATGATCACCGCGACCGCGCCATTCGAGACGAGGCAGCAGTCGAAGAGGTGAAACGGGTCGACGACCATGCGCGAGCTCTGGTGGTCCTCGAGTGTCATCGGCTTGCGCATCTGTGCGCGCGGATTCATCAGCGCCCAATTCCGCTGCGAGACCGCGATCGCGCCAAACTGCTCGCTCGTCGTGCCGTACAGGTGCATGTGCCTCCGCGCCGCGAGCGCGTAGGGCGGGTTGCCGCCGAACTCGCCGTAGGCGCCGCGCAGGCCGTTCATGCCGTGCCACTGACCGCGCTTCGCGTAGGCCGCAGCGGCTCCGACGTTCTGCTGGAGCGGCGCGTCGGCGTAGAGCAGGACGACGTTCGACACGACACCCGCTTCGAGCGCGAGCGCGGCGTACTGCACCATCGCGCCAACGGTCGAGCCGGCCGCGCTCATCACGTTCAGCATCGAGAGATCCTGGAATCCGAGCGCCATCTGCAGATACGGCGTCATGTGCTCGTTGCCGTTGCCGTTGATGAGCAGCCCGTCGACGTCCGACTTCTGGAGTCCGGCGTCGTCGAGCGCGAGCGCGACCGCCTCGGCGGCGAAGTCGGCCGCAGTGCGGCCGTAGATCTTCCCCATCTCCGTGATGCCGAGGCCTGCGATCGCTGCGTTCACGGCACAGCCACCGCCCGCCCGACGACGGCGCTCTCGCGCAGCCGGCGGTACCCGTCGAGCGCGTCGTCGAGCGCCAGCCGCTCGATCTCGATGTGGATCGCGTCGGCGCGGGCGAGCTCGATGACCTCTCGCAGCTCCGGGATCGTCCCGTAGCTGATCCGGCTCGCCGACCACTGCCGCGGCAGCGCTCTCGACGCGGTCGGGAAGCTGCCGCCGCCGAGTCCGACGATCGTCACGTGCCCGTCCATCTCGACCACCTCGGAGGCTAGTTGCAGCGTCGAGTCGACGGCGACGAAATCGAGCACGAGCGCGGCCCCGTCGGGTCCGGTCTCCTCACGCACGCCGGCGGCGTCGAGCCCCTTGCCGTCGATCGCCGCGTGCGCCCCGGCTGCGAGCGCGAGCTCGCGCGCCGACTCGCGGAGATCGACGGCGACGACGCGCGCCGGTGTGAGCGCGCGCAAGAGCTGCACCGCGATGTGCCCGAGGCCGCCCGCGCCGATCACGACGACGCTCGCGCCGGGCCTGAGCGGGAGTCGCTGGCGGAGAGCGTGATATGGGGTGAGCGCCGCATCGGCGAGCGGAGCCGCGCCGGCGGGGTCGAGGCCGTCGATCCCCACCAGCAGACGCGGAGAGGGAACGAGGAGGTATTCGGCGAGGCCGCCGTCCCGTCCGAGCCCTCCGCCCGGGCGGTCGGGCCGGTGACTGCAGAGATTCGCCGCGCCCGAGACGCAGAACCGGCACGAGCCGCATCCCCACATCGCGAAGACGATGACCGGGTCGCCCTCGGAGAAGCCGGAGGCGCCCGTTCCGAGCGCCGCAACCCTCCCGGCGGTCTCGTGCCCGAGCGTGAACGGCAGCTCCCACGGCTGCGTTCCTTCAGGCCAGTCCATGATCTCGAGGTCCGAGTGGCACAGTCCGGCACCCTCGACCTTGACGAGCACCTCGCCCGGTCCCGGCGTCGGGATGTCGACGTCGCGGAGCTCCGGGTCGGCCTGCCAGGCGGTGAGCTGCAGCGCCTTCACGCGGCGGCGAGCGCCCAAAAGGCGAGGTACCGCTCGATCTCGCGGAGGAGCCTCTCGCGCGAATGCCGGTTCACAGCGCTCTCCTTTCGAACTGAAGTCGCTTAAGTTAATGCTCGCGGGCTCGCTTGTCAAGCACTTGCTTTGCCGGTCCTAAGCCGATAACCTGAACTCAATTCTGCTGGTATGAAAGGACTCTCCGACAAGGTCGCGGTCGTCACCGGTGCAGCGAACGGCATCGGCTTCGCGCTGTGCGAGGCGTTCGCCGCGGAGGGGATGCGGGTCGTCATGTCCGACGTCGATCCCGCCGCGCTCGACGCGGCCGCCGCCCGCCTCGACGGCGAGGTGCTCGCGTTCGCAGCCGACGTCAGGAAGTGGGACGAGGTCGCCGAGCTCGAGTCCCGCGCGGTCGAGCGCTTCGGCGCCGTGAACGTCCTCTGCAACAACGCGGGCGTCCAGCTGCCGGGCCTCGCGTGGGAGTTCACGCGCGAGGAGTGGGAGTGGGTGCTCGACGTCAATCTCGGCGGCGTCGTGCACGGCCTGCACGCCTTCCTGCCGGGGATGGTCGCGCGCGGCGAGCCGGGCCACGTCGTGAACACGGGCTCGCTCGGCGGACTGATCCCCTTCGCCGGGATCGCGCCGTACACCGCGGCGAAGTACGCCGTCGTCGGTCTGTCCGAAAGCCTTCAGCACGACCTGCGCGCGGCGAGCGTGCCGATCGGCGTGTCGGTCCTCTGCCCCGGTCCCGTCCTCAGCATGCTGCGCGAGAACAGCGCGACGTTCCGTCCCGGCGGCGAGACCGGCCGCGAGGTGCCGCTCCTCACCGCGCCGCGCATGCCGGCCGAAGCCGTCGCGGCACAGGTGGTCGACGCGATTCGCAACGACCGCTTCTGGATCCTCACGCATCCCGAGTACAACGACACGATCCGCGCACGCGCGCGCGGCATCGTCGACACGAACGAGCTCGTGGTAGCGGAGCTGCGGTGAAGCTCGCGCTCGAACCCACGGAGCGGCAACTTCGCGACGAGGTGCGGGCCTTCCTCGCCGAGCACTGCCCCGATCCGTCGGAGCTCCCGCACGATCTCGACGAGCGGATGGCCTATCTCCGCCGTTGGCAGGCGTGCTGCTACGAAGCGGGGTACGTCGGCCGCGCCTGGCCGGCCGAGTTCGGCGGCGGCGGCCGACCGACCGTCGAGCAGATCGTGATCGACCAGGAGATGGCCGCCGCCGGGGCTCCCGAGCGGGTCGCCATCGTCGGCCTCGACGTGCTCGGTCCCGCGATCCTGGCGTTCGGCACGGACGAGCAGCGGCGCAGCTACGTCCCGCCCATCCTCTCGGCCGACGAGCTCTGGAGCCAGGGCTTCTCCGAGCCGGAGGCCGGCTCCGACCTCGCCTCGCTGCGCACGCAGGCGGTCGAGAGCGGCGACGGCTACGTGCTGAACGGGCAGAAGACGTGGATCTCGTGGGGCCAGTTCTCGCGCTGGTGCGGCGTGCTTGCGCGCACCGATCCCGACGCGCCGCGGCACAAAGGCATCTCGCTCCTGATCGTCAACGTCGAGTCCCCCGGCGTCGAGATGCGGCCGATGGAGCAGATCACGGGGCATGCCGAGTTCTGCGAGCTCTTCCTCGACGACGTCTTCGTTCCGAAGGAGCGGCTGCTCGGCGCGCCGGGACAGGGCTGGGAGATCGCGATGCACGTGGTCGCGCACGAGCGCGGCACCGCGGCGCTGCCGCGGCAGGTGACCCTTCGCACCTGGCTCGACCGGCTCGTGGCCGATGCGTCTTCCGTCCTCGCGGACGACGCAGCTCAGGCGACGCTCGCCGACGCGTTGATCGAGATAGAGGTGTTGCGCCATCATGCGACGCGCACGATGTCGGCGTTCCTGAACGGCGGGAAGGTCGGACCCGAGAGCTCGGGCGTGAAGCTGCTGATGGCGCGCGCCGAGCAGAAGCTCGGCCTCGCGGCGCTCGACGTTCTCGGCGAGGCGAACGCCGGCGAGTTCTGGCACGAGCGCTACCTCTACTCGCGCGCCGCGAGCGTGTACGGCGGCACGCAGCAGATCCAGCGCGGCATCATCGCCGACCGCGTCCTCTCACTACCGAAGGAATGACGTGGACCTCGCGTTGACCGACGAGCAGACGCTGTTGCGCGAAGCGGCCGGCGAGCTGCTCGACCGCGAAGGGGGCTGGGCGGAGCTCGTCGAGTTCGGTGCGCTGGAGGAAGGGCTCGGCGCGGTCGAGCTCGCGCTGATCGCGTGGAACACGGGCGCGCACCTCGCCGATGTGCCGTTCGTCGAGGCGGGCGCGCTCGCCTATGTCGCGCCCGGTCACGGCCGCGCCTCACTCTGCCTCGGCGAGCCCGACGAGCCCACCGCCGTGCTCGTGGAAGGCCGTCTCTACGGCGAGAACGCCGGCGTCGCGTTCGCCGAGACGGCCGAGCTGCTCGCCGTCGCCGTTTCCGGATCGGCGGTCGCGCTCGTTCGGCCGGAGGCGGAGGGCGTCTCGTTCCAGCCGGGAACGACTCTCGACCCGGGTCTCGCGCCCGCCCTCGTGCGCTTCGACGCGGCCGAGATCGTGGAACTGCTCGACACCGACGTCGAGACCCTCACCGCGACGGCAGCCGTGTTGGCGGCGGCGGATGCCGTCGGCGCGGCCGCGGCGGTGCTCGAGCTCGCGCGAACGTACGCGTCGCAGCGGCGCCAGTTCGGGCACACGATCGGGAGCTTCCAGGCGATCCGCCATCTCCTCGCCGACATGTACGTCGACGTCGAGAGCGCGTGGTCGAGCGTCCTCTACGCCGCGGCAGCGCTCGACGAGCACGAGCCCGACGCGTTTCGGACCGCGTCGATCGCGAAGGCATACGCCGGCCGCGCGACGCTCGACGTCGTGCACGGCGCGCTTCAGGTCTTCGGCGGCATCGCCTTCACGGCCGAGCATCCCGCCCACCTCTTCCTCCGCCGCGTCGTCGCGCGGCGCGAGGAGTTCGGCACACCGCGAGACCACGCCCGCCGGCTGGGCCGTGCGCTCGCACGAGGAGTGGAGGTCGGAGCATGAGCGAAGCGAGTTTTCTGCCCGCCTACTTCGAGCGTCTCGACGCGGGCGAGGACGTCCGCCCGATGCTCGCGCCGGATTTCACGTTCTCGCTCCTCTGGGCGACAGCCGACGGCGCGAACGAGTTCGCCGGCTCGCTCCCCGAGTTCGAGGGCTACCTCGCGCAGCGCGAGCCGGATGGGCAGTTCCACCACATTGCGCGGTCGCTGCGCGAAGGCCGCACCGAGGTCGCGTCCGGGTGGACGACGCGCTACGACTCGCCGCTCGGGACGTTCACATTCGCCGTCGAGCTCGACGACCAGGAACGCGTACGCCGGCTCTTCGCCGCGCGCACCGTCGCTTTCGACGGCGTTCCGTTCTAGGCGATGTGCACGAGCGTCTTGCCGGTGTTGTCGCCGCGCAGCAACCCGGCCAACGCCTCGGGCGCGCGCTCGAGGCCCTCGACGACGGTCTCGCGGTAGCGCAGGCGGCCGTCGCGCAGCCAGCCGCCGACCTCGCGCGTCATCTCCGGCAGGAGGTGGACGTTGCTGCTGCCGCGAAAGCCGCGGATGGTGAGGTCGTTGGCGACGGTCAGGAAGAGGTTGCGCGGGCCGGGCGGCGGCTCCGCCGCGTCGTACTCCGAGATTGCGCCGCAGATCGCGACGCGGCCGTGACGGCGGAGCGCGCCGATCGCCGCTTCGAGGTGATCGCCGCCAACATTGTCGAAGTAGACGTCGATGCCGTCGGGCGCGGCCTCCCGCAGCAGCTCGGGCAGCGGGCCCGAGCGGTAGTTGAAGGCAGCGTCGACGCCGAGCTCATCGAGCAAGTAGCCGACCTTGGCGTCGCTGCCGGCGCTGCCGATCACGCGGTTGCCGCGGAGCTTCGCCATTTGCGCGACGAGGCTCCCGACCGCCCCGGCGGCCGCCGAGACCCAGACGACGTCGCCCTCGCGGAGACCGGCGATGTGGAAGAGGCCCGCGTACGCGGTGAGCCCGTTGCCGCCGAGCACGCCGAGATACGCCTGCGGCGGCGCGACGTCGAGGTCGAGCCGGGCCAGCGTGGCGACGCCGCCGAGGGCGGGGACGCCCGCCTCGACGACCGCATAGTCACGCCAGCCCGACGCGTGCCAGACCGTGTCGCCCGCCCCGAAGCCGTCGGCGTTCGACTCGACCACCTCGCCGACGGTGTGGATCCCGTCCATCGCCGCCTCGAGGGGAAACGCGGCGAAGTAGCCGGACGGCGCCTTGTCGCGAAGACGCAGGCGGAGCGCAGCATCGACCGAGGTCCACGTATTGCGCACGAGCACCTCGCCCGGACCGGGCTCGCGCACCTCGGTCTCGACGATGCGGAAGTCGGACGGGCGCACCTCGCCGCGCGGATACGAGACGAGGTGGACCTCGCGCCCGATCATGCGCGGACGAGTGGAAGCACTTCGCGGCCGACGCGGTCCGCGTTCCGCTCGTCGAGATCGACGCCAACGGCACGCGTGCCGATGTAGATGCGATCGATCCCGAGCGCGACGATCTCGCGCAGCCGCTCCGCGCAGTATGCCGGGGGGCCCGCGATCGCGAAGCGGTCGATCAGCTCGTCGGCTCCTGCCTCGCGCGGGTAGAAGTCGATCTCGCCGGGCCGGCCACCCTCGATGCGCTCGACGCCGCCGCGCGCGGAGTGGTAGACGCCCTCCATGACGGCGACAGCCTGCCGGTACTCGCCGTGGGCACCACCTTCGACGTCGGCGGCGGCCTTCGCCTCGAAGCCCGAGAAGCGCGCATGCGTGACGACGAGCCCGCGGATCGCCTCGCGCGCGCTGTCGTCGTCCTCGTCGGTCACCGCAACCTGGACGTAGCAGCCGAGGGCGAGCGACGCGGGATCGCGCCCGTGCTCGCGACAGGCCTCGCGTGCGACCGCGATCGCGTTCCGGAGGCGCTCGACGTCGGCGCCGACCGAGAAGCTGACACCGTCGGCCCACCGGACACCGACGCCGATCGTGCGCGGGCCTGTCGCGGCGATGTTCACGGGCGGCGGCGGAACGTCGAGCGACGGATCGATGTCGTCGAGGCGCGCCATCGACGCGTTGACGGTCTCGAGCTCCACGTCCCCGCGGCCGAGAAAGCCCTGCAGGCGGCGCAGGTACAGCTCGAAGTCGGCGACGCGCAGCGGCTCCCGCTGCAGCACCTTCATCGCGCCGTCGCCGCGGCCGAGCGAGAAGGCGGCGCGTCCGCGTGAGAGTCCCTGCAGTGTCGCCATCGCGCTCGCAGCGAGCAGCGGGTCGCGGAGCGGGACAGCGACAGCGGTGCCGAGCTTGAGCCTCGTCGTCGCCGTCGCCGCGGCCGCCAGCACCGCGTACGGGTCCGGCAGCAGCCCGTGCGCCTCACCGACGGCGAGCCCATCCCAGCCGCTCGCCTCGAACTCCTCTGCGAACCGGCCGATCTCGGCGCTAGGCACGGGCGTCGCGCCCATCCGCCAGAACTCGGCGCTCATCTCAGAACGCGACCATCGCGGCGCTCCGGAGGAGCCCGGCGTCGAAGCGCCGGAGCGCGACGTTCGCATCGAGCACAGCATTGCTCAGCCGCCGCGCCGACGAGCAATCGCCGATCGAGACAAGGGCCGGCACCTCGCCGTCGAGCTCGTGCAGAAGCGCGCCGTTGGGAGCGAGCTGCGTGCGGACGACGAGGAGGTCGGTCTCCAGCTCACTCGGCTCGCCCGTCACCGCGTCGGCGAGCGAGATCCTCGCGCCGTCGATCCCCTGCACCGTGACGAGCGTGCGGAACCGGACGCCGTTGCCGCGCAGCCGCGCGAGCGTGCCGGGCAGGCTCTCGTGCGGGATCGCGAGGCCGACCCCTCGCGCCGGCGTCAGCAGGTCGACCGCGACGCCCTGCTCGGCGAGGTATTCGGCGGCGCTGATGCCGTGCCAGAAGCCGGCTCCGTCGTCGAGCACAGCGGCGGATGCCGGGAGCGCGTCGACCGTGCCGCCGAGGACGTCCCACACCGTGAAGACGTGCGCGCCGCCGGCGATCTCGAAGTCGGGCGGAAGCGGCGACGCCCCGGTTGCGGCGACGAAGAGGTCCGGCGCCTCTGCGAGCACCGCCTCACGCGTCGCTTCCGTCTCGAGGCGAACGTCGACCCGCAGGCGCTCGAGCTCCCGCTCGAGGTAGACGACGAAGTCGAGCAGCTCGCCGCGCGTCGGCCCAGCGGCGGCGACGCGCAGCTGACCGCCCACCGCCTCCGCCTGCTCGAAGAGCACGACCTCGTGGCCGGCCTCGGCGGCGACCCGCGCGGCCTCGAGCCCACCGGGGCCGCCGCCTGCGACGACGACGCGCTTCGGCGTCGCAGCGCGAACCGGTTCGCCCCACTCCGACTCGCGGCCCGCGCGCGCATTCACCGCGCACGCGATGAGCCCGTGCGCGCTACGGCAGTCCTGCACGATCGCGACGCACGGTCGGATGTTCGCGGCGCGGCCGGCGCGCGCCTTCGCCACCCATTCCGGGTCGGCGATCGCGCCGCGGCCCACCGCGACGAAGTCGACGAGGCCAGACGCGACAGCGTGCTCGGCGAGCTTCGGGAACCGGATGCGGCCGGCGGCGATCACCGGCACGTCGACGTCTTGCTTCACGGCCGCGGCCAGGCCGAGCGTGAAGCCCTCACCGTAGCTTCCGTCCTTCACGTAAGCACCGCGCATCCCGACCGTGACGGAGACGTAGTCGACGGGCGTCGCCTCCTGGATCGCCTGAACGAACTGCCGCGTGTCGGCGAGCGTGAGTCCGCCCGCGGTCTCCTCGTCGGCGCTGACGCGGATGCCGACCGGATAGTCGGAGCCGCAGCGGCCGCGCACCTCCTCGACCACCTCGCGCAGAAGCCGCGTCCTGCCTTCGAGCGTGTCGCCGCGATAGACGTCGGTGCGTAGATTCGAGGCGCGTGAGAGAAACTGCGCGATGAGATAGCCGTGGGCGGCGTGGATCTCGACGCCGTCGTAGCCCGCCGCCTTGAAATTCGCGGCCGAGTGGCCGAAGGCGTCGATCACCATGCGCACCTCAGCGGTGCTCATCTCGTGCGGGGGGCTCGGGTCGCGCGACGTCGGCACGGCCGAAGGCGCAAGGGGCACCGAGTCGGTGAGTCCGCCGGGCGACTCGCGTCCGAGGTGCGCGAGCTGTCCGAAGATGCGCGCCCCGTGGCGCTGAACCGCCTCGCAGCGGCTCCGCAAGGCCCCGATCCCATCGGCGTCCCAGGCCTCGACGATGATGCGGACGGGGAAACGCGAGGTCGGATGCACGATCGCGGCGCCGGTGATGATGAGGCCGACCCCGGCGCGGGCCCGCTCCTCCTGGAACGCGACCTCCCGCTCGGTGACCTTGCCGTCCTGCATGAGGCCGGTGCCCATCGGCGGCTGGACGATCCGGTTGCGAATCGCGACGCCGCCGATCTCGCCGGCCGCGAAGAGGTGCGGGTACTCGCTCATTACCTGAACTGAATTAGTATCAGGAAACGCGGGCCGGAGCAACGCGTAGGATCTGCGGGGCCGCCTCGGCGTAGACTGGCGCTTCGTGGCCGGAAACAGACGGGCGGTTCGGACCTGAGCTCACCGGGTCTTCCGTCGGCGTCCTTCAGCGCCACGCTCCGCGTGCGGCTGTCCGACGCGCCGGGCTCGTTCGCCCGCCTGGCAGCTGTGATCGCCGAGGCGGGAGGTTCGCTCGGCGCCATCGATCTCGTCCGGGTCGAGGGCAACGAGAAGGTTCGCGACGTCACCGTGCTCGCGCGTGACGATGAGCATCTCGCACGGATCGTCGAAGCGGCGAGCGGGCTCGACGGCGTTCAGGTCGAGCACGTCTCCGACCGCACGTTCCTGCTGCACCTCGGTGGCAAGATCGAGATCCGTCCAAAGACGCCGCTGAAAACGCGCGACGACCTCTCGATGGCGTACACGCCGGGCGTCGCGCGCGTGTGTGCGGCGATCGCGAACGATCCTCCGAGCGTCTGGAATCTCACGATCAAGGGGAACACAGTCGCGGTCGTCACCGACGGCACCGCCGTGCTCGGCCTCGGCGACATCGGCCCGGAGGCATCGCTGCCCGTGATGGAGGGCAAGTGCATGCTCTTCAAGGAGTTCGCCGAAGTCGATGCGTTCCCGGTCGCGCTCGCGACGACCGACGTCGACGAGATCGTTCGCACGGTCGAGGCGATCGCACCCGTATTCGGCGGGATCAACCTCGAGGACATCTCGGCGCCGCGGTGCTTCGAGATCGAGGCAGAGCTGAAGGAGCGCCTCTCGATCCCGGTGTTCCACGACGACCAGCACGGGACCGCGATCGTCGTGCTCGCCGCGTTTCTCAATGCGCTCCGTGTGGTCGGCAAGCGTGCGGAAGAGGTACGGGTCGTGATGACCGGCGTGGGCGCTGCAGGCGTGGCGACCGCGCGGATCCTGCGTGATGCCGGCGTGCGCGACCTCGTCGGCTGCGACCGGAAGGGAGCAGTGCATCCTGGCCGCAATGACCTCGATCCGTCGAAGCGCGCGTTTGCAGAGTGGACGAACCCACAGCGGCTCGCCGGGACGGCGAACGAGCTGCTCGCGGGCGCCGATGTCTTCCTCGGCCTCTCGGGGCCGGGAGCCGTGACAGCGGACGCAGTGCGGACGATGGCCGACGACGCAATCGTGTTTGCGCTCGCGAACCCGACGCCGGAGGTTCTCCCATCCGAGATCGAGGCGGACGTTGCGGTGATCGCGACAGGCCGCTCGGACTATCCGAACCAGATCAACAACGTGCTCGCGTTTCCGGGCGTCTTCCGCGGCGCGCTCGACGTGCGGGCGACGGCGATTACAGAGGAGATGAAGCTCGCAGCGGCCTACGCGATCGCCGGCCGCATCTCGGAGTCCGACCTGTCGCGCGACTACATCGTGCCGAGCGTCTTCGACCGGAGCGTGGCGCCCGCCGTCGCGGAGGCTGTTGCGCTGGCTGCCGGGGGGGCTTGATGGGCCTCGACGCGTTCGCCCGCGTTCCGCTGCTCTTCGGCCCCTCACCGGTGCATCGCCTCGAACGGCTGAGCGAGCACCTCGGCGGCAGGGTCGAGGTCTGGGCGAAGCGCGACGACTGCAATTCCGGGCTCGCGTACGGAGGGAACAAGACCCGCAAGCTCGAGTACCTGGCGGCCGAGGCGCTCGCGCAGGGTTGCGACACGCTCGTCTCGATCGGCGGCGTGCAGTCGAACCACACGCGGCAGGTCGCCGCTGTTGCCGCGCATCTGGGCTTGAAATGCGTGCTCGTTCAGGAGCACTGGGTCGAATGGGACGACCCTGGCTACGAGCACGTCGGCAACATCCTGCTCTCGCGGATCATGGGCGCGGACGTGCGGCTCTCAGACGCCGGCTTCGACATCTCGTTCCGTCCGAGCTGGGAGGAGGCGCTCGCCTCGGTGGAGGAGTCGGGTGGAAAGCCGTACGCGATCCCCGCCGGCGCATCCGACCATCCGCTCGGCGGGCTCGGCTTCGCGGGCTGGGCGGACGAGGTCGCGGCGCAGGAGCGTGAGCTCGGCGTTTTCTTCGACACGGTGGTCGTCTGCTCGGTCACCGGCTCGACGCAGGCGGGGATGATCGCCGGTTTCGCCGCGCAGGAGCTCCCACGCACCGTGCTCGGCATCGACGGCTCCGCCACCGTCGAGCAGACGTGGGCTCAGATCGCGCGAATCGCGCGACGCACCGCCGACGCGATCGAGCTCGGCCGCGCGCTCGGCGACGAGGAGATCATCCTCCTCGACGAGTGGCACGCCGGGACGTACGGCATCCCGGACGAGAAGACCCTCGACGCAATCCGCCTGTGCGCCAGACTCGAAGGCGTCCTCACCGACCCGGTCTACGAGGGCAAGTCGATGGCTGCCTTGATCGACCTCGTGAGCCAGGGAAGAGTCGAGCCGGGCTCGAAGGTCCTGTATGCCCACCTCGGCGGCCAACCCGCACTGAACGCGTACGCAGGAGCATTTTGAAGCAACCGGGTTTCAACCCGGTTGCAGTCGTTCGGAGGCGACTGCGGGTACGCGAAGCGTTCGCCGAGTTAGAGCCCGCCCGGCGTAGAGATGATCTTGTAGAGCATGTAGGCCGAGCACGCCCGGGTGACATACACCGCGCGACGAGCGCGTTCGAAGCGTGCGCTCACGCCGTGCGTGATAACCGCGTTAGCCGCCGAGGAGACGCCGAACCGGTGAAAACCGCAGAGACCTCGATCGAGCGCCTCGCGTCCCGCCACCAGAGACTCACCGCCGCACGGTCACGGCGGTCGCGGCGGGACCGGTGCTCAGACCGTCCCGCCGTTTACCAGAAGCCGCCGTCGCTGAGACCGCCCGGGCGATAAAGCGTCGCGACGAACATCGCGAACATCGCTGCGGTGATGAGAAGGGTGAAGAGCCGCGTCTTTGTCATTCGTGTCACCTCC
>WNGB01003473.1_pt1 | contig 24730 bp, 23 predicted proteins | sample 5400681 | NCBI WGS metagenome assembly WNGB01 (sample SAMN13153367, study PRJNA577476) | soil metagenome | isolation source: 115 cm soil or saprolite under grassland replicate 2 | place: USA:California | collected 2016-06-15
CCTTTGTCGCAGGCGATAGCGACGGCAACCCGGCGATCACGCCGAATGGGTTCGGCCTTGGCGACACGCAGTCCGTTTACTACCCAAACGAGCAGCCATCCACGCTGTTGTGGTTCCACGACCACGGTCTCGGAGCCACGCGGCTCAACGTCTTTGCAGGACTGGCCGCGGCCTATCTCCTTCGCGATCAGTACGACACGGGGTTGGAACCAAATCCCATCGGCATCCCTGGCGGAGCGTACGAAATTCCGCTCGTTATTCAGGACCGCCAGTTCAATTCAGACGGAACGTTCTTCTACCCCATCAGCGACTTCCCCGGCGCTCCCTGGATCGGGGAGTACTTCGGTGACGTGATGCTTGTCAACGGCAAGGTCTGGCCATTCCTCAACGTGGAACCGCGCATGTATCGGTTCCGCATTTTGAACGGCTGCAACGCGCGGATCCTGAACCTTGCGGCGGGTGGTGTTACCTTCTGGCAAATTGGCGCCGAGGGCGGACTCTTCGACATTCCTGTGCCGGTGAAAAATCTGGTGATGGCTCCCGCCGAACGCGCCGATGTCATCGTGGACTTCTCTTCGTTCGCTGGCCGGACATTGATGCTGATGAACCACAAACCGCGAAGGCCCATTTCCAACCCGGCGCCAGAGTTGCCGCAAGTGATGCGGATTCAAGTGGGAACGACCGTCACCGATCCCGGTCCGAGCACCATCCCATCAAGCCTGCCCGGGCGCGCTGCTAACCTGGGCAATCCGCTTGTAACGCGCTACATCACGCTCAACGAGGTCGCCGCAGAGACCGCCGACTGGTTCCTGAACTTGAACGCGGTGCATTTCGAGGATCCGATTACGGAGACGCCGACGGTCGGGACGATCGAGGACTGGGTTTACATCAACATGACCGAGGACACCCACCCGATCCACAACCATCTCGTTCAGTTCCAAGTGGTCGGGCGAACGCCGTTCGACGAGGAGGCCTACGAGGAAGCCTACGGCGGGCCGAATGGCGTCCCTGGCGGAATTGATCCGACACCGTTCGCAACCGGGCCGATGGAGCCGCCCGACCCAACCGAGCGCGGCTTTAAAGACACAGTTAAAGCCAATCCCGGCCAGTTCACGACCATCCGAGCGCAATACGACCTGCCGACCGGCGTCACAGCGCCTCAGACCTACGTCTATCACTGCCACATCCTCGAGCACGAAGACAACGACATGATGCGGCCATTCACGGTTACGGCCTGAATCGTAGCCGCCTGCTAGGAGGTGCGGGTGATTCTTAGTGTGGTGGGTTTTGGCAACCCAAATCAAGCGATGAGCTGCCGGTTACTAGGCGCGGAGGTCAATCCCTCGTAGGTTTCTTCAACGATTTGATCGACCACGGCTTTCATATCCTGCGTATGTTCCCAGACCGCGAGTTGCCGGTCCGCGCCGGTGCCTTCGCGTATGATCCGCTCGATGTGCGCCATTTCCTTCTCGCTGCCGAGTTCGTTTACTTCGGTCGAGACGAACTCGAGCAGCTCGTTTAGCAGGCTGCGCGTGTCAACTTCGGCCTCCTTGCCGAAATCGATCAGTTTGCCGTCGATCCCGTAGCGCGACGCGCGCCACCGATTCTCATCCAGCAACCGGCGGCGATAAACGCGGAAGGTAATGTTCCGACTGAGAAGTTTGTGCAGCTTCACGATCACCGCCTGAATCAATGCCGCGATCGCAAGCGTATCGTCCACGCGCGATTGCGCGTCGCACACGCGCACTTCCAGCGTATCGAAGAATGGATGCAGTCGGATGTCCCACCAGATTTTCTTCGCGTTATCGACGCAACCGGTTTTTACCAGCAGTTTGCAATAATCTTCGTACTCCGAAAGACTCTCAAACGCGTCTGGAATTCCGGTGCGCGGAAAACGCTCGAACACTTTCAGTCGATAACCTTTCAAGCCTGTGTCCTGGCCGACCCAAAACGGCGAGTTGACTGAAAGCGCATAAATGTGGGGCAAAAAATAGCGCGCCTGATTCATCACGTGGATGGCGACATCGCGATCGGGAATGCCAACGTGAACGTGCAATCCGAAAATCAGATTGGCCCGCGCCAGCTGCTGCATGTCTTTGACGATTTCGTGATAACGCTCGCCTTCCGTGATGAGTTGATCGCGCCAATGCGAAAACGGATGGGTACCGACGGACGCGATCTTTAGTCCACTGCGGGCGGCGAGCTCCGCCAGCCTGCTGCGCAGCTCGATCACGTGGGCACGGGCATCGACAATCGATTGGCAGATTTCCGTGCCGAGCTCGACCACAGACTGGTGCATTTCGGGCTTGATCTGCTCTTTGAGCATGATTTTGCCCCCTTCGAGAATTTCGTGAATATGGGAACGCAGTTCGCGCGTTTCGGGATCGACAATCGCGAATTCCTCTTCAATGCCGAGGGTAAACGTGTGGTCCTTGGCGTTCATGGCCGGGCACAAATCTCCGCGAGAAACAACGCGCTGTCATCCCGAGTCGCACAGACGACAGGGGGATCAATGACGAAGCACGAAGGACGAAGGACGAAGGAAGCCCCAATGTTCAAATGAGCTGTAGTGGCAGGCGTGTCGCCTGCGGCCTAACCAATGCAGCCGACACGGCTGCCTCCACAGATCGGATACTTCGTCATTCCTTCGACATTGGTCGTTCGTCATTTTCGCACTAATTGACGATCTTACACGAGGTCACGTAACTCGCGCCTTGCTACGGCAGCCTGAACGAACTTGCCCCAGCTCAAATTGTCGCGACCGGGCTGGTGCTCGCGCGCTTTGCGGATTGCCATCTCCGAAATTGCTTCGACGACCCATTCGAAATTGGCCTGACCGACCCACGCCGCTTCGCAATCGGGCGCAGGATTGCAAAAGTCGATCGCAACCGGCACGCCGTCGCGAATGGCAAATTCGACTGTGTTCAAATCATAACCGAGATACTCATTCAACCTCAGCACACCTTTTTCTACTTTCTGGAGAATCTCACGTGGCGCATCCCATTCGGTTTGGTAACGCAAATGAAACGGATGTCGCGGCTCGTAGTTCATAATGCGCACGTGCCGTTGATCGATCGAATAGCAGCGGAAATACATGTCGAACTTCACTTCTTCCTGCAACATCATCACCAGCTGGCCGGTGTCCTGGTAGGCCCGGAAAAATTCGTCCCGATCATGCAATCGGTAGACGTTCTTCCACCCGCCGCCTGCGAACGGCTTAAAAAATGCCGGCCAGCCGACATAGTTGAAAATTCCTTCCCAGTCGAGCGGATAACCGAGATTGCGAAACGATTTGTCGTTCGTGTCCGGAGGCGGTTGGTTCGACGGTAAGAGGACCGTTCGCGGAACTGCCACACCGATTTTGGTCGCCAGCGCGTTATTGAAAAATTTGTCATCGGCGCTCCACCAAAACGGATTGTTGACCACCGCCGTGCCAGTGAGAGCTGCGTTCTTGAGCCAGGCCCGGTAGAACGGGACGTCCTGCGAGATCCGATCGATTACCACGTCGTAACCACACGGCTCGCCCTGGATCACCTTGTCGATCCTAACGAACTCGGCGACGATGTCTTTGCCGCCTGTTTTCTGATTCACCCGCTCGACAAACGCCGGCGGAAAACTGTGTTCCTGCCCAAAAAGGATTCCGATTTTTTTCATAGGAAGTTAGCCATCCTGGCTGACTCGGCAGACAAGCTTCCAGCTTGTCGATTTGCCGCAAGTGATATTCCGGCAGGCTAGCAAGCGCGCAGCCGAGCCAGCCTCGAAGCCTAACGTCCGGTGATCTTCGATAAATAATACGGCAGCATGTCTTGCCAGTAGTTCCAGTCGTGACCGCGCCATTTTCCGTCATCCAGCCACTGCCTGATCCCTTTTGAATTCAAAATCTCGGAAAGCCGATACGATTCGTGGCGGGTGACATCCCATTCGCCGGTGCCAATGACGATGCCCATGTGATTGTATTTCCATGGGTCGGTCGTGTTCGGGAGATATTCGTACGGACTGTTGAAGTAAATATTGTCGTCGTGGTAGCCATCGAAAAACGAGCTGATATCGAATGAGCCGCTCAGGCTGATGAAATGGCTCACCAAATCCGGGTGTCGAAAGGCGATGTTACCGGCGTGATAGGCGCCGAGGCTAGCGCCGCAGACTGCCATGCGGTGACAATTGCATTCCCGCCGGGCGAGATCGAATACATCGCGCACAATCACGTTTTCGTAGGCGTTGTGGGTCCGCATCCGATCGGCAGGATGAATCGATTTGTTGTAGAGACTTTCGCGATCGATCGCGTCGGGGCAGTAAACGGTGACTTTGCCACTGTCGATGTACCCGGCTACTGAGCCGACCAGACCGAAATCTTTATTCTCATAATAGCGGGCGCCCGAAGTTGGAAACAAAATCAGCGGCAGTCCGCTGCCATTTCCGAACACGAGCATTTCAAACTCGCGGCTCAAATACGGAGTGTACCATTTGATGTAGCGTTCGTTCATGAACTTGGCGCGAGCATCTTGATGGCGACCAGATGAAATCGCAAGCGAAAGGGTTGCACTACGTTTCATCTTCGCGAAGCGTCTCGTTTTCAATGCCCAGACACACGCTTACTGGCAACATCAAACGGCATCGCGCTTTCCATTCCAGGGTCCTGGGAAACCGGCGCGATGTGCTCGTCTATTTGCCGCCTGGTTATTGGCGTTTCTCGCCGAGACGGTACCCGGTTTTGTATTTGCACGACGGCCAGAATGTTTTCGACGCCGCCACTTCGTTTGCCGGAGTCGAGTGGGGAGTCGATGAAACCGCGCAGCGATTGATCCATCGAAAACTGATCGAGCCGCTCATCATTGTGGCGGTGGCAAACATCGGCGAAGAACGAATCCATGAATACGCACCGACGCCCGGTGTGATCGAACCGAAAGACCACCCCAGAAAGCGCAGCCGCGGCCTGGCCCGCATTTACGGGCAATTTTTGATCGAAGAATTGAAGCCGTTCATCGACAAAAAGTATCGAACGAAGCGGGATGCAGAATTTACCGGGCTCGGTGGATCATCGCTCGGCGGTTTGGCCACACTAGCGATGGGAATTTTATATTCAGAGGTATTCACACGTTTAATTGTGATGTCGCCATCAATTTGGTGGGACGATTACGCGATTTTCCGGCTGGTGGGCATACTGGGTGAAAAGCCGCCGCTGAAAATCTGGCTCGATACTGGCACGGACGAGCCCGGTTGGGAACTGGCGCGCGACTTACGCAATTACTTAATCGACAAAGGCTGGCAGCTCGATGTGGATCTTAGTTATCTCGAAGTCAAAGGCGCCGGTCACAGCGAAGCGGCCTGGGCCGCGCGGGTCGAGCCTGCGCTGCAATTTCTTTTTCCGCCGCAGGTGGATCGATCGTTCCGTCGGGCGATGCCAAAATAAATGCGGCTTCGCCGCCTAATTTTAACATCGAGCAAGGGACTGCTCGATCCACCAGGCTTCGCCCGAACCGCCCTACCGGCCGACTGGCGGAACCGGCGGGGGATTGGGCGGCAGCGGTTCAGGAGGTGGCCTCGGGCTCGGCGGAGTTGGCTTCGGCGGTGATGGAGGTTCTGGCATCGGCGCTCCTTACTAGATAGATCGTTTTTACTGCAGCCACTTGCCGTAAACCTGGTAAACGCGCACGAAGCCGCCGACGAAATCTGTATCTTTTTGATAAGCAAAAGCGCGCGTTTTCCCCGACCACGTAAGCTCACGCGGCGATTCCGGGTGATTGGGATCATAGGCGGCATACCGCTCAATCCCGCTCTCTGGAGAGAGAGACTTTCGTTTATAGACCAGAATCGCGTGATTGACCGTGATACGAGGAAAAGTGCTGAGATAACCAACGAATACCTGCCCGCGGGCTAGGGATTCATTCAGCTTTGCGTGCATCTCCTCCTGGTACCGGGGGTCGTGCTGGTAAACAATCCGGCCGTTGCTTGGCCGTAAATAAACCGTCCAACCGAGGCCGACGTTTGCCCGTAAAACTTTCCCGCGTGCCTTGCTCATCTCGCGCAGATTGGCATACCCAGGAAAAACGACGCGCTCATTCTCCGGCAAAGGACCGGCCCAGGCCTGTTGTCGCGTAACCGAGCGAATTCGAGCTGCCAGCGCCTTGTCATCCAGCGGAGCGCTGCGTGGATCGAACCGGGCGAATTTGTAAAACTGCGTAGCCGTCCGGCATAAGACGAAACAGCGCCGATTGTAGACGTCTCCCCGTTGGTTCGATTTTTTCCGGGCATAGGCGTGTCCTTCCCGATACTCAAAAACGGTTTGGTTGGCGAACGCGAAAGTGTCTTGGTCGAAACGAAACGCCGGCGTCGTCGTGCTCGGACGCGCCGAAGCGACAGCGACAAATACGCTGAGCCAGCAAAACCCCGCAGTTGCGTGCCAATTGCGAAGAATCACATCAAGAGCGATCCGAAGCTGCGGTCGTTTTGCTTTCGGTGAAGATGCCGATTCGGCGAAATTTTTCGTAGCGCTTCTTTAGCAGCTCATTAATCGGTACTTTGGAGATGTGTTGCAGGTTCCGGCGCACCGCCTGACTCAAATTTTTTGCGATAGAACCATAATCCCGGTGCGCGCCTCCCTCCGGTTCGGGCACAATTTCGTCGACCACGTCAAGTTTCAACAAATCTTGCGCGGTTAGTTTTAGCGCTTCGGCCGCTTCGGCCGCATGACGCCGATCCCGCCACAAAATCGCGGAACACGCTTCCGGACTAATCACGGAATAATAAGCGTTCTCGAGGATCAACACGCGATCCGCGACACCAATGCCAAGGGCGCCGCCGGATCCGCCCTCGCCGATTACAGCGGCGATAATCGGCACGCGCAGCCTCATCATCTCCCGAAGATTTACCGCGATTGCCTCCGAAATATGACGTTCTTCCGATCCAATCCCCGGAAATGCGCCCGGCGTGTCGATCAATGAGATCACTGGCATGCCAAACTTTTCTCCCAGTCGCATCAATCGCAACGCCTTGCGATAACCTTCGGGATGGGCGCAGCCGAAATTCCGCATCACGTTCTCCTTGGTGTTGCGCCCTTTTTGATGCGTGATCACGACACAGCGTTGTGTGCCGAGCATGGCGAGACCGCTCGGCATGGCTTTGTCATCTGCAAAACGACGATCGCCGTGCAGTTCAATCCAATTTGTAAAACACCGCTCGACATAATCGAAAGCAAACGGCCGCTGCACGTGTCGTGCGATTTGGACGCGCTGCCAGGCAGTCAGATTACTGTAGATTTGGCGCCGAGTTTCGCGAAGCTTGCCCTCAACGGCCTTAACCGCCGAATCAAGATCGACGTCATGCTCGTCCGAGTGATCCTTTAGATCCTGTAAACGTCGTTCCAGTTCAAAGATCGGTTTTTCAAAATCGAGCGGCTGCACTTCCATGGGCGTTAGAACGTAAAACGTTAAAGCGTCGAACCGTCAAGTAACCGCGCAAACTGCCCGTTTCGGCGGTTTAACCCTTCAACGCTTGGGCGATTCATCAGTAATGGTGACAGGCGTCTTGTTGTTTACAAGGCTGCTTAGTTCCTCGACATCAGAGGCGGCCAGGCCGATCCCTGATGGGGGCGGCGGCTGATCGACATTCGGATGCGCGCTATCAGGCGTGGAATACAATGTGTGACCCGGCGCCCCGGCAAGCCGAATCCAGCGAGTGCTGCTAATGTAATCCGGGCTGCCGAGCCCCACGCGTTTTCCACCTTTCCAAGCCATCGTCTCGGCAACCTTCGCCGTGATTGTCGAAGGCTGTTTGGGCGGCAACTTTGCCTCACGCACGTGGTACTGTTTGAAAAAAGCGCCATGATTGAGGAGCACGACCAGGTTCGCCTTTGGTTGAATCGCCATTGAGAGATCCGGGTGCGAAATGAGCAGACGGTCGCCAATGCGCAGCATCGTGCCGCTCATATTATTCATGCGCATGATGAGCTCCGGCGTTGTTTTCAGCTTGCGCGCAATCTTTGCCAGCACGTCTCCAGACTTCACGACGTAATCCGTCTTTTCCGGCGACGGATAACGTGAGAGCAAAATGTCGACGTTCACTTCGCCCAGCAAATCTTTGGCTTCTTCCAGATGCAGTCCGGCAGGGTATTTTTGGATAAAGGCAATCAGCGCCTCGCGTGCTTCCGCCAGTTTCCCTTCCTGCCGCAGTTGCGCCGCTGCCTGAAACTCGGGGAGACTGATATCCGGCACAGGCTCAGGAAGAACTTCTCCGCGTTGCTCCTTTTTCAACGCGATTTCTTGTTTGACGAAAGTGTTGTAACCAAACCAGGCAGCGCCTCCAAAGATCACCAGCGCCAGCAGCAACACAAAGAGCCACTTCATAAATGGCAAAACGCGATTGTGAATCCGAGCGAGATCCGACGCGTGTAAGCGGTCAGCCAATTCCAGGGCGAACCGAAAGGGCGCATTTTTCCGGGCAATCGAAGGTTCATCAAAACAAGAATCGTCCGCGGGGCGTGAATCGCGCCGCTCATCCAACCAGCTATTCTACGAACCTTCCTTGCCAGACTCGAGTCCCGGGAAGAATCGGTGCCAGAGGCGGCCGATCGTCGGTTCTTCCTGATTGCTCCACGTGAAATGGCAATCCTGGCAATAAAACTCCTTGGGAATAATCTTGAGGGCGCAAAGCACACCCACCAGCGCCGGAGTCATGAATTTGCGAGTCATCTGTGGGTACTCGATGTTTGAAGAGCCGCATTGCGGACACCGAATCAGGGCGGCGGAAATGTCTGGATCAGTTGCTTCCCACTCAACCATAAGGCTTTGCGCCTTTTCGAAATCGTCGTCCTCCACCAATACCTTTGCATTCGCTTGCGGACGTGACATGAAGCCGACTTGCTGCAAGGGCGCTTCATTATGAACATCGGCCTTCAGCCCTGCATCGTGGAAACGTCGTTTCAGGCGCCGTGCCTTCTCGGGTTCGTTAAACGTGGCAATCGTCACCATAAGTTTGTCTGTCCGCGCAACCGCGTGTTCTGATCAAACAACAACTACTGCCCGAGTGCAAGACTTGGCGGTGGAAACCATTTATAAAGCATCAAGTATACGAGCACACCTGTGATGGAGACATAGAGCCAGATTGGTATCGTCCAACGGGCAATCCGCCGATGTCGATCCCAACGGCGACGAAAAACTGGAACCAGAGTCAAAATCACCAGAGGCAACGTGACAAAGGCGAGCAGAACATGCGAAGCCAGGATCGGGAAGTAAATCGCGGCGATCCATCCGGTGTAGCCCGATGATTTTTCGCCCACGTGCACATGATAAACGATGTAGCCGACGAGAAAAAATGTGGATGAAACAACGGCCGTAATCATGCAGGCTATATGACGGCGCCAGGCGCCGCGCCGGATCAAGTACCAGCCGCTCGCAATAAAGAGCGTGCTGACAAGGTTAAATGACGCGTTGATCGCAGGGAGATCAGATATTGTCATCGGCCTACTGTAGCGGCGGTCTGTGACCGTCGCACTATTCTGACGTGAAGAATGCGACGCTCACAGAACGTCGTGACAGTTGAAATCAGCCATGCTGCTTGTAGCAGTGAGAAGATGCCGACCGTTCTCGAAGGAGCCGAGACCTCTGTCGCGACACAAGATCGACGGCCATCTCGTTTACGGCGTCTGGCCCGAGCGCTTCTGCGGATCGCGTTAGCCCTTGCGGTCGTTGCGTGCCTCTGGGGCGGCTGGTATCTGGCAAAAAGAGGCTTCGGCGAGCAGTGGCGCTCCCTCCTGGTCGAGGAACTGCACAAGCGCGGCGTCGAAGCCTCAGTCGGACGATTGACGCTGGATCCGTTCCGCGGACTCGTCGCAAAAAATGTGCGGATCTTCGACTATAAGAACCGCGAAATCACGCTGGCCCTCATCAGCGAAATCTCACTCGATATCAATTACGCTGCGCTGATTCACCATGAGTCATTTCTCAACGCGCTCGATGTGCGGAACGCGCAGATCACGCTTCCACTGAGGACGGCGGAGGGGCGAACCGAGAAGGTCCAACTCAGTGACTTCCGCGCCCATGTCTATTTTCCACCGGAACAAATTTACGTCAGTCAGGCAGAAGGAATTTTTTGCGGAATTCGGATTTCGGCGAGCGGACAGTTGATCAAGCGCGCGAATTACAAGCCATCGCCGCCGATTCCAGACGAAGAATGGCGAAGGCGAGTCACAATCGTGCGATGGGTTGTGGATGAGCTGGAGAAGTTCCACTTTCCGGCCGCGCCTCCTTCGCTGCAGATAAAGTTCACCGGAGACATCGCAGAAATCGAGAATGCGCGAGTCGAGGCGACGCTGCGCGGCGAACGGTTGCAACGAGGTAATTACGAAATAAGGGACCTGTCTGCCGTCGCCGAGTGGAAGGACCAACATCTTGACGTTACACAGTGCGAATGGAGTGATCGCCTGGGCAGTTTTGCCGGCCGCGCTGATTGGAACCAACAAAGCAACCGCGCGAATTTTCAGATGCGCAGCAGCCTGGATCTAAGACTTTTTCTCGATGTCTTCGATCTCAGCGGTCCGCTCGCGGGCGTGACATTTCAGTCACCGCCCCTGGTCGAAGTCTCTGGTTCGTTAAATTTCGAGGCGAACCGCCTTCGACCGGAGGTGATCGGCCATGCTGCCTTTGGCCGCTTCACTTACAAGACGGTACCGTTCGCTGATTTCACGGTTGATTTTTCCTGGAATGGCGAGCGGACGTTGCTCCGGGACCTGCGCCTGCGCCATGAAACGGGCGAGCTCAGGGCCGATCTTTTCGAAGCCCCCGCCGATTTTCGGTTAAACGTCGAGAGCACAATGGCTCCAAGCGCAATCCGCGCGATGACCTCTCTGGGATTGGATGAATTCCTTCGGCAATGGGAATGGCAGCGTTCGCCTACGGTTCGTCTCGCAATCCGGGGCGAGGATCGCAACCCGGAGAATTGGCGAGGCGATGGAACCATCGCGCTGGACCGGGCCCGATTCCGCGGCGTCTGGATGAACAGCGCGACCACCAAAATTCACTTCGCTGATGGCGCCATCACTTGCCAGGATTTTCGGGTAGTGCGCGATGAAGGAATCGGCACTGGTAACTTCACTTATGACTTCAAAAAACACGAGGTCCGCATCTCCAATATCAAAAGCTTGTTGCATCCCGCCGAGGCAATTTTTTGGATCGACCCCAAGCTTTGGAAAACCGTTTTGCCGTACAAATTTCGGCGCCCGCCAATGGTTACCGCCAATGGCGTATATCAGTTTCGCGGAGGCAAGAACACGCGCCTGGAGATCAAGGTCGATGAAGCCAATGGAATGGATTACGTCTTCCTTGGAAAAACGCTGACCTTCGACCGGGTCGCCGGACGATTGCTCTTCACCAACGACCGATTGCAAATTACCGACCTCCGCGGCGCCCTTCTTTCCGGCACGCTGCATGGAAAAGCAGACATCTCGCTGGCGCCAAATGATCCCCGTTATCAGGCGAACGTCTCTGTGCGCGGAATCGATTTTCCGCGGCTGACCGATTTGTACTACAACTACAAGACGGCGCACGGGCAAATGAGCGGCAGTTATGATTTTACCGGTCTGGGAACCGATCCCCGGACAATGCGCGGAGGCGGAAAAGTGGAAGTAACCAATGGTGATGTTTTCGCGATCCCGATTTTCGGGCCGCTCTCAGGAATTCTAAATCATATCGTTCCTGGCAGCGGATACAGCATTGCTCACCAGGCGAGCGCGACCTTTAAGATCGATCAAGGAATCATCCACATCGACGATTTCGAGGCGTCCGGCATGCTCTTCAGCATGCTCGGCCATGGCGACATTCATTTCCTCGATGACAAGCTCGACTTCAACTTACGGCTCAACATGAAAGGCCCTGGCGTGTTGCTCACACCGGTTTACAAGCTGTTCGAGTACACCGGCGAAGGGAGCTTGAAGAAGCCGGACTGGCACCCGAAAAGATTTTAGATTTTCGATTGAAACGAACAGCGTCACGCGATCGGAAATCGAAAATCGCAAATCGCAAAACCTGTCCTGAGCGACAGTCGAAAGGATCGAAAATTCTTCTTGGCGCCCACATGTCGATCGGAGGCGGCGTTCAGATGTCGATTCAGCGCGCTTGTTCGATCGGATGCACCGCGATGCAAATTTTCGTCAAAAACAATATGCAGTGGTTCGCTCGACCACTAACCGGCCAGGAGATTCGCGGCTTTCTCAAGCACAGCCAGCGCCACGAATTATTGTCGATCTTCGCGCACGCGAATTATCTGATCAATCTCGCCGCCACGAAGCCGCAATTTCACGCCAACTCGTTGCGGGCTCTTTCTGAAGAATTGATTCGCGCCGATCAGCTGAAACTGCCGTTTCTGGTGTTGCATCCGGGTGCGCATCTGGGCGAAGGCGAAGAAGCCGGGCTCGAGAAAATCATAGAATCGATTGACTCCGTGCTCTCTGGAATTCCGAAAGTAAAGACGCGGATCGCGCTGGAAACGACCGCCGGCCAGGGTTCATGCCTGGGAAGCAAGTTCGAACAGCTCGCCTGCATCATCAGCCGAATTCGTGAGCCGGAGCGCCTCTGTGTTTGTCTCGACACCGCGCATATTTTCGCCGCGGGTTACAATATCGGGAGCGAATCAGCGATCCGAAACACATTTCGCGAATTTGATCGCGTCATTGGTCGCGATCGTCTCGTTGCAATTCATGTCAACGATTCCAAAACTGCTCGCGGCTCGCGCGTCGACCGACACGAACATATCGGCAAGGGCAAGATTGGTCTGGAGGCTTTCCGTTTCATCATGCGCGACCGGCGTTTCCGCAAAATTCCCAAGGTGCTGGAAACGCCGAAGGGCAAAGACTTACGCGAAGACGTGATGAATATGAAAACGCTCCGAGCGCTAGCAGGCAAAATGAATGACGAAGCCCAAATGCCGAATGACGAATGAAGCCTGAATGCTAAATGACGAAGTAGAGTGCGCGTCTCTTCGTCATTCATTTGATCAGCCGAATCGTAATCGGATAGCGATAGAACTTTCCCTCGCTCGCTTGAATGGAGGCAACGATCACCAGCACCAGATTCAAAATGTGCAGGATCGCCAATATCACAAATCCAATCAACAACAGACAGAGAATGCCTGCGATCACATTGTAGATCAGCATTGATATTTGAAAGTTGAGCGACTCTTTTCCGTGCGCGTCGATCTCTGTCGAATCGCCGCGTTTGGCCAGCCAAACAATCAATGGGCCCAGAATGTGACCGGCCCATGGCACGAAAAATCCGGCTAAAGCTGCGGCGTGGCAAAGCACGCACCAGGTTCGTATATCAGAAGAGGTTGCCGGCGCCGGTGGGGGAGGTGGTATTGGCTGTTGATCCATAAATTTATCCTTTCAGGCGGAACGTGGAGCAAGCGTCCGGCTTGCCGCGGGAAAACGCAAGTCAAAGACTCGCGCCCCTTTTTAGCCTTTCACGCGTTCGATGTGTGCGCCGAGTTCGCTCAATTTTTCATCGAGCCGTTCGTAGCCGCGATCGATGTGATAGACGCGGCTCACTTCGGTAACTCCGTCCGCCTTCAATCCCGCAAGCACCAGCGCGGCGGAGGCGCGCAAGTCGCTCGCCATAACCTGCGCGCCAAAAAGACGATCGACCCCTTGGATCACCGCAGTTGCGCCTTCCAGCTGCATTTGCGCTCCCATGCGTTTTAGCTCCGCGACGTGCATGTAGCGTTGCGGAAAAATATTTTCCGTCACGACGCTGATGCCGTCGCTTGTAGAGAGTAATGCACACATCTGTGCCTGCATGTCGGTCGGAAAGCCCGGATATGGTTCGGTGATCAACTCCAACGCCTTAGCTTCCCCGTTCGGCGAGATCGAAATCGAGTGGTCAGCGATGTTGATGGGAAAACCGCAACGGACCAGCACATCGGTGACCGACCGAACATGCTCCGGCTCAACCCGTTTGACGGTAACTCCCTGCCCGCAAATTGCGCCCGCCACGAGAAATGTTCCCGCCTCAATTCGGTCGGGGATAACGGTATGTTCCGCTCCGTGGAGCGCTGGCACGCCTTCAATGATGATGCGACGGGTTCCGGCGCCTTCGATCTTCGCGCCCATCTTGTTTAAAAAATTGGCAAGATCCACTACTTCAGGTTCTTGTGCCGCCCCTTCAATTACGGTCACGCCGTCTGCGAGCACGGCGGCCATCATCACGTTATCGGTGCCGAGGACGGTCGGACCGAATTTGCCCCGCAGATTGATTACGGCCCCGGTCAGCTTCGGTGCAAAAACTTTCACGTCGCCACCCTCTACGCGCACCGCCGCTCCGAGCGCTTCGAAACCTGTCAGATGCAGATCAATTGGGCGATCCCCAATGACGCAACCACCCGGTAGCGAGACGGTCGCTTCTTTGCAGCGGCCCAGCAGCGGTCCAAGCACACAGACGGAGGCGCGCATTTTGCGCACGACATCGTAGGGCGCGACCGATTGGACCTTTTCAGCTGTGACGCTTACCGTGCCGCTGGCCCGTTCCACTTGCGCGCCCAAATGCGCCAGAATTTGCAGCATGTAATGCGTGTCGCTCAGATCCGGCACACCATGAACAACACATTGCTCTCCAGTGAGCAATGTTGCTGCCAGGATCGGCAGGGAGGAATTTTTCGAGCCGCTGACCTTGATCGAACCGGATAGCGGGCGCCCGCCGTGAATGAGAATCTTATCCATATCTTGCGAAAAGGAATCGAATCACACCTGAATAATCGTTTTCCGAATAAATGTCGCGGTATTTTTTTTCCGCCAAGGTAGAAAGAAGCCTCTGGCTCTGGCCGAGCCCGATTTCCAGAGCCAGCAGTCCGCCCGGACGAAGCCGCGCCGGGGCCTGCTCAATCAATTCGTGCACCAACTCGTCACCGCGCGCGCCGGCAAAGAGCGCGACCTCCGGATCGTGCAAGACTTCCCGCGAAAGAGTATGTCGATCCTGCATGGCGATATACGGAAGGTTCGCAACGATCAGATCAAATCTTTCATCCAGATTTTCAAGAAGATGGCTTTTTCTCAATCGCACGCGTCCACTTAATCCGAGCCGGCTCGCGTTTTCTCGAGTAAGGGCGAGCGCATCTTCCGAAACGTCCACGGCCACGATTTGCGCCTCGGGAAATTTTTTTGCCAGACTGAGCGCGATCACGCCGCTGCCGGTTCCGACGTCCACGATTCTCGATTCTCGGTTCTCGATTCTTGATTCAACGAGCTCCACCAACTGCTCGGTTTCGGGTCGGGGAACGAGCGCGCGCTTATCGCAGAGAAAAGTTTCACCGCAAAACTCCACGGTGCCGAGCAAATGTTGAAGCGGCTCGCCCTCGCTTCGGCGTCGAACAAGTTTGCGCAACGGCGCGAGCTCCACTTCGCCAAGAGTTCGCTCGAACTCGAGATAAAGTTCCATGCGCGTGCAGCCGAGCGCGTGGGCGAGCAGGTGCTCGGTATTCAGTCGCGGATTTTCGATCCCACGTTTCTTGAAATACGCGGTGGTCGATTGCAGCACGTCAAGGACAGTCATTCTCTCAATAAGGAATAGACGCGGTCGCCGTGGCGATTCGCGTTCCAAATCAAGGGGTTGAGGATGCGGCCCCCTCCACAACGTTTCCCAGCCGCTCCTTCACGCCAGCAACTTGTAACGCTCGAATCAATTCGCCGAGATCGCCCTCCATCAAGCGGTCCAAGTTATAAAGCGTCAAACCGATGCGATGATCGGTTACGCGGTTCTGTGGAAAATTGTAGGTGCGAATCTTTTCTTCACGGCCGCCGGTACCGATTTGGCCACGGCGCTGCGCACTATATTTTTCCGCTTCTTCGCGCTGCTTCCGCTCCAGCAGGCGCGCACGCAGGATACTCAGCGCTCGTTCTTTGTTTTTGATTTGGCTTCTCCCATCCTGGCAACGCACGATTGTACCGGTGGGAATGTGTAGGACTTGGACAGCGGAGTCGGTCGTGTTTACACCCTGACCGCCGGGCCCACCCGAACGCGAAACTTCAATGCGCAAATCATCCGGCTTCAACTCAACATCAACATCTTGCGCTTCGGGCAAGACCGCCACCGTGGCTGTCGACGTATGAATACGACCCTGCGCCTCCGTTGCCGGAACACGTTGCACCCGGTGAACGCCGCTTTCGTAACGCAGTTTTCGAAAAACAGATTCGCCAGAAACGCGAAAAATCACTTCCTTTAATCCACCAAGTTCCGACCGACTCGATTCGAGGTCCTCGGTTTTCAACCCCGCCGTCTCCGCATAGCGATTGTACATCCGATAAAGATCCGCGGCGAAAATCGCCGCTTCGCTGCCGCCTGTCCCCGCGCGAATTTCGACGATTGCATCTCGATCTTCATTCTCATCTGGCGGAAGGAGGCCGATTTGAATTTCGCGTTCGAGATCCGTAACTTGTGCTTCCAGATCTGGGATTTCGTCGTCGGCCATCGCCGCGATTTCGACATCGCGGGAAGTGGCGAGCTCGCGATTGTCGTCCAGTTGACGTCGCGCTGTTTCGAGTCGATTCCAGCGCCCGAGCAGTTCCTTGATGCTGGCGTGTTCACGCATAAGTTCGCCGGCACGTTTGCGGTTATCAAACAGACGTGAATTTGCGATTTCGCTTTCGAGTTGTTCGAAGCGTTCGCGTTTGCGTTCAATGAGCGAATTAAGATCCATACCTGTTTCTGTCCCAAGGCGCGGTATTGCCATGGGGGCGGCGCCTCGACAGAGCGAGGCGGCTACAGCTCAGCTAAGCTTTCTTCTCTGCCCGCGCGGCTTTTGTGCTGCCGTAGCGGCGAGCGAATTTTTCGACACGCCCGGCGGTATCGACGAACTTCTGTTCGCCTGTGAAAAATGGATGACAAGCAGCACAAATACCGATCTTAATATCGCGGCGTGTCGAGCGGGTGTGATACACCGCGCCGCACGCGCACACAATATCGGTATCGTAATACTCTGGATGAATGTCTGCTTTCATCTTCAAAAAGGAGCGTCGAATGTAACCGCGCGGAGCTGCTTACGCAAGGGATGAAATCGAGCGATCCATTGCTTTCCGCCTGGCAGCGCACCGTCGGCCGCGCGAAAGATTCACCCGCGATTCTCAACACCCGCGGCGAAGTTGTACGAAAGTTTTCAGAGATCGACGAGTGCGCGCGCGATTTTGAGACGAACATCGAAACGTTTAAGGCCGGGAGCGTTATCGCGATCCAGATTGGAAACCATGAGGATTGGGCGTCGATTTTCATCGCTTGTTTACGCAGGCGCCTGGTTATTCTCCCGCTGGAACAATCGATCGGCACCCAACAGCGCGACGCCGCGCTGAAGATTTGTGGCGCGAGGGCTGTAGTATCCCCTGTCGCCAGCGGAAACTCCCCTGCGCTAATTCAGCTGAAGATAACCGGCGCTGCACCAAATTGGGGAGAGCGTCCTCCATCGCTTCTTAAATTAACTTCGGGCACGACGGCTGCACCGCGGGCGATCCGATTCCGGAGTGAGCAACTCCTCGCCGATTCTAATCAGATTTGCGACACGATGGGAATCAGCGACGTCGATCTCAATTTTGGCGTCATTCCAATTTCGCATTCTTACGGATTCAGTAATTTGCTCACACCGCTGATCGCCCGTGGCGTGCCGATGGTGTTGAGCCGGGATCGGCTGCCGCGCGCTGTGCTTGCCGATCTCGCCGGCACTGATGCAACGGTCTTTCCCGGAATGCCCGTTTTCTATCAGGCGTTCTGTGAAATGGAGGATATCCCCGCACTGCCAAAGTTGCGGCTCTGCATTTCCGCCGGCGCACCGCTGGTTACGGCCGTGGCGCAGCAGTTTCGGCAAAAATTTGTGCTGCCGATACATTCGTTTTACGGCGCGTCGGAATGCGGTGGAATTTGTTACGACCGCGATGCACAAAATGGGGACGACGGCTTTGTCGGTCAAGCAATGGAAGGCGTCGCTATTGAGATGGTTGATCCAGATGCGTCAGCGAGCCGGATTCGCGTGCGCAGCGCCGCCGTCGGCGACGGTTATTTTCCTGAATCCGACGAAGCAAAACTTGGTGGCGGACTTTTTGTTCCCGACGATCTGTTGACTAAGACGGCGAACGGATTCCGAATAGTTGGCCGGACTTCGGACGTAATAAATGTCGCTGGCAAAAAGGTGAATCCGGCGGAAGTGGAAGCGCATTTGCTACGCTTTCGCGGTGTGCGCCAGGCGGTTGTATTTGGGCGCGCCTCGGTCCTGCGGAATGAAGAAGTCGCGGCGTGCGTGGTCGCCTCGCCGGGGGTGAGCGAGGTCGAACTATTAGAATTTTGCAGACGCGAATTGAGCGGCTGGCAGGTGCCGAAGCGGGTTTTTATCGTGGATACGATCCCGGTGACTGAACGCGGAAAAATCAGCCGGCGCGACCTCGCACGTCGTTTCGCAGCGTTGTAGCGCAATGACATGTCGCTGTGCGAATGACCAGCGACTACGAAATTTATCAAGGCCGGCACCGGTTAGCCCGGTCACTAGCGTTCTAACCCGCTTTCGGGAATTCGCTGCGGCAGCCACAGCGAGGCGGCGACAACCAATGTCCCGACAGCCCACGAGAGATCGCCGTTGCGATTATTGGGTTCTTGATAAAGCCCTCAAAGGAGCTTTGCTTATTAAAACCGTGGAGGACCATTATGCCGAACTCATCGGGCGAACCGAAATCGATAGAAACCCAGGACGAACCCTCGAATAGCGAAAATTTGGATCAAACCGACAGCGACCATGTTCCACAGGAAATGGATCCTGCCCCCCAAGAGTCTGCTACTGATTCGGAAGGTGCCGTCCAATCCGAGGAATCCGAGGACTGGTGGAGCGCATCCCCGCCAGTCGCCGAGTGGGCCAGGCCCGCCGACGCCGATTTCACTCCGCCTGCGGAAGTCGATCCTTCGAAGGAGTCCGCCACCGCGGATGTTTATTTTTGCGGGCGCACGGCCTTGTTTTCCTTGAATCGCGCGCTTCAGGCAATCGCCAAAGAGGAACTCACGGGCGCGCTACGGGCGTACTGGGACCAGGAACCAATCGAACTTTTGGCGAAGGATGGCGCGATTGTTTTCGTCACCGCTCGAGATCCCGATCTGTATTGCCCGGAGGCGCCTGCCGTTCTCGCTAACGTCGACGCGGAAGTTGTTGACCAAGCACGCGCCCAACAGAGAGAAACGGGAGCGCCGTTGTTTCTTACGCTTGCCCAGCAGGAATCGATTCCGCGCCAGCCCGCCATGGAGTTGGTGCAGCATTACGGGCAAAAACTTTTCTCCCAACTTTGGACCGCGCCCCGGGTGTGGATCATGTTTGAGAAGAATGCCGGGCTATTGAGTGATGCTCCCGACATGCCTGCGGAGACAACCGTGGACGACTGGGCCTTGGAGACCTTGCGTTTCGTGGAAAATCTTGATCAACACGTAAACTGTGATCCAACATCGATTCCGGCTTACACGAAAGACGGTTTTGAACGCGTTCAGAAGCTGAAGCTGACGTCCGACGAGGCGCAATTTGCATCGCAATTCAACGGTAGCCGGTCCGTTCAGCAAATTGCCAAAAATCTGCGGCTCGATTTGAAATCTTCGAATCTGATGCTGTTCCGCTTCCTCGCGCTTGAAATTGTGGAATGCTGGCCGGCCAGCACCGCGACAAGGCCAGAGCCGAAGGGTGTCTTTCAGCGTTTCAAACGTGCGACCGGACGCGGTCGTTAGCATTCACCCCCGGAAAGCTTTTCGGGGCGGTCGCTCATGAAGAGAAGAGTCCTCGTCGTCGATGTAGGTGGCACACACGTAAAACTGCTTAGGTCGCGGCGCAATCACCGTGAGTTTGCATCAGGGCCGCGCATGAGACCAAAACAATTGATCACGAAACTTAAAGAGACCGCGCGTGGGTGGAAATTCGACGTGGCATCCATCGGTTTTCCAGCGCCTGTGCGCAAGGGACGCATCGCAGGGAATCCAAAGCATTTGGGTAAGGGGTGGGTTGGTTTCAATTTCGCCAAAGCGCTTGGCGTACCGATACGCTTGATCAACGATGCGGCCATGCAGGCGCTTGGCAGTTACAATGGTCGCGGACGTATGCTCTTTCTGGGACTTGGAACCGGCCTTGGCTCCGCGCTGGTGTGGGAAAAGACGTTGATGCCGCTCGAGCTTGGCGACCTGCCGTATCCCGAAGACCACATCATCGAAAATTATCTCGGCGTTCCAGGCCTGGCGCTGCTCGGCGAAAAGAAATGGAAACGAGAAGTGATCTACGCGGTCGCGCAATTAAAGCGATCCTTCATTGCGGATTACGTTGTGCTGGGTGGCGGCAATGTCAGACGGTTCAATAAACTTCCGGAAGATGTTGAGCCGGGACAAAACGAGAATGCGTTCCGTGGCGGAATCCGGTTGTGGGAAACAGACCCGCGCACGCGCCGCACGAAATGGCGCGTCATTTAGCATCGCGAACCTCAACGTTCAACCAGGGTTGTTTGAATTGAATCCTGGGCGTTGAGCGTTGATTACAAATCAGAAATGCCAGGGAGGGGACTCGAACCCCTAAGGATTTCTCCACCAGATCCTAAGTCTGGCGCGTCTGCCAATTTCGCCACCCTGGCTTGTTTATTACCAATGAGTTATAAATTATGCTAGACACGATTTTCGCTCTGTGCTAGTCTTTGTGCTAGAGTTAAACGGTGCAAGATCAAGAAACACAACGAAAGCCCAAGTTGAGCCAAAGCGCGCCTCCGCTCAGCGGAATTCGAAGCGACGAGCGCAACGGCCGTGACGGTAATCATGCTGCCAAGTTTATAGCGGTGCGCGATTCGCGCAATCGCCGCGTGCCCGGACTCTATCAGCGCAATGGACGCTTTTACGCACAACTTTGGGTGGATCGCGGATACGGCAAAAAAGCAGCGCGCCGCTTTGCGCTTTTTACGGCAGATAATGTGCCCGTGCGCACTTTGCAAGAGGCTAAGGAAGCGCTCGAAATAAAGCGGAACGAGCGCCGCGAAGATTCGCTACCCATTCTCGGGCGCAAGCCGATTTTCGGTGACTATTGCAACATCTATTTCGAGAAAGCCAAGGTACAGCGCAAACGGCCGGGGACGGTTGAAAATGAACGTCAGGCAATCGCGCGTTGGCGATCGCATCTCGGCCACCTTCGGATTGACAAGATCGCGACCCCAATGATCGCGGCATTTGTGGACAAGCGGCTAAAAGGCGGAGCATTTGGCGGACGCAAACTCGGGTCGGTCTCAGAACGAACGGCAAATCTCGATTTGGTGGCGCTGCGCAACGTGCTGAAGAGCGCGATCGATGACGGGTATTTCCGAGATTTACCCAAGATCAAAATGCTGGAGGAGCCACCCACCCCGAAGCGCCAATTGTTGATGCCGACGGAATTCGACCGATTGATTGCCAGCGCGCGCCAGAACTGCCAAAAGAGTGGCCAGCAGTTAGCGGATTATTTACGCTTTTTGGCCTTCGGCGGCGCGCGCGAAAAGGAAGCGTTGCGGATCAAATGGGCGGATGTCGACTTTGAGCGTGAACGTGTCACGGTTGGAGCCGACCAGCTAGCGAAGAACTGGGAAAGCCGAACGGTGGAATTTAATCCACAGCTTGCCGCGCTCTTAGGTGAGATGTGGCGACGACGCGCGCCGGATTCTTCGTGGCTGTTTCCTTCGCCGCAACGCGGTCTGCGTGATGAACACGCAAGAAGCTTTCGCGAGAGCCTAAAGGTCGCGCGTAAAGCTGCTGGGGTGGAATGGGTCGGCTTCCACGACCTTCGACATTACTTCTGTTCGATGTGCGTCATGGCCGGGATCGACTTTATGACGATCGCCGCATGGTTGGGACACAAGGATGGTGGGATTCTCGTCGGCAAAGTCTACGGGCATCTCCTGGACGAACATCGGCAAAACGCAGCGAAACTCGTTCATTTTGGAATTTCAGTCGTCGAAACGAAACGCTTCGGTGGGACGGGCTAAACCGCGTGCGGTTTCCTCGTGGAGTCCCCACTCCCAATGTCACGACAGGTTACCCAAATGCTTTGCAACGGCGGCGCTTTGGCTTTGTCGGTTCCTTTGCAAATTCGCCTGCGGCGGCCCGCGCATTAAAGCGCGCGATCTCAGATCGGGTCAAATAATGTCGACCGCAAATGTTAAGTGTGTTTAGCCAGCCTGCGCGGCGATACCGCCAGACTGTTACTGCGGAAAGCCCGCTTTGTTGAATAAACTTGTCCAAGGCGATGGGCGGATCCGAATCAATTGCCCCCAGCGGTCTGTTTGCACCGTTATTCATGCCATTTCGCGCCGAGCTCTGCGTTTCCTGTGGAGTGCTCGTGATCGCTGTTGATCGCTCACGAACTCAGTTTCTGTGCTCTGATCTCGTGCTGCTGCTTTTTCGCCAATTTGCATCTGCACAGACTGCTCTGATCGGACAAGGATGGTGCGCCACAGCCGGAGCAACAGATAAAAGATCAACAACGAGAGGATACCCAGCAAACGCAATTTCGCGCCTAGCTATGCTTGGTCCCGAAGCCTGGGTCGAACACGGACGAAAGCTGAGGCGAGTTACCGCTAGGTCGGGTCCCATCGGCGACTGAAATTCTTTTGCCCACGGCAACAACCGTGGACTTTTAGTAGGGAGGGACGCCCTACCCCTTAGCATCACTAAGGAATTTCTGGCTTGTCGCTAACCCGCTCTTGATCTGATGAGCAACGCAGCCGGCATCGCCGTGCACACCGCAACGGTCAACGGACGTTTGTCTGCGCATTCACGCCACCGTTGCCGAGCCATCACGCAAAGTTGATGCTGCTCAAAGACGGCATTGTAGCGCTGCGGCAAAAGAGCGCATCATTGGGCCTAATTCGCGAACTACTGGCTACTGTCGACGTAGCTGTAAGCGCGGCGGCGATCGCGCGGTTTCACGCGGAGATGACCGACAATTCAACCTCATCACGACAACGTCAGCGATTCAATCGCCGAGGCGATTGTGTTCAGAAGGCAACCCGCCGACGAACTGCATCCGTTTCAACAAACCTCACACCCTCAACAGCCTCTCCACCCGCGACGCAGACGCAGGTGAGTGAACCACCAATGCAGCCTCCACGCACCCGCGCGCCGCGTATTGCCGATCCGCGCAACCTCTGAGTCAACGCAGCTTCCGATGAGCAAACAAATCAACCTGGTCATCAACGGCAAAGGCGTCGTCGGAAGGAGCTTCTTCGCCTCGAACTTCGTTCAGTATTTGAAAGATTGCGGCATGGCTCATTGAGCGATCCACAGCGACCACGAGAACGCCATTCTCAAGCGCTTCATCGCAGTGGTCACCCCGATGTCGCAAAGACATTGAACTTTCTTCGTTCGGGCTTCCGCGCCGCGCGGTTCACTCTCTTCGAAAGTTCAAAGACTTTGCTCCCCCTTTCCAGAGATGCAGTCATCGCGGTGTGCTCAGAACCCCTTACGTGCTGGCAACTCTGCGCGTGAATCGCTTCCCTATTCTATGGCTCGGTGCGCGCTGTAAAGGTATTGCTCGCTTCGCTGCGCTCCACCTTGACACCTGCTCCCTCCGCCGGAAAGAGGTCGCTAGCTAGGATTTCACACGAAGAAATTTGTCGCAGCCGAAAACGAGGCAAACCGGTTCGTGCCACACACCAAGCTGCTGCGACTGCTCAACAAAGTGAGCCGTCCTTTTATGATCCAAAACGAGATTCTGGACCGCCGTTGGATTCGTGGGGTCGTTCTAGCACAAATCCGAGCACAGTCGATGATTTCGCAGCAAGAGCCTCAGGTAGACTGGCGTCAGACTCGCCAGACTTACACCCTTGCGCGCCTCATCACCCATTCGCACAGCGTCGCGTTGTCACCTTGACTGACGCAGCGCGCGAACCGTTCGTAACTGTAACACGCGACGAATTTCCTAATTACCACGCTCGCCTATCCGCAATTTTCGTTCGCCCAAAAATTAAACCGCGGATTGTCGAGGAGCACGACAGATTTCCGGCGTGATCTCATCAGTTGAAGCGGGCATTGGAGTGACAATGCTGGCAGAATCGTCCTGCTACAGTTTTGGGAACCGCGTAAAACTTCTGCGTCTCACACCCGAGCCCAAGCGGATTTCCATCGGCATCGCCGCCCGTAAGGGGCCGACTTAGTCCGGCAGCAGAAAAGTTCTGGCACTGCGCGAAACAAGTGACCTCCGCGAAATGATCAGGTCGAAATTGGCGTAACGAACTCAAGCTTTAATCCAAGAAACTGTTAGCTCCCTAAATCGACGTCTCCTCAACGCTTCGTTTCGGATCAGCCGCGCGGAGGCATAAAGATAGCAATTGAAGCCAAAAGGAAGACTCCGGGAAAGATCACGCGGCAGTAGCGATCAATTCTTACCGCCCGCTTCTTCTTCTGGGTGTTATCGAGGATGATGGTCGCCACAACCTCGATGAGGGAAAAGAAAACGAGCAATGTGCTGGCTAGGACAAAGACATCCAGTCGCGTCATGTATGGTAACAGCGGTAGCTGGCTGTCGATGGCGAAACGATAAGCAATCAACGTCAGCATTGAAGTCATCGCGATGCTAACCTGAGAGCTGGCGTTAATCGGATCGATCCAGAAAACGGACCACGACATCATCACGATAAGAACGAGGGGCAGAATCACCTTCAAAATGTAGTGCTCCACGTTGCGGGAAGCGGTGAACTCGAAGACGTAACCCGAAAGCTCCAGACCCGGCGCAAGAGTGTAAA
>WNGB01006985.1_pt1 | contig 24725 bp, 16 predicted proteins | sample 5400681 | NCBI WGS metagenome assembly WNGB01 (sample SAMN13153367, study PRJNA577476) | soil metagenome | isolation source: 115 cm soil or saprolite under grassland replicate 2 | place: USA:California | collected 2016-06-15
TGCCAATCCCTGCTCGACTTTCGGGTCGTGGTGGCGATTGCCCAGGCCCAACCGCAGGGCGCGGAAGAAGCGGGCGAAGCTCATGCCGGTCTTTTCCATCTCCAGCAGGATACGCCCACTCTGCACTCGTACCCGCCCCGCTCGCCGGGCCGCCCCCAGGCGCGTCGCGGTCAGCACCTCAAAGGACCGCCCTTGGAGACTATCCAGCAGCGACTCGACCGCAATCTCGCGTTCGGCGTGCTGGAAGGCATACGCCCCGAGCCGCTTCAGGCGGTCGCCCAGGCGCTCGTCGCGGGCGCGCAGATTTCGCTCCAGGTGCTCGTCGGCGACGAGATTGAGCAGCCGTCCCAGCCCCTCGTCGTCGGCGCGCTTCCAGACTTTTTCCTCCTCAACCCCTCGGTGATAGACGTGATGGCCGAACTCGTGGACGATCAGGCCCTCGACGACGTCGCGGCCGTTCTCCTCGCCGCGCAGCAGCGGCAGCGGATTGACGTAGACCTTGTTCTGATTGAGCCGCGTGTAGCCAAGTTGCTCGCCGGCGATCATCTCGATGGCGAACAGCCGCCCCGTCAGTTCGCGGCCCTGATGTACCCCCCAGGCGAACGACTCGGCCAGCCGGCGCAGCTTGTGAGCGCGCAGCGTACTCGGCCCCAGCGCCGTCAGCACGCTTGTCTTGACGACGTCCACGACGCCGTCGCTGAGAAGCTGAGCGTAGGCGCCGCCGCGCGCCGCGGCGTCCACGCCCTCCGCGTGGAGGAGATCGAGCAGCACGGGCTCGGGCAGGGCGGAGTTGCCGGCAGTCAAGGCGGCGGTCACGGTTGCCTCGATCAACTCCGGGGCGGCCCCCACGAGCAGGGGGGGCGTCTGCGGTGTCTTCGCCTCGTATTCGTTCTGCAGCAGGAGGAAGAAGCCCGCGTCGTCGCCGTACCAGCGCAGCCACGCCGCCGCCTGCACGCGCAACTCGCGCATCCTGCTCGTGCCGCCCTCCAGGAACGTCAACAGCGACTGTCGCACGGATTCGCTGCGTCGCCTGCAGACGGTGAGGAACTTGACCGCCGGGCTGTACGCATGCGGGTGCGGCGAGGCGGCCAGGCGCAGGCTCAACTGCTTCTCGGTGATACCCAGGTCGAGTAACTGCTGCCAGTGTTCCCGCCGAAACCAGGCGCGGCCGTCGTCGGCGCAAGCGGCGACCAGCACCGCGTCGAGCAAGTCGTTCTCCCCGCGCTGCACCAGCGAAAGCCCGGCCAGGAAGCGCGGCTCCGGCGGACGGGTCGGATCGACGATGAAGGCCCGCAGGCCAGTCAGAGAGGAACCCTCGGGCCAGAGCGAGGCGGTGGCGGCGAGGATAGACACCAGCGGCGGTGGCGGCGTGCGCTGCAGCAGTCCCAGCAACCGCGTCGCGCCGGCCTCGCTCAGTTCCAGCAAACGCAGGGCGGCCTCCTCGACCACGGCCACGTCCTCATGGCAGCAAAACGCTTCCAGCTCATCGAGTTCGAGGGAACGGCGGATGCGGGCGAGCACTTCGGCGCGGCTCGGCGACGGCGGGCGGCGCCGTACCGTCGTCGCCGCGGCCAGCCCGGTCGCATCCACCCAGAACTGCATGATCCGCCGCACCTCATCGCTGAGGTCCGGCAGACGCAGCGTGACGGCCTGCTTCCACTCCTGCACAAGCGGCGGATCGGCGCCCGCTTCGTGAAACAGGACGAGCAGCCGCGCCGCCACGTCGCCGAGATCCATGTCCAGAGTGTCGATCAGGACGCGGCCCAGTTCCTCGGTGCAAGCTGCATGGAATTGCTTCTTGTCGCGCCAGCGCCAGATCCCCAGCAACAGGGCGACGGCCTCCCAGACGCTCCGGGCCATCGCCGGCGCGGTCAGCGTGCGCGCGAAGGCGAGCGCTTCGTGCAGCCCGCCAGGCCATCCCGTGATGAGCAGGGCATACAGGGCGAAGGTGTGTTCCTCCCAGCGATACAGCCAGGCGTGACCCAGCAGCGGCAGGTTTTTCTCGGGCAACCACAGTTTGACCGCCCATTCGTCGATGCGGCGCAAAACCGCGGGATCGGTGCCGCTGAAGCGGGCGAATGCCTCGGCGACCTGATCGGGAGAATCGTGGCAGGCGAGCAGGCCGACGCAGATCTCCAGGTGCGGCCGTGCCGGCGGGCCACGCCGCGCCAGCGCCTCCGCCAACCCGACGACCGGCCCGCCGAGGCAACCGCGGACGACCAGTTCACGGTGCAGCTCGTCCTCCTTGCACTGGGCGATAATGCGCACCCCATGCTTCGGGATGGTGGCGACATCGTCGCCCGCGCGGCGGCGCAGGCCGGCGGGCGGCTCCGCCGGTGTGGCGAGACGGGCCTGCGCCCAGGCACGCACGTCCTTGTCGGTGTGGCCTGCCAGGGTGTGCGCCAGCTGCACCTCCTTGCCGTAGGGGAAGCCGGCGCACCACGAAATGGCCGTCAGCAATTTGCGCAGCGCCGTCGCGTCCAGGCCCAGGGCCGATGTTGGGAGGGCGTCGCTCTCCAGGGTGCGAGCCAGTTCGCCGAGGATGCGCAGGCCGAGATCGAACTCCTCCGGTGCCGGCATCTGCAGCCAGGCGTAGAGGAAGCCGCCGACGGGGCCGCCAGTCGCGATGCGCGCGGCGAGGAGGCCGGCCAGGACGCGCGTCTTGTTTTCGGACAGTTTCATGCCCGGTCGCCCGGAGAGGCCGACGAGTTCGGCGAAGACCTGCACCGCCGCCTTGCCGTCGAGCATGTCGAGGAAGTCAAGAGCGTCCGCCGTGACGGCGTGAATCAGCAGAGCGTTCAGGAGCGCCCGACGCGAACGGCGTCGTTTTCCGATCTCGTTAATCAAGAATTGTCGGCCCTTTGGGGAATCGTCGGCAAGGCAGAAGAAGGGGGCCGAGTGCTCCATATCGTGCAGAAACGACTCGACAATCTCCTCGAGGCTGAACCACTTTTGAAGCCGTTCGTAAGGGCTTTTGCGGACGAGGTGGAGCAGGGCACCGACGGCCCAGAGATCGAGTTCCCCGGCGGGACGGCGATAGACGTCGGCGTCGAGGAGGGAGCGGACGGTTTTGTCCTCGGAGCGCGGGCAGCGCGTGCCGAGAGCATAGAAGCCGCGCAGCGCCCGGTAGCGCTGGTCACGCGGGATCCAGCCGATTTGCATCATCGCGGGATAGAAAATGGCGCAAACTTCGGCTGCACGGGGATGCCAGCAGCCGCGCCGGGCGGCGATCACCAGCAGGGAGGCGGTAATGCGGCCGCGCTCCTCTCGGTCGAGGCCGACCATGCCGTTGCACATCTTCTCGAAAAAGGCCTCGGCGCTGGCCGCCGCATCCGCGACGGGAGGCCAGAACAGAGCGATGACGTCATCGAGGGTATCGGGGGGCAGTTCGGCCTGGAGGGGGTCAGCGGTGTCGGCGGCGGCGCGGGCGTGAATTTGCGAGACCTGCACGGCGTCCCGGGCGCGGCCGCGACTCAGGCCACGGAAGCACTCCTGCCAGGACATGGCGGCCAACAGCTGGCGGGCGGTCCCGTGCGGCACCTGGCTGCGCTCCACGCCGTCGAGCAGGAGCGGCAGCACACGGCCGGGCGGCGTTTGGTCTTGCAGACGCGGGAGCAGATCGGCGGCGCAGGCGGGGTCGGCCAGCAGATAGAGGGCGTACCATGCGGGCAGCGGCGACTGCGGGTGCAGAGCGGCGAAGCGACGCACCTCGGCATCGGGATGGAACAGGGCATGAACCCAGCGCGGCGGATCGCCTTCCGCCGACTGGCGCAGGGCCTCGGCGGCGGCGAGGCGCACCGGACCATCAGCGTCGTGCAGGGCGCGGACGAGTTGGCGAAAGGCAAGGGTGCCGCTGGCCTGGCGCAGGCAGGCCGCCGCCGCAGCACGCACCTCGGCGTCAGGGTGCTCCAGGGCGCCGGGCAGCACGCCAAGGAACGGCAACCGATCGCGCAGCGGCAGGGCGGCCAACTCGCGCAGCAGTGGTGTCAACTCCTCGGCGGGCGCCGGTTCTTGCCGCAGCAGTCTCCACAGGCGCAGGTCGTTCATGGCGGTCGTTCATCCTGGCGGGACGGGCGTAGCCTTTCAGCCGCTCACGGGCCGACGCCTTGCTTCTCCTCTGCGATGCCCGCTTGAAAGACGCGCAGCCAGCCAGGATGTTCGGAGAGCCAGGAAAAGTGGTGCGGACTGATGTTTGGGAGCCCGAAGCGCCAGCGAGGGCACTACGGCGCCTTGAGGTCGTCGAGCAACTTCTTGATCCGGCGCGAGAACTCGTCGGTGACATTGGGGTCCGCATCGAGTCTGCGCAGCTGTTCGACAATCTCGGGCCGTTGCATCAGCCTTTGGACGCCGATGTGCGCCAGGGCCTCGACCGCCATGATGCGATCATCGCGCAACTTGTCGGCCCGCCCGCTGAGAGTGGCCTTGACACTGGAATCCTTGAGGAACTCGGAGAGCACATCGAGCGCCTTCACGGGGGCGTCGCTGCGCTGGAACAGCCCCAGCTGGTAGGCGGCGTCGTATCGCACCAGCTTCGTCTCCTTCGCGGCCGGTTCGTTGAGGAGGTCAAGCAGGAGTTGATAGACCGGTCCCCCCTCATCGGCGTTGGTATTGCGAAGGTAGGTTTCCACTGCCCACAGCGCCCGCTCGCGTACGAGCGGCCTCTCGTCCCGGTCGCGGACAACGTCGAGAATGGTCGGCATCGCGTCCTTGTATTCAGGACTAAAGCCGATCCCCGAAATCGCTACTGCGGACTGGGTACGCACGCGCATCGATTCCTGCCTGTCCGCCAACCGTTTGACCAGGTCGGACAAAGCCTGCTCCGAGGCTGCTTGCAAATTCCAGAAGGCGACCGCTACATTGAAGCGAGTTTCCTCATCGGGATCGGCCAGGTACGCGCGCAACGTCGGGACTGCGTCCCGGGCGAGGGGACCGATGCGCCCCACGGCCACCACCGCTTGCCGGCGCCAGCTGAGCTTCTCGGACTTGAGTCCGTCGATCAGCATTTCCACAGCGGGGCTTGCCTCATCCCTGAGCCAGCTGAGGGCCACTGCGGCGTGGAAGCGCAACTCCTCATCCGGGTCGTTGAGGGCCTTGACCAGATCGGGAACGAGCGCCCGACCGTTCTGCCCCAGCCCAACACGGGCGAGCGCCACAACCCCCCGACGCAGCAGACTGTTCTCCTTCTTCAGGATGTCGGTAAGCGTATCGAGCGCAACTCTCCGCACCTGGTCATCCTCGCTCGCGGCACAGCGCGTCAACTCCGGGATGGCTTCCGCCGCGACGGTATCGCTCAGCGACTTCAAAGACGTGAGCGCTTCGAGGCGGACAACGTGACTATCGTCCTTGAGGGCCTCACGCAGTTGCCCGATGGCCTTGTCGCCCATGCGCCCCAGGGCACGGGCGACCTGTTTACGGAGCGAGACGCTGGCGTCGTCCCTCAGCGCGCTCGCCATCGCCGCCTGCACAATCGGGGCGGTGCCGTCCGTGCCGCCCAGAGCAGTCGCCGCGGCGCCGCGCACGCGCGGTTCCGTATCGCTCTTGAGGCGCTGGCACAGCGCTTCCAGCACGTCCGTGCCCCAGGCTTTGGCCTGCCCGCAAATCTCGCCGGCCGCGAGAATGGCCGCTTCGCGCAGGTGGGCGTCGGCATCCTGGAAAGCGCCGAGCAACTCGGGCAGGGCCGGAACAGCGCTCTTGCCGATGCGCCCCAGCGCCTTCACCGTCGTGATGCGCACCTCCGCCTTCCCTTCCTTGAGGGCTGCGGCCAGAAGCGGAACGGCCTCTGCCTGGACCTCGACGAGGGCCGCGGCTGCCTCATCCCGAACCTTGGCATCGCCGTTCTTGAGCGCCTCAGCCCACTGGGCCACCGTCTTGCCGCGATGCAACTTGGGACCAGCCGGCGCGGCGGGATCGGATTTGAGGCTCAGGAGGATCAGGGTTACGACGATCCCCAGGGTCGCGACGAGGGCAACGATCACTCCCCAGAGGAGGAGCTTGCGGCTCTTGCCTCGCTTGAGCAGTTCAATGGGAATCGGGGCCAGAGGAGCCCTCGGACCGTGCTTGCGGATGCCTTCCTCGGGCAACGGCTGAGTGGGTGCATGCTGGAAATCCTTGCCCTGCTGGATGCCGTGCGGCAGAGTAATCGTCGGCCCCATCGGGCTGGTGATATCGACCACCGGCGCCGAGGTGCGCAGGTAGCCGGTCAGCGCCACGGCGAAATCGGCCATGTTGGGGTAGCGGTCCTGGATCGATTTCTGCAGCGCTCGCAGGCAGATGGCGTCCAGACGCGAGTCGAGGTCGGGCCGGAGAGCCGACGGCCGCCGCGGTTCCTGGGTGAGGATCTGGGCCAGCACCATCGCCATCTGGCCCTCGAACGGCACGCGCCCGGTCAGCAACTCGTAGAGGATCACACCGAGGCTGTAGATGTCACAGCCAGGGCCCATCGCGTCGATTTTGCCCTCGACCTGCTCGGGCGGCATGTACGCCGGCGTCCCCATGGTCTCGCCCATGCGGGTCAGGCGCACGGAATCGTCGAGGCGGCGGGCCAGGCCGAAATCCATGAGGACCGGCTCTCCGCGTTCGTTGATCATCACGTTCGACGGCTTCAGGTCGCGATGGATGATGCCGCGGTTATGCGCTTCCTGCAAGGCCTGGGCGAGCGTCCGCACCACAGCCACCGCGTCGCGCTGCGCGAGGGACTTGCCGCCCTTGAGCAGTTCCGCGAGCGTCTTGCCCTCGATGAAGGCCATCGTCAGGTAGGAGACGCCGTTGATCTCGCCGACCTCGTAGACCGGGCAGATGTTGGGGTGCTGCAGTTTGGCGGCGGCTCGTGCTTCGCGACGGAAGCGTTCGAGCACCTCGGGACCGTCCTCGGGGGTGAGGTGCGGCACCTTCAGCGCCACGCGCCGCTCCAGGTCCAGATCGTTCGCCAGGTAAACAGCGCCCATGCCGCCGTGGCCCAGTTGCTTGACGATGCAATAGCGGCCGAAGCGCTCGGGCAGCGTCAGCGGGACGTTCGGCGGATGGGAAGGCCAACGGGTTCCCGGCTCCGGCTCGACCGTGGCCTCCTTGGCCTGCACCAGTTCCACGGCAGGGCCTCCGCCGCGCGCCTCGCGGACGAGGCGTTGCAATGCGGGGAACTGCTGCGGGAAGCGGCGCGCGAAGTGCGGCAGATCCTTCGTCGCCCCGGCCTGGACGCGCATCTCGTATTCGGCGAGGATCAGGCCGACGGGTGCGGTGTCCTGGCCGCCGAGTTCCGGGTACACCTTGAGGTACGCCTCGACGATGGCGCGCCGCCCGCGTTTCCACTGCTCGCGCAGGTCGAGTTTGACCATTTCCACGAGGGCGGGCAGGCGCAACGGGTGGCCCGCGGCCGGCAACTTGCGCACAAAGGAAGCCAGACGATTCTCGTCCCACGACCGCAAGAACTCGCGCAGCCAGGACTCGACCAGTTGGCGATCGGCCGATGACAGCGCGGCCAACTCGGCTTGGGCACTTTCCATGGCATTCCCTTTGCTGCAAAAGAGTTGATGGCTGTTAGTTGTTAGTTGCTCGCAACTCCAGGACGGTTCCCTGTCATCGCGAAGAATGAACAAACTGACAACGACCAACTGCTCGGAGCGAAGCCCCGTTCCGACAACTGCTGGGGTGGGATGAGACTTGGCTATCGCCCAGCCTGCTCCGGGAACGCTACTTCAGGGTGTTCGCTGGTAAGACAATTTTATCCTGGGGGATGTGGGAATCAAGCAACAGCTTCGGAAACCCGGCGACTTGTCGGCTTCGCAGGTTCAGTCCGACGCATGCGCCGGTGTTGGAGGGCGAGGCTCCTGCCGAGCCGCTAAGGAGAGCGGCGCCCTTGGGAGGGCGAGGCTCCTGCCGAGCCGGGCTATCAAGCGGCTCGGCAGGAGCCTCGCCCTACCAGATAAGGCGCCGCCCTCCAACACCGGGGCGCGTCCTGTGGTGCTGCAGGCCGACGGCCCGGCAGCAAATATCAAATCTTTGTAACAACCGAAAACGTCTGTTTGACTGGGCAAGGCGGAACTTTTATACTCTAAGCTACGTGACTCCCTGTCAGAACCAAGGATGGGACGTTATCCGAGGGAGGGTGACCTTGAAGCGCGACACTGGGATCGTTTCGGGCGGCTCTCCGCCCTCTGGTTCGCGGCGGAAACTGGCCCTGACTGCCGCCTTGCTCACTTCGATCTGGCTGCTGGCGCCCGCCGCGGCCGCTCCTCCCCTCGAGAAGGTCGAAAAGATCAAAAACCTCAAGGCGCGAGCCGACTCNNNNTTCTCGCCCTCGACCGCAACCACCCCGGCATCCGCGAACGCCACCGCAACGCCCTCCGCCGTCTGTTTCAGGTTCGCCGTCATCAGGATCGCGCTTACCGCGACGAAGTCCTCACCCTGAAATACACGCAGGCGCTGCGGCTCTACGAGATCGTACTGCACAATCTTCTGGAAGGTTCCCTCGAACGGCACAAGGTGGATCCTGCACGCCTGTTCCGCAAGGGGCTGGAAGAGTTCCGGTTGGCCCTCGCCGATCCGGTGTTCTGCCAGACGCACCTGCGCGACATGCGCCCCGAGGAAACCCGCACCTTCCGCAATTACCTGCAACGCATCTGGGGCTCGGGCGCCGGCATCCTCAGCCGCGAACAGGCCGTCGAGCAATTGCGCGCGGTGGTCAGCCGGTCGATCAATGCCTTGGGCCTGAACCCGACGACGATCGTGATGGAGTTCACCTGCGGGGCCTGCTACGCCCTGGATGATTACACCGCCTACCTGACGCCGAACCAGTTCCGCGAGTTGGCCGAATTGCTCAAAGGCGAAGTCGCCGGCGTCGGCCTGTACCTCAAGGTCACAGACGGCAAACTCGTCATCGACGAGATCACACCGCACAGTCCCGCCGCCAAAATGCCCGAGAACGCCCCGCCGCTGATGGTGGGCGATCTGATCCTGAGCATCGACAAGCAGCCCACAACCGGCCTGGACGCCGCGGCAGCGATGAAGCTCCTTGAGGGTGAGGTGGGGACCATGGTGGAACTGGTGGTCGCCTCCCCGGGCATGGCTGCGCGGATTCAGCCTCCCCTCGTGCGTCAGCTCTCCAGCGCGGTTGTCTCCCAGATGCTTTCCGGGAGTATCGGCTACATCAAGATCGCCTGCTTCCAGGAGACGACGCTGCAAGATCTCGACCTTGCCCTCCTGAGTTTGACCAAGGAAGGCATGAAAGCGCTGATCATCGACCTGCGCGACAACCCCGGTGGGCTGGTCGAGGTGGCCGTGGACGTTGCCCGTCGTTTCCTCAAGACGGGGGTGATCGGTTCGGTGCAGCATCAGGATCCTAAACTGAACACGGTCTATCACTCCCGCAATCCGGCGGCGTTGACGTTCCCGCTCGTGCTCCTGGTGGATGGGGACACCGCCAGCGCCGCGGAGATCCTTGCCGGGGCGCTGAAAGAGAACAATCGCGCCCGGTTGGTGGGACAGACGACTTACGGCAAAGGGTGTTCACAAGGGCTGCTGCGGTTGCCGCCGGTGGGACTGCTGAAGTTGCCGCCGGAGGAGGGCGGCTCACAAACAGGCGGCATTCGCATCACCGTGGCCGAGTTTTTCTCGCCAAACCGCCACCCGTACACGGGGCGGGGCGTCGTGCCGCACTTGCTCGTCGAGCGGCATCTTGTCCCCGAGCCATCGATGGCCGATGACGATCAGCAGCTCGTCGCGGCTCGTGCGGAAGCGTTGCGCCTCCTCGAAACACGCTAACCGTTGGCTTCCCGCTTGCGGGTTACTAGCACGACCCAAGCGCTAACCCGCAAGCGGGAAAGTCCCGGCTCGCCTACCTCTTCGTCAACTCCCGTGCAACCACCTCCTTCTCCTCCCGCAAAAGATGGTTTGATGAGGCCCTTGTGGTCGCAATCGCTCGGGGCGCGCCCGCGCGGCCTGGCACTGGCGCGCGAAAAAGGCTGGACGCTTGCCTGGGACGAGGGCAACTGGCTCCATCTGCTCAACCAGAAGGGCGACCGGCAGGCGCAAGTGCGCGCTCCCGCCGCGCTGGCCGCTGCCTGCTGTTCCGATGACGGTTCGGCCTACGCGGCGGTGGGCAATCGCGGCGAGGTGTGGTGGCTCGCGCCGGACCTGATGACGCGCTGGGAACGCTCGCTGCCGGCCCAGGCAGTAACGGCGGCCCTCGACCCGTTTGGGCAGTATGTCGCCGTTGCCGACATGCGCGGCAACGTCCACGTCCTGAATCGTCTGGGCAGCACCGTATGCCGCATTCAGAGCCCGCGCCCGCTGCACCACCTGGCGTTTGTCGCCGCCGCGCCGGTGCTGCTCGGGGCAGCCGACTCCGGGCTCGTCGCTGGGTTCGACCTGACGGGGCGATGCTTGTGGCGCGACGGTCTGGTCGCTCACATTGGTTCGCTGTCGGTCAGTGGCGACGGCGGACAGGTGGCGCTGGCCTGTTTCAGTGAGGGGATCCTGCGCTACGACCGCTCCGGAGCCAAGCACCCGCGCTTCCCGACGGCCGAGTCCTGCCGCCTGGTGTCGGTCAGTTTTGATGGCCGGTTGCTGCTGATTGGGGGCCTGGCCAGTCGCCTCCTCCTGCTGGACGCGGGCGGCAAAACGGTCGGCACGCACCGCGTGGAGACGCCAGTCGTCGGCCTGGCGCTGGCACCGCTGGGCGACGCGGCCGTGGTGGCGCTCAGTGATGGCCCAGTGGTCAAACTCGGTCTGAAGGCTGGCGAGCGGAAGGCAGATCGTTTGTAGTTCCGCCTTTAGGCGGGTGGATGTCGCGCCGCCTAAAGGCGGGACTACAAACAACATCCCCCGTTCAACTCAGGTTGACCGTAACGGTCTTGACTTCGGTGTACAGTTCGAGGGCGTACTCGCCGAGTTCGCGGCCGAACCCGCTCATCTTGAAGCCGCCGAACGGCGCCGCCGCGTCGAAGACGTCGTAGCAGTTCACCCACACCGTCCCGGCTCGCAGCCCGTTCGCCAGCCGGTGCGCCTTGCTGATGTCGCGCGTCCACACCGCGGCCGCCAACCCGTAGAACGTCTGGTTGCCGCGGCGGATCACCTCATCGACGTCCTTGAATTTGAGGACGTTCATCACCGGACCGAAAATCTCTTCCTTCGCGATCTTCATTTCGTCGGTGACGTTGTCGAAGAGAGTCGGCTCGATGAAGTATCCTTGCCGGGCGAGGCGATTGCCGCCGGCCAGCAGCTTGGCGCCTTCCTTCTTGCCGGCCTCGATGTAGCCCATGATGCGGTCGCACTGCTCCTGCGAGACCTGCGGCCCCTGCGTCGTGTCCGGCTCGAACGGATCGCCGACCCTTTGTGCCTTGACGCGCTGCAGCATCTTCTCCACGAACTGATCGTGGATCTTCTCCTCGACGAAGAGACGGCTGCCGGCGCAACAGCACTGGCCCTGATTGAAGAACAGGCCGAAGTAGGCACCTTTCACGGCGGCGTCGATGTCGGCGTCGGCGAAGACGACGTTCGGGCTCTTGCCGCCGAGTTCGAGGCTGACGCGCTTCAGGTTACTCTTCGCGGCCGCCTCCATGACAAGTTGACCGGTCGTGTACTCGCCGGTGAACGCGACCTTGTCCACGTCCATATGACCGCTCAGGGCGGCTCCGGCGGTCGGGCCGTAGCCGGGCACGATGTTGATGACTCCGTCGGGGAAACCGGCTTCCTGAGCGAGCGCCGCCACGCGCAACGCGGTGATCGGCGTTTGCTCGGCCGGCTTCAGGACGACGGTATTGCCGCACGCCAGCGCCGGGCCCCACTTCCACGCCTGCATCAGCATCGGGAAGTTCCACGGGATGATCTGGCCGACGACGCCGATCGGCTCGTGCCGCGTGTAGCAGAAGTACGGCCCGTCGATCGGAATGGTCTTGCCGTGGATCTTGTCCGCCCAGCCGGCATAGTAGCGGTAGCACTTGACGGTCAGCGGCAGATCGGCGTTGAAGGCATCGCGGAACGGTTTGCCGTTGTCGAGCGCTTCCAGGGCGGCGAGTTCTTCCTGATTCTTCTCGATGAGGTCGGCGAGTTTGTTGAGCAGCCGGCCGCGTTCGCTGGCGTCCATCTTCGGCCAGGGGCCGTCCTCGAAGGCTTTGCGGGCGGCCTTGACGGCCAGGTCGATGTCGGCCTTGTCGCCCTCGGCGACCTGGCAGATGACCTTGCCGGTGGCGGGGTTGACGGTCGGGAAGGTCTTGTTCGAGACGCTGTCCTGCCATTTGCCGCCGATGAATAGCGGTTGATCCTTGACCTCGGGCGGCTTGACAGTGCGCGGCCGGGCGGCCGTTGCAGTGGCCATGCGAGCATCCTCCTGCGGCGATGAAGTGGAGAGAAGGGGCCTCTCCGTTGTGGCCCCCGAAACGGGTTGAATTGTCGCACTGGCAGACGGGCGCTGTCAAGCGCCCGCGCGAAACAGCGGCTACTTCTTCTTGGCGGCCTTTTTCTTCGCGGATTTTTTCGCGGCTGACTTTTTCTCGGTGGACTTGTTCTCCGCGGCGGCCGCTTCCGTGTCCTTCTCCTGGGCGGCTTTCTTCTTGCCAAAGATGGCATCGTAACCGTCCGCGAACTTTTTGGTCTCCGCCAGGCCGACACGCACGATACTCACGATAGACCTCCACAGCAAATTCCGGGGCCGGGGCCGATGCAGTTTCGCGGCCAGCGCTCCCTCGAGCGCCGGCTGGCCCAGAACGGCCTCCATTTCGGCTTAGTGTAATCCGGTGGGCGGTCATTGTCACGCCCCGTGGCATGGAGTAGGCCCCGCGAGCCGAGCGGGGCCGGCGTGCCGCTCGGCTCGCGGCACCTACTTCCGCTCCAGTTGCTCGAAGGTGAGATTCAGGATCGGGTATGTGCGCCAGTCGCGATAATCGAAGTGCCACCATTCCGCCTCGTAGACCGTGAAGCCCTCGGCCTCCATCGTGCGCCGCAACAGGTCGCGCTGCCAACGCTGCAGGGCCGTCCCACCTGGATAATCGGGGTAGGAGCGATCCGAAAACTCGTCGAAGCCGCCGACCATCTCGACTGCCTTGCCGGTCTTGAGATCGTACAGCGTCAGGTCCACGGCGCAGCCGCGATTGTGACGCGAACCCTGCGACGGATCGGCGACAAAATGACGATATTTCGGAGGCGTCGCCTCCCAGAACATCTTGGTAACGTGCCAGGGTCGATAGGCGTCGTGGATCAGCAGACCGTAGCCGGCCGCGGCGAGTTTCTTGTGCGCCCGCACCAGGGCCTCCGCCGCCGGCCGCTGCAAATACGCCTTCGCCGAGGTGTAAAAGGGGGTACTCAGGAAATTGTTCGTCGTGGCGTAGCGGATGTCGAGTTTGACGGTCGGATCGAGCGTCGTCACGTCAACCAGGTCGGGCGCGCGGAATTGCTTTTTCTCGACCGGCGGTTTCGCGGCGAGGGCCTCGCGGCGAATGGCGTCGAGCTGCCGGATTGGCTTGATCGTGAACGTCTTGCCGTCCTCGCCGTCGAGCCTGCGGCGCTCGAACAGCACGCTGGCGGCGACCACCTTTGTCGCCTGGCCGGCGCCACCGCGCGTAAATACTAACTTTTCGCCGGGGTATAGTCCGAGATCGGGAAAGTGGTAGGCGTCAGGTAGAGGAAGAACCACGTTCGCGACCGTTTCCTCCGTTAGCGGGTAGAGGAAGAACCACTCGATCAGGGCATACAGCCGGCCGTCCATCTCCAGGACATACAGCGTATTGTGGTCCCAACCGTACTCGCCGATCAGGCCGCGCCACTTCGCGGGGGGCGGCGCCGGTCGTGGCGACTCCACGCGGCGGTAAGTCTCCTTGCCGATCCGCAAGCCATCGTCGGTCGGCGACACCTTTGGGCCGAAACTCGTCAGGTCATCGCCCATCAGATCCTTGCCCAGCGCTCGCAACTCCACCCGGAAGCCGCCGTGCAGCGGCCACAGGTACAACCGGCCAGCGCTCGCGCGCAGCTCGACCGACTTGCCTTTCGTTTGATAACGCCCCGCCAGGCGCCGCGCCTGTTCGGGATCGACAGGCCGCGTTTCCTCGATGACCGGCAGCGGCTTGCCCTGGCGCACGGCGAGCAGGTGACGCAGGGCGATCTCGGCGACGCGCCGCGTGACGCCGTTGGCGGACTCCTTCGAGGCCACCACGACCACGCCCAACTTGTCCTCGGGGAGAGTGGCGAACTCCGTGGCGAAACCGTAGACCGCCCCCGCGTGCTCGACGCGCCGCCGCCCCTCGAACTCGGAGACGTGGAAGCCCACGCCGAATCCTGCCTTGACGCCGGGCTTGACGAACTGCGGTTTCCACATCTGTTCCAGCGTCGCGCGCTTGAGCAACTGCTTGCCGTCCGCGGTGCGGCCGCCGGCGAACAGGAAGCTCTGCAGGCGGGCGAGGTCGAGTACGTTCGAGTAGAGATTGCCGGCCGGCGCCATGCTCAGCTCGAACGTTGGCGCCGGAAATTCGCGGCCGTGATAAGTCCACATGACGGCGTCGGCAAGGCGCTTTTTTAGCTCCGGCGTGAGCTGGTAACTGCTCCCCTTCATCCCGAGTGGATCGAGGAGCGACTTCTGCAGGAGGTGAGCGAACGGCTCCTTGCGCACCTTCTCCAGCACAAATCCCGCGGTCGCGAGTGCGGCGTTGGAATAACTGGTCCGCTTCTCGGGCGGGAAGACGAGCGTCGTCTGGTTGAGGCTTGCGACCAGTTTCGCCAGCGGCGGATTGTCGGCGTCGAAGTAACTGCCGACGGGCGGCTCGCGGACCAGGCCGGAGCGGTGCGCGAGGATCTGCCGCAAGGTGATGTCCTTGCCGAACGGATTGTGCGGCCGGAAGTCGGGCAGGTAGCGCGTCACGGGGGCGTCGAGGTCGATCAGGCCCATCTCGACGAGCATCATCAGCACGAGTGCGGTGATCGGCTTGGAGACGGAGCCGACACGATAGACCGTTTCTGCGGTCGCGGGTCGCATCTTGGCGGCGTCCTGGAACCCGAAGCCGCGCGCCCAGACGATCGTTTGATCCTCAACGAGCGCTATGGACAGCGCGGGGAGGTGCTTGGCCTCGACCTCGCGCGCCAGCCATTTTTCCAGCGTCGCCACGGCCGCGGTGTATTTCGGCGGCGGCTCGATGCGCGGCTGTGAGGACGAAGGCGCCGGCAGGACGAGCAGCACAGCGAGGACGCCGAGGATCCGATACATGAGCGTTCTCCAGGATGGTTAGGCGAATGTCGCGGCGCCAAGGCCCTGCCTTGCGCCGATGGCCCACGTTGCCAGCACGATCGCCGCCGTCTCCACGCGCAGGATGCGCGGCCCTAGATCGAGCGTACGCCAGCCAACTGCACGGGCCGACGCGGCCTCTTCCTCCGTGAACCCGCCCTCCGGCCCCACCGCGAGCGCGACGGTGTCGGCCGCTCCGCCTGCACCGCACTGACCACTTCCGCCAGGGTGAGCCAGCACGCGCACTTCAGGCAAACCGTCACGGCAGCAATAGGTTTCCCAGTCGGCCAGCGGTTCGACGGTCATCAGCACGTTGCGGCCGCACTGCTTGCTCGCTTCGATGACGTAGCGCTGCAGCTTTTCCAGGCGACTCTCGCGCGGATGCACGACGCTGCGCCGCGTGGACAGCGGGACGAAGGTCGTGACGCCCAGTTCGGTCAGTTTCTCCACCAGGAACTGCGCACGGTCGCCCTTCGGCAGCGGCACCGCCACCTCCAAACGGAACGGTAACTCGCGCTGGGGGGCGATGGCCTCCAGGATTTCGAGGGTCACGTGGCGGCGTTCGAGAGCGACCACGCGGGCGGGGTATTCGTGGCCATCGCCGTTGAACAGGCAAACCAGGTCGCCGGGGCGACTGCGGCACACCGTCGCGAGGTGATGGGCCTCCGGCCCGTCGAGCACCAGCGGCCCCGGTCCGAGGCCAGTATTAAGATAATACCGTTCCGACATAACGCAAAAGCGCCTCGTTGGGATTGAAGCAGGCGGCCAAAGTCCCTATTACGCACGCTCATCATCCCACAAGGAGGGCAAGCGATGTCCAGGCGCTGGCTGGTCCCGTGGCTTGTGGTCGCTCTGTTTCTTAGCGGCTGCAAGTCCAGTTATCAAGGAGGGGCAGACCCGATAAACCAGGTCGAGGACGCACTCTGGTCAGCGCAGAAGAAGTGCGACGATTGGTTGGAACGACATCCAATCGCCAGGCACACCGCGAACGTGGTGGCTGGGGTGGTTCTGATCGCCGGGGTTATCGCCCTGACAGGTTTTCTGCTGTGGGCGTACTGCCAGGATGACACGGAGCCTGTGAACAGCGGATCCCATGCAACTCACCGGTAGCTGTGATACGATAATTCCTCGGCAGGAAGATCGACCCGCAGGGGTGAGCCAATGCAATCCGGACAAGAACCGACCGAGGAGAAACCCGCCGTGTCCAAGGCACTCGTTCATGCGCGCAGCAGCGCGCGCAAGTGGGGCGGCAAGCCCGAAGACTATATCGACATCCATGAGTACATCGACTCGACCAAGAGCGCTCACGCCGAGGTGACGCATCGCTGCGTTTTCCACTCCGCTTTCGGCATTTATATTGTCGAGGACGTTTTCGGCCGCACGCTCACGAACTCCGACGGTAAGGAGGTCTTTGTGCGCGATGTCGCCGAACAGCATGTCCTGGAAGATCTGGGGTTCATCCCGAGCCTGAGCGACTGGCTGCACGAGATGCCGGCGAAGCCGTGGATGGCCGGCGCCAAGAAGTTGCCGATCAAAATCGTGGAGTAGTCGAGCAGCGCAACCAGGGACTGCTTATCATGAACCCAGCGACACTCATGCCCGAGGCACCGCAAGCCAGGTCCTGGCTGTTGATCCTGGGCAGCACGGCCCTGCCCTGGGGTGCCTTCGGTTGTGGGGGCAATGAGGGCGAGAAGTTCGTCCCCGTCATCGGCAAGGTGACGCTCGACGGCCAACCGCTGACCGTCGGTGCCGTTTCGTTCCGGCCGGATGCTGCGCGCGGCAACACCAGCATGCACGTGCCCTCCGGTGACATCGACCGCCAGGGCAACTATGAACTCGTCACCGTCGGGAAAAAGGGAGCGCCTCCCGGGTGGTACAAGGTGCTCGTCTTCGCGGACGCCAACACCCTGCCCACCGGAATCGCGGCTTCCCCCAAGCCGCCGCAGTGGATGATGAACGTCAAGTACACCGATCCGAAGACAACCGACCTCTCCATCGAAGTCGTCGAGAATCCGGCGGCAGAGCGTTACGACCTGAAGTTGAGTAAATAACCACGCCCAGGGCTTTTCCCGGCAGAGGTCTCATTCTTCCCATTCTGGCGTGGAGGTTCGTCGCATGGCTGGAACACGTCTGCGCTGCGGCGCCCGGTCCGCCTTTACCCTGATCGAACTCCTGGTCGTCATCGCCATTATCGCCATCTTGATTGGCCTGCTCGTGCCGGCCGTCCAGCAGGTCCGCGAAAGCGGCAACAGGGCTTCCTGTGCCAATAACCTCAAGCAGCTGGCCCTGGTCTGCCAGAGTTACCACGATGCGCGGAAGGTCTTTCCGACCGGGCAGTACGGCGACTACAACAAGCCGACCGCCTTCGGCGGTCCCTTCGAGAATTCGATGTCCTGGAGCTGGATGGCCTTTATCCTGCCCTACATGGACCAGGCCAACGTGTACACCAGCGGCAATATCCCCGCGGCTGCCATCAATCAAAGTAGCGCGACCAGCGCTGTCATTCCGACCTTCCTCTGTCCGAGCGATTCCAACATCTGGGTCGGATCGGTTACCGAGATCAGCCATTACCTGCGCTCGCCGGGTGTGCGGGTCGGCCTCACGAGTTACAAGGGAGTGGAAGGAGCGAACTTCTGCTTTGGCACCTACACCAATAACGGCGTCAATGGCCCGACGATCCCCGGACAGTCCCCCGCATCCTGCGAATGTTGGTGGGTTGGCGACGGCTTGTTTTTCCCGATGGTCTGGCTCCGCCCGTATCGGATCCTGGATATCACTGACGGCACCAGCAACACGTTCATCATTGGTGAGGATATTTATCTTCCGAGCAGTGCCGGACCTGGTTTGTACGGGCGAGGCTATGCCTGGGCCCATTCCGTCGAGACGAACCTGACCTGTGCCATTCCCCCGAATCAAGTTGGGCCTGGCAGTCCGGCGTCCTCGCTCACGAATTTCCAACTCACGAATGGCTTCAAGAGCCTCCACCCAGGCGGTCTCCAGTTCGCATTCGGCGATGGTTCGGTGCGTTTCGTGAACAACGCCATTCCGCTGGGAACTTACCGGGCACTGGCGACCATTCGCGGCGGGGAGCCTGTGCAGTTACCGCAGTAACAGAACCGGCAAAACGATCCGTCCTCGCCCCCAACTCCTCTCTCACAAGGGGCGAGGGGAGCGCTGGAGGCGTTCCGATACTTTCGCCTGCAAACGCGGTTTAACAACGTACTTTGCCCACGGCAGGTTCTCCGTGGGCCTCGTCACCTTGTCAACCGGAGTGGGCGAATGACCCGACGACTTCTCATTCTCTGCGCTGCCTGTTCGGGTCTTGCCGTGATGCCGGCGCTGGCGGACGATTACCCCCAGTGGCGCGGTCCCAATCGCGACGGCGTTTCCAAGGAGAAGGGCCTGCTCCAGCAGTGGCCCGCGGGCGGCCCGAAACTCGCCTGGAAAGCCACCAGCCTCGGCAATGGATATTCCACTCCTTCGATCGCTAAAGGGCAAGTTTATCTCATCAGCACGACCGACGAGAGGACCGAACAGGTCGTCGCGCTGAACGAAAAAGACGGCAAGCAACTCTGGTCCACGAACATCGGCCGTGTCGGCCCCAACACCGGACCGCAGTATCCCGGGCCGCGCTCCACGCCAACCGTGGACGGCGAGCGGCTCTACGCCCTCAGGTCCAACGGCGAACTCGCCTGCCTGGACATCAAGGGGCAAGTGCTCTGGAAGAAGAGCCTCCGTTCGGACTTCGGCGGCAAGCCGGGGGCGTGGGCCTACGCCGAATCGCCGCTGGTGGACGGCGACGTCGTCGTCTGCACTCCCGGCGGCTCCAAGGCGACGCTCGTGGCCCTGAACAAGACCGACGGCAAGGTGGTCTGGCGCAGTGCGGTGCCCGGTGGCGACGCGTCGGCGTATGCGTCGGTGGTCGGCGAGGTGGGCGGGATTCGTCAGTACATTCAATTCCTGGGCAAAGGCGTGGTCGGTGTCGATGCGAAGACCGGTCGCTTCCTGTGGCGCTACAGCAAGACCTCGAACGGCTCGACGAACATTCCGACGCCCATCGTCCACGACAACACCGTCTTCAGTACAGCTCAGAAGACCGGCGCCGGCGTGGCGAAACTGACGGCGGAAGGGCAGAACGTGACCGCGACGTCAGGGTATTTCGTGCCGAAACTGAAGACACACATCGGCGGCGTCGTGCTGGTCGATGGCTACGTCTACGGAGCCAACGATACGTCGCTGTTGTGCCTGGATTTCAAGACAGGCGCCATCAAGTGGGAGGATCGCTGCGTCGGCAAGGGGTCGATCTGCTACGCGGACGGCTGCCTCGACGTGCGTGCGGAAAAGACCGGCACGGTGGCGCTGGTCGAGCGCCACTCGCCCCAGGTTCATGGTTGCTGGGTGCCGCACAGCGGCATGAGAGCTGGTGTCAAAGTTGCCACACCGCCTGCAGGCGCGCGTAGTCCTCGGGTGTGTCCAGGTCCAACAGCACATCCCCGGACGCGACCGGTACTTCCAGACTTTGCTCCTTTTGCTGCCTGAAATAGACGTTGAGTCCCTCCCCCGGCGGCAGTGCGCCCAAGGCGGCAACGTGGAGCCAATCGATCAAAGCCGGATGGCCCCGCTTGCCCTCGAAGGTCGGCAGCACGATCGAGCGCTCCGAGTTCGCCCGCGCTGCCAGCAGCCGGCGCACGACGGCCGCGTCGAGCGCTGGATGATCCGCGGGCAGGAGCAGCCAGCGATCATCAGCCGCCGGCGCGAACCGCTCCTCCAACCACTTCAGGCCGCGTTCGACCGTCGCCCGCATGTCCGCCGTCTCCTCGGCCAGCGCCAGCACGTGCGCCCCCTCGCGTCGGGCGAGCGGTTCCAACTCGGCGACGTGGGGTCCGATGACGACCAGCGTTTCGTCCACGCCCCCGGCGCGGACCGCTGCAAGGACACGTTCGAGGACAGTGCGCCCGCCGAGCGACAGGGCCAGCTTGGGCCGGCCCATGCGGACACTCTTGCCGGCCGCGGGGATCAGACCGAAGGTTCGCTGCGCGGTGGTCACACCTTGACCTGCAGACGGGCCGCGGGAATGGTGGCGCCGAGGTTGCGGCAGGCGATCAACTCGGCCACGATGCTGACGGCGATTTCGGGGACCGTCTGCGAGCCGATGGCGAAGCCGAGCGGGGCGTGGACACGAGTCAGCGCCTCCGCCGAGACGCCGCGAGCCAGCAGATCCTCGTAGATGAGCTTGATCTTGCGCTTGCTGCCGATCATGCCGACATAGCTGGCCTGTGTGCGGGCCAGGTGGTAGAGCGCTTCCTCGTCGTGGGCGTGACCGCGCGTCACGATCAGGCAGTAGACCGACGGCGTGATTTCGGCGGCGAGTTGAGCGAGCGTCACGCCGATGTCGCCGATGAGGAGACGGCCGGCGGCGGGGAAGCGTTCGCGGCTGGCGTAGCGGTCCCGGTCGTCGAGCACCCAGATCTCGAAATCGACCTCCGCGGCGAGCCTCGCCACCGCCTGGCCGACGTGGCCGCCGCCGACGATCAACAAGGTGATACGCGGCAGAATGGGGAGATAGGCGATTCCATGATGCACCAGCGGCCGCGGGCGTTTGTCCAGGGGCGTCAGGTGGCCCCGGGCTTCGTCGCCTCCACCATCGGCCAGGGCGGCGACGAGGTTGTTATTGGCGTCGAAGAGCCAACGATTGCCGGCGCGCACGCCCGCAGGTTGGTCGGCCAGCACGACAGCCTCGGTACAGCCGGCACCGGTCTCGACCAGACGGTGGAAAGTACGATAGTAGTCGGCCACGTTGCGGCCGTTGGCGTTGGTTGCGGGCAGCCTGAGCGGGTCGGCGAGGATGGTCATGCGGCCGCCGCAGATCAGGCCGTCGTCCCAGCCGTAGTTGTCATCGAGGCAGAAGGTCAGGACGCTCGGCGTGCCGTCGCCATCGGTCAGGCAGCGCAGGGCGCGCTGTTTGACCTCGGCCTCGACGCAACCGCCGCCGAGCGTGCCGGCCTGGCTGCCGTCGGGGAAGACGAGCATGGCGGCGCCGGCCTTCTGCGGCGTCGAGCCGCGCGTCTCGATAACCGAGCAGTAGACGCAGGGTCGCTCTCGGTCGAGGGCGCGGGTGAGTTCCGCGAGCAGTTCACGCATGGCAGGTTCGGGGTGTGCGGGCCGCGGGACAAGTCACTCTGCCATCTTATTGCGGCGGGGCTGGATTGCCAGCGAATCCGCGGCGGTCTCCTCCGGTTCGTAGTTCCGCCTTCAGGCGGTGCAGGCGAGCACCGCCTGAAGGCGGAACTACGAACGGCTACTTCTTCTCCACGCGGACACCGCGCAGCGAGATGTCCGTCCAGTCCCCCGTGTCGTCGAAGGAGCCGACACCGATGCGCCCCCAGGAGAGCGTTCGGTCGGTGGCGGTCATAATTGGTGTTTTCATATCGTCGAAGTAGACTTCGATCTTGCCATTCGCAACAGTGCGGACGACCTTGACGAGGTGCCACTTGTCATCCCAGGGTGTGCCCTCAGTGGTCTTCGTCGAGATCTTCTTGCGGTCGGCACCATGGACCAGAAAAATCTGATTGGCGCGATCGTCGGTGCGCTTGGCGAGGTGGGCGTAGTAGAAATGCGACGGATCCTGATAGCCGAAGAACAGGCAGACGTCGCGGTGCGGATAGTCCTTGGCGGTGCTCTTGACGAGAGCTTCGAGGACGAAATCGCCGACGGCAACGCCCTTGCGCAGGGCGATGTTGAGCGGACTGCGGAACGGCGGCTTGTACTTGCTCTGCTGGAACTGGCTGAAGGCCTTGCCCTTGCCGATGTCGATGAGCTTCCACGCTTTGGGATCGGTCGGCTCCCAGGCAGCAACACCCTTGCTGAAGTCGTCGGTGAACAGCAGCGGCAGTTCGCGTGCCTTCGGACGGTCGCCGGCGGCAGCCGCACCGAGTATCGTGGTGGCGAAGGTGAGTGGCAGCAGGGCAAGGAAGAGTCGCATGGCTTCTCCCAGTTCAAGGGGCCGGGTGGTCCGCGCCGTCGGGGTCGTTGTAAAGAGCCTCACCCGAAAGGGGAAGTGGGGTGCCTGCTGTTTCGTGATCTTGCCCGGGTTGCGCGAAACGCCGAGTCGGCGAACGAGGACACCCAGGGAACACCACGACATCCCGCTGCCGTATTTTTCTTGTGACCGCCACCAACGCGCGTTAGCGTAACAGCATTCTGCCGCGCCCCAGCGCCGCCGCCGGCGCACGAGGACACCGGCGGCGCCCCTCCTCTCCTCGCGGGAGCACAACGATGAAGCCACAAACACGGCGAGATTTTCTCGCCGACGTCGGCAAGGGCATGGTCGTCGCCAGCGTCGGCTCCGCACTGGCGGCCGACCTCGGGCTGAGTGCCGCCTTCGCCAACGACGGCCCAGAGGCACTCAGTTTTGGTCCGCTCGAACCGTTGGTCTGCTTGATGCAGGAGACACCCGCCGCCCGCTTGTTGCCAATGCTGACGGAGCGACTGCGGCAAGGGACCGAGTTGCGCCAGCTCGTCGCCGCGGCGGCACTGGCCAATGCCCGGACCTTTGGCGGCGAGGACTACGTCGGTTTCCACACGATGATGGCGATCGCGCCCGCTTTCCACATGTCCGGCGAACTGCCCGCGGCCCGGCGTGCCCTGCCGGTCCTCAAGGTGATCTACCGCAACGCGACGCGTATTCAGGAGCACGGCGGCCGGCGCAATGAAGTGCTGCGGCCCGTCGAGCCCCTGGCGCCTGCGGCCGGTCGGGTCGGCGGCGAGGCGCTGCGCGAGATTACGCGCCGCGCCGACATGACCAACGCCGAGCGCACTTTCGCGGCGCTCGCCCGCGGCAACGCCGATGACGCCTTTAACGATCTCCTTGTTGCGGTACAGGACGCCGCCGAGGTGCATCGGGTCGTGCTGCCCTATCGTGCGTGGGATCTGGTGGGCGTCATCGGCCGTGAACAGGCACACACGTTGCTGCGTCAGTCGGTGCGTTACTGCGTCCGCAACGAGCCGCACCGCTACACGCAGGGGATGGCGAGCATTCGCACCCTGGTGCCGCGGTTGCTGGATCAGCACCGCCTGCTGAGCCGGCAGCGCGGGACACGTACCGCGGAGGATCGCTGGGTAGATGAGATGAGCCAGACGATTTTCCGCTCGTCGCCGGAAGCCGCCGCGGGCGCGGTGGCGGCGGCGCTGGCCGAGGGATTCCAGCCCGACGCGCTCGGCGAGGCGATCGGGCTGGCGGCTAACCAGCTCGTGTTGCGCGATCAGGGCCGGCCGCAGAATCAGGCGTCGCCGAACCGGCCCGCTGGCAGCGTCCACGGCGATTCGATCGGCGTTCACGCCAGCGATTCCGCCAACGCCTGGCGGAATATGGCGCGCGTCGCCAACCGCCGCAACCAGCTCGTGTGTCTGTTGCTGGGTGCCTGGCAGGTCGCGCGCGATCGCGTCGAGCGCGGCGGCGACTTCCTGAACTGGCAGCCCTATCCGACCGCCGAGGCGCGCGAGCGCGTCACCTCCCGTGAGCCGGCGCCGCTGCTCCGCGAGGCGGAAGAAGCGATCCGCGGTCGGGATCAAATGCGGGCCAGCGCCGTCGCTCATCGCTATGGCGAGTTGGGCCATCCGGCACGTGCTCTGTTTGACCTGCTGTTGCGCTACGCGATCAGCGAGGACGGCGCGCTGCACGCGGAGAAGTATTACCGGACGGTGAGTGAGGAATTTGCGGCGACGCGGGCGGCGTTCCGCTGGCGGCACCTGACGGCGCTGGCGCGCGTCACGGCGAGCGCCCACGGCCAACCAGCGCCCGGCTACGCGGATGCGTGCCGGTTGCTCGAAGTGTAGTCCGGATTCTCCGCCGCCTGGGCTTGGCGCAAGGAGCGCCAAGAAGTGGTTTCAACACCAACCCGAAGCGTCAGCGAGGACTGTCCTCGCTCACGCTTCGGGTTGGTAACACAGGTTGTGAACTGGCTTCTTCGCCGCAAGCGGCAACGGAAGACGCCCGCCTCGATTAGTTGATCGGCACCTCGTAGACAATTGCCACCCGCTGTCGGAATGGGTAACCTCGACGCGATGAGGTTGCCGCCACGGGACTGATCTCCTCCCGTAGCACGGCGGTCCTCTTCACTTCGGGGAACCTACCGATGCGTTCCGCGCACAAACGCCCTTTGGGGACCGCCTTCACGCTACTCGTCGCGCTGGTGTTGACGGGGCGGAGCAGCGCACAACCCGAAGCCCGGCAACTACCCGCACGGGTCGATGCCCACGGCGATCCGTTGCCGGTCGGCGCCCTTGCCCGCCTGGGAACGACGCGGTTGCGCCACGGCGGCCTCGTGTCGAGCGTCGTCTTTGCTCCCGGCGGCAAGGCCCTGGCCACGGCGGGTTACGATGGCACGGTCCGCGTCTGGGAGTGCGCAACCGGCAAGGAACTGCTGCGGTTGCGCGGCCATCGGCACGACCAGATCGAAGCCGTCGCCTACCCCCCCGAGGGTAAGACCATCGCCTCGACGGGCCTCGACGGCACGATTCGGTC
>WNGB01004403.1_pt1 | contig 24716 bp, 24 predicted proteins | sample 5400681 | NCBI WGS metagenome assembly WNGB01 (sample SAMN13153367, study PRJNA577476) | soil metagenome | isolation source: 115 cm soil or saprolite under grassland replicate 2 | place: USA:California | collected 2016-06-15
TAGTCCGTCCCGTTCGCCATGACCCGCATCCATTCGAGTGTAAGGCCGGGCCTGGGGCCGGGGGGCGGAGGGGGCAGGCGGCGGAAGCTACGCGAGGGCCCTGGCGCGGCGCATCCGGCGGACCCGGCGGACGACGAACCAGGCCAGCCCCACCACCGCGATGATCGGCAGCAGGTAGCCGATCCCGACGACGATCGAGAAGATCACGCCCAGGAAGCCCGCCACGGCATGGTCGAACGCCCTGCCGAGCTTGGGCTTCGTGACGACGCCGGTTTCCCGCGCCGCGCCCTTCTCGGCCATCTCGATTCGGACGCTGGCGAGGTCGGTGCGGTTCTGGAGCAGGCGGAGCTGCCCCCGGAGCTCCTCGATCTGGAGCTCGGCGTCGGACAGGGCGTTGTTCACCTTCAGCGTGGAGGCCACGTCGGGAGCCTTCGCCAGCAGCCGCCGGAGCGACTCCTCCTGCGCCTCGGCGTTCCGGAGGCGCGCGCCCAGGTCCACGAACCGCGACGTGACGTCGACGCCCTCCCGCTGGATCCGGAGCGTGGTCCCGAGGGCCTGGAGCTCACCCAGCACCTGCGCGAACTGGTCCGCCGGCACCCGCATGACCATCGACCCGGACCGCTGCTTCGTGCCGGCCGTCGTCGAGCTCTGCACGTACCCGCCGTGCTGCTCCGCGATGGCGTTCGCCGCGTCGAACCGCTCGTCGAAGTCGCCCTGCGGCACCTCGAGCGAGATGTCCGCGGTCTTGATGACGTTCGGACCGACGTCGGGCACGCCACCCGGGAGGCGAACCCTACCCGACGGTGGGAGCGCCGCCGGGCCCGGGACCATGATCGCATCCACCCCGGCGCTCCGGTCGGTGATCGCGGGTGCATATGCGGACCATCTCACCGGCCCCTTCATGGCGGCACCCGGCACGGGCCCCGCCGCCCGTTCCGCGGACCCCGATCCATCGGTTCCATCGAAGACGTAGCCGACCACGCCGGCCGCCACCAGCAGGGCCGCGGTGCAGGCGGTCAACACCTTCCAGCGGGACATCGAGCGGCGAGCCACCCCGGACCTGGACGGAATCACGCGGAGCCTCGGGGTGGCCCGGGTCCGGGACGTCTCGAGTGCGGCCGCGTCCATGAGGTCCTCGCGGAGCTCCTGGAGAAACGCGATCTCGGTGTTCACTTCCTGCCTCCCGTCCTCAGCTCGACCGTCGCGCGGTCGGCTCGGTCGTCCTGTTCATCGTCCGCGTCGCCATCGGCGATCGTGCCGGCCCGTCGCCCTCGATGCCCTGCTCGTGGAGCAGCGCGCCCATCCGGCGGAGGCCCCGGCTCACGCGGGCCCGCGCCGTCTGCTCGGTGAGGCCGGTGAGCGACGCGACCTCCGTGTAGGTCCGGCCCTCGATCACGCGCAGGTTCACCGCCTCCCGCTGCTCCTCGGACAGCAGCGCGAACGCCCGCGCCACCTGTCCCCGGACCTCCTCGCCGTCCATCAGCTCCTCGATCCGGTCGTAGTCCTCGTCCGACAGCTCCCGCTCCCGGATCCCCAGGCGGCGACGGGCCCTCGCCGCCACCGCGCCCGACCGGCGGAACCGCGAGAGCTGGTGTCGGGCGATCCCGTACAGCCACGCGACCGCGCCGCCCCCCTGGGGGCGGAACCGGTGCCTCGACACGAACGCCTGGGCGAACGTCTCGGCGGTCAGCTCCGCCGCCGTCTCAGGATCGAACGTCCGCCGCAGAAACCACCGCAGCAGCGCCTCGGCGTGCCGGTCGTAGAGCGTCCCGAACGCGTCCGCCCGGGTCCCCGACAGCACCAGCAGATCGTCGTCGTCGAGCTCTCGGTCCACGCGCCCCCTTGCCCTCCGGGCCGGCCGTTCACCCGTACTATGCCGCGACCCCCCTCCCGTGTGACAGCCGCCTTCCCTCCATGCCGCCCTTCCCTCCACCCTCGGGCGGCCGGTACCCTGTGTCCGGTTCGGACTCGGGAGGCTCACCTGCAGACCGTCAATCGCATCCTCGTCGCCACGGACCGTTCGAAGACGGCCACGAAGGCGGTGGACTGGGCTGCGCGGATGGCCGCGAACTACGGGGCCGAGCTGGTGCTCCTGCAGGTCGTCGTGCCGGAGGACGGGCAGAAGCCGGACACCGGGGCCACCGAGGCCGCCGCCGTGGCCGAGGCGCTCCCGGCGCTCCAGGACCTCGCCACGCAGCTGGCCGGGCCGAAGGGCCGGGCCCGGGTGACCGTGGACCCCGACCCCGCCCGGGCCATCGTCGACGTGGCCCACGAGGAGGCCGTGGACGTGGTCGTGGTCGGCAACCTCGGAATGGGCGGGCGGAAGAAGTTCCTGCTGGGGAACGTCCCGAACCGGGTCAGCCACAACGCCCGGTGCACGGTGATCATCGTGAACACCTCGCCGGGCGAGGAGCCGCGGATCATGCCGGCCCGCACCGACCTCCAGCCCGGCGGTCTGACCGCCGACGAGGAAGCCGTCCAGGGCTCGCTGCTGGGCCGGGCCGCCCGGATCGGGCGGGTGATGGGCAAGTACGGCGTCCGGGAGGTGTTCTCCCCGGACGACGCCGACGGCGACGCCACCAGCCGCGAGCGGGCCCGGGCCCTGCGGAGCGCGATGGAGGAGCTCGGGCCCACCTTCGCCAAGCTCGGCCAGATCCTGTCCACCCGCCCCGACCTCATGCCGCCCGCGTTCGTCGAGGAGCTCGCCACCCTCCAGGACCGGGTGACCCCGCTCACCGAGCAGGAGGTGGTCGAGGTCATGGAGCAGGAGCTGGGGGTCCCGTGGGAGGACGTGTTCGCCTCGATTGAACCGACCCCGCTCGCCGCCGGGACCATCGCCGAGGTCCACCGGGCCACCCTCGAGACCGGCGAGCGGGTGGTCGTGAAGATCCAGCGGCCCACGGCCCGTCGCGACATCCTCCAGGACCTCGGGCTGCTCGAACGGTTCGCGGAGAAGACCAAGCACCGGCCGGCGTTCCGGCAGGTGTTCGACATGCCCGCGATCATCGAGCACCTGTCGGAGTCGCTCCGGCGCGAGCTCGACTTCCGCCAGGAGGCCCGGAACATCGAACGGATGCGCCAGGTGCTGGAGCCGTACGACCGGCTGGACGTCCCCCGCGTCTACACGGACTACTCCACCGACCGGCTGCTGGTGATGGAGGAGATCCAGGGGGTCCCGATCCGCGACATCCCCGAGGGGACCGAACGCAAGGACGCGGCCCGGCAGCTGCTGGAGTCGTACTACCGCCAGATCCTGGAGGACGGGTTCTTCCACGCCGACCCCCACCCCGGGAACCTGATGTGGTGGAACGACCGCATCTACTTCCTGGACTTCGGGATGGTCGGCGAGGTGGGCCCGGACGTTCGCGAGCTGCTCCTGCTCCTGCTGCTGGCGTTCTCGCAGAGCGACGTGGCGTTCCTGGCCGACGTCACGCTGATGCTGGCCGGCGAGGACCAGCAGGTCGAGGTGGACATCGACGCGTTCCGTGAGGACCTGGGGCGGCTCATGTCGAGGTACCGCGACGTGTCGCTGCGCGAGATCCAGCTGGGACCGATCCTCCAGGAGGTCACCGAGATCTCGATCCGCCACGACGTCCGGCTGCCGTCGTCGCTGGCGCTCACCGGCAAGGCCCTGGCCCAGATGCAGCTGGCCACCGCGGAGCTGGATCCCGACCTGGACCCGTTCGCGGTGGCCGGGCAGTTCGTCCTGAAGCGACTGACCGGCCGGCTCCGCGACCGGGTGAGCCCCGGGAAGCTGTTCTACGAGGGCCAGAAGCTCCGGGTCCGGCTGGGCCGCCTGGTGGAGGCCGTCGAACGGCTCGCCGGCGCGCGCCCGGGCCCGAAGCTCCAGGTCCACTTCCGGGGAACCGAGCGCCTGGAGGACACGATCCGCCGGGTGGGCCGGCGGCTGTCCCTGGCCATCTCGGCCGGCAGCGCGCTCGTGGCCACCGCCCTCACGGCGGCCTCGTCGCGGGTGGTGGGATGGGTCCCGTGGGTGCTGGGGGTGACCGGCGGCCTGCTGGTCTCCGCGCTGGCCATCGACCTGGTCCGCCGCCGGCGGTAGCGGTCACGGCGGCTCTGCCCGAAGGGAAGCTCAGCGCTGCGTCGGGTCCCCGTCGGAGCCGAGGCCGACTCCCACGGCCGGCTCCTTCGCCCGGGCCCCGGTGGGGCCGGGACCGTCGTTCCTCGCGGCCTTCTCGAGGGCCTTCTTCGGCGAGGGACCGGAGCGGATGGCCTTCAGGAGCTTGCGCTCCACCACGGCCGCCACCACGGTCATCATCCCGCCGAGCACGGCCCGTTCGATCCACAGTCGGATCCGGTGCCCGCGGCGGGGAGGGGCACCGGAGCGGGGGCGCTTGCTCGAGGACATGCGGCCAACAGGCTACCCGCTCGGGAACCACCGGGCGATGGCGATGCAGCACTCCCCCGGCTCGTCGACCATCTCCGCGGCCACGGCGGGGCCCGCCCCCAGGCCCCGCACGACCCCCGCCAGGAGCGCGTGGTTCATCGCGCAGATCAGCTCGGTGTGCTCGGTGGCCAGCGCGTGGAACGGGCAGTTGCGCAGGAGCACGCGATCGCCCCGGCGCTCGGGCTCGAATCCCATCCGGGCCAGCGCGTCGCCGGCGGCCGCCAGCGGTTCGTCCTGCGGCGGCGCGGCCTGCCGCATCGTCCGCCCCAGGATCTCCCCCTCCCGGGCCGCGACCCGGCGAACGGTCGCCTTCGGGGTCTCCTGGGGCCGGCTCGTCTCCAGCGAACGGGCCAGGATGTGCCCGGCCAGCTCGGACCGGTCCTCGGGGAGACTCACGTGGAACCTGGCGCCGGATGTCCGGTACACCTTGGCAGGGCGCCCCGCGCCCCGGCCGGTCCGGCCGCTCAGCCGGCGGTAGCCGGCCTCGAGCAGCCCCCCGGCCGCCAGCCGATCGAGGTGGAACGCCGCCAGGCTCCGCGAGACCCCGCACGCCTTCGCGGCCTCGTCCCGTCCCACGGCCTCGCCCCGCCCCCGGACGTACGCGTACAGGCGTCGCCGGGACGGTTCGTCCAGCAGCGCGAGGGCCCCGAGATCGGACGAGGACGGCGCGTCCACGAGACGGATTCTAACGCCAGCGAATGTTGGCGATACGGGATCGGATCACGCCGTCGCCGAGGGCCACATCTCGATGACCATCGTCATGCGGCCGGTCGTGATCTTCGAGAAGCCGGACCCCGCAGAGTCGAACGACTGCGCGCTCACGGCGAACGAGTACTCGGTGCCCGCTCCGGGAAGGCCCCGCTCCACCCACGTCAGGCTGGTCGAGATCTGCCGGCCCTGCGAGCTCAGTGGGTAGGAGCCCGGGCGCATGCTCGGGGTGCGGTCGCCCGGGGGCGAGAAGTCCACCAACAGGAACCCGCGGTCGCCCGGCGAGGTCCGGTACTGGAAGCTCAGCGTCACCGTCACGTCCACCGCCTGCGCGTCCATGGGCGCGACCACCGACCCGAGCTTCACGCGCTTCGAGGAGCAGGGGTCGGGGATGCACTCGGCCGTGGGGCCCTTCGGGAGGTTCCGCACCAGCCGGATGGCCTCGGCGGGGGGACCCCCCAGCCCGGTGTCGACGGACCCGGGCCCGATCCTCGTCTGGCGGGCCTGGGCCGCCACCGCCAGTCCCACGGTCAGCGCGACCACCGCCAACAATGCCAGGGAACGTCGCATCGATGTCTCCTCTCCACTCGGGAACCGTCACACGTCAGACGCTCGGTCACCAATCGGATGATCCGCCCGCGGGAAGCTGATCGCCACACGGCCGTCCGGTCAGCCGTTCGAACGGGACAGCATGGCCTCGGCGGAGGGCGTCACCCGCGACCAGTCCTCCCACACCGGGTCGTAGCCCAGCTCGCGGAGCTTCCCCGCGACCTCCTGCGGCGAACGCGTGTCGGCGACCTCGAACTGCTCGGTGGCCTCATCGGGGTGCTCGTAGCCGCCGGGATCCGTGTGCGAGCCGGCGCTGGTGTGGGTGACTCCGACCTGGAACAGCCCGTCGCGGAAGTCGGCCGCCTCGCGCGCGGAGATCACGATCCCCACGTCCGGCAGCAGCAGCCGGAGAGCGCAGATCAGCCGGACCAGCTCGCGGTCGGAGATCTCGGTCCGGGGCTGGTACCCGGCCGCGCTCGGCCGCATGCGGGGGACGCTCACCGTCACCTGGGAGCGCCAGTACCGCTTCATGAGGAACCGGGCGTGGGTCGCCACGCCCAGGGCCTCGTACCGCCAGTCGTCGTGGAGCCCGAACAGGGCCCCGATGCCGATCCGCCGCATCCCGGCCCGCGCGGCCCGCTCCGGCCCCAGCAGCCGCCACCGGAAATGGCGCTTCCGCCCGGCCAGGTGGACCCGCGCGTAGGTCTCCGGGTGATACGTCTCCTGGTAGATCACCACGCCCTCGCACCCCGCAGCGGCCAGGCGGCGGTACTCCTCCTCGCTCCACACCTGGACCTCGATCGCGAGCTGGGGGACCTCGTTCGCCAGGAGCCGGATGCGCTCCTCCAGGAACTCCACCCCGGTGAGGCGTTCGTGCTCGCCGGTGAGGAGCAGGATCGAACGGAACCCTCCGCGCACCAGATGCCGGGCCTCCTCCAGGGTCTCCTCCGGCGTGAGCGTCCTCCGCGCGATGGGCAGCTCGCGGGCGAACCCGCAGTACGCGCACGTGGTCAGGCACTCGTTCGACAGGTACAGCGGCGCGTACATGCGCATGGTCCGCCCGAAGCGTGCGATGGTCAGCCGCCGGGAAGCCCCGGCGAGGTCCTCGAGCCGCTCCCCCGCCGCGGGGGACAGCAGCGCGGCGAAGTCGTGGAGGGTCCGTTCCAGCGGGTGGGCGGCCAGGGCCGCGGCGACGCGCTGCGGCGATGCGCCGTTCGCCACGCGAAGCAGGTCGTCGAACGGGAGCCGCTCCAGCTCGTCGGCGAACGTCACGGCCGGCGCGGGGTCGGCGAAGCCGTCGCCGTGACGGTCGGCGGGGAGTTCGAGCGGCTTCAGCCCCCGCCCGCCGGTGCGGACCTCGGCTCCGCTCATGGCTCCGTCATCGCCGCATCGGCCTGCGACGTCACCAGCTTGTCCAGGAACCCGGTGAGCGGGCTCGAGGCCTCGGCCCGTTCGAGCTCCGGGGCCCGTCCGGCCAGGAACGCACGCCGCCCCGCCTCGGTCCCCTGGGCGAACGCGCGAGCCATCTCCACGGGGTCGGCGGCCACGGCGATCGCGGTGTTCACCAGCACGGCGTCGCAGCCCAGCTCCATGGCCTCCGCGGCGTGCGACGGCGCGCCGAGCCCGGCGTCCACCACCACCGGCACGGTGGCCTGTTCCACGATGATCTGGATGGCGTCGCGCGTCCGGACGCCCTTGTTCGAACCGATCCAGGAGCCGAGCGGCATCACCGTGGCGCACCCGGCCTCCTCCAGGCGCTTGGCCAGGACGGGGTCGGCCCCGATGTACGGCAGGACGGTGAACCCGTCCCGGACCAGGAGCTCGGCGGCCTTCAGGGTCTCCACGGGGTCCGGCAGGAGGTAGCGCGGCTCCGGGGTGACCTCGAGCTTGATCCACTCCGGGAGCCCGGCGGCGCGGGCCAGGCGGGCGATCCGGAGCGCCTCGGCAGCGTCCACCGCCCCACTGGTGTTCGGGAGGACGAGGTACCGGGCGGGGTCGACGAACTCCAGGATGTCCGGCCCGCCGGTGGCGTCGAGGTCCACCCGGCGCAGGGCCACGGTCACCATCTCGGTCCCGGAGGCGGCCAGCGCCTCGCGCATGACGTCGAACGAACCGAACTTGCCCGTGCCCACGATCAGCCGCGAGGAGAACTCACGGTCCGCGATGACCAGAGGATCGTGTGCCATTCGATGTGGGAGCGATGCTCCCCGAAACCTCCCTTCGCCCGCATTACCGGGATCAGGTCTGTCGGGTCGCCGGCACGCCAGCCGGCCTCTCAGCCCGGTTCTCCGAGCTCCCCGGTCGTCCTTCGGTTCGAGTATACGGCGGGCGTCCCCCCGCTCCGTCGTCGGCCCCTCGCCGCCCCGAACGGCGGTGGGTATGTCACGGGGAGGATCGGTGTTAGCGTCCCTCGCACCGGACACCGACCGTTGGGGGAGGGAGAGGGGTGCGTTCACGACGATCGCTTGCAGTGGCCATGTCCGCGACGGCGTTCGCCTGGATGTTGCCGGCGCTCCCCCACGCGGCCGCAGCCCGGCCGTCCCGTCCCTCGGCGGCCGCCGCCGCGACGTTCAAAGTGAACTCCACCGCGGACTTCGGCGATCCCACGCCGGACGGCGTGTGCGGCAGCACGCTGGGCCAGTGCACGCTCCGTGAGGCCATCCAGGAGGCGAACGCCACGCCGGAGACGGACACGATCGCGTTCGCCATCACGGATCCGCCCCCGAAGTCGATCCAGCCGGCCACCCCGCTGCCCGCGATCACGAGCCCGGTCGTCATCGACGGCACCACCCAGCCCGGGTACCGGTCGGCTCCGATCGTCGAGCTGAACGGTGTGAACGCGGGGGCCGGGGCCGACGGCCTCCAGATCACGGCCGGATCGAGCACCGTGCGCGGACTGGTCGTCAACCGGTTCTCCGGCGACGGGATCGAGATCTCGTCCGGCGGGGGCAACACCATCGAACGGAACCGCATCGGGACGGACCTCCAGGGAGTCCTGGACGAGGGAAACGGCGGCCGCGGCATCAACATCGTCGACTCGAGCGACAACGTGGTGGGGGCGGGGGGCTTCAGCGTCGTGGACCTCGGGAACGTCATCTCGGGCAACGCCGGCGCCGGCGTCGGCATCGTGGGGACGGGGCTCGGCAACACGGTCGCCGACAACCTGATCGGGACGGACGCCACCGGCGCCCACGCCCTGGGGAACGGCGGGGACGGGGTGTTCGTCCGGGCCCGGGGCAACCGGATCGGGGACAGCTCCTTTGGCGGCAACGTCATCTCGGCGAACGGCCGGGACGGGGTCCACATCCAGTCGGGATCCGGGATCAGCGCCGACGGGAACCTGGTGCGGGACGACGACATCGGGACCGACGCGGTCCACGGGGGTCCGCTGGGGAACGGCCGGCACGGCGTGGCCATCGTGGGCGGCGCCAGCTCGACCTCCATGGACGAGAACACCATCGCCTTCAACCTGGGTGACGGGGTGTTCATCGGCTCGGGGACCCTCAACAGGGTCTCCTTCGACCGCACCCACGACAACGGCGGGCTGGGGATCGACCTCGGCCCCGACGGCGTCACCCCGAACGACCCCGGCGACGGGGACGGGGGCGCCAACGGGCTCCAGAACTTCCCCGTGCTGACCGCCGCCACCCCGTTCGCCAACTCGTTGCAGGTGACCGGGACTCTGAACAGCGAGCCGAACACGACCTACGAGGTCGATCTGTACCTGTCACCCGCGTGCGACGGCACGAACGGCGAGGGGAGCCAGCCGACGACGGGGGCGAACGTCACCACGAACGGCTCGGGCAACGCCAGCTTCGCGGTGACGATCAACAGTCACGTGTTCGGCGGGCAGGTGGTCACGGCCACCGCCACGTCGCCGACGAAGGGGATCTCCGAGTTCTCCGCCTGCCTCGCGGTGCCGTTCGCCCACACGTTCACGGTGAACACCACCGCGGACAACGGCGACGCCACACCGGACGGCGCGTGCAACGACGGGACCGGCCACTGCTCGCTCCGGGAGGCCCTCCAGGAGGCGAACGCCGCCGCCGGCGAGGACCTCGTCGCGTTCGGCATCCCGGTGGCGGGGGTCCACACGATCACCCCGGCCGGCGCCCTCCCGCCGCTCACCGATCGGGCCACCGTGGACGGGACCACGCAGCCGGGGTTCGCCGGCACCCCGCTCATCGAGCTGAAGGGGTCGAGCGCCGGCTCGGGGACGGACGGACTGGTCATCTCGGCGGGGCCGAGCGTGATCCGGGGGCTCGCCGTCAACCGGTTCCCGGGCGACGGCATCGAGATCTCGCAGGGCTCCGGGAACGTGATCCAGGGCAACTTCATCGGGACCGACACGTCCGGAACGACCGACCTGGGCAACAATGGGAACGGCCTCCGGGTGGGAAGTTCCGCCAACACGATCGGCGGCCAGGGCGCGGAGAACGTGATCTCGGGGAACCAGGCCAACGGCGTGCTCGTCGCCGCCAGCTCGAACTTCCTCAAGGGCAACTTCATCGGGACGGACGTCTCCGGCACGCAGCCGCTCGGCAACGCCGGCGACGGGGTGCAGATCACCTCGAACAACGTGTTCGTGGGAGGGTTCTCATCCGGACCTCCCAACGTCATCTCGGCCAACGGTGGGGACGGCGTGGAGATCAAGAGCGTGGTCTCGAGCGTGGCGGGGAACCTCATCGGGACCGACGTCGCCGGGACCGTCGACCTGGGGAACGGCGGGGACGGGGTCCGGCTGTCGGGCAGCGGCGACGCGAACTCGGTCCGCGGGAACGTGATCTCGGGCAACGGGTTCGCCGGCGTGGAGATCAGCCAGATCGTCGCGAACCCGGGGAGCACCCCGAACTCGGTCTTCGGGAACCTCATCGGGGTCTCGGCGGACGGCAGCTCGGCGCTGCCCAACCTGTTCGGCGTCCGGCTCATCGGGACCACCGACGTGGCAGTCGGATTGCCGGGCCGGCCGGGGTTCGGCAACGTGGTGTCGGGCAACTCCCTCACCGGGATCGACGTGACGGACTCCTCGGACGTGCTGGTTCAGGCCAACGTCGTGGGGCTGGGAGCCGACGGCCTCACCGCCGTCCCCAACACGCTCAACGGCATCAGCCTGTCGAACGCGTTCGACGTGACGATCGGTGAGACCGGCCAGGATCTGGGGAACGTCGTCTCCGGCAACGGGCAGTTGGGGATCCGGATCCTGAACGGATCCCACGACGTCACCCTCCTGGGCAACTTCATCGGGACCGACGCCACCGGGACCGTCGCCCGGGAGAACGCGCTGGAGGGCCTCGTGCTGTCCGACGCCCACGACAACGTCGTCGGCGGCACCACGCAGGGTGCCGGGAACGTCATCTCCGGCAACGGGGTCGACGGGCTCCAGATCCACGAGGCCGGGTCCACCGGCAACCAGGTGCTGGGCAACGTGATCGGCCTCGACGCGACCCGGACGGTGGAGCTCGGGAACGGCGAGGCCGGGGTCCACGTGTTCGCATCGGCCTCCGGCAACGTCGTGGGGGGAACAGTCCCGGGGGCGGGCAACCTGATCCGCGGGAACGGCCAGAGCGGGGTCGAGCTGGGCTCGGGGGGGACCGAGGTCCTGGGCAACCTGATCGGGCGGGCCGGGCGGGCCAGCTCGCAGCCGGTCGGGGTGTCGATCACAGGCGCCGGGAACTTCGTCGGGGGCCTGGGCCAGGGCGAGGCGAACAGCATCCTGGGCAACGGCAAGGGCGTGGTCGTCACCGGGAACTCGGCCACCGGGAACCGGATCCGGGGGAACGTGTTCTCGGGCAACACGGGACTGGCCATCGACCTGGACGGCAACGGAGTCACCAGCAACGACGACGACGACGTGGACACCGGACCGAACCAACGGCAGAACTTCCCCACCCTGACCGGGGCCGTGGGGAGCGCCGGGTCCACGACGGTCCAGGGGTTCATGGACGGGGCGCCCGGACAGACCATCGACCTCGACCTGTACGCCGTGGCCGTGTGCGACTCCTCCGGCCACGGCGAGGCGGACCGCTTCCTGGGGACGACGAGCACCACGACGAACGGGACCGGGATCGGGCCCATCGTGACGACCGTGGGGCCGCTCCGCCCCGGGGAGTTCGTCACGGCGACGGCCACCGACGGTTCGGGCAACACCTCGGAGTTCTCCACCTGCGTGCGGAGCCTCCAGGGCGGCGGAGGGTCGGTCTCGGCCGACTTCGACGGCGACGGCTTCGCCGACCTCGCGGTGGGGATCCCGGGCGAGGAGCCCCAGTTCTCCGCCGGGCTCGACAGCGGGGCGGTGATCGTCATCCCGGGGTCGGCTACCGGGCTCGACCCCGCGGGCGCCATCCTGCTGCAGCAGGGATCGGGCGGCGGGCCGGACTCGCCGGAGCCGGGTGACCGGTTCGGGTCGGCGCTCGCGGCCGGGGACTTCGACGGCGACGGGCTGGCCGACCTCGCGGTGGGGGTTCCGGGAGAGGACGTCGGCGCGGTGGTGGACGCCGGGGCCGTGAACGTCATCTTCGGGTCGGGTCAGGGACTCGGTGCCGGCCCGGAGCAGTTCCTCACCCAGGACACGCCCGGGATCCTCGAGACGGCCGGCAAGGGCGATGCCTTCGGCTCGGCCCTCGCCGCCGCGAACTTCGGCGTCAGCTCCGAGGTCGACCTGGCGGTGGGCGTGCCGGGCGAACGCGTCGGCACCGTGGCCGGCGCGGGCGCGGTGAACGTGATCTACGGGTCGGCCGGGGGGCTCTCGGCGACCGGCGACCAGGTGTGGACCCAGGACACCACCGGCATCGTGGACACCGCCGAGCCCGGGGACGCGTTCGGGTTCGCGCTGGCGGCGAAGAACCTCGGGAAATCGGGGCAGGCCGACCTGGCGGTGGGGGTTCCGGGAGAGGACCTGGAGGCGGCGGCCGACGCCGGCGTGGTGAACGTGATCTACGGGACCTCGGCCGGCCTGGACGCGACCGGCAACCAGCGGTGGAGCCAGAATTCGTCCGGCGTGCTCGACGACGCCGAGGCCGGGGATGGGTTCGGTTCGGCCCTCGCCGCCGGAGACATGGGCAACGGCGCCCCTCCGGACCTCGCGGTGGGCGTTCCCGGCGAGGACCTGGCCGGGTTCGGGTCGGACGACGGCGCGGTGAACGTGATCTACGGGACGACCGACGGCCTGTCGTCGGCGTCCACCCAGCTGTGGACCGAGGAGTCCCCGGGGATCCTCGGGTCCGCCGCCACCGGGAACCGGTTCGGCACCGCGCTCGCGGCGCGGAACCTCGGGAACAGCGGGGAGGCGGATCTCGCGATCGGCGTGCCCGGTGAGGATGCCGGTGCGGGGGCCGTCGACGCCGGGACCGTGAACGTGATCTACGGGACGCCCGGAGGTCTGTCCGACGCCGGGAACCAGCGGTTCCTCCAGGGCGACGCCGGCCTCCTGGACTCGCCGGAGCAGGGCGACGGCTTCGGGGCCTCGCTCACCGTGGGCAACTTCGGCAACGGTACGGAGTCGGACGTGGCCATCGGGGTGCCCGGCGAGGACGTGTCGGCCGGGGCCGTCGCCGTGGTCTTCGGAACCGCCGGTGGTCTGGACGACCCCGGCAACCAGATCCTCCGCCAGGGGGCGGCCGGGCTTCCGGAGACGAGCGAGCCCGGCGACCGGTTCGGCCAGGCGGTCGGCTGATCTACCCCGATCCCAGGTGACGCCGGAGGGCCTCGAGGCGCTCGTCCCACTCGCCGCCGACGCTCGCCATCCAGGAGACGGCCTCGCGCATGGGGGGCGGAGTCAGGCGGTAGCGAACCTCCCGGCCCTCTCGCGTGGTGGTGACCAGGCCGGCCTGGGCCAGCGCGGCGAGGTGCTTCGACACCGCCTGCCGGGTCACGGGGAGACCGGCGGCCAGCTCGGTGGCCGTGACCGGACCGGAGCGGGACAGCATCGACACCACCCGGCGGCGGGTGGGATCGGACAGGGCCTGGAACACCGCTCCCACGCGGTCGTCGGGGGCGGTCACCGCGCCACCGCCTGGAGCCCGCGGGCGGGCTCGGACGCCGGGAGCGGGGTCCACTCCCGGACCGTCAGGATCGTTCGATCGGACCGCGGCTCGAGGGTCAGCTCCACCCGGGACCCCGGTCCCGGCAACCCGCCTCCCGGTTCCTCGAACGGCCACCACCGGAACGCCAGCCGCCGGCCGGGCTCGACGGCCTCCACCACCAAGCGGCGCGAGACGCCGTCCTCGCGGGTCACCGTGCCCCGGCCGCCGGGACGGACCTCGATCTCCACTCGGCCCCCGAGCCAGGCGGACAACCGATCGGGCTCGGTGAGCGCCGACCACACCTCGACCGGAGACGCGTCCAGCGACACCTCGCGGACCACCGCGGAATCCTGGTCACCCAATTCGCGCAACCCCCCGGTTGCACCCCCACACCGCTCCGGAGTAGGATATGCAACCGAACAGTTGCACACTAGCACGACCGAGGAGGTCCCCGTGCACACGCCACCGATCGGACGCGCCGAGCCCGCCCGAGCCGAGGCCGAGGTCCTGCCGCTCGAGGAGTTCACCTACCGGCGACTGTTCGCCGAACGGATGGTGTTCCTCCGAGGGGAGATCAAGGACAGCGTCGGCGACGACATCGCCGCCCAGCTGCTGGCCCTCGACGCGGTGTCCGACGACGACATCACGCTGTTCATCGATTCCCCCGGCGGCGACATCACCGGCCTGTTCGCCATCCACGACACCATCCAGCTGATCCGGTCACGGGTCCACACGCGATGCCTGGGCATGGCGGCGTCGAGCGCCGCGGTCATCCTGGCGACCGGGACCGGCATCCGCTCGGCCACCTCCAACGCCCGCATCCTCATCCACCAGCCCCACGGTGGGTTCCAGGGCACCGCGAGGGACATCGAGATCCACGCCAAGGAGTTCGCGTTCCTCCGCCGGCGCCTCGAGGAGATCCTGGCCGAACGGACCGGCCAGCCCATCGAGCGCATCCGCGAGGACACGGACCGCGACTTCTGGCTCACGGCCGAGGCCGCCAAGGAATACGGGCTCATCGACGAGATCCTGATCCGTCGGCCCTCCCTCGCTCGAGCGACCTGAGGGAACCCCCGCCCGCCGCAGGCGGTAGACACTGGAGGCGATGACACGTCCCCTCCTGCTCCTGACGCTCCTGGTGGCCTGCTCGTCGTCGGGCCCGGCCCCGACCACTCCGGCCCCCTCGCCCCCGGTTCCCTCGCCGCCGCCGTCCCTCGCGCGGGCGTACGAACGGCCCTGCGAGGAGAGCGTGTTCGGGACGCTCGGGGCGCACTGGCGCGACCGCAGCCTGGTGGTGGGACCGATCGCGTTCGTCGGACTCCCCGCGGGCGCCGCCGAGGGCTCGCTGGGCGTCCATGGCACCCGGGCCTACCCGCAGAAGGTCCTGGCGGTGGTGGACCGCGGCGGTCCGGTCACGGTCTCGGTGGCGCCGGAGGCGAGGGCGTTCGCCGGCCTCCTCTACGACCCCCACCGCTTCCCGGACGGCCGCGTCGGCCTGGCCTCGACGGACGTGGGCGTCACGTTCCACCCCTGCGGAGGGGACCAGCGCCGCACCCAGTTCAACGGCGGCATCCTGGTGCTCCGGCCGGGGTGCGTCGTGCTCGACGTCTCGTGGCCGGACGGCCACCGGCGCGTCCCCATCCCGTTCGCCGGCGCGTCCTGCGAGTGACCTACCCGGGGGACGCCACCTCGCGGGCGATGCGCCATTCGCGGGCGGCCTTCTTCCAGTCGCCGTGCTTCCTCGACCACACGACGTCGGTGATGATCTGCACCACCCCGAGGGCCACGATCGCCGCGACGGCCCACCACGGCGTGCGCGACAGGTCGCTGTTCGACGCGACGAAGGCCAGGACGACGAACGGGGCGACCTTCGAGGCCACGGCACCGGAGGCATGCATCGCGGCCCGGGCGGTGGGCGCGGCGCGGAGGTACGTGGCGTAGTCGGTCTTCAGCCCGGGCTGGATCCGGAACGGCCCGCCGGGGAAATAGCACAGGAACCGGATGCCGACGAGGCGGCCCACCAGCCAGTGGGCCAGGTCGTGGAGCGTGACCGACAGCCCGCCGGCGGCCACCACCAGCAGGACGCCGCCGATTGCCGGGTGCGGCGGATCGGCCGCCACATCGGACGGCTGGTCGAACCCCTCCACGAGCTCCACGCCGAAGGCCGTGACGAGCGCCATGGCGACGGTTCCCACCACCAGGACGGCGTTCCCCAGCCACACGGGGAAGCGCCACCGCTTGGCGGACTGGAACGCCGCCCGGTCGATCCGGCCGGCCTGGGCGGCGTGCCGGGCGGTGAGGTCGGGGTCGAGCTTCAGCCTTCGGACGACCCGCCAGAACCCGAGGACCCGGAGGTCGTGGTCGCCCGAGGCCACGGCGGCCTCGATCCGGTCGAGCTCCGCGCCGATCTCGTCGCCAGTCTCATCCGTCATGGAGGGCGATCTTGCCACCTCGGCACCCTACAATGGGGCCGCGTCTTCCCCGCGGCCCCCCAGACGGGAACGGATGAGCCAGACGACCTCGGTCCGGGCCAGGTACCAGATCATGTCCAAGGTCGCCTCCGGCGGCATGGGCGAGGTCTACCGTGCCCGGGATTCGGTCCTGGCCCGGGACGTGGCCATCAAGGTCCTGCACCGCAACCTGGCCGGCGACCCCGGGTTCATCGAGCGGTTCCGCCGGGAGGCCCGGGCCGCGGCCCTGCTGTCACACCCGAACATCGTGGCCGTCCACGACTGGGGCTCCACCACGAACGGCACCTATTTCATGGTCATGGAGTTCGTCCGGGGCCGGAACCTCCGTGACATCCTCACGCACTACGGCCGGCTGGAGCCGCAGCAGGCCGTGGAGGTGCTCATCCAGATGCTCGCCGCCCTGGACCACGCCCATCGCCACGGGATCGTCCACCGCGACGTGAAGCCCGAGAACGTGCTGCTGACGCCGGAGGGCCACGTGAAGGTGGCCGACTTCGGCCTGGCCCGGGCGTTCGCCGAGTCCCGGGTGAGCCAGGCCCCCGGGACCGTGACCGGCACCGTGCAGTACCTGGCGCCGGAGCAGATCCAGGGCGAGCCGGCCGACCCCCGCACCGACCTGTACGCCACCGGCGTGGTGGCCTACGAGCTGCTCACCGGCCACGTGCCGTTCACCGGCGAGACCTCCCTGGCCATCGCGTACAAGCATCTGTCGGACCGGGTCCCGCCGCCGTCGAAGGACGTGCCGGAGGTCCCGCCCGCACTGGACCGCATCGTGTCCCAGGCCACCGAGAAGGAGCGGGACAAGCGACCGGGAAGCGCCGCCGAGCTCCGTGGCGCGCTCCTGGCCGCCTCGGGGTCGACGCCCTCGGCCCGCTCGATCGGCGAGCTGGTGAAGGAGCTCCCCGCCGACGCGCACTCCGAGGACGACCGGGCGTTCACGGTGACCATCCCCCAGCGGCTGTCGGTCAAGGCCCGCCGGCGGCGGCTGTGGCGCCGGATCGCCGTGTCGCTCATGGCAGTGGTCCTGCTGGCCGGTGGCGGGCTGGCGGCGTGGGCCTACGTGATCCCCCACTACACGGACGTGCCGAACGTGGTGGGCCTCACGCAGCAGACGGCGGCCGACCGCCTCGACGGCGCCGGGCTCGACGCCCAGTTCGGTCCTCCCGCCACGTCCACGACCGTCCCCGAGGGGCAGGTGGTGCAGGAGCAGCCGGCGGCCGGCGCGAAGGTCCGCAAGGGAACCGACATCGTCCTCACGGTCTCGGCGGGCCTGCCGCTCCGCAGCGTGCCGGCGGTCACGAACCAGCGGCTGGATGCGGCGCGGACGGCCCTAGAGGGCGACGGGCTGGTCGTGGACGTCCGCCACGCCTACAGCGACACCGTCCGTAAGGGCCTGGTCATCGACCAGAACCCGTCGGCCGGCCAGCGCATCCAGTTCGGCAGCAGGGTCACGATCGTCGTGAGCGACGGTCAGCAGCCCATCGAGGTCCCCAACGTGGTGGGCAAGCCCAGCGCCGACGCCCAGTCCGTGCTCGTGGCCCAGAAGTTCGAGGTGACCACCGACGAGGAGTACTCGGCCTCCGTCGGCGCCGGCGACGTGATCCGCCAGAGCCCCCGGGCCGGCACCGTCGTCCCGGTGGGGAGCTCCATCCATCTGGTCGTCTCGCTCGGACCGAAGACCTTCCCCATGCCGTCCGTGATCGGCCTGCCCTCCGACGAGGCCACCTCGAAGCTCGAGGGCATGGGCCTCCACGTCCGGGTGATCCAGATCCCCAGCTCCACCGGCGACACCGTGGTCGGTCAGACCCCCGGCGGCGGCGCCACGGTGGAGCAGGGCCAGACCGTCAGCATCTACGCCGCCTGACCCGGGTCGCCCGGACGGTGGGCGGCGTGACGCCGGTGGAGCCGTCCGCGAGACTGCGGCGGTGATCGTCGGAGCGCACATCCGCGGAGGGCTGTCCTCCGTAGTGGCGGGGGCGGCGGCCATCGGGGCCGAGGCCGTCCAGCTCTTCGCGTCGAGCCCGCGGATGTGGCGGCCCCCGGCCATCGACGACGACACGGCGGCCGCGTTCCGCCAGGAGTCCCGCGGGGCCGGCATCCGGTCCGTGTACCTGCACGCGCCGTACCTCGTGAACATCGCGTCGCCGAGCGCGGAGTTCCACCGGCGGTCCGTGGAACTCTCGCGGGCGTCGCTCGTCGCGGCAGGGGCCCTGGGCGCGGAGGGGGTGGTCGTCCACGCCGGGGCGGGCGGCCCCGGAGAGCCGGCCGAAGCACTGGCCCGGGCGGCGGCCGCACTGGAGTCGCTCGCCGAAGTGGATGCCGGCGCTCACGTCGCCGTCGAGCTCATGGCCGGGAGCCGGGGGGCCGTCGCCAGCACGGTCGAGGAGGCAGAGCGGCTGTTCGACGCAGTGCCCGGCCACGAGCGGCTCCGGCTGTGCCTCGACACCTGTCACCTGTTCGCGGCGGGGTACGCGCTCGACGAGCCGGAAGGGGTCCGTGAGTGCTTCGCGGAGCTGGGACGATCGGGCCTCGGCCCCCGGCTCGTCCTGATCCACGCGAACGACGCCGCGTTCCCCCGCGGGTCCCGCCGGGACCGCCACGCCAACATCGGCCTGGGCGAGATCGGCCGCGACGGCTTCGCCGCGATCCTGCGCCGGGACGAACTTCGCGGCTGCACCGTGCTGTGCGAAACCCCCGGCGACGAGGCGACGCGCCGCCGCGACGTCGCCACCCTCAAGGAGCTCGCAGCCGGCCACCCAAGGGCCACGCAGTGAAGGAGCACGTACGGAAGGCGAGCCCGCTCGTCAGTCACGGGCTGGAGCTGGCCCTGGTCGGCGTGGCGGCGATCTGGGGGTTCACATTCACCACGGTCAAGGAGGCTGTTGAACGCGTTCCCGTGTTCGAGTTCCTGGCCCTGCGCTTCACCCTCGCGGCGGTCGTCATGACCGCGATCTTCTGGCCCCAGGTCAGGTCGCTCGGCCGGGCGGGCTGGAAGGCCGGCGGGCTGGCGGGCGCATGTGTCCTCTGCGGCTACGCGTGCCAGACGATCGGCCTGCAGCACACGACGGCCTCGAACGCCGGCTTCGTCACCGGTCTGTTCGTCGTGATCGCCCCGGTCCTGTCCTCCCTCGTTCTCCGTCGCCGGCCCGGCGCCGGCGTCGCTGCCGGGGTCGTCCTGTCGACCGTCGGCCTGTTCCTGCTGTCCACAAAGACCGGGTTCCACCTTCGCGGGGGCGACGCGATCGTGCTCGGCGCGGCGCTGAGCTTCGCGGTCCAGATCGTGGTCCTGGCCCGCTACTCGCCCGAGCACTCCCCCGCCGGCCTCGCCACCGTCCAGATGTGGGTCACCGCGATCCCCTCGGCGGCCCTCTCCCTGACCACCGACCACATCACGGCCCCCACGTCGTCCAAGGTGGTCTGGGCGGTGATCATCACCGGCCTGTTCGCGTCCGCGGCGGCCTTCCTCATCCAGACCGCGGCGCAGCGCTACGTCTCACCGTCGAGGACGGCGTTGATCCTCGTCTCCGAGCCGGTGTTCGCCGGCCTGTCCGGCGTCGTCGTCCTCGGCGAGGTCCTCTCCGGCCGCCAGTGGACGGGCGCCGCCCTCATCCTCGCCGGCATGCTGATCGCCGAGCTCACCCCCGCGCGCGACGACCCGCCCTGACGTCGATCTTCCCTCCGGCGGGGCCCGACCACCCCCCCACGATCCCGGTCCCGTCCGGCCGGAAGAACCGGTGATGGCCGAGACCGCCGAGATCACGACCTGAGCGGGCCTCGCGAGCTCCCCGGTACAGCCAAGGTGCGAAATGACCGGCGGTCATGTTCCAATGGGCGGGTCATGCCCGAGGAAGACTCCCTCGCCAAGCTGCGGGCCGCGATCGAGGCCATCGCGCCTCCCGTCGACGGCCAACTGGGCGGTGTCGAGCTCGGCGTGGAGCACCACGTGGTCGAGCAGATCGAACTGTTCCTGCCCGGGATGACCGACATGATCGGATCCCTCCTGGATGCGTTCGCCATGGACGTCCGGCCCGGCGCCGCGTTCACCGACCTCACCCTCCAGGAGCGCGGCGAGGTCTTCCGGGCCATGGCCAGCGAGGAGTCGCAGGACCTCCGGGAGGCCATCGACGCGGTGTTCGTGTTCACCCTCGGAGGCGTCTACTCCGAGACCCCCGGCGCTCCCGACGAACGACCGGCCTCCTGGGACCGGGTCGGGTTCGGCGGCCCGAGCGACGGCCATCCCGACTACCGCGAGGGGGCCTGACCACACCCATGGACGCACCGGACGTCATCGTGATCGGCGCCGGCGGCGGCGGCCCCGTCGCCGCGAAGGAATTGGCGGAGCGCGGCATCGAGGTCTTGATGCTGGAGGCCGGCCCCTGGCTCGACCCGAACGAGGACTTCTCGAACCGCGAACACGACATGCGGGCCCTGATGAACGGACGCCTCCGGTGGGGCCCGGCCGACCGCACCAAGCCGCCGTGGATCCGCCGGCGCGACGGCGCGAACCTCATCCTCCAGGCCGCCGGCGTGGGCGGCACCACGCTGCACTACAACGGCATCTCGCCCAGGGCGTTCGTCCCGAACGTCGACCAGAAGTGGCCGGTCGAATACGGCGACCTCGTCCCGTGGTACGAGCGGGTCGAGGAGTTCCTCCCGGTCAGCCTGGTCCGCGACCTGGCCACGAAGGACGCGCTGTTCGCCGAGGGGTGCGAGGCAATCGGACTCAGCCGATCCGAGGGTCGCGACATCTCGGGGCCCGTGTGGCGGCCCTGCCACAACGCGATCCTCCCGATCGCCGACATGCCGGACGGCATCGACCTCCGCTCCCCCGACGTCCAGGGGTGCACGATGTGCGGCCACTGCCTGGAGGGGTGCCGCAACCCCGTCGCCGCGCCGCTCGAGCGCAAGGCGAAGCGGGCCACGAACGTCAGCTACGTCCCCGCCGCCGTCGCCACCGGCAACTGCCGGATCGTGCCGAACGCGTTTGCCACGGCGATCCTGTTCGAACCGGGAACGAACGACCGGCCGGCCCGCGCCCGCGGCGTCCGGTGGCGCGACACCGAGACCGGCGAGACCCACGAGGCGGAGGCGAAGGTCGTGGTCATGGCCGGCGGGTCCATCGAGAACCCGCGGCTGTGGCTGAACTCCGACCTGCCGAACACGAACGACGCGGTGGGCCGGCGGCTCACCACCCACCTCCAGGACATCGTCACCGGCTTCTACGACCGCGAGGTCCATCCCGACCGGGGCCAGGTCACCATGGCCCGCGCCGACTTCCCCGGCTACGGCACCGTGTTCGTCCAGGGGTACGGGCCCCAGGCGTTCTCGATCGCGGTGGCCGGCGCCGGCACCGGTCTGGGACCGGACCCCAGAGGACGAGCCGTGGGACACCGAGGGCCGCTTCTGGGGCGAGGAGGCCCAGCGCAAGCTGGGCGAGTACCACCGGTCCCTCAGCGTGGTGCTCTCGACGAACGACGAGTCACACCCCGACAACCGCGTGATGCTGGCCGACGACTGGCCGCCCGACGAGCACGGCCCCGTCCCGAAGGTCATCTACCACGCCACGCCGGCGTCCCAGGAGCGTCAGGACTGGCTGGCCCGCAAGGCGGTCGAGATCCTGTGCGCCGCCGGGGCCCGGGAGACCCACCGGTCGAACATCCGGACCAGCGTCCTGTTGACCCACATCATGGGCACCATGCGCATGGGTGCCGACCCCGCCACCAGCGTCATCGACGCCGGATGCGAGGCCCACGAGGTCGAGCGCCTGTTCGTCGCCGACAGCTCCGTGATCCCCGGCGTCGGCGGCGCCAACCCCACCCTCACCGCCCAGGCCCTCTCGGCCCGAACGGCCGACACCATCGCCCGGCGCTACTTCGCCTGACCGACCTCACCCGCCGGGCGCACTCCGCGGCGCCGGGCCACCAGGGCGATCGCCACGATGACCGCGAGGCCCGCGAACAACGAGAACACGACCAGCCACGGCGACAATGGCCGATGGAGGCCGGTGACGCCCTCCGGGAGGCCGAGCGCCGCCGGGTCGACGTCGCCCTCGACGGGGGCGGAGCAGCTGAACGCGCTCAGATGGCCGTCCAACCGGGATGCGAACACCGTGTACCGGCGGTCCACCACGAAGCGGACGCCGCAGTCTCCGCCGCCGAAGCCCGTGTGGACGTCGATCGATGCGATTCGCTCGCCCTTGTAGACCGTGTCGACGTCGAAGTTCACGACCCGGTCGCGCGGCCCATCGGTGATTCGCGCAACCGTTCCCGTGAACACGGCGTTCGCGCCCTGCGCGCGTTCCCTTGGCGTGGAGGGCGCGCACGAGCACGCCCATGCCGTGCGCGAAGCCACCGGCACCAGGGCCGCGGCGAGGAGCACCCCGCCGATCAGGGTGCGGACGCGCATCTCCATCCGACGTCCCGGCATGGCCGGCCGGTTCCGGTGCCGGTTACGGCTCGAGTTCGGCGCGGGGGCCCTCCTGGTAGGAGTACCGCTCTTCGGGCCAGGGATCGGCGTGGACGTGGTAGCCCCGGACCTCCCAGAACCCCCGCCGGTTGTGGTCGGCGAACTCCAGGCCCCGGAGCCACTTCGCGCTCTTCCAGGCGTATCGCTGGGGGACCACCAGCCGCAGGGGGTACCCGTGCTCGGGCGTCAACGGCTCACCGCCGTGGGCCCACGCCACCAGGACGTCGTCCTCCATCATGGCCTCCAGCGACAGGTTCGACGTGTAGCCGTAGTCGCAGTGGGTGATGACCCACTTCGCCTCGGGCTTCGGCTCTGCCCGCTCGAGGAGGGTTCGGAAGGAGACCCCCGTCCACGTGTTCTCGAGCGTGGTCCATCCCGTGACGCAGTGCATGTCGGCCTGCACGTCCACGTTCGGCAGGGCCTTCAGCTCGGCGTAGGTCAACGTGAACGGGTTCGCCACCAGCCCGTCGACCGTGAGGTCCCACTCGGCCTCGTCGAACTTCGGGATGGGTCCGTAGTGCAGCACCGGCCATCCCTTCACCAGCCGGTTCCCGGGTGGCACCCGACGGGCGACCTCCTCCGGGACCTTCGGGCCGAACAGCTTCATGCGCCCTCCTCCTCCGTCACGTCGCCACGTGGCGGGAGCACGTCGACCACGCGGCGCCAGGCGCCCAGGGCGCCGTCGACGTCGGCGTCGCCGATGTTCACGTGGGTCAGCATCCGGATCTTTCCGGCCACCATCGTCACCAGCACTCCCTCGGCGGCGAGGCGCTCCCGGATGTCCAGTACGTCGTAGCCGGCGTTCGTGACGTCCACGAACAGCATGTTGGTCTCCACCCGCTCCGGGTCGATCGCCCCGGGCAGCAGCTCGGCCACGCCCGCGGCCAGGCGCCGGGCCCTCGCGTGGTCCTCGTGCAGCCGCTTCGGCCCCTCCTCCAGCGCGATCAAGCCGGCGGCGGCCATGATCCCGGCCTGCCGCCAGGCCCCGCCGAACAGGATCTTCAGCCGCCGGGCCTCCCGGATGAACTCGCGATCGCCCACGAGGACCGACCCGATCGGCGCGCCGAGACCCTTCGACAGGCAGAACATCATGGCCTCGACCTCGCCCGCGTAGTCGGCCACGTCCGCCCCCGTCACCGCGCACGCGTTGAAGATCCGCGCGCCGTCCAGGTACAGCGGCACGCCTCGATCGGCGCACACCTTGTGGATCGAACGGACGTCGTCCACGGGCATCGCCGTCCCGCCGCCGAGCTGGTGCGTGTTCTCCAGGCACACCAGATCGACCACGTCCACGTCGTAGGGATCAGGCTCGAGCGCGGTCGCGACCTGCTCCGCGTTCAGCATGGCCCGGTCGTCGCCGCGGAGCCGGAGGAATGCGACCCCGGACAGCACGGCGGCCGAGGCCACCTCGCTCCCGCCGGCGTGCGACTTCGCTTCGCACACGACGAACCGCCCCGACCGCGTCAGCGCGTGCACGGCGATCTGCGTGCACATCGTCCCCGTGGGCAGGTACGCGGCGGCCTCCCGGCCGGTGAGCTCGGCGACGCGGTCCTGGAGGCGGTTCACCGTGGGGTCGTCGCCGTACCAGTCGTCGCCGACCTCGGCCTCGGCCATGGCCCGGCGCATGGCCTCGCTGGGCTTCGTGACGGTGTCCGAACGGAGGTCGATGGGCGCTGTCATGGCTGCCTTCCGGTGAGGTCGGGGACCGAGCGGCCAGTATATTGGCGCCCGTGCCGGGCCACGTCGCACTCCCCCACCGATGCGCATCCTGATCGCCGGCACCGGCGGCGTGGGCGGCTACTACGGAGCCCGTCTGGCCGCCGGGGGGCACGACGTGGAGTTCCTGGCCCGGGGGCCGATGCTGGAGGCACTCCGAACGAACGGCCTCGAGCTCCGGGCGGACCTCGGCGACCTCCGGCTGGAGCACGTGCACGCCACCGATCGCGTCGACCACGACGTCCCGGCCGAGGCCGTCCTGTTCGTGGTGAAGAGCTACGACAACGCCGAGGCCGCCGACGCCATCGCCCCCGCCGTGGCCGAGGACACCATCGTGTGCTCGCTGCAGAACGGCGTGGACAACGAGGCCTTCCTCAT
>WNGB01006556.1_pt1 | contig 24704 bp, 19 predicted proteins | sample 5400681 | NCBI WGS metagenome assembly WNGB01 (sample SAMN13153367, study PRJNA577476) | soil metagenome | isolation source: 115 cm soil or saprolite under grassland replicate 2 | place: USA:California | collected 2016-06-15
CGGCCGTTTCGCCCGGGCGATCTCGATCGCGATGGCGTTGACCGTGAAGTCCCGCCGGGCGAGATCGTCCTCGATCGACCCGGCGCGCACGCGAGGCAGCGCGGCCGGCTTTTCGTACTCTTCGGCCCGCGCCGTCGCGAGGTCAAGGCGGTCACCCTCCGGAAGGGCGAGCACGGCGGTGCCGAAACGGCCATGAAAACGGGCTGTCGCGGAAAGCTCGGACGCGAGCCGCCGCGCGAAGTCGAGCGCGTCCCCTTCGACGACGAGGTCGACGTCCCTGACCGGACGTCGCAACAGAAGGTCCCGGACGGCGCCGCCCACGAGATACAGAGCAATTCCGCTCGCGCGCGCGAGCCGGCGGGCTTCGGCGACTCTGCGCGCGACGTCGGGGGGAAGCGCGCCGGGGCCGGCCGTGACGTCACTAGAAGAGGAAGCGGACGGAGTCCTCACCCGTGAGCGCGCGCACTTCCCCGGTCAGCCTCGGCGAAGGCGTCACCCGGATCGAGTCGGCCGCCTTCAGCTTCACCTCGAAGTCGCCCGGCCGAACCAGACGCAACGCGAGAGGTGTCGTGCCCGAGTGGAGCTTCAGGAGCTCCTTCAGCCGACCCATGAGCGTCTCGTCGGCGAGCGTCAGGTTGATGCGGATCTCCATTTCGCGGGCGAGCCGCTCCCGAATCCCCTCGAGCGGCGTGAGGTCCTGGACCGTCAGCTCGAGCGAGCCACCGGACTCCCGAACGAGGGCGGTCACGAGGACCGGCAGATCGGCACGGATCCAGGAGGCAACTCTCTCGTAGAGGTTGGCGAAGACGCAGACCGGCACTCCGCCGGTCGTGTCCTCGAGGGTCGCCTTCAGCATCGTCTTGCCTTCGTTGACGCCCTTCTTGATCTTCTGCTTCTTGACGTTCACCAGAACTCCGGCGATCCGCACCGTCTGATCGATCCGCGCAGAGAGGTCCTGGACGCGGGCCTCGGCGAACCGGTCGATCTCTTCCAGGTACTTCGTGAGGGGATGCCCCGTGACGTAGAACCCGAGAACGTCCTTTTCCCGGCGCAGTTTCTCCTCGAGCGACCACTCCGGCTCCTCCCGCAATTGGTCGGTGAGAGTCTCTCCATCTTCCCCGCCGCCGGCGAAGAGATTCGACTGACCCAGCTCCGCCTCCTCCCGACGCCGCGCCGCCATTGCGACGACCGTCTCCGAAGCGGAGGCGAGCGTCGCGCGGTTCCTGCCGAACGAGTCGAGCGCTCCCGCGCAGATCAGGGCGTCCAGGGTGCGCTTGTTGACGAGGCGCGAGTCGAGTCGGTGTGCGAGGTCCGTGAACGAGGCGAACGGCCGCCGGTGCCGCTCTTCGAGGATCGACTCCGCTGCCTGATCCCCGACGCCCTTGATCGCGGCGAGACCGAACCGGATCGCCGACCCGACCGCCGCGAAGTTTTTCTGCGATTCGTTGATGTCCGGCGGGAGAACCGGGATGCCCATCTCCACGCAGTCGCCGATGACCTTGACGATTCCGTCGGTCGAGCCGATTTCTGCGGAGAGCGCGGCCGCGAGGAAATCCACCGGATAGTGGGCCTTGAGAAAAGCGGTCTTGTAGGCGACGAGCGCGTAGGCTACGGCGTGGGATTTGTTGAAACCGTAGCGCTCGAACGGCTCGATGAGCGCCCAGAGCTCCTTTGCCTTCTCTTTCGTCGTGCCGTGCTCGGCGGAGCGAGCAAGGAATTTCTCCCGCTCGGCCGCCATGATCTCGCGCTTCTTCTTGCCGATCGCCTTTCGGAGAAGGTCCGCCTCGGCGAGGGAGTATCCCGCCACGCGCGAGGCGATCAACATGACCTGTTCCTGGTAGACGAGGATCCCGAGAGTCTCTCGGAGGATGTCCTCGGTCTCCGGCAGCGGGTAAGTGACCTTCCGGCTGCCGTTGCGGCGCCGGACGTACTCCTCGACCATCCCGACGTCGAGCGCCCCGGGGCGATAGAGGGCATTCAGAAGCGCGAGGTCGGAGAAGACCTTCGGCTTCGCGCGCCGCAGCAGATCCCGCATTCCCGACGAGTCGAACTGGAATACGCAAGCGGTCTTGCCCGAGCGGAAGAGCTCGTACGTCTTCTCGTCGTCGAGCCGCACTTTGTCGAGGTCGACCGTCTCGCCCGTCCGCTCCCGAATCCCTGCCACCGCGGCCTCCATGACGTCGAGCGTGATCAGGCCGAGGAAATCGATCTTGAGCAACCCCATCTTCTCGACCGCATTCATGTCGAACTGCGTGGTGACGTCGCCCGTGTTGGTGCGGTAGAGCGGGAGGTATTCGGTAATCGGACGCGGCGCGATCACGACGCCCGCCGCGTGCATCCCGGCGTGCCGCGAGAGTCCCTCCAGCCGCTCCGCGATCCGGACGACCTTTGCGACCGCTTCGTCCGACTGGATGGCTTCTCTCAAGAGAGCCGACTCCTTCAATGCACGCTCGAAGGTCACGTCGACGCCGTCCGGGATGAGCTTGGCGATCCGGTCGCCGATCGACACCGGCAGCGAGAGCACCCGCGCGACGTCGCGGACGGCGAGCTTCGGTTTCAACTGCGAGAACGTCACGATCTGGGCGACGTTCTCGCGGCCGTATTTCCTCGTGACGTAGTCGATCACCTCGCCGCGCCGCGCCTGGCAGAAGTCGATGTCGATGTCGGGCATCGAGATCCGCTCGGGGTTCAGGAACCGCTCGAAGAGGAGGTCGTATCGGAGCGGATCGATCTCCGTGATTCGAAGCGCCCAGGACACGATCGAGCCGGCGGCGCTGCCCCGCCCGGGCCCGACCGAGATTCCGCTCTCCCGCGCCTGCCGGATGAAGTCGGAGACGATCAGGAAGTAAGAGGGGAATCCCATCTTCTCGATGACGCCGATTTCGTACTCGAGCCGCTCGCGATACTTCTCCGGCGGGTTCGGGATTTTTCCCGCGCGGAAGAAGGGATCGAGCTCCGCCAGGCGTCGCTCGAGCCCCTCGCGCGCGAGGTCTGCGAAGTGCTCGCCCGGCGTCTTCCCCTCCGGCGCGGAGAACGTCGGCAGGTGGAGTCCTTCGGTGTCGAACGTCACTGCGCAGCGTTCCGCGACCGCGACCGTGTTCGTGAGCGCTTCCTCCGACCACCGCCGGAAACGCTCGCGCATCTCCTCGGCGCTCTTGACGTAGAACTCGTCGTTGTAGAACCGCATCCGGCGCTCGTCGTCGAGCGTCTTTCCCATGCCGATGCAGAGAAGCACTTCGTGGGCGAACGCATCGTCACGGCGCAGGTAATGACCGTCGTTGGTCGCGACCATCGCCGCCCCGGTCGCGGCGGCGAGCCGGAGCAGATCGGGCAGAATCTCCGTCTGTTTCGGAAGCCCGTGGTCCATGAGCTCGATGAAGAAGTTGTCTTTCCCAAAGATCTCCTGGTACTCGCGCACCGCCCGCTCGGCCGCGGCATAGTTCCCGCGGGACAGTGCGCCCGCGACTTCTCCTTTCAGGCACCCGGACAGCCCGATCAACCCCTCCGCGTTCTCTCGCAGGAGAGCCTTGTCCATGCGCGGGCGGTGGTAGAAACCGGTCAGGTAGGCCTCCGAGACCAGTCGGACGAGGTTTCGGTAGCCCGTCTGCGTCGCCGCGAGGATCGTCAGGTGGTAGGCGTAGCCGTCGCCCGACTCGCTTGCGGCCTGCGCCTCCCGATCGCGGCGGTCGGACGGCGCGATGTAAGCCTCGACGCCGAGGATCGGACGGACGCCCTGTTTCAACGCCTCGTGGTAGAAGGAAAACGCTCCGAACATGTTGCCGTGATCGGTTACCGCGACGGCGGGCATCTCCAGCTCTCGGACCCGGCGGCACAGCTCGCCCAACCTGTTGGCGCCGTCCAAGAGCGAATACTGCGTGTGGAGGTGGAGGTGGACGAAGTCGGCGGGCATCGAAGACCGATTGTACGGGAGTTCGAGGCGGGTCGCGGCCACTGCTACCCTTCCCGCAATCGATGGCTTTCCGTCGCGCGCTCGGGTCATTCGATGCCACCATGGTGGTCGTCGGCGGAATCATCGGATCCGGGATCTTCATCGTTCCTTCGGTCGTCGCACAGCGGCTTCCGACAGCCGGTCTCGTGCTGGCCGCGTGGCTCGCGGGAGGTGCGATCGCGCTCGCCGGGGCGTTCGCCTTCGCGGAGCTGGCGACGCTCTTCCCACGGGCCGGCGGCGAGTACGTCTACCTGCGCGAGGCCTATCACCCGCTCGTGGCGTTTCTCTTCGGGTGGACCTCGCTCCTGATGATCCAGGGGGGCGGACTCGCGGCCGTCTCGATCACGTTCGCCCAATACAGTCTGCGACTCCTGGGCCGGAACCCCGCCGACGCCTCCGTCGCGGCGCCGATCGCGATCGGCGTCGTGGCGGCGGTCAACCTCCTCGGGGTCAAGCCGGGCAGCCGCCTCTTGAACGTCCTCGTGGTCTTGAAGTTCGTCGCGCTGGCGGCGTTGATCGGCGGCGGCCTGATGTTTCCTCCCGCTGTGGGACCGAACGTGGTCCCCGTCCACCCTCCGCCGTCCAGGGGCTTTGTGGCGTTCGGCGGGGCGCTCGTCCCGATTCTCTTCGCCTACGGGGGATGGCAGAGCGTCAACCTGGTCGCCGAAGAAACGCGCGAGCCGCGCCGGACGATTCCCCGAGCCCTGATCGTGGGAATGGGGATCGTCATCACGGTCTATCTCTCCGCCAACGTGGTCTACCTCCGGGTCCTGTCGCACGCCGCCCTGGCGGCCACGGGAACGCCGGCGGCCGAGGCTCTCCAGTGGATCTTCGGCCCCGGGGCCGATCGTCTCATCGCCGCGTCCATCGCGATCTCCGCGTTCGGTTTCCTCGATCTGACGCTGCTCGCCCAGACGCGGATCTACTTCGCGATGGGAAAAGACGGCGTATTCTTTCCCGCTCTGGCCCGGCTTCACCCGAGGTTCGGGACGCCGACGCTCGCAATCCTCCTGCAAGCGGGCTGGGGAATCCTCCTCGCCCTGACGGGCACCTATGGTGAGCTCGTCGACTCGGTCGTCTTCGGAGACTGGATCTTCTTCGGTTTGACGGTCGCGGCGATCTTCGTTTTCCGCAGGACGATACCGATCGACAGCCGCGAGCCCGGCTCGTTTCGAACGCCCGGCTATCCACTGGTCCCGGCGCTCTTCGTCGCCGCGGCCGTGGTGGTTGTCGTCTCCGCCGTCCGGACGAACCCCTTCCGGTCCGCGATCGGCATCGCCTTCCTCGCGGTCGGCCCGCTGGTGTACTGGCTCTTCGTCCGGCGGAGCCGGGGTGGCTCGCCCGCATGACCCGGGCTCGCTCTCCTTACATGGAGTGGGCGAAGAAGCGGCCGAAACCGGAGATCGACCTCGCGGGATCGAACCTTCTCGCCTGCTCGCTCGACGATCTGCCCGGCGCGCGAGACGTGGTGGACCTCGCCGGCGAAAGTCCGAACGGCTACCCCCCTCTCGTGGAGGCGATCGCCTCGCGCTATGGAGTCCAGCCCGCGAATGTCGCGACTGCGGTTGGCTGCTCCGGCGCCAACTTCCTGGCGCTCGCCGCGCTCATCGAGCCGGGCGACGGGGTGCTCCTGGAAAAGCCCGGCTACGATCCCCTGGCCGCCGCCTCGACCCTGCTCGGCGCGACGATCTCGCGTTTCGAGCGGCGTTTCGAGGGCGGTTACCGGCTCGATCCGGACGCGATCGCCGCGGCGATGACTCCGCGGACGCGCGTCGTGATGCTCTCTTCTCCGCACAATCCGTCCGGCGGGCTCGCATCCTCCGAAGACCTGCGCGGGATCGCCCGGCTCGCGGAGCGGCACGGCTTCCACGGAATCGTCGACGAGGTCTACCTCGACCTCGCCCCGGGCGAACATCCGCCCGCGGCAACGCTTTCCCCCGCGTTCGTTTCCACCAACAGCCTGACCAAGGCGTACGGGCTCGCCTCGCTGCGGTGCGGATGGGCGCTCGCGTCGGCGGAGGTCACCGAGAAGATCCGAAGGGCGCGGGACGTCGTCGACGTCTGGGGGCCGATGCCGTCGGACCGTATGGCGGTTGTCGCGTTCCGCCACATCGACCGGTTGGCGGAGCGGGCGCGCAAGATCGTCGAGACCAACCGCTCTCTCATGACGGATTTTCTCGCCGGCCGCGACGAGCTCGAGTGCGTTCCGTCAGACGCGACGATTGCGTTCCCGCGGTTCACCGATGGTCGCGATTCGCGCCCGTTCGTCGAGCGGCTCTTCCGCGAACGCGGAGTTGCGGTCGTGCCCGGCAGTTTCTTCGACTCACCGTCGCACTTCCGGATCTCGTTCGGGGGCGCGACCGAGCCGCTGCGGGAAGGCCTCGCGGCGATCGCCGCCTGTCTCTAAACGGTCGGCTCGACCTCGACCGCCAGCTCCTCGATCGCCTGCCATGCCGCCGCGACGTGGCGCTCTTCGGTCTGTCTCTGACCGATCGACATCCGCAGCGTGTATTTGCCGCCGAGCGATGTGTGCGTCAAGTACAGCCGACCGCTCGCGTTCAGTGTCTCGAGCAGATTCCGGTTGATCTCATCGCCGCCGACGTGCCGGAAACAAACCAGGTTCAAGGGCACAGGGGCCGCGAGCTCGAACCGATTGGACTTCTCGACCCACGCCTTGAACTTCCGGGCGAGCTCGACGTGGCGGCGGATGTGGTGCTGGAGACCCTCGACCCCGTAGTGGCGGATCACGAACCAGAGCTTCAGGGCCCGGAACCGGCGGCCGAGCGGGACGTGCCAGTCCCGGTAGTCGAAGACCGCTCCAGACTCCGTCGCCTTGTTGCGGAGGTACTCCGGCAGCACGGAGAGCGTCCGGATGAGCGCCGCGCGGTCGGCGACCCAGAAGGCGTCGCAGTCGAAGTTCGTGAACATCCACTTGTGCGGGTTGAAGCAGTAGCTGTCCGCGAGCTCGACTCCCTCCTGGATCCCGCGAAACTCCGGGCACAGCGCGGCCGTCCCGGACATCGCGGCGTCCACGTGGAGCCAGATTCCCTCATCGCGGCAGAGTTTTCCGATCTCGGCAACCGGATCGATCGCGTTCGAAGACGTCGTCCCGACAGTCGCGCAGACGAAACTCGGAATCTTGCCGGCGCGGCGGTCTTCCGAGATCGCGCGGGCGAGCCCTTCCGGACGCATCGCGAACTTCTCGTCCACCTCGATCAACCGCAGGTTTTCGCGGCCGAGCCCCGCGATCTTCACCGCCTTCTCGACCGAAGAGTGGGCCTGCGTGGACGCGTAGGCCGTGAGCATCCCATCGCCGCCGCTCTCGTTCGCACGGAAGCCGGTGGCGCGCTCCCGTCCGGCGAGCAACGCGCACAGGGTCGCGCTCGAGGCGGTGTCCTGAATCACGCCGCCGCCCGTCGAGTTCGAACGGAACTTCTCGGGTAGGCCGAGCATCCCGACCAGCCAGTCGAGGACGTGGGTCTCGAGCTCGGTGCAGGCCGGGCTCGTCGCCCAGAGCATGCCCTGGACGCCGAGACCGGCGGAAAGAAGCTCGCCTAAAATCGCCGGCCCCGAGTTGTTCGATGGGAAGTAGGCGAAGAAGTTCGGCGACTGCCAGTGGGTGATTCCGGGCAAGATGATCCGATCGACGTCCGCCAGCATCGCGTCGAAGGATTCGCCGCGCTTCGGCGGCACCTCGGGCAGCGCCGCACGGATCTCGCCCGGTAGGACGCGCGAGACAACCGGAAAGCTCTCGATTCTTTCCATGTAGTCCGCGATCCAGTCCACGACCGCGCGGCCATGCCGCCGGAACTCCTCCGGCGTCATGTGGGAGGTTTCCGGTCTCGCTACTCCCACTCGATCGTCGCGGGAGGCTTGGACGTCGATCCGACTCGCGATCGCGTCCAGCACTTCGTGCGGCATCCGGAACCAGTCCGCGGTCATGAAATCGGTGGTCTGGACGGCGCGCACCGCGACGACGAAGTCGTGCGTCCGGTTGTCCCCCATCACACCGACCGAGCGTACCGGAAGCAGCACCGCGAACGCCTGCGAGATGGCACCGTAGAGGCCGGCCGCGCGGATCTCCTCGAGAACGATCTCGTCGGCACGCTGCAGGATCGCGACCTTCTCGCGCGTCACTTCTCCCGGAATCCGCACCGCGAGACCCGGCCCGGGGAAGGGATGGCGCGACAGGAACTCCTGCGGGAGCCCGAGCTCGCCGCCCAAGCGCCGAACCTCGTCCTTGAAGAGCTCGCGCACCGGCTCGATCAGCTCGAGCCCGAGCTTTTCGGGCAGTCCGCCGACGTTGTGATGCGTCTTGATGACCGCCGATGGCCCCTTGATCGAGATCGACTCGATGACGTCCGGATAGAGGGTCCCCTGCGCGAGGTATCGGGCATCGGGGATCTCCCGCGCCTCCTCCTCGAACACCTCGATGAAAGTGCGGCCGATGACGCGGCGCTTCTCCTCCGGATCGGTGACGCTTTCCAGACGGGAGAAGAAGAGGTCCGCCGCGTCCACAGCGCGGATCGCGATCCCGAGGCGGCCGAACGCCTCCCCGACCTGTCGGGCTTCGTGCGCGCGCAGCAGCCCGTGATCCACGAGGATCGGGTAGACGCGGTCCCCGAGGGCCTCCCGGAGGAGGAGCGCGGTGACGGCAGAGTCGACGCCGCCGGAAAGAGCGCACACGACCGCGCCGGAGGGAGCCTGGCGGCGGATCGCCTCGACCTTCTCGTGGCGGAACGACGCGATCGTCCAGTCCGGCCGCACGCCGCAGGCGCGAAACAGGAAGTTCTCGAGGATCGCCGATCCGTGCTCGGTGTGGCGGACCTCGGGATGAAACTGCAGTCCGTAAAGGCGCCGCTCGGAGTCCTCGAATGCGGCGACGGGAGTGGACGGTGTCGAGCCGGTGATCCGGTAACCCGCCGGCGGCCGGAGCACGGAGTCGCCGTGGCTCATCCAGACCGTCTGTTCCGCCTCCAGGCCGGCGAAGAGCTCCGAATCCGTCTCGAGGCGGGCCACCGCGCGGCCGTACTCGCGGCCGTTCGCGGGCGTCACCTCTCCCCCGCCCACGTGGGCCATCCACTGCATTCCGTAGCAGAGTCCGAGCACCGGCACGCCGAGCGTGCGGGGGTCGGTCCGCGGCAGCGGCGCGCCTTCGTCATAAACGCTCTGCGGTCCTCCCGACAGGATGATGCCGGCCGGATTCCAGCGCCGGATCCCCTCCTCCGGCTCGTCGGGAGGCAGAACGACCGAGAACACGCGCGCCTCGCGGACCCGCCGCGCGATCAATTGCGCGTATTGACCGCCGAAGTCGAGGACGACGATCGAGCGTCCGTGCGTGGTCATGCCGCCCTCGTCCGCGCCACCACTGCCGCCGGGGCGGCCAGAAGAGAGGCTGGAACGATCGCGGCTCCGGCACCGAGAAACGGCGCGAGCGCCACGAGGACCGGCGTGACGAGAGCGCCGGGAGCGTACGCCCGCGAGAGCCGGTCCCCCGCGATGACCAGCGCGGCCACGGTCGCGAGGTAGAGCAGCGGAAAGACTTTCCGGAAAGCGCGATCGAAGGCGGACCGCGCGACCGGACGCCGCGGGCCGTAGAGGGTGTTTTCCGCGACCGCGATGCAGAGCACGAAGAGGAGAGCAATGAGATAGAGCGGAAGGAAGAAGACGAGGCACTGCTCCAGGAACCGGAACTCGGGCGAGGAACGGGTCGCCGCGGCCGCGCCCCACTGCTCGAAGAACGGATAGGCCGCGAAGCCGGCGTCCTGACGACCGTGGGTCAACAGAAAGAGCAGGACGCCCAGAAGGAAAGCGGAAGGGAGAAGAAGCGCCGTATGCCGGAAGAACTTCAACCTGACGCTATTCTAACCGCGCCCGCCTCCGGCTATCCTTCGCCGCGGTGACTCTCCTCAAATCGACGAAGAAGTGGTTCGTTGCCTTTGCGATCTCGGTCGTCCTGATCGCAATCAACGGCGGCGACGCCAACCGGTTGGGCTTTCTCGGTGTCCTCGCCTGGCTCGTCGCGACCACCGCCGGCTGTGTACTCGCATACCGTGCGGTCCGGGCGGCGTTCCGGCTCGTCGTGCGGCGGCTGACTCTGCGGCTCGCCTTCTCCTACTTCCTGATCGGGATCGTGCCGATCCCGCTGCTCGCGCTCCTGCTCCTGTCGGTCGGCTATCTCTTCTCGTTCCAGTTCGTCGGCGGACGCTTGCGCCGGGAGATCCAGGCGGTGGCGGAAGAGGCAACCGAGGGGCGCCGTGGTGTTCGCGCCGTCGAGGTGCGCGGGGGGCGGGTCTCGAGCTCCTCCGTCGAATGGCTTCCCGCCGACACACTCGTCTCGTGGGCGATCCAGCCCGGAAAGCCGAAGCTCCTTCTCGCCGACGACCAGCCGTGGATCGCGGCGGGCGAGGCGAAGGACGGTAACGGCCGGATCCTGCTCCTGCCGCTCTACGACCGCGAGACCCTTCAGGAGCTCGCGGACCGGACGGGATACGTCGTCCAGTCCGAAGCGGGGACGGAAAGGCACCGGCGCGGTTTCGAGATCCAGATGGATGGTCAAGGCCGCCCGAAAGACCCGAACCCCGACCTCGACCCCGAGAACGCGGTGCGCCCCCGGGCGCGGCCGCAGGAGCCGGAGGGTTCGCTTCTCGACAGCGAGAACGTCGTCGGGATCTACATGGCTCGTCCCGCGGCGGTGTACCGATCGCCGAAGGGAGTTTCCTACCGGATCGTCGCCGTCATCGGTCACACGTCGCCGCGCCTCCTCTTCGAGGAGCTCTTCTCGAACTGGGTGCCGGGAGCGGGGCGGATCGTGCTCGGGGTCATGGCCGGGCTCGCCGGCGCTCTCCTCTTCGTGTATCTCGTGGCGCTCGCGCTGGCCTTCGCGCTCGTGGGGAGCATCACCCGCAACGTCAACCGGATGAGCCGCGCTTCGGCCGCCATCGCGCAAGGTAACTTTTCGGTGCGGGTGAACACGAAGTCGAAAGATCAGATCGGAGACCTCGCCCGCTCGTTCGACGGCATGGCGGACTCGATTCAGCGGCTCCTCCTCGACACCGCGCGGAAAGAACGTCTCGAGGCGGAGATTGCGGTCGCGCGAACCATCCAGCAGAAGCTCCTCCCGCCGGCGGCAGCTGAGCTCGCGGGCGTGAAAGTTCTCGCCCACGTTCAGTCGGTCGCCGAGATCGGCGGGGACTACTACGACTACATTCCGTCGCCCGATGGGCGGACCGCGATCGCGATCGGGGACGTGTCCGGACACGGCCTTCCGACGGGACTGCTCGTCGCGATGGCGAAGGCCGCCCTGGCGACCCTGATCGAGAGCGGCCTGACCGGCCCGGCGATCTTCACGCGATTGAATGACCTGATTCACCGCTCCACCGACTCACGGAGCTACATGACGCTCGCCCTCTTCGTTCTGGACTCGGCGTCGCGAAGCGCCGAGCTCACCAATGCCGGGCAGCTGGCACCGTACCGCGTCTCCCAGACCGGCGTGGAAAGCCTCCCCCTTCCCTCTTTCCCGCTCGGGATCTCGCAGAGCTCGGAGTTCGCGACGCAGGTCTGGTCTCTCGCCTCGGGCGACCGGGTGGTCTTCCTGACCGACGGGCTCGTCGAGTGCACGAGCCCGTCCGGGGAGCCTTTCGGCTTCGATCGGCTGGAGGCGATTCTCTCCCGCGAGCGCGGTGCGAACGCTCCGTCGCTCCGCGACGCGATCCTCCACGAAATCGAAACCCACACGGGAGGAGCGGCTCCCGAAGACGACCGGACACTGGTGATCGTGACCCTGGACTAGGGATTCCTGGGTCCCCGTTGGTCAGTCCCGAGTCCTGGGCGTCCTCAGAGCGCTCCCGCCACGACTTTGCCGAGCGTCTCCGCGTCGATGTTCCCGCCGGACAGAATGACCGCGACTTCCCGCCCGGCGAGCTTCTCCGAAAGCCGCCGCACGCCCGCGAGCCCCGTTGCCCCCGCACCTTCGGCGAGGTTGTGCGTGGTCGAGAGGAGGAGGCGAACCGCCTGGGCGATCGCGGACTCGCTCGCCGTGACGAAGCCGGACAGACCTTCCCGGAGAGCGGGGAAGGTCAGCTCGTACGGTCGCCGGGTCGCGAGGCCGTCCGCGAAAGTGTCCGCCGATTCGCGGGTCACGACGCGACCGGCGTGCCACGAGTCGTGGATGGCCGCTGCGCGCTCCGCCTGAACGCCGTACACGCGAACGCGCGGCGCGATCTCGCGGACGACGGTCAGCGCACCGACCGCCTGCGAGCCGCCTCCGACTGCGACCACGATCGCCTCGATGCGCGGGCGCGCCTCGAGGATCTCGAGTGCCAGGGTCGCCGCGCCCGCGACGACGAGAGGCTCGTTGGTCGCATGAACCATGTGCATTCCCCGCTCGGTGGCGAGCCGCTCCGCGGCCTCGAGTGACTCGTCGTAATCCCGGCCGGCCTCGACGAGCTCCGCGCCGAATCCACGCATCGCCTCGTTCTTCTCCGGGTTGTTCCCGAACGGGACGCAGACGGTCACCGGCGCGCCCAGAATCGAACCGGCCCACGCGAGGCCCTGTCCGTGGTTGCCGCGGGTCGCGCTCACGACTCCCCGCCGGAGCTCGGAAGCGGAGAGCGACGTCATGACCGACATCGCGTTTCGAACCTTGAACGAGTTCGTCGGATTGTGGTTCTCGTGCTTGACCCACACCCGAATTCCATCCCCCACGGCTTCGTCTAAGGCCGCGTAGTTTCGGAGCGGCGTCGCCGGGAGATAGACACTGATGCGCTGCCGCGCCTCGAGAACGTCGCGGAATCCGATCGGCCACGTTCCGGTGTGCATCGGGTGACAATATAGGCCGGGCCGGAAGACTGCGATGCCGCCTCGAAAGAAGAAGAAGGGAGCCGAGCCCGCCTCGCGGGGACTCGGGGCCGGAGACCTCGCCTCGCGCGAATCCCCGGCGGAAGTCGTGCAGCTCGCGCGTGCGATCGAGTCGGACGGAGGCTCGATCCTGGGCGCCTACCGCGATCCGCTCGGGGCGAAGTGGCAGGTGCTCGCGGGACTTCCCATCGAGAAGGTCTCGCCGACTCCGTTCCAGCGCGACGTTTCGCCCGCTCACGTTCAGAGGCTGGCCGCCGTGATCGACCGGCTGGATCGGTTTCTCGATCCGATCATCGCCGTGCGCGGGCCGGACGGATCGTACTGGACGCCCAACGGGCACCATCGCTTGATGGCACTCAAGGCGCTCGGCGCGAAGTCGGTCACGGCGCTCGTCCTCCCGGATCCGGAGCTCGCCTACAAGATCCTCGCCTTGAACACCGAGAAGGCGCACAACCTCCGGGAGAAGGCGCTCGAGACCATCCGGATGGCGCGGGACCTCGCGGAGAAGGAGCCCTCCAGGCCGGAGAAGGACTACGCGCTCGAGTTCGAGGAGCCGGCGTTCCTGACGCTCGGTCTCTGCTACGAGGAGAGTGGCCGTTTCTCCGGGGGCGCGTACCACCCAGTCCTGAAGAAAGTAGACGAGTTCTTCGATGCACCTCTCGGCAAGGCCCTCGGCCGGCGTCGCGAACGCTCGGAGAAAGTTCTCGAGCTCGACCGCGCGGTCTCCGAATCGGTCGCGGCGCTGAAGGAGCGCGGCCTGCAGAGCCCGTACCTTCGGGCGTTCGTCGTGGCTCGCGTGAACCCGCTGCGCTTCCAGCGCGGGGGGACGCCGACCTTCGACGCAACGATCTCGAAGATGCTCGCGTCCGCGCGCAACTTCAAGGCCGGCTCCGTGAAGATGGAACATCTCGCGCGGACCGGAGGTCCACCGGAGGAGTGAAATCATGAACGTTCGGAAGCGCGGTGCTCTTTTTCTCATTCTGCTGGTGGCCGTCGGCTGGGCCGCCGCCGAGCGGGCGAACGTGGCGAAGGCCCCCGCGCCGGACCTTCGAAGCGCGCGTGTCGTCGATCTCACTCATCCGTTCGACGCCGACACGATCTACTGGCCGACTTCCCCGACGCGCTTCCAGCTGACGACCCTGACCTCGGGAATGACGGAAGGAGGCTGGTTCTACTCGGCAAATTCGTTCTGTGCTCCCGAGCACGGCGGCACGCATCTCGACGCGCCGATCCATTTTGGGCGCGGCCAGAAGACCGTGGACCAGGTTCCGGTCCGACAGCTCGTGGCCCCCGCGATCCGGATCGACGTCGCGGAAGCCGCCGCGTCGGACCCGGATCACCGACTTTCACTCGCGGAAGTCCGCGCGTGGGAGAAGAGGCACGGAACGATCCCGGGCGGCGCGATCGTTCTCCTGCGCACCGGCTGGAGCAGACTCTGGCCGGACCGAAAACGGTATCTCGGAGACGATACGCCCGGCGACGCTTCGAACCTCCACTTCCCGTCTTACGGCGCAGACGCGGCGGGATTCCTCGTGCGGGAGCGGCACGTCGGAGCGCTCGGAGTCGACACCGCGTCGATCGATCACGGACCCTCGAAGGACTTTCCCGTTCACCGGCTCGTCGCGGCGGCGAACGTCCCGGGTCTCGAGAATCTGACCGACCTCGAGAGCGTTCCCGAGGCGGGTGCGTGGGTCGTCGCCCTGCCGATGAAAATCGCGGGTGGCTCGGGGGGACCGCTGCGCGCCATCGCGCTCGTTCCGTAAAAAGAGAGCTCAAGGTCCAAGATTTGAGCGAAATCCCGGAATCCGGGGTTGCATCTCGTCGGCCGGCGCGTTAAAAACAGAGTGGAAAAGAAGACTCGTCCGGTGGGAGAGGCCGCAGGCCGCGGTGGCCCTCTCGCGGAATGGAGGTGGAAGGATGGGCCATGCCTTCCGCCGGTCCTTCGAACCCAGGGGGCGGCGGCTCGGTTCTCTGCGGGTGGCACCGAACCCGCGCCAGGCGCGAACTCGGCCGCGTGACGCGTCCCTGCTCGACGAGCACCGGGCACTGTTCGAGTTTGCTCCCGACGGCTATCTCACGACCGACGGCGCCGGAAAGATCCAGCAGGCGAACCGCGTCGCGGGCGCTCTTCTCCACGTCCGCCAGGCCGACCTCACCGGACGTCCGCTCGCTCGCTTCATCTGTGAAGAGAACCGAAGCGAATTCCGATCGCGGTTAGCGGCCATCCGGCGCTCCGGCAGGCCCGGCATCGAAGAGCTGAGGATTCGCGTGCGGCCCCTCGACGGCGAGCCCTTCGATGCGGCTCTGACCGGGGCGAAGGTGCCGACCACGAATCACCGCGTCGTTTTCGCGTGGTCTCTTCGAGACATTCGCAAGCGGACGCGTGTCGAGCGAAGGTTGAGGGAGAGCGAGCAGCGCTACCTCTCGCTCTACCATCAGATGCTCGCGAGCCGCGACGAGCTCCGGATCTTCGCAGATCGGTCCCTTCACGCACGGGAAGAGGAGTCCCGCCGGATCGCCCGCGAGCTCCATGACGAAGTGGGCCAGATGACGACTTCGATCCATCTCGCGCTCGCCGAGATCGGCGCAGAGCGGCCGGAGGCCGACCGGAGACGACTCGACACGGTCCACGGCCTTCTCGACGCGCTCGAGGAGCGACTGCGGCGGCTGTCCCACGAGCTGCGGCCGACCATCCTGGACGACCTGGGACTGCAGCCGGCCCTGGAGTTCCTGACGGAGGGTTTTGCGGCACGGACCGGAATCGCCTCCTCGGTCGAAGGCTCGACGAAAGGGCGTCTCGAGCCTCTGGTCGAGACCGCCGTCTATCGGATCGTGCAGGAGGCGCTGACGAACATCGCACGTCACTCGGGAGCGACGCATGCATCGATTCGGATCTCCCGGAAGTCCAAGGCGCTCTGCTGTTCGATCCGTGACGACGGAATCGGGATTCCAGTCGATCCGGACGGTTCGGGAGCTCCCCGCCGAGCTCCCCGCCGCCGCGGGCTCGGTTTGCTCGGGATTCGGGAGCGTCTGGACGCTCTCGGCGGAAAGTTCCAGCTGCGGTCCCCGCCGGAAGGCGGGACGGAGCTCCTGGTGACGGTTCCGATCCGGAGCACAGGATGACTTGTCGCGTATTGATTGCCGAGGATCACGTGGTCGTTCGGCAGGGGTTGAAAGCGCTGCTCGAAAGGGAGAAGTTCGAAGTCGTGGCGGAGGCTTCGGATGGACGCGAGGCAACGCGGATGACGCGCGAACTGGTTCCGGACGTCGCGATCCTCGACCTGGCGATGCCTCAATTGAACGGAATCGACGCGACCCGGGCAATCCGCGAGAGCTGCCCGCAGGTCCGGACGATTGCGCTCACCATGTACGCCGAGGACCAATACGTGCTCGCCGCCCTCCAAGCCGGCTTCCGCGGGTATGTGCTCAAGTCGCAGGCCGCTTCACACCTCGTCCGGGCGATCCAGGAGGTCTGCCGTGGGGAGATCTATCTCTCCCCCGCCGTCTCCCGCGTCGTCGTGGACGCCTATCTCGGCCGCAAGTCGCTGCCGGAAAATCCTCTGACGCAGCGCGAGCGCGAGGTCCTGCAGCTCGTCGCAGAAGGCAAGACGACCAAGGAGATCGCGCACACGCTGGGCATCAGCGCCAAGACGGCGGAGTCCCATCGAGCGCGTATCATGCGGAAGCTGGAGATTCACGACACCGCGGGACTCGTCCGGTACGCGATCCGCCGCGGAGTGATCCAGGCGTAAATTCGCGCTCTTCCCCCCGGAGGGCAGTGTTTTCCCCCCTCCCATTGCCGGGTTTTACCGGATTGTCTGATCCACGAGCGACGGCTAGGGTTGTCTGCGTACGATCGTGATGCAGGTTCGAAACTCTCAACCAAAGGAGGCAGACACGATGGAAACTGCGAAAGTCGACATCCGGAAACTTCAACTTCTGAACGACCGGATCAATCAGTGCATCGAGGCGCTGAACCAGGTGCGCCTGTCGGTCCACGGACTCTCGGGCGCGTCGACGGGTGTACAGAGCGGAATCGGCGCGGGGCAGAACCCCGCTTTCGAGTATGGACTCGGGCTCACCCATAGTGGGTTCGGGCAGAATCCGTTCGTACAGCCGGGAATCGGCCAAAACCCGGCTGTTCCGTTCGGGTCTCCGAATGTCTTCGGACAGGTGCCGATCACGCAGGGATACTTCCCCGCGTTCGCCGCGGCGGGCTTCCCGCAGCAGACCGGCGCTTTCGGCATCGGCGTGAACCCGCTGATGGCGGGACTGACCCACACGAGTCCGGATGCGCTCGACGCTTTCCGCCGTCCCATGTGGGCTGATCCGCTTCTGACGGCGAGGATTGTGCAGACGTTTCCGTACGCACAGCTGCCGACTCCGCCCGTCGTGACGATCTACTGAAAAAGGAGGATCGGTCGGCAGCGTTCAAGGGCGGGGTCGAAAGGCCTCGCCCTTCGTTTCGAATCGTTGATGGGACCAGCGGACTTTCCGCCGAGAATGGGAAGCCCGCAGGAAGGAGAAGGATTTCGATGATGGAAACAGAACAGGCCGCCGCGGTGCCGGCGATCGAGCAGAGCATCGGACGCCTGGAGCAGCTCTACCAGGCGGTTACAGGGCGGGAGGCGCCGCCTCTCGAGACTCCCTACGCGCCGATCCCCGCCGAGAAGGATCCCACCCTGCACGTCGAGAAGCAGTTGGATCGCCTGATCCAACTTCTGGGTCAGACGGAGTTCGGCAGCCAGCCGAAGCCGGCGTGGGCTCCGCCCGTCGCGGTCTGGGAAAGCGACACCGAAGTGTTGGTCAGCGTGGACCTGCCCGGGGTGACGAGAGAGCAGGTCGAGATCGTGACGCATGGAAAGTTGCTGACGATCACGGGAGTGCGGCCGGCCCCGGGTGGCCATGAATTCCGGCTGCGGGCGTCGGAGGCTCCGATCGGCACGTTCCGTCGCGCGATTCTCCTGCCGTCTCTTACGCGCCCGATCGAGCCGAAGGCGGAGATGAAGCAGGGCGTTCTCGAGCTGCGGATTCCCAAGGAGCCCGGCCAGGACACGACTCCCCGGTCGATCCGCGTTCACTGACGCGGGCGGGAGGCTCTCCTCCCGCCGCGTGGACTGTTTCCCGTCCGGATTCAGGCGATCCAGACGTCCTCGCCGAACGCGAGGACGACGGCATCGTCTAAGGTCGCGGCGTACCGAACGATCTCGCGGCAGACGGGAGCGGGGACGAGCGGATTGGCTTCGAGGTCCGCCCGGTTCCCTTCCGGGAGGATGACCCCCCGCAAGTTGCGATTGTAGGCGCCTCGCACTTTGTACTCCGGGTCTCCGACCGGGCGAACGACCTGGACGTCGTGCGAGTCCGCGACCAGGACGCCGCTCGAAGCCATGTCCTGAGGGACCGGGCGGTCGAGGAAGACCGAGAGAAAGGCCAGCGCGGATGGCAGAGCGGCGGACGTGCCGCCCGAAGGCTCGTCTTCCTTCGTCACTTTGTACGTGTAGTTGAAGTCGAGGATGTCGCGGGTCTGCTGAGGCCAACGCGCCCGGGCGTATTCGCGAACGGAGAGAAACGTGTTCCGGACGAGCTGGGTCATTTCCGGCGTCAGGTTTCCCAGGATTTCTTCGAGAAAACCTCCCCGCCCGGGTGCGGCCGGACGCCGCGCCGCCCAGATCTCGTGAATCAGCCCCTTTGCCCGGCCCACGAATCGGTAGACCGCGTCCGCGAGCACGCGTCCGACCGGCTCGCGGTCCCGTGTCGCCGCCTCCTCGAGCGCCGCGGCCCGCTCGAGGCAGCGCACCGCCTCGCCGTCCTGGCCGACGATCCGTTGAAAGGAAGCGATTTCGCGCCAGAGGCTGGGCCGCCGCGGAGACGCGCGAAGTGCCGATTGGAGCAGCCGCAGCGTGCGATCGGCGGCGTGCGGCTGCCGAAAGTAATCCGCGATTCGCGCGGAGGGAAACGACGCGTAGTGCTCGAGCAGCCATTCGACGACCGAGAGGTCGCCGGGCTCGACCTCGAGACTCTCGATGTAGAGCCCGACCGCGCGCTCGGGCGAGCCGTCGTGCGCGGAAAGGTCGGCCAGGTATTTCGCATCGAGAACTCCACCGCCGGTCTCGAAGAGGTCCCGGGCTTCCCGCAATTCTCCGCGGAGGGCGAGGCCAATCGCTTTCTCCCGAGGTAATCCGTCGGGGAATACGTCCATCTCGGGAAAATGGATACGAAGGAGCTTCCAGAGCGGGACGTAGCGGCGGGCGGCGATCCAGATCGTCTCGGCAAACGAGGGGCGATGCATCCTCCTTCGAAAGAGCTGGGTGAAGAGGCGCTCGTACCCGTCTGCCTCCTCCTCCATCCCGAGACGGCGGAAGAGCGAGGCCAGGTGGCCGAGGACCGAGACCTTCTCCCCGTGTCGCTCGAAGTGACGGTAGATCTGCACCGCTCGCTCCAGAAGCTCCGGCGTTCCGATGCGCTCGTAGAGCCGAGCGAGCGCCAGGATCCGATCGCTGTCCGTCTCGAATCCGCGCTCCGAGCCGAGCTCCTCTAAGATCGAGCGGGCAGAGTCGAGATCACCCGTGAGCTGCGCGACCCAACCTTTCGCGAGAACCACCAGCTTGAAGAGCTCCGCGTCGCGGCCGCGGTACTTGTCGGCGAGCTCGTCACAGCGGCTCATCGCCTCGAGCGGCCGGCGCGAAAGAAAGAGACGGAAAACCTCTTCCAGCTCGAGATGCGCCGCGGGTTTCCGCCACAGCTGGTAGGGCCCGAGGACGAGAAACTCTCCTGCTCCTCTCTCCGTGTCCCGCGCGAGCTGCAAGATCGACGAGAGCCGCATCAGCCCTTCTCCGTGCGAAGGAGTCTTCGCATGCACCTGCGCCCAATACGCGACGGCCGCGGACAGCTCTCCGCGCATGTGCTTGATCTTCGCCAGCAGGTCGAGGGCGGTCAGATCCTCGGGACGCTCCTCAAGAAACGAGGCGATCTCGAGCTCCGCGTCGTAGAGCTCTCCGATTTCCACGAGAACCGTGGCGTGAAGCAGGCGGTCGTCCACGGACACGAGATCGTTCAGCATGGGCCGATTTTCATTCTAGGCCGCGCGCGCTTTTCGGGCGACGCCTAGAATCGTCGTCGTGCGCCCGCAGCCCGTCCTCGAGGTCGAACATCTCACCAAGCGTTTCGACGATGTGACCGCCGTCGACGACCTTTCTTTCTCGGCACGGCGCGGCGAAATCCTCGGATTGCTCGGCCCGAACGGGGCGGGCAAGACCACCACGATTCAGCTCCTGCTCGGTCTGACGAGCCCCACCTCCGGCCGGATCCGTCTCCTGGAACTCGACCTTCACCGGCATCGCCGGGAGATCCTGCAGCGAGTGAACTTCTCCTCCGCCTACATCTCGCTCCCGTTCAACCTGTCGGTCCGGGAAAACCTCGATGTCTTCGCGCGCCTGTACGGGGTGCGGGACCGGACGCGGCGCATCGCGGAGCTCGTCGAGCTGTTCGAGATCCCCGAGGTCCTGCCGGCGGTGACCGGCCGGCTCTCGTCCGGACAGGTCACGCGCGTCAACCTGTGCAAGGCTTTCCTGAACGACCCGGAAGTCCTCTTCTTGGACGAGCCGACGGCGAGCCTCGACCCGGACATCGCCGAGAAGGTCCGAACGGCGCTGAAGCGCGTCCAGCGGGAACGCGGTGTGACGATGGTCTACACGTCCCACAACATGCGCGAGATCGAGCTCGTCTGTGATCGGGTGATCTTCCTTTCTCACGGAGCGCTCGTCGCGGAGGGAACTCCGCGCGAGATCCTCGAGCGCGCCGACTCGGAGTCGCTCGAGAAAGTCTTCATCACGATTGCGCGCGGGGGGCGGCTCCAGGACTGACGATGTGGGGACGCATTGCCGCTCTGCTGCTGCGCTATCTGTATCTCTATCGCCGCAGCCTCGCCCGTTCGATGGAGATCTTCTTCTGGCCGGTGATGGACCTGCTCGTCTGGGGCTTCGTGAGCATCTACTTCCGGCAGATCGGCGCACCGAAGGCGGTTCTCTTCCTGCTCGGCGGCCTGATCTTCTGGGACGTCTTCTATCGCTCGCAGCAGGCGATCACGCTGTCGCTGACAGAAGAGATCTGGGTCCGCAACCTGTTGAATGTCTTCATCGCGCCGGTGCGGATCACGGAGGTCGTGCTGGCGACGTGCCTGCTCGGAGTCATCCGGGCGCTGCTCTCGACGACGGTCCTCGGGGTCCTGGCCTGGGTCCTCTATTCCTTCGACCTCCTCCGACTCGGCCCGGCAATCCTCCCCTATTTCGCGAGCCTCCTTCTCTTCGGTTGGGCGGTGGGGATGTGCACGATGGCGGTCATCCTGCGCTTCGGGCACGCCGCCGAAGCGCTCATCTGGGGCACTCCGTTTCTGCTGCAGCCGATCTCCGCGGTCTTCTATCCGCTGGCCGTGCTCCCGCAATGGCTCCGGGCGATCGCACGGCTCCTCCCCTCGACGTACATCTTCGAAGGGATGCGGGCGACGCTCGAGACCGGGAGGCCCGCGCTCGCACCGCTCATTCCCGCGATCGCGCTGAACGCCGTCTACCTCGCGGCGGCCGGAGCCTTCTTCGGCTGGATGATGAAACGCGTGCGAGAGAAGGGGTACCTGGGACGGCTGGCGATGGAATGAAGGGGAGCTACTTCGAGGTCGAGCCGCTCAAGGCGACGGGACTCGCCGCCGGCGCGACCGCCGCCGCGAGCGACGGTGTCCACCACGAGAGGATCCTCTTCACGTACCCGATCGTCTCGCGATAAGGCGGCACGCCGTTGTAGGCGGTCACGGCGTTCTCCCCGGCGTTGTAGGCCGCGAGAACGAGGTCGGGCCGGTGATGGAACCGTTCGAGGAGCTCCTTCAGATACCGGACGCCGCCGGCGACGTTCGATGCGGGATCGAGCGGACGGGCGACGGCGAGCCGTTGCGCGGTCGCCGGCATCAACTGCATGAGCCCCCGGGCGCCCTTCCGGGAAATCGCCTTCGGCTCATAGTTGGACTCCGCGCGGATGACGGCGGAGACCAGCGACGCGTCCACGTCGTGCCTTTTCGCCTCGGCCTGGATGATTGCGTCGAAAGCGGTCCCGAAGAGCGGCTTGCGCTCCTCCTTGTACGAAAGGTCGTAGGCGACCTTCTCGTCGAAACCGACTTCCTTCACTTCGATTTCCGAGACCTCCACCTCGTCTTCCACGATCCGATCGACGAGCGCCATATCCACCAGGTAGCTGCCGCCGCCGCGGAGTCGGATCTCGACCTCGTCGCCCACCACTTCGTAGCCGGCCGCCTTGACCGTCCGACCGTCGGTGAACACGACGAGCTCCCCTCGCACCGGAGCGGCGCCGAAAAGGACGGCCAGGAGAGCCGCCGCCGCGAAAGTGGATTGCCGGGGCATTCGATCGGTCAAACCATGCTCCCCGGGAGGGAATTCCTCTCGGCTCATGCCTTTATCTTGCCACGGACCGCGGACCGGGCGCGTGGATGAAAACGATCGTAGACGGCGCGCAGGCGGCCCGCCGAAACCCTCGTATAGATCTGAGTCGTCGAGATATCGGCGTGTCCGAGCATCATCTGCAGGGCTCGCAGGTCTGCCCCGCGCTCGAGCAAATGGGTGGCGAAAGCGTGCCGGATGGCATGGGGGGCGAGCCTCTTCCGGATTCCGGCGGACCGGCCGTAACCCTCGATCAGCTGCCAGAAACGCTGGCGCGTCATGGCGCCGCCGCGGGCGGAAAGGAAGATCTCGGGCCTCCCCTTCTTGTCGAAACGGGGCCGCACTTCCTCCAGATACCGCTCGACCCAGGCCTCGGCCGACTTCCCGAACGGAACGAGGCGCTCCCGTCCTCCTTTTCCCGAAACGCGCAGGATCCGGCTCTCCAAGTCGACGCGGTCGCGGGGCAGCGAAACGAGCTCCGAGACCCGGAGACCGGAGGCGTAGAGGAGCTCGAGCATCGCCCGGTTGCGCAAGCCGAGCGGCTGCCCGACGTCCGGCGCCGCGAGCAGCGCCTCGATCTCCCTCTCCGTCAGGGTACGCGGAAGGGAGAAGCCCGTCTTCGGATTCGACAGATCGTCGGTGGGATCCGCCGGAAAGCCGAGGTGGGCGGTCGCGAACCGGTAAAAGCCGCGTACGGCGGAGAGAGCCCGCGAGGCGGAGCGTGACGAGAGACCCCGGGTCCGGAGATGGCGCAGATACGCGACGAGATGGTCGCGCCGCGCGCGGGAGGCCGGGGTCCGGGCGACCGCGATCCAGCGCCCGAACGCCTCGAGGTCCCGGCGATAGGCGTCGATGCTCGCGCGGGAGAGGCCCCGCTCCACAGCGAGGTGGTCGAGGTAGGTAGGCAGCGATCGCTCGAGAAAGTCGCCGCGAAGGGGAATCAGTGCGCCGCCGCCGCGGGAGTGAGCCCGTGGACGAGCGAGAGGATCTCCTCGTCGGTCAGAATCCGATCGCTCTCCTTCGCCCGCTGAAAGATCGCATCGACGAGCTCCGGTCGAGCCGGGATACCGTGGTTCTCGAGCCAGCACTGCACATTCGAGATCCCGCTCATCGGTCCGACCTCGATCGTCTGCGTCCGGCCGACCATTCCCGCCGGAACGCCGGAGTAGACGCGGTCGGCGAGCCAGTCGTCCCCCTTCTTCCGGGCCTTGATGATCGCCGCGGCGTGGACTCCGGTACCGGTGCGGAACGCGTCCTTGCCAACGACCGGGTAGTTGTCCGGAATCGGAACCCCGGTGGCGCGCGAGGCGAGCTCGCAGTATTCGTGGAGCTTCGTCAGGTCCCGGTCGATCCAGCCGAGGAGCTGCAGGTTCACGAGGAGCTGGTCCATCGGCGTGTTGCCGACGCGCTCGCCGATGCCGATCGCGCAGGCGTGAACCCGGTGCGCGCCGGATTCCAGCGCCCAGAGCGAATTCTGCACGCCGAAACCCCGGTCCTGGTGGCCGTGCCAGTCGATCTTCGCATCGGGATTCACCTCGTCGACGAGGGCGCACACGAAGCGGATCAGGTTCTGAACACCATTCGGGGTCGCGTGTCCGACCGTGTCGCAGACGCAGATCCGCTGCGCGCCTGCCCGAAGGGCCGTCGTGTAGAGGGCGCGGACGTGGTCCGGCTGTGCGCGAATCGTGTCCTCGGTGACGTACATGACCGGAAGGCCTTCCCGCACCGCGAGCGAGACCGCATTCTCCGAGAGCCGCAGCAGGCGATCGAGATCCCAGTCCTCGGCGTATTGCCGGATCGGCGAGGACCCGATGAAACAGGCGACCTCGATCGGCAACCCGACCTTCTGGGAGATGTCGATGATCGGCCGGATGTCCGCCTCGACCGTGCGGGCCGCACAGTTCGGGCGGATCTTCATCTTGTTCTCGACGATCTCGCGGGCGAGCCGCGTCACGGTCGCGACGACATGCGGTCCGGCGCCGGGCAAACCGATGTCGGCCGAGTCGATCGAGAGCGACTCCATCAGGTGCAGGAGCCGCAGCTTCTGATCGATCGGGGGACTCTTGACCGAGGGGGACTGGAGGCCGTCGCGCAGCGTCTCGTCGTCGAGCTCGACCTTTCCGCGCGCGGGGAAGACCGCCCCCCCCGCCCGGTTCCAGTCGTAGATCAGATCCGACTCTGGCGGATGCACGGAAAACTCAGTTTATCAGGTGCCGCTATCTCCCGGCGAATCTCGGCGGCCGCTTTTCCAAGAAGGCGCTCATTCCTTCTTTCATGTCGTCCGTCGCGGCGCAGAGGCCGAACAGGGTCGCCTCGAGCACCTGGCCTTCCGCCAGCGGCACGTCGAGCCCGCGCCGAATCGCTTCGAGCGCGAACCGGCACGCCGCTGGCCCGTTCGCCCCGATCTTTCGCGCCGTCTCGAGGGCCGCAGGCAGCGCCTGCCCCGCGGGTACGAC
>WNGB01013807.1_pt1 | contig 24701 bp, 18 predicted proteins | sample 5400681 | NCBI WGS metagenome assembly WNGB01 (sample SAMN13153367, study PRJNA577476) | soil metagenome | isolation source: 115 cm soil or saprolite under grassland replicate 2 | place: USA:California | collected 2016-06-15
GTGCCGGAGGAGGATGTAGTTCTGGAACACGACTCCAACCGTGCCGGCCGCCATCGGCTGGCTCTGCGGCCCCAGCACGACGCCGGTGTCCGGCCGGTCGAGGCCGGCCAGGAGGCGGAGCAGGCGCGTCTTGCCCACCCCGGACGGGCCGAGCAGGCCGACCAGCTGGCCGGTCACCTTGCCCGGGCGCACGCGATCGCAGACCTCGAAGCTGAGCTTGTCGAGCACCTGGTGATCGCCGAGCCGCTGCGAGACGTCTCGCACCTCGAGCAGGACGTCACCTTCGGCCATCGCTCGCTCCTCTCACCTGGCCACGCGATCCAGCTCGGCGTAGGGGCAGAGGGTGCGGCTGAGGACGCCGATCGCGTAGTCGAGCACCAGCCCGACCACGAGGATGACGAGCAGGATCGCGTACACCTCGGCGAGCCGGAAATGTTTGTTCTGGTTCAGGATGAGCGCGCCGAGGCCACCCTCGGCCCGCGAGATGCCCTCGACCATCGTGATGAGCGCCCAGCCGATGGCCAGGTTCTGCCGCATGATCTCGAGCGCCTTGTCCAGCGTCCCCCGGATGACGACCTCCCACAGGATGCGGGCCTCGCTCGCGCCCAGGGCTCGCATGTGATCGAACTGCTCGCGCGGGATCTCGATGACGACCCGCGCCATGCTGGTGACGAAGAAGCTGGTCATGCCGAAGGTCAGCATCGCGACCTTGAGGTCGTGTCCGCCCCCGAAGAAGAGCGTGAAGGGGACGACCAGCCCGGTCAGGCCGAGGAAGCGCAGCTTCGAGACGGCCTCCACCACCGGCCGGAAGAAGGCGATCACGGTCGCGTAGGAGAGGAGCAGCGAGATGACGACCGTGCGGAGGAGAGCATCGGCGATGAGCCCGAGGGTCGTGAAGAGCTCCGGCCCCATGCCGTGCTCCCACCACATCGACCCGAGCGCCGACCACACCTCGCCCGGCTTGGGCAAGGTGGCGAACGGGACGGCCAGCCACAGGAGCAGCGCGACCACTGCCCAGAAGCCGACCAGGGCCAGCATCATCGCCCGGTCGGCCGGGCGATTGGGCAGGAACGCGTTCTTGACCGGGAAGGAGAAGGCCACGCCCGGCCCTACTTCGCTGTGCCGAGGACGATCTCGACCCGGCGATTCCTGGCGCGACCCTCGGCGGTCGCGTTCGGCTCGACCGGCTGGGTCTGGCCGTGGGCGAACACGACGACACGCCCCTTCGGGAAGTTGCTCGGCGACTGCTGCTCGAGCCAGCTCTTGACCGCGAACGCGCGCTCCTCCGAGAGCCGCTGGTTGCGGTCGGCGCCGCCCATGTTGTCGGTGTGCCCGTGGACCTCGACCAGGGTGCCGCTGGCGATGACCAGGTCCTTGAGCAGCGTGTCGAGCTCCTGGGTCGTCTGGGGCGTGAACCTGGCGCTGCCGGTCGCGAACTGGATGTCCCACGCCCTGCGGCTGACCACCGACTCCACCCTGGTGCCGGCCTCGAACTTCGGCAGGTCGGCCTCGGTCTTCGGCGCCTCGGGAGAGCGGGAGAGCGCGGCGACGTACGACGGGTCGAGGATCTCCTTGACCGGGTAGAAGCTCGGCATCAGGTCGGGATACTGGGACTTCACGATGTTCGCGAAGACGGTGTAGGTGGCCGCGAAGGCGTTGGTCGACCCGGGGCTCATGCCGAACAGCTCCAGGTTGTCGGCCAGGTTGTTGACCGCGGAGCCGCCCAGCTCGACGTCGAGGCCTTGCTTGTCCTTCACGGACTGGACGGTGAAGTATTTCTCCCAGTAGGCGGCGTCCTTCTCGCCGTAGGCGACCGCGCTGATCTCCGCCGCGCGCTTCAGGCTGCCCGGGTCCTTCTTGATCTCGTCGCCGGCCTCGAAGATCGCCTGCAGCATGCCCTCGACCACCGGCCGGTTCGCGGCCATCCACTTCTTGCTGCCGATGATGACGTTTGGCATCTGCGATCGATACTCCCTGGTCGACACGATCGACACGAGCCCGCCCTTCTGTTCGGCCACGGTCACGTCGCCCGGAGTCCACGTGACCACGCCGTCCACGCAGCGCTTCTCGCTCTTGCCGGTCTTGATGTTCTTGAGCTCCCCGCAGTAGCCGGACACGTACTTCTGGGCCGCGTCGATGTAGTCGGAGGCGGCGTGCCAGTTGAGCGCGTTTGGATCGTAGACGGTGTCGTCCGGGTTGTTCGGGATCTTGTTGTCGCCGAGCCACTTGAGGGCGATGTTCCAGTCGCCGTCGCGCAGGTAGCCGGACACGAGACCGCCGCGCGCCGCCTGCGGGTTCTGCTTCCAGGCCGGCGGCCCCATGAACTTGTCCTCGCCGCGGCTGTAGCCGGTCGAACCGACCACCATCGCCATGTAGTCGGGACCAAGCTTGGTCAGACGATCGTTGATGCCCTTCAAGAACGCGGCGGATCCGTCCCCCATGATGGCGACGAAGTGGGCCCCCTTGTCCGGGTTCCCGGCGCCGCTCTTCAGGCCCTCGGCGAAGGCGAGGAGCAGACTCTGCATCGTGTCGACGTTGTCCTCGCGGACGAGCTTGAGGTTGACCCGGTGCTTGCACATGAGGCTGCCCTCGGCCGCCTGCTTGCCGCCGGTGGCGAGCATGAGCCCCATCTGCGCGTTCCAGGCCCAGTGGTAGAAGCGCACCTCGGGCAGGTCGGCGCATCCGGCCCTGCTCGAGACCGGCGGGCTGGGCGACTTGCCGGGCGCGTCGGGCAGGACGGCCGGCGGAGGCACGCTGGACGTCTGCGGGTCCTTCTTCTGCGGCATCCACTTGTCGCGGTTGACGTAGAAGCCCGTGCCGACCGCGCCGAGCACGACGACGGTGACCAGCACCTTGGACAGGGGTGTGAGCTTGGCCATTTTGCCTCCCGGAACGCCTCGCCGGAGGGCCATCATTTCCAGTCCGCCCCGTGCCGTCAAGTCCGCGTGCTATCGTGTGATCGGCGCGCGATGACGAAGCCGGAGTCGAAGAAGAGCGTCTTCCGCCGAGCCTTCGCGAACCAGTACAACTACATCCTCCTGGCCGGCGCAGGCCTGTTCGCGCTGGCCACGTTCTCGTGGCTGCCGCTCCTCGTCGGTGCCGGGGTCGAGACACTGTGGCTGACCCTGGGCGCGGACTCGTCGCTCTTCCGCCGCTGGATCGCGATCCAGGAAGGAAAGGAAGAGAAGGAGGCGCTCGAGCGGCAGGCGGCCAGCACGCTGTCCACCCTTGAGCCGGGCTACGTGGCCCGCTTCCGTGAGCTCGAGGCGCTCGGCCGCGAGATCCAGGCCATGGCGGCCGACCATCCGAGCCTCGAAGTCGCCCTGCTCCAGGACGAGATGAACAAGCTCGGCCGGCTCCTCCATTCATTCCTCATGATGGCTCTCATGCACCAGCGCCTGGGCCGGACCATCGAGGAGAACGTGGAGACCGAGATCCAGCGCGACATCGCGCGCTACGAGCGGGCGCTCGCCAGCGAGACCGACCGGGATGTCCAGGCCAGCCTGCGCCAGAGCCTGGCCCTGGCCGAGAAGCGGATACGCCAGCACCAGAGCATCGAGTCCGCGTTCAAGGTGGTCACCCTCAAGATGGACACGCTGGAGAAGGCGTTCAGCTATCTCCGGTCGCACATCCTCGGGATCGGCAAGCGCGAGGAGCTGAGCGCCGAGATCGACGACCTCGTCCGCGGGGTCGAATCGGTGGCCCAGCTCAGCGCCGAGACCGAGCCGCTCATCGACGAGCTGCGCGGCGCGCGCGCGGCGCGCGCAGCCGGCCAGCCGGCCCGTCTCCGCTAAACCGCCGCGCCGAAATGGAGCCGCCACAACGCCAAAGGGCCTCGAGCTCAAAATCGCGGAGACGCCGAGGACGCAGAGCCGCAGAGGAACAACCAAAATTGAACTCTGCGTTCTCTGCGTCTCTGCGTCTCCGCGATTGAACGCGCGGCGCGCTGGCCGCGGCTGTCGATCAGGGGGGCTCGATCGGGCGCGGGCGGGCGTGGGCGACCAGGCCGGCCAGCTCGTCGAAGGGGGGCGGGTCGGCGGCGAGGAAGCGGTGCAGGGCGCGCTCGAGGAGCGCCTCGCCGGTGGCGCGGGCGGTCTGCTCGATCCGGTCGAGGATGAACTCGTCGCGCGCGTCGGCCAGTTTTCTGGCCCCGGCGAGCGCCATCGAGCGGAGGCCGCCCGGGGACGGCCGGCCCAGGCCGTCCGCCTCGCTCCACGACACGGTCGTGCCGCCGACGTGCTCGTAGAGGGAGAGCGCCCCGCGTTCGTACCAGGCCACGGTGGCGCCGGCCAGGCCGGGCGCGACGTGGACGAGGAGCGCGTCCGCGCCGAGAGCGGAGATCTCTTCGGCGAGGACCGGGAGGGCGTCGTCCGGGAACAGCCGCTCGCTGTGGATGTCGCTCCAGTCGGCGATGAGGTCCGGCCACCGGGGAGCCCGGCGCGGCACCGGCGCCCCTGGCGCGGGGTCGGCCCGGGCGAAGGCGAGCGTGCGCGTCTGCTTGCGGGCCGGCAGTTCGATCTCGACCACCTCGCCGCCACCGCCGCGCCATGCCCGGGCGAGTGCGGCGGGCAGGAGTCCGGCGTGCTCGACTTCGACGACCAGCCACGCGTACATGCTCGCCCCCCTTCTCTTCCGCCTCGATCGCGGCTCGCGGCTCGATCGTAGGGGCGGCGGGAGCGACGTGTCAACGCGCGCCCGCGCCGTCCGATCGTGAGCGAGACGAAGGGCCTGCCAGGAACCGCCGGGGTGATCGGACGCCACGGTGCAGCGACGGCGCTGAAACGGCAGAGCCGTTCGGCCGTCAAGCGAACGGCACTGCTGCCAGCCTTCGCGGATACTCTCCGGCGATGCAGCCCAGCGCCGAGCAGCTCCGCGCGAAATGGAGTCTCGATCCGGACGTCGTCTTCCTCAATCACGGCTCCTTCGGCGCGTGCCCGCCGGCGGTTCTCGCCCACCAGGACCGCCTGCGCGCCCGCCTGGAGCGTGAGCCCGTGCAGTTCTTCGTGCACGAGCTCGAGCCGCTGCTCGACGCCGCGCGGGCCGAGGTCGCCGCGTTCGTGGGCGCCGACCCGGACGAGTTCGCATTCGTGCGCAACGCGACCGTGGGAGTCAACGCGGTCCTGCGCTCGCTCGAGCTCGCCGCGGGCGACGAGCTCCTCGCGACGAACCACGGCTACAACGCCTGCCGCAACGTCCTCGACTGGGTCGCAGCCCGTTCGGGTGCGCGCGTCGTCACGGCCGCGGTGCCGTTTCCGGTCTCGGGGCCGGACGAGGTCGTCGACGCCGTGCTCGCCGCGACAACCCCCCGGACGCGCCTGGCGCTGCTCGACCACGTCACCAGCCCGACCGGCCTGGTCCTGCCCATCGCGGCGCTCGTCGCACGTCTCGCCGAGCGCGGGATCGACACGCTGGTCGACGGCGCGCACGGGCCCGGCATGCTCGCGCTCGACCTCGGCTCGCTCGGCGCCGCCTACTACGCCGGCAACTTCCACAAGTGGGTCTGCGCGCCGAAGGGGGCCGGCATGCTGTACGTGCGGCGCGACCGCCAGGCCGGCCTGCACCCGCCCGTCATCAGTCACGGCTACAACTCGAGGCGGCCGCGGCTCCGGTTCCACGAGGAGTTCGACTGGACCGGCACCGACGACCCCACGCCCTGGCTGTGCGTTCCCGAGGCGCTCCGCTTCATGGCCGGTCTCGTCCCGGGCGGCTGGCTGGAGGTCCGCGCGCGCAACCGGGCGCTCGCCATCGCGGGCCGGCAGCTCCTGTGCCAGGCGGTGGAGTCACCGGCGCCTGCGCCGGAGGAGATGCTCGGCAGCCTCGCGTCGGTTCCGATCCGGGACGGTTCGCCCGACCCGGCCCGGTCCCCGCTCTACGAGGATCCACTCCAGCTCGCCCTGTTCGATCGCCATCGCATCGAGGTCCCGGTCCCCCCGTGGCCGGCGCCGCCGCGCCGGCTGATCCGGATCTCGGCACAGGTCTACAACGAGATCGGCCAGTACGAGCGCCTCGCGGCCGCGCTGCGCGAGGAGCTCCGGTGAACCGGCTCAGCATCCGCTCCGATCGGCTGGAGCGGCTGCGCAGGATCTGCCTGGCGCGTCCGGCCGCGAGCGAGAAGGAGGCGTGGGGCGATCCGACCTGGCGCGTGCGCGATCGCATCTTCGCCATGCAGAAGGGCAACGTCGAGGGAGGCCGGCCCTCCTTATGGCTCAAGGCGCCGGCCGGCGCCCAGGGCCCGCGAACGGACAAATCGATCGATTCCCGCGGTCGAGCCGCCCGGATGGCAAGGAGCGGCGAGAACCGGAGCGGAGTTTACTCGACGTAAATGAGCACCGGAAGCGCAGCCGCGACGAAGCCAGCCGGGATGGATCGGCCGCGAGAACGATCGGCCCCAAGGGCTGGATCGGTATCTACCTCGACGGCCGCCGCCTCGACTGGGGCGAGGTCGAGCACCTCATCGAGCAGAGCTACCAGCTCGTCGCGCCGCGCCGGCCGGCCGCGCTCGCCGCAAGACGTGACCCGATCGCGCGGCTCACCGGCGCGAGGGGTCCGGCTCGTAAGCGGTGATATCGCCGCCCGTCGGCACCTCCACCCTCGCGGGAACCGGTGGTCGTGGCTCCGGGGCGTACGGTTGGAACTCACCGTCCACGCGCCCTTGCGAGCGCGCGGCATCCAGCAGTTCCTCCCACGCGGGTGCCACCGACTCCACCTTCAGGAGCTCCGGTTCGCTCGCGTGGAACTCTGCGGCGGCGGCCGCCGCGCCGGCGGCCAGGACCAGGCCGCCCGCGCCGAGCACGAAGCCGCGCCGGCTGCGCCGCGGGGGCTCCACCTCGCGGCGGAGGCGAACGGGCGGCGGCGCGATGAGCGACCGGACCTCGGCCGAGGTCTCGCCGAACCAGAGATAGTTCGGCCCCGGCTGACTGCGGTCGCCGGTCTCGAGATAGCAGGCGCAGGGGCAGATGCGCCCGCCCCCACAGCAGGCGCCGTCCTGCTCCACCCGCTTCAGGATCGCGGACACGCCGTCGTCGAGATGGCCCATCTGGGTGTCCTCGTTCCTGCCCTCACCGACCATCGGCGAGCACGGGTACAGACGGCCGTCGGCCCCGACCACGATCTGTCGACGCGGCGCGCAGGCGCCGCGAATCTCCGCGAGGGGCGCGAACGTCACGTCCTCGCGCCGTCGTCGCGCGACCATGGCGCGTCCGACGGTCAGGAGCTGGCCTCGCAGGAGGTCGCGCTCGGCGAGGCTCCACCGGCCGCGGTGGTCCAGGTTTGCCCGCACGTACCGGATTCCCTCGTCCCACAACCAGGAGACCGAGAGGGCCAGATAAGGCGCGGTTGCCGGCGTGATCACCATCATCGCGTCGACCGCAGCGCCCGCGTCGCGGAGCGCGCGGAGCCCCGCGACGACCGCCTCCCACGACGAGCCGCCTCCGGCGAGCGGCCGGTTGAGGTCGTGGGCCGCGCGGACGCCGTCGATCGACACGGTCACCCGCATGCCGGTGGCGGCGCAGGTGCGGGCCTCGTCGCCGCGCACAAGGGTGGCGTTGGTCGTGCACTGAAGCGTCAGAACCGCGCCTCGCCGCGCGGCGCGGGCGCGCGCCCCCTCGATCGCGCGCCGCATGGTCTCGTGGGCGAGGAACGGCTCGCCGCCGAAGAAGGCGAGCTGCGCGGCCTCCGCCCGGTCCGCGAACAGGAGGTCGAGCCCCCGTTCCATCGTCTCGCGGTCCATCTCCTTGCGGAAGTGCTCGCCCGCGTAGCAGTAGTGGCACGCCAGGTTGCACCGGTGGGTGAGAACGAGGGTGACGTCCATGCGACTTGGACACCTCGCGAGTCGGTTCCTTGGCGGCGTCCGCTTGAGCGGACCCCGCTTCTGCGCCATCGTTCTGGCCTGAGGAGGAGGCGACCGACGATGGCCGAGATCCGCCAGCCCGCCGAGCGAAAGTACGAGCAGGAGATCCGCGCGCTCATCGAGAGCGACGGCGGGCCGCGGCCGCCGGGCTGGGCCATGACCCCGCGCGCGGTCGAGACCTACGTGTTGGGGGGCGACCAGCCTGTGGGCGACGTCACGATCACGCCGAAGTACATCGGCGACCGCTCCCTCGTCCAGGTGGCGATCGCCACCCTCGCGTCCGACCGTGCGCTCATGCTGACCGGCGAGCCGGGCACCGCGAAGAGCTGGCTCTCCGAGCACCTCACCGCCGCGATCAGCGGGACCTCGGCCCTCATCGTGCAGGGGACGGCTGGCACCAGCGAGGAGCACATCAAGTACGGCTGGAACTACTCGCTCCTCCTGGCCGACGGGCCGTCGCACCGTGCGCTGGTCCCCTCACCGATCCTGCGCGCCATGCGCGAGGGCAAGATCGCGCGATTCGAGGAGGTCACCCGCACCAGCTCCGAGGTGCAGGACTCGCTCATCTCGATCCTCAGCGAGAAGCAGGTCGTCATCCCCGAGCTGGGCGACATCGTCAGCGCGCAGCGCGGGTTCAGCGTGATCGCGACCGCGAACACGCGCGACCGGGGGGTCAACGAGATGAGCGCGGCCCTCAAGCGGCGCTTCAACTTCGTGACCATCCCGGTGGTCGACGACCTCGAGCAGGAGATCCGCATCGTGCGCAAGCGGGAGGAGGAGCTGCGCAGCGACTACCAGGTGGGCGCGGCGGCGCCGGACGAGCTGGCTCGCATGCTGGTGACCCTGTTCCAGGAGCTCCGCGCCGGCGTCACCAAGGACGGCAAGACCAAGGTCAAGCCGCCCTCGGCCGTGCTGTCGACCGCCGAGGCGATCAGCGTCCTCTTCCAGAGCGGGATCCTCGCCCAGAGCTTCGGGTCCGGGAAGGTCACGGCGGCCGACCTGGCGCGCGCCCTGGTCGGCGCGGTCGGCAAGGAGGGGCCGGAGGACCTGAAGGTCGTGCGCGAGTACTGCGAGACCGTGGCCAAGGGCCGCTCCGGCCCGTGGAAGGAGCTCTACGGCGCCGCCCGGGCGGCGCTCCGGTCGTGACGTGAGCGGGCCCGCCGGCTTCACCAAGGTGCACCTCTTCCCGGTGCGCCATCACTCGCCGCGCACGAGTCTCGTGCTCGCGCGCTGGCTCGACCGGGCGCGCCCCGCCCTGGTCCTGGTCGAGGGGCCGGAGGATGCCTCGCATCTGATCGAACCGCTGGTCGACCGGGACACCGTGCCGCCGGTCGCGATCCTCGGCTACCGGACCGACGGGACGCCGGGGTCGGCTCTGTGGCCGTTCGCCAGCTACTCGCCGGAATACGTCGCGCTCCGCTGGGCGCAAGGGGCGGGCGTCCCGGCGCGCTTCATCGACATCTCGACCGGGCAGTCGCTGGCCCATGACCGCTCCGCTCGCCGTCCGGACCCCGGCGAGCCGGGAGCCGGCGAGGCGCCGGCAGGAGACGCGCCGGCGGTGGAGGCGATCTGGGACCAGGTCGCCGAGCGGGCCGGCTTCCGCTCGTTCGAGGAGTTCTGGGAAGCGTCCTTCGAGGCGCCGGACCACGACGAACCGGGCTTCCGCGCCGCCCTGGTCGCCTATGCCGACCTCGTGCGCAGCCGCGACCGGACCGGGCCCTCGCTCGGCCGCGAGCGGGATGCGTTCATGGCCCATCGGATCGACCAGGCGATCGCCGGCGGGCTCGCGCCGGAGCGGATCGTCGCGGTGCTCGGCGCGGCCCACGCCGCCGCGCTCGCCGCCGGCGATGTCGATACCGGCCTGGTGGCCCGGTTCGACGCTGCGGTCCCGACCGCGACCACACTGGTGCCGTACAGCTTTCCGCGCCTGGCGGAGCAGACCGGCTACGGAGCCGGCAACCGCGCGCCCCGGTTCTACCAGCGCGCGTGGGAGGCGGGCGGTTCCTTCCGCCGCGCCGCCCTCGAGGTGCTGGTCGACTTCAGCGACCACCTGCGACTGCGCGGTTTCGCGGCCTCGCTGGCCGACACCATCGAGGCATACCGCCTGGCCTGCCGGCTGGCCGACATCCGCGGCAAGGGGGAACCGGGCCTGGACGAGGTGCGCGAGGCGACCGTGGCGACCATGTGCCGGGGCGACGCGTCGCACGTCGACGGCTTCCTGTGGTCGAGCGTGGTCGGGCGGAGTGTCGGTCGGGTGGCGAGCCGGATCGGCAAGAACTCGCTCCAGGAGGAGTTCTGGCGCGAGCTGGAGGAGCGTCGGCTGCCGCAGAGCGACGAGGCGGAGGAGTTCGTCCTCAAGCTCGGCGATCCGGTCCAGGTCGCGACGAGTGTGTTCCTCCACCGCCTGCGCGTGGCCGACATCCCGTACGCGACCTATCGCGGGGCGAGGGCGGCCGGGATGCGGCGCGGCGCGGCGGACGACGAGGCGGGCGGGTTCGCCGCCCTCTCGCGCGTCTCCGAGGCATGGGAGGCGCAGTGGACCCCGGCGACCGACGTCGCGCTGGTGGAGCGCATCGCGCTCGGCGAGACGCTCGAGCTGGTGGGCCAGCGAGTCCTGGCCGGACGCCTCGCCGCAGCCACGACCACGGCCGATGCGGCCGCGGTCCTCCTCGAGTCGGTGGTGGCGAGCGTGACCCAGACGATCTCGACCGCGCTGGAGGCCTGCGATCGACTGGCCTCGACCGACGACGATCTCCCCTCGCTGGCGCGCGCCTGCCGCGCCCTGTCCGGGCTGGTCTCGTACGGGTCGAGCCGGGGCGGGACGGGGCTCGTCGGGCCAAAGGAACCTCGCCCGACACAAGGTGTCGGGCCAAGGGAACATCGCCCGACCCAAGGGGGCGTGGCGGCGATCCCGCCGCTCTGCAGCAAGACCTTCGACCGCGCCGTCCTGCGCGTGCCGGATGCCTGCCGCGGGAACGGCGAGGCAGTCGAACCCGTCATCGTCGCCATGCGCGTCCTCCACGAGATCGCCCTGGCCCAGCCGCTGGTCGACAGGGCCGCCTGGCTCGACACCGCCCGCGAGCTGGCCCACGACTACACGATCCACCCGAGCTGCGCCGGGATCGCGGCCGGGCTCCTCTACCTGGCCCAGGAGCTGGGCGAGGATGAGGTCGGCCTCCTGGTCGAGCAGCGCCTGTCCGACTCACTCGAGCCGCAGCGCGCCGCCGCGTTCCTGCGCGGCTTCCTGGAGGTGAACGCCCTGGTCCTGGTCAAGAGCCGGCCGATCGTGGCGGCGCTCGACCGCTTCCTCCGCGGCATCGACCGGGACCGCTTCCGCGACGCGCTGCCGGTCCTGCGCGGCGCGTTCGCGGCGCTGGGCGCGACCGAGCGGCGCTACCTGGTCGAGAACCTGATCGCGCTCCGCCGTCTCGGCGGCGCGGCCCGCGAGGCCGTGCAGGTGATCGCCGAGCGCGACGTGGACAAGCTGGCTGCGATCAGCGACGAGCTCGGCAAGGCGATGGACGATCTGGACGACCTCCTGTGAGCAAGCGCAAGCCGACCTCGCACGATGTTGCGCCGGCGCCGGGCGCTCCGCCGGACGGATGGACGGCCGACGACGCGGCCGCGCTCCTCCGCTGGCGCCTCGCGCTCGGACCGGAGGCGGAGGAGTCGGCGCCGGAGCTCGGCCTGGCCGGCATGAGCGAGCTCGCCGGGACGGTCGGCCTCGAGGGGGAGGAGGCGGATGCCCTGACCGACCTCGACGACGCGCTCTCCTTCGTCTACGGCGGCGGCTCGACCGGCGGGCGGCGCCTCCACCTGCCTCGCTGGCTGGGCCTGGTCCGCCGCTTCTTCCGCGACGACGTGGTCGCTCTGGTGCAGAAGCACGCCATCGAGAAGAAGGGCCTCACCCAGTTACTCTTCGAACCGGAGACCTTGCCCCACTTGGAGCGGAACGTCGATCTGGTCGCCACCCTCATCAGCGCGCGCGGGCTGGTCCCGGACCAGGCGATGGACGCGGCGCGCGAGATCGTGCGCGAGGTGGTCGAGGAGCTGCGCCGCAAGCTGGAGGGCGAGACGCGCACCGCGGTCCACGGCGCGGTCAGAAAGAACAGCGACAGCCCGCTCAGGATCGCGCGCAACCTGGACTACCGGCGGACGATCCGGCGCAACCTCAGGACCTGGGACCGCGAGCGGCGGCGGCTGGTGCCGGAGCGGTTCTACTTCTGGGCCAACCAGCAGAGGCGCCACGAGTGGGAGGTGGCTATCCTGGTCGATCAGTCGGGCTCGATGGCCCAGAGCGCCGTGTACAGCGCGGTCATGGCGGCGATCTTCGCGTCGCTCGACGTGCTCAAGACGCACCTCGCCTTCTTCAACGAGCGCGACATCGTCGACATGACGCCGATGCTGGCCGATCCGGTCGAGGTCCTGTTCAGCGCCCAGCTGGGCGGCGCCGAGGACCTCAACCGGGCCGTCGCCTTCGCGGAGGAGAACTACATCACGCGTCCCGACCGGACCATCCTGCTCCTCATCACGGACCTGTTCGACACCTGCGGCGACGTCGACCAGCTCGTGCAGCGGATGCGCCGCCTGGTCGAGGGCAGGACCCGGGCGATGGTCCTGCTCAAGCTCAGCGACGAGGGGCGGCCGAGCTACAACCACGAGCTGGCCCGGCGGCTCACCGAGGTCGGGGTCCACTGCTTCGGGTGCACGCCGCGGCTGCTCGTGTCGATCATGGAGCGGGTGATGAAGGGGCAGGACATCTCCGCCCTGACGGAGGGCGCGAGGGGGGGCGGACCGTGAGCGCGCGAGAGAGGTCGAACGAGCCGAGGCGTCTGGCGGTGTCCGACCTGCGCGACATCGTGCGCGACCCGAGCGAGCTGGCCAAGGGGGCGCGAATCTTCGACGGAGGGGACCTGGCCCACCTGGCGCGTCACGAGCGCAAGCTGTTCGCCGACGCGGAGGGCTCGGGCAGCGCGCCGTACAAGGTGCAGATCGTGTTCGACGAGCGCGACGTACGGGCGCGCTGCTCCTGCATCGCGGCCCGAACGCGCCCGTTCTGCAAGCACGCGGCCGGGCTCCTCGTCGCCTGGTCGCGCGCGCCGGAGTCGTTCGCCGAGGCGGTCGCGCCGCCCCCCGGGGCCGCCGGCGACGCGCGCAGGAAGCAGGTGAAGAAGGGCAGGGTCGAGGCGGCCGACCTCATGGCGCGCGGGGTCGAGCAGGTGACGACGCTGGTGCGAGAGCTGGCGGTCGCGGGCGTGGCCGCACTGGCCGCCGACCGGGCGGAACAGGTGCGCGGCCTGGGCGCCGCCCTGCGCGAGGCCCGGCTGCGCCGCCTGTCGGCCCGCACCCTGGAGCTGGCCGACCACCTCGCGCGCGCCGCCGCCCGCAGCGACCTCTTCGATCCGAACGAGTACGCCGGGCTGCTCGGCGACATGCTCCTGACCGCGCGCAAGCTGGAGAAGCACGTCGCCGGCGAACCCCTGGCCGACGAGCACGTCGAGGAGCTCGTCGGCAAGACCTGGACGAAGAAGGACCGCAAGCCGATCGCCGGTCTCGAGCTCGTCGAGTACGCGTTCATGAGCCGCACGACCAGCGACGGGTACGTGGTCCGCGAGAGCCGCTTCGTCGACCTCGCCAGCGGCGAGCATTTCTGCGAGAAGCAGATCCTGCCCGGTTTCCTGGCCCGGCGGACCAATCCCAAGCCGAGCTGGGCCGGCCGGGTGCTGGCCGGCGCGTCCGGCAGCGTCTATCCGTCCTTCTCGCCCAGGCGGCTCGACCTGGAGGAGACCGGGACCGAGGCCCGCCTCGACCACGCCGCGGTCGCGCGCCTCGTGGAGGGGGCGCTGCCGACGGCGGGCGCCGCGCTGTCCCGTCTACAAGAGAGCCGCCGGGACCTGTTCGCGCCGGACACGGTGCCGGTCGCGCTGCGCGCCGACACCGTGCTGGCCGACGGAGCCCGGATGCAGGTGGTCGACGAGACCGGCGCCGCTCTCTTCCTGCCGGACGAGCGGGACGCGGCCGAGGCGCTCGCCCGCGCACTGCGCGGCCCACGGCTCGCGGCTCTCCTGGGCGACGTCGCGGTCGACGGCGCGCTGCCGACCCTGTTTCCGCTGGCCGCGGCGGTCGAGGAGCGCGGCGTCCTGGCGCTGGTCCCGCTCGCGCGGCTCGACGCGGCCGTCTTGCTCGAGAGCCGGAAGGTGCGGGCGCGGGCGGCGCGCGAGCAGCGCGGGCGGGCGGCCAGGTGGGTGGAGATCGCCCGCCAGGCCGGAGCCTCGGGCGCGGCCCTCGTTCTCGGCGAGGTGCGCGAGGAGCTGGCCCAGGCGCTCGCCAGCGGCCTCGCCACCGTGGTGCCGCGCCTGACCGAGCCGCTGGCCAGCCGGCTCCGCGACCTGTCCCTGGCCAGGCAGGCCGACCTCCTCTCCCGGCTGTCCGCGCGCAGCGATCCGGCCGACAAGCTCGACGACCTCGTCAAGCTCCATCAGGTGCTCGGGATGGCGCTCGCGCGCCTGGCCGGGGCGGCCCAGGTCGACCGCGCCGCGCTCGAGCCGGTGCCGACCTGCGAGAGCGTGCACGTCAGGCGCGCGGCCGCGCCGCTCGGCCCGGCCGAGGTCGCGGCGCTGCAGGGAGCGGGCAAGCTCAACCGGTTCGAGGCGGCCGTGCACCACGCCCGTCACTACGAGTCGATGTCGCCCGAGGCGCTGGCCGGCGCGATCTATCCGACCTGGGCCGACGGCTCGGCCGCGCCGTACGTGGCCGCGGCGCTGGCCCGGGCCCCGGCGGCGGCGATCGAGGCGGCGCGGCGCGTGCTCGAGCCGGACGCCGCGCCGGCGAGGGCCGGCTGGCAGCGGTCGACCGCGCGCGCAGCCCGGCTGACCGCGATCCGCGTCCTCGCCGCGGCCGGCACCCGGGAGGCGGCGGGCGTCCTGGCCGCGGCCGCCAGGCGCCGCGAGGCCGATCCGGCGCTGGCCGCCCACGCGGAGCGCGCGCTGGCCGGAGGCGTGGAGCCGGAGGCGCGGATGAAGACGCGCGATCACCTCTCGTACGGCGTGCTCAACACGTCGGTCGTGGAGGGGCGGGTGAGCGCTCTCCGCGCGCTGGCCGACGGCGCATTCGTCGAGGCGATCCCGATCGTGCGCGCCAGCTTCGCGGGCGACCTGAGCGGCGAGGTGCGGAAGGAGGCGGCCTACGCGCTGGCGCGGCTCGGCGATGTGGAGTCGGTGGAGACGATGGTGGAGATGCTCCGCGAGCGCGGCCGGGCCCCCGAGGAGGCAAAGGTCGCCGCCCGCGCACTCGGCATGCTCGGCGACGTGCGCGGTCTCGACGAGCTCCTCCGCGCATGGGCCGAGGGCTGGCACCCGGCGATCGTCGGCGAGGCGATCCGCGAGGTCGGTGCCGCGGCGCTCGAGCCGATGGTGCGGATGCTCGAGGAGATGCCGCGGCTGGCCGAGCGGAAGGCGGCGCTCGGCGTCATCGCGGCCCTGCCCGCGGCCGATGTGGCCGGAGTCCTCGTCGCGCGCCTCGAGGGAGGGGCAGGCGGGGATGATTTCTGCAAGCGGGCCGGCTTCTACCTCTCCATCGCGGCCAGCCAGCCGGAGGCGGCCGCGCTCATCGCGCGGCGTATCGTGGAGCTGCAACCGGCGCTCCTCGACCGGTCGCGGTCGTCGAGCGACGAGAAGTCGCTGGCCAGGAAATGCGCCAAGTACCTCTGACGAGGGGCCAATGCCTGCGCGGTCGTCCGGACGTCCGGGCTCCCGGACTGTCCCGGTCAACCCGGACGATCCGTCTCAGCCGGCGGCGAAGCCCTCTTCCTTCATGCGCTGCTCGATCACCCAGACGTAGAGCGCCTTGCCTTCCTCGTAGCCGGCCGGGTCGCGTCCGAGCTCGCCGGCGAGGAGACTCTTGAGCCGCCCGAAGCGGGCCGCCTGGTCCGGCCGGGCCCGGAGGTAGTCGCGAAGCGCGACCGACAGCCGGTGGCGCTCGCCTCCGTGGGTGGCCAGCGCGAGCTGGTGGGTCGCGGGCCGGCCCTTGACCAGGAACGGCCCGGCCGCGGCCGCGTGGTATCCGAGCCAGGCCAGCCGTTCCTCGCTGTCCGCGCGCGACTCGAGCGATCTTGTCGCGACCAGGATATCCACGACCGGCCGCGCGGCGAGCCCCGGCACCGCGGTCGAGCCGATGTGCTCGACGCCAGGCGCGCGACCGCGCAGCGCCGCGCGGATCCGGGCGGCCTCACGCTCGAAGGACCCCTGCCAGCCAGGATCATGCGGCACGACGACGACCGGCTCGGCCGGCCCGGTCGCCGTCCTGCCGAGGGCGAGCTGCTCGATCCGCCGGATGAAGGGCGTCTTGGCCGCCGTGTAGGCGTGGACGTCTTGGGGGAACTCCGCCGCCACCCGTCGCTTGAGAGCGGCGTACTCGCCGGTCAGAGCGGGGTGCGCGCGCAGATGGTCGCGGAACGAGAGGTGCCGCCGCTCCCACTCGCTCGCCGCCCGGCAGGCGTGCAGGTTCGCCACCCGCGAACCCTCGTCTGGGCCCGGAGCTCGCGTCGCTTGACCCTCGCGAGCCCTGGTGTCAGGGCTTCGCGCTTCCGCGCTCAGCCGGAAGAAGCGGTGCTCCTCCGGCGCGTCGTCATCCGCCCGGTAGACGTAACCGAGAGCCGCCAGCGGCTCGCCGTAGGGGGCCCAGGGATCGAGCGAGCGCAGGGAGAGCTGGATATCGATGACCGGCTTGGCCGGTAGGCCGGGGACCGAGGTCGAGCCGATGTGCTCGATCCGGACCGCGAGCGGCCCGAGCGCGTCGCCGATGCCCCGGGCCAGCGACTCGAAGAGTCCGGGCCAGGCCGGGTCCGGCTCGACCAGCTCCACTCGGTACGGGACCAGCCAGGAATGCATGCGACCTGCGCTCCTCTCTCCCACGGCGGGTGCCCCTGGTCTACTGACTCTAGTGGTGTCGCGGCCCATGCGGGTGGGCGTGGCAGAGCTGGCGGTGATGGGGCCGCGGATGGCAGTGGTACTCGCTGCTGCTGGCCGCGTGCCCGTAGTAGGCGCGATGACGCGGTCGTGGTGACGTGTGCACGATGCAGCCGGATGCGCCACCGACGAGGAACAGAGCCAGCAAGACTGAGGCGAAGAGGCGCCCGAGGCGCGGCGATGATCCGATCATCCATCGACTATATATCCGTGCACGGGCCGGAGAACCGCGTTCGGCGCTCGAGGCGATCGCCGGCGCCGGCGTCGACCCGATCTGCGGCCGCGCCTCAGCGGCGCGCGCGGGCCGAAAATCGGACTCATCATTCTTGGCGACGGATTCCCACATCGTCTGCGAGCGGTCTTTTGGCTAGGCTGAGCCTCGCTCTCGACGGGAGGCGCCCATGCTGAGAAACGCGAGCTCTCTGCCAGGACTGCTGATCGCTCTCGCCCTGGGAATCGGCTGCGGCGGCGATGACGACGACGGCGGCACCACGCCGGATGCGGGTCCCGGCGCCGTGCAGGACCCGACCAATCCCGCGCTCTACTCGACGCCCTCGGGCGAGAAGCTGGCCTTCGGGGTCAAGTCGGGCGACATCCGCAACTACTTCCACCGCCAGGGGCCGGCCGCCGTCCACCTCCTGACCCGCTCCGGCGCGGGCGCGCGCCTCATCGCCGGGTTCCCGGCCAACAACCAGGGCATCGGCGTCTGGTTCCTGGGCGCGACCGCCGACACGCAGCTCTGGTCCGGCGCGGCCGACGACGCCGACCTGGAAGCCGGCGGCGCGGTGGCCGCTGTGGTGCGCGAGGAGCAGCCGAGGAACTTGCAGGGCGTGCGCGCCACCGTGAAGAGCGACGCCGCCAGCCTCACTGCCTATCTCACGATGCTGGCCAACGTCCGCACCCTGCGCGACTACGGCTACGGCCAGTGCCTGGAGAACGCCTCGCAGTTCCCGGATCTGCGCAACGAGACGATCGAGCTCATCCAGGAGCACAACGTGGTCCGCGTCCGCCGCGTGCAGATCGGCGGCGACCACGCCATGGAGCTCCTCCTCAAGGGGGCCGAGGGCACGACCCTGACCGTGAAGGACCAGGAGGTGCCGGCGCGAGAAGCATGCCAGGCCACGGCCGACGGCGAGCCGGAGACGGTCATCGAGATCGCGAGCGCCGGCGGGACCGGGATCGAGTTCGAGATCATCGCGCTCAGCGACGACGAGCCGCTCACGCCGATCGAGAAAGCAGATCTACTCGTCGACCGGCCGCCCGACACCCTCGAGTTCGACGCCCTCGCGTTCCTGAGCTACGCCGAGAAGCTGCAGGCCGGCTCGTGGCGCTTCCTCACCTACTTCGGCCGCGACACGCTCCTGTCGGTGCGCATGCTGATGCCCGGCCTGAAGAGCGCGATCGTCCAGGCCGCGCTCACGGCCGTCGTCGAGCGCATCAACCTGGCCGAGGGCATCCCCGACCCGAACTTCGACTACACGATCGAGGTCGGCGACGTGTCGCACGAGGAGGAGCTGGGCGACTTCGCGGCCTGGAAGAACCAGATGCGAACGCCGCCGCCCGCCGACCTGCGCGAGCCGCGCTACGACTACAAGATGATCGATGACGACTTCCTCCTGGCTCCGGTCCTGGTCGAGTTCATGGAGAAGCTCACCGCCGAGGACCCGGACGGAGCGGCCGACAAGATCGGCGCGTTCCTGAGGCAGACCCGCCCGGACGGCCACACCTTCCAGGAGGCGATCGAGGCCAACCTCGCGCTCGTGCTCGAACGCGCTCGCCCGTTCGCCGCGGATCGGACGCCGCTCAAGCTGGTCGCGCTCAAGAACACGGTGCCGGTCGGCCAGTGGCGCGACTCCGACATGGGGATCGCGTTCGGCCGGCGGCCGTTCGACGTGAACGCCGGCCTCGTGCCCGGGGCGCTCGAGGCCGCGGCGAACCTGTACGGCCGCTTCGGCGTACTGGCGCTGCAGGGCGAGGCCACGCGCATCCTGGGAGAGTGGCAGGGGGTCGACGAGCTCTTCCTGATCGAGGAGCCCGTGGCGACCGCCGTGGCCAATGTCATGGACTACGCCGACGAGGTGCGCGTCGCGGATACGTCGATTCAGCTCGATGCGGAGCAGGGCAACATGGTCCGCTACTACGGCATCGCGCTCGACGAGGCCGGCCAGCCGCTGCCGGTCATGCACACCGATCATGGCTTCGTCATGGAGTTCGCCCGCCCGTCCGACGACTACCTGGTGCGCGCGGCCACGACCATCAGCAGGGACTTCCCGGCCGGGCTCATGTCTCCGGTCGGCGTCATGGTGGCCAACCCGGCCCTGGCGGCCCCGGACTTCACGGTCACGGATCCGAAGAACCTGCGCGACCCGAAGGACGACGTCGTGACCCCGCTGCGCGACATCTTCACCAGCTCGCACTACCACGGGACCGTGGTCTGGTCGTGGCAGCAGGCGCTGCTCGCGTCGGGCATCCGCCGCCAGATCGAGCGCGACGACATCATGCCGCCGACCCGGAACGCCCTGGAGGAGGCGGAGTGCAAGCTGTGGCAGACCATCGGCGCGGCCGAGGAGGTCCGGGCCGGCGAGCTGTGGAGCTGGGCGCCCAATGGCGAGGGCCAGCCCGAGTACCGCCCGTTCGGCTTCAACGTCGCCGACGTGGACGAGTCCAACGCCATCCAGCTCTGGAGCACGGTCTATCTGGTCGTGAAGCCGCCGACGCCGGAGCAGAATCCGGTCTGCACACAGACCGCGGCGCGCTGACTCATCGCCGTCTCACAGGAGCAGCGCGGCGCCGCCGGCGAGGATGAGCGCCGCGGCCCAGACCTGGTCGAGGTTGATCCACGCCTGCCGCAAGATCGCCAGGCCGAACTTGTAGTAGATGACGAACGCCGCCGCCCCGGCGGCCGCCAGCATGGCCGCCGTGTGCAGGCCGATCGCCGCGAGGTATCCGGTCCAGCTGCCGAGCGCGAGCCCGGCGGCGGCGTGACAGCTGGCCCCGTGACAGGGGGCCGGGTTGTCGGCGCCGAAGAGGAACACCGGCAGCAGCATGAGCCCGGCGCCGTGCGCGGTCGCCATGAGGAACGACCACAGCAGGAGATCGCGGAAGCCGACCCGCATCCCGACCCACCGGGGATGGCGCGGCCGCACGAGCTTGAGCGCCCCGAACCCGATGAGCGCGCCCGCGGTCAGCCACTTCAAGAGCGCGACCGACAGGCTCGCCCGCCCGATCCCGAGCAGAAGGAGGGTGAGCCCGATCGAGGTCGCGTGGCCGAGCGCGATCGGCACCAGGGCGCGCCCGACCGCGCGCCCGCTCTTCTCTTGCAGCCCGAGCGCCACCGCGAACAGCCAGCCCATGGCCGGGTTGAGACCGTGGAAGGCGCCGAGCGCGAGCAGCGTGATCCAGGGCGTCATCGATCACGGGTAGCAGAACGAATCGGACGATGCGTCTCCGCCCTCGAGGCGGACCTGGTGCGGCCGGTACGCGGCGAAGTCGACGAAGAAGCCGGGGTCCACGCTCATCCCGCCGCCCGGGTTGGCGTCGAGCTTCGCCATCCATCCCCCGGTCCCCTCGGGATAGAACTGCTCGTCCCACGACGCGTAGAGGGAGTTGGTGAAGTAGATGCGCCGTCCGTCGCGGCTGACCTCGACCATCTGGGGCGCGCCGCGCAGCGGACCGGAGCGGGGATGCGCGGCGCGCCGGACGATGCCGCCCAGGTGGACCGAGCCGGTCTGGACCGGCTTGAACGGATCCGACACGTCGTACTGGCGGAGCTCGCCGGTGCCCCAGCAGGAGATGTAGAGGAAGCGATCGTCGAGCGAGAGGTTGATGTCCGTGATGAGCGGCGGGACCGCCTTGAAGCCCTTGAGCATGGGCGGAAGCAGGGCCGGGTCGGCCGGCTCGGGCGGCACCTCGATGACCTTCTTCACGGCCCACCGCTCTCCCTCGCGGAACCAGAGCCACACCGAGGCGGTGAGGTCGGCGACGCTCACCACCACGCCCATGAAGCCGTACGCCCTGGTCGGGTCGTGCGCCGGCCTGAGCTCGAGTGAGAGCTGGTTCTCCTCGCCGATGTCGAGCACCTGGACGTGCTTGCGCCGGCGCAGGTCCCAGACATGAAGCCGGTGGCCGTACTTCTTGCCGAGGAGCAGCTCCGGATCGAGGCCGCCCTCGATCATCTTCGGCGTCCCCCACTCGCTGCTGAGCAGGGTGTCGTGGCCGAGGTGCCACCAGAAGTCGTAGTGCAGGTACTGGGGTCCGCGGTCGATCTCCCAGCGGCCGAGGACGTCGAAGCTCTCGCAGTCGAGCATGAAGATGCCGCCCGGTCCGTCGCCTTCCGGGTTGCCAAGCGCGCTCACGTAGATCGCGTCCGGGCCGCAGTGCAAGGTGTGAGGCCGCGAATAGCCTGCCTTGCGCGCGATCTCGTCGGCCCGGACGGTGTGCACCAGCTCGGGCCGCCTGGGATCCGGCTTGACGTCGAAGACGAAGATGTTCGACGAGCGGAGCCCGGGCAGGAGGAGGAAGCGGCGCTCCGCGTGCGGATGCGGCGCGTACGGGCAGAGCGACGCGCTGCACGCGTTCCAGCCGGAGTGATGGAGCTCGTCGCCGTAGGTCGGCAGCTCGCCGGTCGACACCACGGTGCCGTAGGCCGGTGACGCCGGATCGAGGTCGACGGTGGCGAGCGCGTCGTGTCGCTTCTGGCCGGCGCGCCCGAGCGCGGTGTCGGCATCGATCGTGGTCACGTAGGCGACGCGCTCGCGCGGTGCCTCGATGGCGAGGCGCGGTGAGGGATAGAAGGTCGGGTCGGGGCGAAACCGCATGATGCTCTCCTTGGCTGGCGCGTCGCGCAGAGCGGCCGCGGACCTGCGCTGCTCGCCCCTCACCGCGCAGCGTCGGGGAGAGCGGGACCGCGGCGCGCGAGGAGAGAATAGACGCAAGCGGCAGCCGAGGGAAGGCGGCCCGGTCGTGCGGGCGGGAGGGACGTGGTCGCCCGGCGTCGCGGTATAACCCGCCGGTGGACCGCGAGGACATCCGGCGCCTGCTCGAGGAGGTGAAGTCCGGACAGGTCGAGCCGGAGGAGGCGCTGGAGCGCCTGCGCCGGATGCCGTTCGAGCGCGTGGGCGGCGTCGCCCGGGTCGATCATCATCGCGCGCTGAGGTCCGGAGCGCCGGAAGTGGTGCTGGGCGAGTTCAAGACCGCGGAGCAGATCGCGGTGATCCTCGAGTCTCTGGCCGAGGGCGGAGCGGGGGCCCTGGCGACGCGGGTCGACGCCGAGAAGGCCGAGGCGGTGCTGCGCCGTCTGGGCGGGGCGCGCCATCACCCGGCGGCCAGGCTCGTGGTCGTGGATCCGGCGCGGCCGCGCGCCGGGCGCGGGCGTGGCTTCATCGCCGTCGTCTCGGCCGGGACCAGCGACGCGCCGGTGGCGGAGGAGGCGGCTCTGACGGCAGAGTTCCTCGGCCATCGCGTGGTGCGGGTGGCCGACGTCGGGGTGGCCGGCCTCCACCGGGTGTGGGCCGCGAGCGAGGAGCTGCGCGGATGCGGCGTGGCGATCGTGGTGGCCGGCATGGAGGGGGCGCTGCCGTCGGTCCTGGCCGGACTCATCGATCGACCGATCGTCGCGGTGCCGACCAGCGTCGGCTACGGCGTGGGACTGGGCGGCTTCGCCGCGATGCTCACGATGCTGGCCTCCTGCTCGCCCGGCGTGACCGTGGTGAACATCGACAACGGCTTCGGGGCGGCGGTCGCGGCCGCCCGCATCAACCGGCGCGAGGCGCCCGATGAGTGACCGCGGCGAGGTCGCCCTGCGCGGGCTGCACCTCCACATCGACGGCGCCTCCGGCGCGGCCGGGGACATGATGCTCGGCGCGCTCCTCGACCTCGGCGTGCCGCGCGAGGTGATCGATCAGGCGTTCGATCGGATCGGGCTGGGACGGGCGCGGCTCGGGGTCGAGCGCGTCCTCAAGCACGGGCTGGCGGCGGTGAACGTGACGATACGGGTCGGCGGCTCCGGCCAACGTCACGGCCACGGGCCCGGCGAGAGCCATGCCCATCACCCGTATCGCGATGTGGTGGCGCAGATCCGCGCGGCCGGCCTCGACGAGGCGGTCGAGGCGAGCGCGCTCGACATGTTCGAGCGGGTCGCCCGGGCCGAGGCCCACCTCCACGGCACCGCGGTCGACGAGGTCTCGTTCCACGAGGTCGGGGCGATCGACTCCATCGCCGACATCGTCGGGACCGCGGCCGGTCTGGCCTTCCTCGCCCCGGTCGCGGTGACCGCGTCGCCGGTGGCGATGGGGCACGGCACCATCGCGACCGCGCACGGCATCCTGCCGGTGCCGTCGCCGGCCGCGCTCGAGATCCTCCGCGCCGCCGGCGGCATGACCTGCGATGGGGGCGCGGGCCGCGAGCTCTGCACCCCGACCGGTGCCGCCATCCTGGCCCACGCGGTCACCGCGTGGACGTCGATGCCGGCCCTCCAGCCGGTCGCGGTCGGACACGGGGCGGGCGACGCCGAGCTCGCCGACCGCCCCAACGTGCTGCGCCTGGTGCTCGGCCGGCTGAGTGGGGCGCCGGCGCCCGCGGCCGACGAGACCATCTACCGGATCGAGTCGAACGTGGACGACATGAGCCCGGCGATGTGCGAGCACGCGGCCGAGGTGATGGTCGGCTGCGGCGGCTCGAGCGCCGCCAGGTCTGGGTGGACACGCGTTTCGGCCGGCTCCCGCTCAAGGTGGCCAGTCTGGACGGGCGCGTGGTCAACGCCGCCCCCGAATACGAGGCCTGCCGCGCCGCGGCCCGCGCCCATGGGGCGCCGCTCAAGGAGGTGTTCGCCGCCGCCGTGGCAGCCTGGGAGCGCGACAGGGCCTGAGGTTTGCCCGGCAGCATACGCCGCCGTACAGAGATGAGACGGATGCCCATCGATCTCGACGCCTACCTCCACCGGATCGGCCACGCCGGACCGCGCGTGCCGTCTCTCGCGACCTTGCAAGCGGTTCATCGCCAGCACGCCGAGGCGATCGCCTTCGAGAACCTGAACCCGTTCCTCGGCTGGCCGGTCCTTCTGGACTCCGCCTCGCTCGAGCGCAAGCTCGTGCACGGCGGTCGGGGCGGCTACTGCTTCGAGCACAACATCCTCTTGCAGCACGCGCTGACCCAGCTCGGGTTTCGCGTGACCGGTCTCGCGGCCCGGGTCAGATGGAACGTCCCCGCCGACGCGGTCACCCCGCGCGGCCACATGCTCCTCCTGGTCGATCTCGACGACGGCCCACGCATCGTGGACGCCGGCTTCGGTGGGATGACTCTGACCGGTCCCCTCCGCCTCGACACCGACGCTGCGCAACCGACGCCGCACGGCCCCTTCCGCATCCGGCCCGAGGGGCGCGACCACGTCATGGAGGCCGAGGTGCGCGGCGAGTGGAAGGCGCTCTATCGCTTCGATCTGCAGCCGCAGTACCAGGTCGACTACGAGGTCTCGAGCTGGTACCTGTCGACCAGACCGGACTCTCACTTCGTGACCGGCCTCATCGCCGCCCGCCCGGCCGGCGATGGCCGCCGCTACGGGCTGCGCAACACCGAGTTCACGATCCATCACCCGGACGGATCCACCGAGCGCCGCCGGCTCACCACGCTCGCCGAGCTGCGCCGCACTCTCGAGGGACCCTTCCGTCTGACCTTGCCCGATGCACCCGAGGTCGACCGGGCCCTCGACCACCTGGTCGCCGGCGCGAGAGGAGCGGCCTGAGGAATCCCGTCATTTCGTTCGTGCCCGAGCCCGTGCCCAGCGGGCGGGTGGAGTTGCGACACGGGTGGGCGGCGTGGTCGGCACGGCCGGCGTGGCGGGTGGCGTCGATGGATCGACGACCGGTGGGGTCCCTCGCCAACCACGCGAT
>WNGB01003481.1_pt1 | contig 24692 bp, 22 predicted proteins | sample 5400681 | NCBI WGS metagenome assembly WNGB01 (sample SAMN13153367, study PRJNA577476) | soil metagenome | isolation source: 115 cm soil or saprolite under grassland replicate 2 | place: USA:California | collected 2016-06-15
GAGGGCGTCGGCCTCGGGAAGTCGGTGGTGGTGCAGGGCCTCGGGCCCATCGGGATCATGACCGGCGCGGCCGCCCGGGCGATGGGGGCCAGTCCCGTCATCGGCATCGACCGCATCCCGCTGCGCCTGGCGATGGCTCGACGCTTCGGCTTCGACGAGATCCTCTCGCTGGAGGAGCTGCGGGACGTGGAGGACAGGGTCGAGGCGGTGCGGTCGATGACGCACGGGCTCGGCGCCGACGTGGTGGTCGAGGTGGTGGGCCTGCCCCCCGCGTTCGCCGAGTCCCTCCGGCTGGTCCGCAAGGGCGGCCGGGTGGTCGAGTTCGGCCACTTCACCGACAACGGCACGATGGCGCTCAATCCGCAGGACATCGTCAACCTGGACGTGGACATCCTCGGTTCGTACGCCTACCCCAACGCGCAGATCGGCACGTCACTGGCGTTCCTGTCGAGGTACGCGGAGGTCTATCCGTTCGAGGACCTGGTCACCCACACCTTCGGAGTGGGGGACACCGAGAAGGCGATCCAGGCCAGCCGCGACAAGGTCTGCGTCAAGGCGATGGTGGTGTCGGGGGGCTGAGAGGGCTGGAATTCTCGAGGAGCTCGATGCCGATGGGCGTTGGCCGGTAGTGGTTGATCTCGTTGAGGTCCTGCGGGCATGCCGACGCCACGACGATGCAGTCGAGCTCGGCGCGCATGACGACACCGTCTCCGGCCCTGGTGGGCGCCGCGCTCCAGGTGAAGGCGCCGTCCGATTCCACCCGCACGGCCATGAACAGGTTGACGGGCTGGGGCACCTCGATCCTGTCGTGGCCGAGCGCCGCCATCGTCCGCTGGAGGTTCTCCTGACAGGACGGGTGCCATTCGTCCACGCCGAGGAGCCGGTAGCGGACTGGATCGCAGGCCGCGCACAGCATGTCGTGCACGCCGGGCGAGTCGTCCTCCTCGAACTCGAGGATGGGGCGGCGGCGATTGGTCACGAAGGACTCGCCCACCCGCGGGAACAGCCGGTTGACGTGAACCCTGGTGTGCTCGGCGCTGGCGTACTCCTCAACGTCGTCGGCGACGAACGCGAACAGGTCCACCACCTGGCCGCCCTCGATGTCGACCACCCGGACCCGCCCGCCGGGCCGCACCCGGACCGCCCGGGCGTCGCGGGCCGGCACCTCAACGAACGCGTCCTTCATGGATCCCCCGGGTGACGTGACGGGAGCGGCGCGACGTCAGCATAGCCGACAGCATCGTCCGGGCTCGAGGAGGTCAGTGGATGGAGCAGGGTGAGGGCAGCGGTGGCCGGTTGAACTTTCCGTTCGTCGGGATCCCCTCGTTCCTCAGGGCGACCGTGTGCGACGATCTGGCCCGTCTCGACGCCGACATTGCGATCCTCGGCGCACCGACCGACGAAGGGTCGCCCTTCATGCCGGGCTCGAGGTTCGGCGCCCGCTCCGTCCGGGAGCACTCGCTACGGTTCGTGACCGACGGGCGCGGCTACTACGACCCGGAGACGCGCAGGCAGTTCCTCGAGCACGAGATGGCCGAGCGGCGGATCGCCGACGTCGGGGACGCCGACGTGCTGCCCACCAACGTGGTCGACACCTTCGCCAACATCACCGAACTGACCCGGAGGGTGATCGAGCGAGGCGCTCTCCCGGTGGCGCTCGGCGGCGACCACGCCATCACCTTTCCGGTGGTGCGGGCGTTCGAGCGGGAGCAGCCGTTCCACGTCATCCACTTCGACGCGCACATCGACTACATGCCGTTCGTCCACGGCCTCCAGTACACCAACCAGCACGCGTTCCGGCACATCCGCCTGATGCCGAACGTCCAGTCCATCAACCAGGTCGGCATCCGCAGCATCCGCAACACGCGGGTCATGCACGAGGACTCTCTCCGCGACGGCAACCGGGTCGTGACCATGGGGGAATTCCGGGATCGGCCGGTCGAGTCGGTCCTGGAGGGGGTCCCGGAGGGAGCGCGCTGCTACATCAGCATCGACATCGACGTCCTCGACATCTCGCTCACGCCGGGCTGTGTCTCGGCGGAGCCGAACGGCATGAGCTACGCCGAGCTTCGGGACGCGGTCGCCGCGATCGCTGAACGCACGGAGGTGATCGGCCTCGACCTCGTCGAGGTCAACCCGTTGCTGGACGTCCCCACCGGGCTCACCTCCTACCTGGCCGCCCACATCGTCGTGGAGGCCCTCGGCCGGATCTGCGACCAGCCGTGGTGGCGGAATGCGCGGGACGCGCGCGCCGAGCTGCGCGCCGCCGCGTCACGGGCCGCCGAAGGCGCCTGAGGAGGACACCATGACCGACCCGATCAAGGTCGACGTCCACATGCACCTGTACCCGTCCGCGGAATCCGGCGCCTGGTGGAAGGCCGGCTACGAGATCTGGGAGTACGGCTCCAAGGACGCTGTCAGCTTCAGTCGCTACAACGGGACGGTCGACGACGCGCTGGTTGCCATGGAGAAAGCCGGGTTCCGGCACGGCGTGGCCGTCAACCTGCTGAGCGTCGAGCTCTTCCGGGAGGAGGCCATGGCGATGCTGCCGGAGGACCTCCCGTCCGAGGACCGCGCACGGGCCACGGCCGAGATCGAGGGGAGCATGGCCGAGCGCTTCCGTGCGGCCAACCGGTGGCTGGTCGACGCCCTCGACACGATTCCGCGGCTGACCCCCTACGTCGGGGTGGATCCCTGGGCCCTTTCGCCCGAGCAGAACGTCGAGCACCTGCGGGAGATGGTGGAGCGGGGAGCCCGCGGCATCAAGCTGCACCCGGTGGCGCAGCGGTTCGAGCCGAACGATCCGCGCATGCACGCCGTGTACGAGGCATGCGAGGAGCAGGGCCTGGTGGTGCTGTCCCACACCGGGTCGGCCAAGGGCGCGGAGGCGTTCGCCGAGCCGGAGGCCTTCGCCGGCATGCTGGCACGGCATCCCCGTCTCAAGGTGATCCTGGCCCATCTGGGCGGCGGAAGCTGGCACCAGACGCTGGCCCTGGCCCGGGCGTTCCCTGAGGTGGCGTTCGACCTCTGCGAGATCATCGAGTGGACGGGAGCCCCGGGGGCGCCCACGAACGAAGACCTGGCACGGATGATCCAGGAGATCGGACCGAGGCGGGTGATGCTCGGCACCGACTTTCCCTGGTACGACCTCGATCGGACGGTCGAACTGGTCATGGAGTTGCCGCTGCTCTCGGCACGGGAGAAAGAGGAGATCCTGGGAGCGAACGCCGTCCGCATCCTCAATCTGCCCGTGGACCTCTGAGGAGGGGAGCGATGGAGCACGCGACGGAAGCGGTCGAGCACATGCTGGCGGTCGCCATCGAGGAAGCCGAGATCGGGCTCAGCGAGGGTGGCGTGCCGGTGGGCGGTGCCCTGTTCGCGGCCGGCGGGCGTCTCCTGGGACGGGGCCGCAACCGGCGGGTGCAGGAGGGCGACCCCTCGATCCACGGCGAAACCGACGCCTTCCGCAGGGCGGGGAGGCAGCGGAGCTACCGCGGCACCACCATGGTGACGACGCTGGCCCCCTGCTGGTACTGCAGCGGGCTCATCCGGCAGTTCCGCATCCCGCGGGTGGTCGTCGGGGAGGACCGCCACTTCCAGGGTGGGGTCGACTGGCTGAGGGAGTCGGGTGTCGAGGTCATCGTTGTGGACTCGGCTGCATGCCTGGACCTCATGCAACGGTTCATCGACGAGCATCCCGAGATCTGGAACGAAGATATCGGCGAGGACTGAGCCGGCTTAGAGGACATTCCGGAATCAGCGCTCGGCCTCTTCCGGCGGACGGTGCCAGCGCGAGCATTGGCCACAGGTCCCGAATGGCGAGTGCGACCTCACCTACGGGGTCGAGCTGCTCCTGCGCGGACAGGTCCCGGGGTGGGCACCCACAAGCAGTTGGTCGAGACCACCGCGAAGGTGCTAGCGCTGAAGGAGACGATGCCTGACCTCGTCATCCTGCCGGCGCACGACCCGACCGCAGCCCAGCGGCTGTTGGCGAGCTGACCGTCCGGCCGAGTGTCATGGCCATGCCGTCATGGCTGGGCTGGTTGCTGGAGGATCGCCTCCACCTCGATGAACAGCTGGATCGTGTCGCCGATCACCACACCGCCGCCGTCCATAGGGATGTTGGTGGTGATGTCGAAGTCCTTCCGGTCGATCTCGCCGGTCGCCGAGAACCCGGCTCGGGTGTTGCCGTAGGGGTCCTTGGTGAACCCGTTGACGTCCAGCGCCAGCATCACCGGCCGGGTCACCCCATGGATGGTCAGCTCACCATCCAGGTCGAACCCGTCCTCGGTGTGGCGCACACCGGTCGAGCGGTAGCTGATCGTCGGGTACTTGTCGACCTCGAAGAAATTGGACGAGCGCAGATCGTCGTCGCGGGTGGGGTTGTTGGTGTCGATCGAGTTGGGGTCGATGGTGGCGGTGGCAGAGGAGTCCAGCGGGTTGGGGGCCAGCACGATGTCGCCCTCGACCTTGGTGAAGTGGCCGCGGACCTTGCTGACCATCATGTGGCGGACGGTGAAGGCGACGTCGGAGTGGCCGGGGTCGAGTTGGTAGGTGCCGGGGATGTAACCGTCGACCTGGACGGCGGTTTCGGTCATGCGGCGCTCCTCCTTGTGCTGGTCCGACCGTTGCCGTGGTGTTGTCCTTGTAACCCTAGCCATGATGGACCACTCACGCGTGGTGGCCCAGCAAGCCCGTGGACCGCCGGGAGCAGCGGCTGTGGCGCCCGGCGGCCCACCTGCCCCAGGTCGCTGCCGACGCTGCGGAAGTTCTCGTAGACCACCAGGTCCAGCCAGTCCCGGGTGGTTTCCCGAAGTAGGTGCCCAGCAGCGCCAGGTTGAGAGCAGGAACCGGGTAACGATGCCCCCGGAGTTCCCCGGGTCGCCAGGCGATCACCAGACCCCGCCGATCCAGGTGTCGAGGCGATTCTGCACTTCGCGCAGGCGCTCCACCAGGCTCTTCAGCATCCCCACCGCGACCTTCGGGTTCTCCAGCAGGAAGGCCTGCAGGCCGTCGGCGGGGATCCGCAGCGCCTCGACCGGTTCCACGGCCTTGACTGTCGCCTCGCGCCGCTGGCTGGCCAGCAGCGCCATCTCGCCGAAGAAGTCGCCCCGCTCCAGCCGGTGGAACCGGCCGCCGATGTCCACCTCGGCGGCACCCGACACGATGATGTACATCGCATCACCCGGATCCCACCGTTCGACGATCGCCTGGCCACGCTCGAACGAAACGCGCTGTATGCAGCCAAGGACCATCCGGAGATCCTCGCGGTCCAGTCCCGCGAACAGTGGCGTGCGCTCCAGGGCCGCTATCCCAACCGTCAGCTCGTCCATGCAGTCCTCCGGATCGCCGTCGGGCGGTGCAGAAGGGATCTCACGCGCCGCGGGCCTCCAGCACCCGTACCGGGCGGGCGATCCCCTTGAACCGCAGCTTGCCGAACTCCACGAAGGTCACACCCGTGGGCGAGGACGACTCGGCCACGCGGTCGCTGACCAAAACCTGCCCCGCGCCGGCGCGGGCGGCGATCCGGGCGGCCAGGTTCACGGTGCGGCCGAAGTAGTCGCCGCCCTGGACCACCACCGGCCCGGCTGCGACTCCAACATGCGCCGGTGGCAGATCAGCCTGAGAGAGCTGCTCCACAATCCGCAGTGCCGACAGCACCGCGCCCGCGGGCTCCCGGTGATGGACCATCACCCCGTCGCCCAGCCACTTCACCGGCACGCCGCCGTGCTCGCGCGAGGACCGGTCGACCAGCACCGCCAGGGTCCCGGCCAGCTCGGCGGCGGCCTGGTCGCCGCGCTCTTCGGTGAGCCGGGTGTAGCCCACAAGGTCGAGAAACGACATCGCCGGCACCCGCTCGGGCCGCCCCAGCACGCCGGCCGCTTCGAGCTCGCTCTCGATGCGCTCGACCAGGGCCTCGGTCCACATCAGCTCCTGCTGCCTGCGGTAGATGGCCAGCAGCGCGGGGTCCACCAGGGGCAGGAAGTCGACGCTCAGCTGGGCGGCCAGCTCCATGGCCGTCCGCTGGTCGGCGCCAGACGCCAGCACCGGCCCCTCGAACCGCGCCTGGTAGGCCTCACCCCAGACCGTGGCGACCAGCCGCAGACCCTCCACGTGGGCCCGGCCGAGACGGGTCAGCCAGGCCAGGTCGAGGAGCCCGCTGGAGAGGCCGCGCTCCAGCAGCGGCACAATCTCCAGCTCATCCTCCCTGACCAGCTCGTCGGGCGCCATCCGCACAAAGCCCATGGACTCCAGGGCGCTGCCGAGGATCTCCAGCGGAATGCCCGTCTCCTCGCTCACCTGCCGGTAGGTCCGCGCCGAGTGCACCGCCCAGCGCCGGTACGGCGCGGCCTCCAGGAAGGTGAACGACAGCCGGCCCGCCCGGATCGCCGAGGCGATCCCCTCCATCGGCAGCCCAGCCCGCTCGCACGCCGTCGCCAGGCGGACCTTCTGCGCGTCGACCGCCACGAACGGCCCGGCGCCATCCCTGGCCACCAGGATGCCCAGAACGACCAAGCGGTCGACCTCGGCCTCCGTCACGCCCGCCAGGTCGGCCAGCTGGGCTGCCGACACACCTCTCTCCGTTTCCATCCCGCCGCCATGCTAGACCGAATCCAGATGCGGAGATGAGGCTGGTTCCAGGTATCGCCGAGCCCCTCCTCTGTGCTCAGCTGCGCCGCACCTTTGAGTTGAGAGCCATTGCCAGCACGGGCACGGTCCTTCTCGTCACCGTGCCCGCTTCATCCGATCGGATGGCTCTCCGGCATCGCTTTCGGCCCCTGCACCGCAGCGAGCATTCATCCCGCTCGAGCAGGTATGGCGGCGATGAGGCTGCTCCGGTCCCCAGAGGTCTTCTGGGGCCTCGTCGACGGAGAATCGATGTGGAGATGAGCAATGTCGGTTGCCATCACGACCGCGATATGGCGACGAGCAGGTCTCGATGGGAGGCCGGGCGACCCGACCCCCCCATCGACTTCCGATCTCAGGACCAGCCGTTTGCCAGAGTGCACTGCATGATGTGAGCCTCCTTTCTTTTTCAATCCGCAGCGCCAGGCTGCGGCGCTTTGAAAGCCGTATTCGCCACCGCGTTCGAGGTTGCGGGCAGGCGATGCGGCTCCACAATTCCACGGGCCTTCATCGAATCGTTCGATCGGCCTTCCAGGTCCGGCACGAGCCCGCGCGTCATATTCTGGGCGGCGTCAGGCCAGCGGACCAGCACCGGCAGCATCGCGACAGCGCCGGCCAGCCCACACAGCGACATCACCACAGCAGGATCGCCGAGGACCTCGGCCAACGCCCCTGCCGCGAGGGTGGCCAGACCCTGGCCGAGCATCATCCCACTGGCCGCCACGCCGAACGCCCGAGCCCGGTGCGCGGCCGGGACCTTCTGCACGTACAGCGCGTTCAACACGGCCACGTACGCCGCGCCGTAGCCCGCCAGCATGAGCAGCACCAGAATGGCGGTCAGCGAACGGCCCCCCCCACAGAGGCACCAAGGCCAGACAGCTCAGCAGCGCCATCGGGCGGACCAGCCGACGACGACGGGCCGGGGACGTGACGCGTGCGTACAACACAACGCCGATCACGGTTCCCAGGGGCATGGCGGCAAGCAGGATCCCTGTTGCCCTGGAGCCGCCGTGAAGCTGGCCGGCAAGACTGACCATCAGCCCCTCTGGGGCCGCGGTGGCCGAGCTGCCGACCCACGCCAGCACCAAATAGCTGCGCAGCACCCGATCAGCGAAGACCAAGCGAAACCCATCGCCGACCATTGCCAGCCAGCCCTGGTCCGGCCGCACGCCCGCTACCGCCCGATGGCCCACCAAGACCCTGATCAGGGCGGCGGATGCCGCAAAGGTCGCCGCGTCGACCAGGATCGCACCCCGCGCCGACAGCATCGCCACGATCGCACCGCCCGCCGCGAACCCCACAACCTGCGCGAGCTGCGTCCAGAGATGGACAAGACCATTGCCGACCACCAGCAGGTCACCGTGCAGGATCTCCGCAAGCATCGCCGAGCGAGCGGCGCGGAACGGCGGCTCCAACAGCGCCGCAACCACCAGCAGGCCGATCATGACGAGGATCGGAAGCCCTGGCAGCGCGAGCAGTCCCAGCAGACCGATCCGCGCCACGTCACAGGCGACCATGACGGTCCGGCGGGGCAACCTGTCGGCAACCACCGACAGCAGCGGACCGGCGATCACCCAGGTCACATAGCTCAGCCCGAAGGTCGCGGCGGCCAGCAGCGTGGAACCCGTGCGCGAAAAGACCAGGACTGTGACCGCTACCCTGGCGAGCTGGTCGCCGAACAGCGACAGCAGGCCAGCCCCGAACAGAGCCCGGAACTCTCCGACCGCGAACACATCCCGGTACCGGCCGGCGCTGGTGACGCCGCCTCCCGTGTCCCGCAATACATGCACCTTCCGCCCACACAAATCGAAGCCCATGGCTTCATCAGCCGATCGTCGGCCACCACCCATCGAGATGCCAGGCAGAAGACCGGCAGTACACCGGCAGCATCAGCCACGGCCAGCGGTTGTCGTACGACGGGGAGTGGCCGGGCGGCTGTCGCGTCAGCCCGAGAACGATGGTTGCCGCGGGGTGGGGAGGAGCTCGATCCAGGTGCGGCCGGAGTGGAGCGGCACCGGCTTGCCGTCCGCCCCGAGCAGCTGGACCGGCGACCCGGCGGCGCCGCGCCGCCAGGTGCCCTCGACCACCTTGGCGTCGCGCAGCACCCAGAGGTGTCCGGTGCCGGTCAGGATCGGGTCCGGGGTGCGATGGCCGAGCACGTCCACGTTGGTGCCCGGTCGCACCACCACGCTCATCACCACCACGTTGGCGCTGGAGACCGCGCTGTTGTCGGTCAGCCTGTCCAGCCGGCCGTTCTGGTAGCGCACGAAGGCGCTGCCGTTCCACTGCCAGGCCACCCTGGTCGCCGGCGAGAAGCTCATGCGCGCCACCCGCGCCGGCTTGGCCGCCTCGGACGGCGCGGCCGCAAAGGTCAGGAAGGCCCGAGGGGGGCCCAGCTTGGAGTTGACCCGCTGGCCCGCGGCGTACAGCGCCGTCGTCGAGGAGAAGGTGTTGTGCGGGGCGCTGCGACCGGTGACGCGCTGGAAGGCGCCCGGGGCGCTGGAGGGGTCGATCAGCGTGGCGCCGGAGTCGCGGCGGATTCCCTCGAGCACGCCGGCCGAGGCGCCGGCGAACGCGAACAGGCTCGGCCCGAGCTGCCGCAGCAGTAGCGCGTCCACCGGCCGCGCCGAGCGGATCGGGCCGATCTGGCCGGCGTCGCTGGACTGCCAGGTCGCGAACAGCCGCGTCAGGCCGCCCTCGACCGGCTGCTCGACCACCACGTCGGCGCTGTTCAGGCCCGCCTGCGGCTGGGCGGCGGCGATGTTGTCGATCTTCACCGACAGCGCCGGGCGGCCCGCCACGGCGGCACCCCCGCTTGGCAGGCCGGTGAGCGGGAAGGTCGCCGGGGCGGCGATCGTGGTCGACGAGCCGGGAGCGGCCATCTTCGACCTGCCCTTGCCGCCACAGCCGGCCAGGAGCACCAGCAGCACAACCAGCCCGGCTCCAAGTCGCACACGCAGCCGCGGGTGCGCCCCCGCGCGGCCACGGACCCCAGCTCTGGGGGTCATGGCACTTCAGGCTGTCGACTCATGGGGACGAGTCGCTGGAGACCATGGAGCGCCCTTCGGTGGTAGGACGACGGGCTGAAGTGATGTTCCGATTCTCCCACGGACCATCCTTTCCGGTGCCATGAGGTGTCGGTTTACCTGCGCGGCTCTCGTCATTCACGATGCCTGGGGCCACGCGCTGGCCCATCGGCCTGACAGCACGCCGGCACGGCAGGTCCGCGAGCCTGCTCCTGGGCCTGCTCGGCATGCTGCTGCTCGGTGGCTGCGATCTCAGGGCGCCCGCGCAGACAGACCAGGCGCTGGCGCGGGCGGGCTACGTGCAACTGAGCGTGAACGAGAACATCATCCAGGCTTCCGGTCAGGGCAGGCAGGACCACCACCGACGGCGCCCGTTGCCGGGCAGCCAGGGGCAAGGCGCATGGCCGCCGCCCGGCTCAGGATCGCCACCGCCGTCCTGAGCGGCGCGGCCAGCCGTGCCGGCGGTGGCCGACCCGGAGCCATCCCTTCGCAAGGTGCTACGGCTTGCGTCCGATCCCACAGAACGAGTCAATCCCGGCAGGAGGGCCGGACGGACTGGGCTCGGGGCGCCATTGTGGAGGGGAGACAATGCCAGGTTCCACGAGCTCGAGACCGTCGAAGAAGCGGGCGATCCGATCAGGACTGCGGAGGTGGTAGGTCGGGTTGGCGGACTGGTTCCAGATGCGTGCGGCCTCCACGACCTCCTGGCTGGTGTCGGTGCCGTCATTCATCGTCAGGTAGCTACCGGAGGGCACGGCATCCATGAGCCGTTTGACGATCGACTGCGCCTCGTCGTCGTCGGCGATGTGCCCCAGGATGCCCATCAGCATGATCGCGATCGGCTGGGTGAAGTCCAGCGTCCGGGCTGCTTCCCGCAGGATCCTGTCGGGGTGACGCAGGTCGGCGTCGATGTAGTCGGTGACGCCCTCGGGGGTGCTGGTGAGCAGGGCGCGGGCGTGGACCAGCACCATGGGATCGTTGTCGACGTAGACGACGCGGCACTCCGGCGCGACCGCCTGGGCGACCTGGTGGGTGTTGTTGGCGGTGGGCAGGCCGGTGCCGATGTCCAGGAACTGGCGGATGCCCGCCTCACCGGTCAGGTAACGGACGGCACGGGCGAGGAAGGCCCGGGCGGCGCGGGCGTTCTCGACGATCGCCGGGAAGGCCTCGAGAATCTGATCGCCCACCGCTTGGTCGACGGGGAAGTGGTCCTTGCCGCCCAGCCAGTAGTTCCAGATCCGGGCCGTCTGTGGCACCGAGCTGTCGAACTTCGGGTCCTGCCGCTGGCCTAGGGAGGATGAGCTGTCTGCCACGGGGTGCTTCTCCTGTTCTGATTGTGCGCGGCCTGTGATGTCGCCACGCAACCTAGACTCTCGCCAGCGACGCCGCCATGTCAACGACGGCTGAATGGGGTACCTCCGCTTCTGGCCCCGGAGGAGGTCGCTGATCTCGCCGGTCATGGCCTAGGTCTTGGAGAAGCTGAAGCAGCTGCACCGCCATGGCGAAGTTCGGCCAGCCAGGGTCGGGAACCAGCACTTCGTCGCCGGATCGCACGGTGGCTGACAGCGCGAGGTAGAGGGCCCGCGCGGCGTGATGCCGGCGTCGACGATCACGATGACCTCATCAGGCCGCGGGTGTGGGTGATCTGCTCCGCGACCTTGCGGGCGCGCTGAGCGATGGCGTCGAGCTTGGTCTCGTTCGGGACGGCTGGCACCAGGTCCGAGCCGAGACCGACCGCGACGGCGCCTGCCTGCAGCCACGTGCCCACCTCGTCGTGGCGGATTCCTCCGGTGGGCACGAACAGCACGTCCGGGAACGGGCCGAGCAGTGCACGCAGGTAGCTCGGCCCCAGCGGCCCGGCAGGGAACAGCTTGATCAGCCGCGCTCCGGCATCGCTCGCCGCCGCCACGTCGGTGGCGGTGTGCGCGCCCGGAATCGGCTCGAGACCCGCGTCAAGGGAGGCGCGAATGAGGCCCACGTCCGTGTGGGGGCTGACGCAGAACCGTCCACCGGCATCCTTGCACCGCGAGATCTGCCCGGTGGTTCGGACCGTGCCGGCACCCAGCAGTGCACCGGCGGTGAGCTGGTCGGCCATGGACCGCAACGCGGCGGGTGCGCCGGGGTGGTCGAAGGTGACTTCCATGACCGGCAGTCCGGCGTCCAGCAGGAGCTGGCCAAGAGCCACGGCGTGGGTGTGCTCGCGCAGCCGCAAGATGGCGATGGCCCCCGCTCGCCGGACACCGGCGACGACCCCGCTCTCGGACACGTGGCTCTCGCTCATCGGAGGATCCTCCAGGTCTGACCGCGGCCTTCCAGGTCCGCGTCGCGGATCTGCCACGTGTCACCGACCACGGTGTGCTGGAAGGCGCAGGCCCAGGCGCTGGCTTCGAGCGCGGTGGCGAGTCCACTGCCGGTCAGCCAGGTCGCGATGAAGGCGGCCAGCGCGGCGTCGCCGGCGCCGAACGCGTCGACGACCTGGGCCTCGTGTCCGTTGCTCGTGAGGATCTCCTCGGCGGTCAACGCGGTGGCGCTCACCGTGACGCGACCGGGGGCCGACTGGGCGGTGTCCCGCAGCACGACGACGCGATGCCCCCATTGCTTGATCGCTCGCCGCGCCAGCTCGACGGTGTCGTCGGCGGCGGTGGCGCCTTCCACCAGGTGCAGCAGGTCGTGACGGCTGGTGAACAGGACGTCGACCTTCGGGAGCACCCGGCGGAGAACGGGGACCGACTGCTCCCACGTCCACAGGCGGGCCCGATGGTTGACGTCGAAGACAGTGCAGGCGCCAGCTTTGCGGCCGGCGGCCAGGAACCCGCTCACAGCCTGCGCCGGCCGCGGCCCCAGTGCGCAGGTGATTCCGGTCGACAAGGCCACCCTGGCCCCCCGGACCTCTTCAGCCCACGCAAAGGTGGACTCGGTCAACTGGGTCATCGCGGTGGAGGACCGGTCGTAGAGCACCTCGGACGGTCGCGGGGGGGCGCCGTGCTCAACGAAGTACAGCGGAGCACGGGCGTCGGCATCCCAGTCGACGGTCGGCTCGACGCCCTGCTCCGCGGCATGCCCGGCGATGCGGCGGCCGAGAGGACTGTCGGACAGCCGGGTCAGCCAGCGGCACCGGAAGCCGAGGGCCGCCAGACCGATGAGGCCGTTCATCTCCGCCCCGCCGACATGCACGTCGAGGTGGCGGACCTGGTTGAGCCGCTCATGGCCCGGCGCCGACAGGCGGAGCAGCGACTCACCCAGACCCACGGCCAATGGCGCGGCCACGCTGTCGCGGCGGGTCATCGGCGAGTCCCGGTCACGAAGATGGCCGCGGCTCGTCGCCCCAGCGTGGTCCGGCTCAGGACCACGCCGGCGACCATGGCCTGCACGGCGAAGATCCACACGGGCGTGGGGAGCCCGGCGACGCGGCCGGATCCCAGCGGTCCGAGCGCCTGAGGAATGTCGCCGGATGGGGCTCCACGCGTCCAGGCCGTGAGCCCGCCCTGCACGAACACGAACGTGGCGAAGGTCGCCACGAACGGGGGCACCTGGCCCGCCAAGACAAAGAGGCCAGGCGTCGTCACGGCCGCCAGCGAGAGGACGGCCACGACGCCGCCCAGCGGAGCGAGCTCCAGCCGGCGGCGAGACGCCGCGATCGGCTCCGCGACCGTGGTCATGTCCGCCTCCCTTCCGCGGCCCTCGCGCCTTGGTCTGTCGGAGCGGCGCAGAAGGAGCTCGCCAGGGCGAACACAAACTCCACCGAAGTCGGGGCAGATCAAGGCTTCCATCAATGTACGACCAGCAGCTCGCCGGCGGTGACGACCAAGCCGAGGAGCTACAGGTCCTTCACGTATCGGTGAGCGGGCACTGGGATGGGGCCGCGATCACCTGCGGCGGCGTAGTCGAACAGGCCATCGTCGACCCAGCCACGGCGTTCGTAGAACCTGCGGGCTCTTGCGTTGCCTTGCACGACGGCGAGCCAGGCGGTCGCGTGGCCGGCATCCTTGATCTGTCGCTCCGCGTCCTCCATGAGAAGGTCGGCCACGCCTGCGCCTCGATGGTGCCTGGCGACGTAGACCTGTTCGACCTCGCTGCCGACGACCATGACGAACCCCGCGACCTGACCGCTGATCACGGCGACGGTCGTGTCGCCGACTCGCTGCGCGGCCCTGGTCATGAAGGAGTCCGCCTGACGGGCGGCGGTCAGCTCCGCGGGCACGGATCCGAGGTGGCCGTCCTGCCAGCCGAGGTGCCAGATCGCCGCGATGGCCGGAGCGTCCTCCGGCAGAGCTCGGCGTAGGTCGATCTCGGGATCAGACATTTCTGGTTCCCCCTGCGTGAAGGCCGAGCGCTCAGCGGTAGCTGGCCGTGTCGGGTGGCTTGCCGGCGTCCTGCACCTCGACGATGTAGCGCCAGGCATCGGGAACGCTGCCGTCCAGGTCGGCAAACCCGTACTCCCTGGCGAGCTGGCCAGACGACAGCGAGGCCTGGTTCCAGCGCGCGACCTGAGGGTCGGAGGCGAGGGCCGCCACCGCCCGTCCGGTGAATCTCGGTGTCTCGGAGATGCCGAAGTGACCAGGATCCGGGTTCGGCGGCTCGAAGGGACGGTCGAGGACGTCCCGCCAGTTCGCCTCGGTCACACCGTAGTTCTCCAGCATCATCTCCGAGCGCAGCCAGCCCGGCGTGAGCGCCACCGCGGTGCAACCGTGCTGAGCGAGCTCGTGACCTTGAATCCACGCCAAGCGTAGGACCGCCCACTTCGCCAGGTCGTAGAACGCGGAGTTCCGGTAGTTGCGGGCGTTGTAGTCGGCCGTGCCGTCGGTCATCTCCACCACCAGGCCACGGGGCCGGCGGATGAGCAGCGGCAGGGCGAAGTGGCTGGTGATCAGGTGGGTGTCGACGGCCAGGTGCAGCAGCCGCAGGCCGTTGTCCAGGTCGTGTTGCCACAGCTTGGTTTTCCACTCGAAGAGGCGCTCGCCGCCCCAGATGTCATTGACGAGGATGTCCAACCGACCCGAGTCACGATCGATCCTGTCCACCAGCTCGGTGACGTCGGCGGGTTGCAGATGGTCCACTGCCACGGCCGTCGCGGTGCCGCCGGCGGCGCTCACCTGCTCGGCGGTCTCCTCGATCGTCTCCGGCCGCCCGTACTCGGACCTGTGATGGCGGGTGGTGCGCCCGGTGACGTACACGTGCGCTCCAGCAGCGCCCAGCTCAATCGCCACCCCGCGCCCGGCACCGCGAGTGCCGCCGGCGACCAGCGCCACCTTGCCGTCGAGATCGCTCATCAGATCCCCTATTCATAGCCGACCGTTCGTTTATACCCCGCCGGGCGGCGACGGCGTGATCGAGTTGCTGGTGCGACTCACCGGGCAGTACGACGCCCATGACTACGCCGATCAGCTGCGCCTGCTTCGAGAGGACCTGCGCGACCCTGTCCTGCGGGCACGTGGCCAGTCGTGGCTGGCCACGCTGACCCAGGCGGTGGAGGACCGGCTCAGCCCCTCGCCGAGCTCCCATGCCGGCAGCTAGTTCCTGAGGAGGTTGTGATGCCGTCGAACGGGTCTTCAAAGCTCGAAGTGCGAACGCTGCTGACGGGCATTGCCTTCGGCCTGTGGAACTGGCGGGTGTGGGCTGACCTGGGGAGCGGCGTCCCTGACGGCATCTGCCTGGACGCCGAAAGCGCGGTGTGGTGTGGTACCGAGCACATGGCTGAGGGGACGCGAACGGGGCAGGTGCTGACCCTTGAGGCGCCCGCACCCGGCGCCGGTTGGTCCTAGGATCAGAGCCCTGCGACCCCCTCGCGCGGGGTGGGCTGGACGCCTCATCTGTGTGAGAGCACCATTTCCACGGGTTTCTGGGCACTCGCGCGATTCACCGCCGACATGGGAGGCCAACGTGGGCATGCAGGTACGGTTCCGGCGGGCGCTGCCAGTGATGGGTTTGCTCGTGGCGATGGTCGCGCCGCCAATGCCCGCGCTGGCACACGACCAGCGCGTCATCCGGGTGACGACCACCATTCAGGCGGCCGTGGACGCCGCCGTGCCTGGTGACACGATCGTGGTCCCCCCAGGCACCTACCGCGAGAGCGTCCTGATCGACAAGAGCGACCTGATCCTGCGCGGCAGCCGCGGCTCGGTTATCGACGCGCACGGGTTCGCCAACGGCATCAGGGTCGGCACCGGCCAGGAGACGCCCGGTCCAGACGGCTTCCCGGTCTGCCCGCCGCTGGCACTGCGCAATGTCACCGTGGAGGGCCTCACCGTCGGCAACGCCGAAGACAACGGCATCCTGCTGATCGGCGTGGACGGCTTCCAGGTGCGTGGTGGTCGCTATGTGGACAACCACGAGTACGGGGTCTTCCCGCGCTGCTCGACCCATGGCCTGGTCGAGGGCAACCTCGCGGAAGGCGCCAACGACACGGGCATCTACGTCGGCAACGACACCGAGGTCACGGTGAGCGGCAACCGCGCCGTAGGCAACACCAGCGGCTTTGAGGTGGAGAACTCCAGCTCCGTTGTGGTGCGCGGCAACCGGGCGACCGGCAACACCGCCGGGATCCTGGTGTTCGTGCTGCCGGGCCTGCCTCGGGCGGCGACCGACCACGTGCTGGTCGAGGGCAACGTGGTGATGCGCAACAATCGGCCGAACCCGGTCCCGCCCGAGAGCGGCGAGGACCTCGGCCTGGTGCCGACCGGCTCGGGGATCCTCGACATCGCCGGCGATGAGGTGACCTTCCGCCACAACGTCGTGGTCGGCAACGACAGCGTCGGCATCGCCATGGTGGCTTCGCCGTTCGCCGGTCAGGACCCGCGTGTGGAGCCCAACCCCGACCGCACCCGCGTGGTCGACAACGTGTTGCTGCGCAACGGGCTGGACCCCGACCCGCTGCGCACCGCCGGCAATGCCGCCGACATCGTCTACGACGGCTCCGGGACCGGGAACTGCTTTGCCCACAACGTCTTCATGACCGACTTCCCGGGCGGCATCACCGCGCAGTTCCCGTGCACTTGACGAACCGGAGGTGGCCCATCGAGCGGCAGCGCGCCGTCTACCGATGGCCCGAGTAGGAGATCGCCTGCTGGAACGTCGGCCGATTGGTCCAGCGCATCGTGATCGGGAAGCTCGGCAGGAAACTGATCCGCTCCGCGGTGGCGGCTGACCGCCACTGGGCCGGATCGTCGGTGCCCTGCGCGGCGGCGAGTGCGTCGCCGGCATCTTTCAGTGCCTGCCACAGCGAATTGCGACACGCGGTCAGGTTGCCGGCCCCGCAGAAGCGCGTCTTGAACGCTCCCGCGACGGGCTCGCCGAGCAGCGTCCGCAGGTCCTTGTCGACGTAGCCGTACCAGCCGCTCCCGTACGACGAGCCCTGGCTGCTGGCTTTGTTGTCCCGGGACATGAGGCTCGCGAGATCGGCCACCTGCGGTCCGAGCACAGGGCTCATGACCGCGTCGGCGATCTTGGGCCAAGCCGCGTCCATGATGGCGGCGCCTGGGGCGTCGATCTTGCCGTCGAGGTCGCGATCCAGGCGGCTCGAGCCCTCCGTCCGCCACTGGTCCAGCAGATCGAGCATCTGCCGCTCACGCGGGCTCGGGGCGGGACTGTTTCCCAGCACCCCTTCAATCGCCGGCAGGACCTCAGCGTTGCGGAGGTCCTGCGTCGCGGCGCGGTTCATGGCGGCCACCAGCGAACCGAGCGAGTGCTTGTCCACGCGCGCGACCGCGTGCTGCAGCAGCTCGGAGCGGTGCACCGATCCGTAGGCCCACTCTTCGTCGGCGGCGGTCCACCCGGCGGCCGGCTTGTTGTTCCAGCTGATGATCGTGTCTCCGCTGGGATTCACCGCCTGCGGGTGCTTGGAGGCGGGGAGAAAGCCCTGCCACTCGTCCGCGCCTGTGCCGATGGTCGGCAGCCCCAGGTCGACGCCGTCGGCGCGCACCGGCACGCGGCCGCTGGAGAACATCGCGATGTTGTGGTTGTCCGCGTAGAACCAGTTGAACGTGAACTCGATGTTGGACGCGGCGGCGATGAAGCTGGCGGGGTCGTGGACCGTATTGCTGTTGAGGTCGGCGAATCCCAGCGCGCTCATCAGCTCACGGCCACGGGTCGAGCGCTTGTTCGAGATCGCCACGCGCTCGCCGCTCGATCTCGCGTACCCGCTCACGGGCCCGTGCACCGTCTCGTTGAAACTCACGGGACCAGCCGGCGGCCCGGGCCCGGGGCCGAGCGTGCCCGCGGCGAACGGGGTCATGGCGAGACAGTCGCCGTTGAACACGTACTCGGTGTCGGAGCCGCCACACAGGGTCTCGACGTACTGGTCGACGATGTCGGTCCCTGACGACGTGGCGCTCCAGGAGAAGTCCTGCCCACGGCCGAGCTGCACGTAGGGACCCGATCCCGGGAAGGTCGCCCCGCGGGCGTCGATGCCGCCGCCGTGCAGGTCGGCCTCGTAGAGGGCTTGCGGGTACAGGTATCCGACCTGCGGGCCGGCAACGAACAGCGGATGGCCGTTCTGCGAACGACTCGCTCCCAGCAGCAGGGCGTTGCTGGCGCTCCGTTGCGCGGACTGCTCGGTCGCGGCGGCCTGCGCGGCCGAGGTGCCGATGCTCCCCGCGTCGATCACGGCGTTGCCTGTCCCCTCCCCCGAGACCAGCTTGAACTTGCCCGGCACCGAGACCGGGGCCTCCGGGTCCCTCTGCTCGCGCAGGTCGTTGAAGACCTTGCGACCGGCGCCGTCGCCGAGCCGCTGTTGCAGCGCTGACAGGAACTGTGCCCGCCGCGCCTCGTCGCCGCCGCCCTTGCCGAACCGCGCCCCGATCAACGCGGCCACCGCCACGACGTCGTTGCGGGTCCAAGCTGGCCCTGGCACACCCGCCAGGGACCGGGCGTCGTTGATCCCCTGGAGGTAGTCGTCGATATCCCGCACCACCTGCTGCCCGGCCGGTCCCTGGTTCTGGAGCAGCGAGATCTGCTGGGAGAGAAACGCCTCGGTCTGGGCGCTGGGAGTGAACTGCCGGAAGCTCAAGGCGATCTGGAACGGGTCGATGCCCGGCGCGTCCACCGCCGCGAGCCGCCCAGGCCCACGCAGCAGCTCCATCAGCGGGGCGCGGTCCTCCACCGTCACCCAACCCGCGCCGTACATCACGTCGCCACGCGTGTCGCCGAAGACATGCGCGACGCCCTTGCTGTCGCGGTCAACGCGCAACCCTGGCCGCGCGGGCGGTCGCTCGACACTGGTGGGCGTCTCGCTCCCGAGGCCAAAGATGTTCGGCTTGAAATATGTGGGCAGGTCGGCGTCGGTGACCTGGTCGAACAGCGGCGTCAGGCCGTCGTAAAGAGGAATCTGATCGACTGAGTGCGGGCCCGGGGTCAGGCTGCCGGACTCCCCGGGCGGGAGCACGTTCCAGGCTTCGCCGGGTGCAGAGTAGTCGGGAAGGCCGTCAGCGGACGCGGCCGGTACCAGCACCCCAAGCGCAGCAATCACCACGAGGAGCCCGAGGACAACCTTACCGCGCAGTCTGGCCGTCCCCCTCCAGGCTCCTGGTCCTGGCGGCCCTTCCGGAGGCATGGGGTGCGTCCCTCGGTAGCGCGAAAAGAACTTCATGAGCGTTCCTTTCCAGCGCCCTTCCGGTTCGCCCATTCAGGTCTGGAGTGGGGCTCTCCTTCTTGTGCCGCTGGCGACGCCTGACCCGGCGGGAGAGAGCCTCCCAGAGCGGAGCTTGTGGCGCAACCTGTTCCGTTGTCGAGGTCTCCTCTTGAGGCGTTGAGCAGGTGACCAGAGGTTCTGCTCGTAACGACCGGGTGGAGTAGACGCCGTAGCACGAAGTAGCCTCGTGGACCGTTGGAGGTGCAGACGCCAACGACCTCACGAGGCGGCCTGAAGTATGCGTCCCCCTGATGCTACGTTCCTCAAGTGCGCTACCGATCCGAGTGATACCGACGCCTGGTTGAGGTGGCAGGTCGGGATTGCTCGTCCGGCCTCCGTAACGCTGCCGTCACGGAGGCCGGCGACACTGCCATCTGCCCATGACGTCTTGGACCTGGTCTTCGCCGCTGGAACGCCTGTCCGGGGCGGAGGTGCGCATGCACACACCCAGGAAGTCGATCCCGGGCAGCCGGCAGGCGGGGCCGCCGGTATGGCCGCGCCATCTGGTGGGCTGGCTGGTAGCCTTCATGTTCGCAACCAGCGCTACGTTCATCGCGCTGCGGGTGGTGACACCCAGCGACGGCACGCAGGTGCTCCCGCGGCCCGAGGCCTGGACCGGCGATGGGGTGATCGTCCACGCGAACCCGGGCCAGGCGCTCCGCGACCGCGACCTGGTTACGGCCATCGATGGCGTCGCGCTGGGCAGCGCGGGTCGCAGCTGGCGTGTGCGGGCGTACCAGCGCGGTGACCGGCTGACCTACCAGGTGGTCCGCGGCGGGGAGACGCAAGAGGTCACCGTCACGCTGCGGCGTGCCGACGCGGGTCGGCTGCGGCAGGGGTGGGGAACGATCCTGTTCGTGGTGGTGCTCTTCTGCGTGGTGGGGTACCTGTACGCGCGGCGGGCGGGCCCAGCCACCGCGGCGCTGCTCGTGCTCGGAAGCGGGCTGCTGAGCAGCACGGTGGCAGTCGAAATCGGCGTGTCGGCCGTTGACACCCGTGGCGGTCTGTTCCTGTGGCTGTACCTGCTCAGCACCTATGCCGTGTATGTCAGCTCTTTCGGAGGGTTGGCGGCGTTCGTGCTGCTGTTCCCCCGCTCGTGGCCTCCGCTGGCACGGCACCGCCGGCTCCTGCCCGTGGTGTACGCGACCCCGCCAGCGCTCCTGGTCGCCTGGGCGCTGGCCGCGCTCGACGCTGCAAGCTCCACCCGCTGGATCGGCCGGGTCGTCGCCGCGGAGCTGTCCATCGTCATGGCGGTGCTGGGGCTGGCGATCGTGCTGGCGGTGGCCCGCTACCTGACCGAGACCGACTCGGTGGCCCGCCAGCAGCTCAAGTGGGTGGTGGGCGGTGGCGTCCTTTCGGCAACGCTCGCGCTGGTGGTGTGGTTCCTGCCCGTGCTGGTCACCGATGAGGGCCTGCTGCCGCTGGAGTCGATCGGTCTCGCCGGCCTGCCGTTGCTGGCGGGCCTGACCGTGGCGATCCTACGCTACCGCCTGTTCGACCTGGACCGGGTCATCAGCCGCACCGTGGCCTACGCCCTGCTCACCGTGCTGCTCGGTGGTGGCTACGCGGGGGTGGTGCTGGGCCTCGGCCAGCTCCTCGGCCGTGACCGCCCCGGCCTGGCGGTGGCGGTGGCCACACTGGCGGTGGCCGCGGCATTCCAGCCCGCGCGCCACTGTGTCCAGGACGTGATGGACCGCCGCTTCAACCGCCGTCGCCACGACGCGGCGCGCACCATCCAGGCGTTCACCTCGCGGCTCCGCCAGCAGATCGACCTGGACACCCTGACCCGCGAGTTGCTGGCAGTGGTCGATCAGACGATGCAGCCCACGCGGGTGTCGTTGTGGCTGCGGCCCACTCAGTCACCAGAAACGCTCCAGCGCGGCGGCGGCACATCACCGCACCGAACTTGAGGAACAGCGCGGCCCGGCGCAGCTGCTGGCGACCGCCGCGCCCGACGGCTCGCTTTGGCTCCCGACAGATACAGACACAGCCCTGGGGAGGCCGCTTAGGGTTCGCGCAGAAATTACGCAGTCGTTGTACGCGTTATGGCGCCTGCGATGGTGCAGCTGCACGCACCATGCCAGGCATGGCGACTGAGCGGTACAGCGGCCAACTGCGAGTGGGTGACCTTGACCCGGTCGGATACGATCCCGGTTCCCAACCAGGACGGACGGCGGGGCGATCGGCATGACCGCCCCGCTCGGTGTAGCTATCCCAGGTCGAAGACCAGCCGGGCCTTCGCCTTGCCGCTCTCCACCTCCTGGATCGCCTGGTTGACGTCCTGGAGCCGGCGGCGCTCGAAGACCACGTGGGTCTTGCCCGCCTGGTGCAGCTCGAAGACCTCCTGCAGGTCGACCCGGGTGCCGACGATCGAGCCGAGCACCTTCGTCCCGTTCAAGACCGTCTCAAAGATCGGCAGCCTGACCTCGTTTTCCGCCGGCAGCCCCACAAACACCAGCGTGCCGCCCCGGCGAAGCGACCCGTAGGCCTGCTCGAACGCCTTGGGCGACACCGCCAGGGAGATCGCCACATCGGCGCCTCCCAGCTCCTTGATCACAGCGACCGGATCCTGCTGCCGGGCGTTTACCGTGTAGGCGGCCCCCAGGTCCTTGGCCATCTGCAGCTTCTCGTCGACCAGGTCGACGGCCACCACCTGGGCGCCGGCGATCTGGGCGTACTGCAGGGCCAGGTGGCCAAGGCCCCCGACCCCGAAGATGGCCACCAGGTCCGACGGGCGGGCTCCGGAGACCTTCACCGCCTTGTAGGTGGTGAGCCCCGCGCAGGTGAGCGGGGCGGCCTCGAAGGGGTCGATCCCGTCGGGGACCTTGCCGACGTAGGCGCCGGAGGCCAGGGCATACTCGGCCCAGGCCCCGTCGATGGAGTACCCCGAGTTCTGCTGGCGCTCGCACAGGGTCTCCCAGCCGCTGGTGCAGTACTCGCACTGCCCGCAGGCCCAGCCCAGCCACGGGATGGCGACGCGGTCGCCCTCGGCGACCCGGGTGACCCCGGGACCGACCCGCTGGACCATCCCCACGCCCTCGTGGCCGGGCACAAACGGCGGGTTCGGCTTGACCGGCCAGTCCCCGTTCGCCGCGTGGATGTCGGTGTGGCACAGGCCCGAGGACCCGATCTTCACCAGCACCTGGCCTGCACCCGGTTCAGGGATCGGCCGCTCCTCGATGACCACAGGTTGCTTAAACCCCTTGACGACCGCAGCCTTCATGAGCGACTCCCTTCGGTCACGCTTTCTGGCCACTGTTGCGGGTCATCAATCAAGCGCAGAGGGTCCAACGGCCATGAAACCAGAGGACCTGTGGTCCGCCGCAGCCACCGAAGGCGGCTACTCCCCAGGAGCAGCAGGCATGGAACGGCCGTGGCACGGCGCATGCCCGACGCGCGAGTGACCGCCTCGATCCCGCCGCCCAGCGCTCGCGCCCGCGCGCCGGCCAGCAGGCGCCGCTGCCACTCGTCCAAGTGCGGCAACAGCACCCCGAACTTCGCCGCCAGCGCTTCGGTCGCCTCCATTCCGGGACGCTACCCGCACAAGTAATTTCGTGACGAGTCCTTAGCATCTGCATGGACGGCTGTGCGAAGGCGGCCGGTTGCACCCGTCGCGAGGAGGCGCCATGGAGCAGGTCGAGGGGCCGGTGGCTCAGCCGATCCGCCTACGCCGGGTGGGGCGGCTCGCTGCCGGCCGACGTCGCCCAGCAGCGGCTGCAGCAGGCGCTGGTGTTGGCCGAGCTGTCGCCCGAGGAGTTTGTGGGAGCGCTGCTGCCCACGATGTTCTCCCCGGCGACGCCGCCGGAGGTGGTGGAGGGCCCCACATCAAGGTCCCGACGCTGTTGGTGCACGGCGACAAGGATGTGCGGGCACATCGTGGCCGCAGTGCCCTATGGCTCTCGGGCCAGCAGCTCCCGTTTGGGAGAGGCGGAATTGTCCGGAGCGGCTCTGCCCCCGGGTGCCAATGTGGGCGGAGGTGGCGATTGATCTGCTTGCCTCGGTTGGGCGTGTTGTGGTGATGGTGGCCTGGCTGCGGTTTCACTGCTGGTGGTGGCAGCGGCTTTGTGCTTACCTACGCGCTAGGAGAGCCTTTCCCGTCCTGGGTGCAATGGTGCAGAGAAGGAGCGAGTAGGGATGACTAGGTCAAGAAGGGTTGTCCTTGCGGCCCTGTTCAGTGTGTTGGTGCTCCTGGCCGCCGGCTGCGCGAAGAAGGGTGGTGGTGGCGGTGGCGGCGGCGCCAACAGCGCTGCCTGCAAGAGCGACCAGTTCGGTTGTGTGGTCTATCAGAAGGGCGCGCCGATCAAGATCGCCACGCTGCTGGCGATCACCGGCGACAACAAGAACCTCGGTCTCGACAGCCAGCACGGAGCACAGCTCGCGGCTGACTATCTGGACGGCAACTTCGACGGCAAGAACGGCCAGCTCCTCGGGCATGAGGTGCAGCTCGTGAACGAGGACGACGGCTGCAAGAAGGCAGTCGGCCAGGCGGGGGCGACCAAGATCGCGTCCGACCCGACCATCCTCTCGGTGATCGGCACCAGCTGCTCCAGCTCGGCCCTCGGGGTGGCGGACACGATCCTGTCCAAGAAGGGGATGCTGCTGATCTCGCCGTCCAACACCAACCCGAACCTCACGGCGGAGGGCACGCACCAGGCGTTCTACCTGCGCACCGCCCACAACGACCGGATTCAGGGTGCGGTGGTGGCGGACTTCGCGTTCAACCAGCTGCACGCGAAGACCGGAGCCACGATCCACGACGAGAGCCCGTACGCCGACGGCCTGGCGGCGGTGTTCCGCGACGCGTTCCAGAAGCTCGGCGGGAAGATCATCCCCACGGGCAACCAGGCGATCCAGTCGACCGACAGGGATTTCAAACCGGTCTTGAACAACCTCGCGCAGGGCAAGCCCGAGGTCATCTACTACCCCGACTTCGTTCCGGCGTGCCCGCTGATCGCGAAGCAGGCACGGACGATCCCGGCGCTCGAAAACACCAAGCTGATCGGCTCCGACGGTTGCCAGGACCCGCAGTACCTCAAGATCGGCGCCCACGACGTGTTCGGCACGTGGCTCTCGGCGCCGGACGTCACCGCCCAGACCAGCCGGAACGCGTTCTACGGCCAGCAGTTCCTGCCAGCCTACCAGAAGCAGTTCGGCACGCGGCCGCTGTCGGTCTTCAACGCCCACGCCTGGGACGCCATGCAGATCCTGGTGACGGCGATCAAGCAGGTCGGCAAGGACGACAACGGCACGCTGACGATCCCGCGGACCGCTCTCAAGGACGCGATCTTCCAGACCAAGGACTACAAGGGCCTGAGCGGGACGCTCACCTGCACCCCGCTGGGGGACTGCGCCACCGCCGTGTCGATCGCGGTCTACAAGACTCCGGGGATCCCGGTCGAGGGTGGCGATCTGAA
>WNGB01003483.1_pt1 | contig 24679 bp, 22 predicted proteins | sample 5400681 | NCBI WGS metagenome assembly WNGB01 (sample SAMN13153367, study PRJNA577476) | soil metagenome | isolation source: 115 cm soil or saprolite under grassland replicate 2 | place: USA:California | collected 2016-06-15
CTGAGGGGGCGCTGGAGCTGATCGCCGATGGCAGCACGATCCTCACGATCTCACACAGCGGCACCGTCGCGCAGGCGTTGCTGGATGCGCGCCGCGCTGGGCGGCACTTCGCGGTGATCTGCCTGGAGTCGCGCCCGGCCTGCGAGGGCCGCGCGGCCGCGAGCGCATTGGCGGCCGCCGACATCCCCACGACGCTGGTGGTCGACGCCGCGGCCGCCGCGATGATCCAGGAGGCGCAGCTCGTGCTGGTCGGCGCGGACCTGCTGAGCAACCGCGGGCTGGTCAATAAGATCGGGACGCGTGCACTGGCGCTGGCGGCCCAGGCGGCGTGCGTGCCGTTCTACACACTGTGTGGCAGCGAGAAGTTCCTGCCGCCGGGCTATGGCCCGCCTGACCAGCACGAGTGGCCGGCGGGCGAGGTCTGGGCCGACGCGCCGCAGGGCGTGGCGGTGCGCAACCCCTACTTCGAGTGGACGCCGCTAGCGGAACTGTCCGGCATCGTGACCGAACAGGGTACACTGCCGGTAGCCGCGGTCGAGGGCTGGCTCGCAGCGCTCAAGCTGCACCCGGCGCTGGCGAGCGGCGGGCGCGAATTCGCCAGCGGCCGGTGATGGCCCGTTGTCGTCGACCAGGGCCACGACAACGTCCAGACATGGGAACGCAGCTACCGGAGATGGGCCGCAGCGCCCCGTAGATCGGATTCACAACCTGCCAACATCTGGTCCAATCTGCGTCCGTACAAAGGCGCCACTTGCCATCTTGCATTACCCTCCCTTGAAGCTCGGCGTTTCGAGAGCGGCGTAGTTGCTCGTTTTCTCTCGAGTCGCCAAGGTAAGGAGCAACTCGGGTTATTTTATGCGTCTTCCGCCAACAGTATTACGCAAATAAACCAAAACCTTCCGTAAAAAGCATGGAGAGGGCCCAGACGAAGAGTACGGTCATGAACAAGTATTCTCTCCACGCCTTTCTGGGGTTTGCTTGTATTGCATATGACATGTACTTGATTGGCGTCACAGGCGGTTCTGGCGACTTGTCCGGCGCCAAGGGGTCACGGAAGCGGTGGAAATAGACCTGAAGTAATGTCATGCCAACCACGAGACCGGTCGTGAAGCTGAGGTATTCCATTCCTCCTGATGCCAATAAGAGACCGACGAAAATCAGCATGACAACTGCTCATAGCCCTTGCTGTACACGAGCCGGCGTGCCGAATCAAGGATTTCGTCACGTCGCACCGTGTAGTCTTTGACGATTCGTGCCATCGTTCCATCCTCTGTACCGACCGTCGGTCGATAATGCGCAGGAGCATACGTCACTTCGTACGATCTGTCAACCCCTTGCGGTTCTGAGATCCACGCGTCATTCAAGAGCTATGACACGGCTACCTTTCAGGAAGCGGTTTGCTATCAAGCTCGTGGCGAGCGACGAACCCATCTTGATGCCACAACAGGAATGATGCATGGATATCAATGTGAGGCACGTCATGGCGGTTTCCAGATCGCGGAGTAGGAGCGGCGTTGCACCACCATGCGGCATCGCTGCCAGACGCTTCGACGGTCATGGTGGAAAGGTGCGCATGAAGTGGTGGGGATTTGCAGGAGTAGGTGTAGTGTATCCCTGATCGCGGTGGCCCAGCCGCCACGGACTCAGGGCAGCACTGGCAGCACGATCGCCGACGGGTGATCGGGATCGTGATACAGCTGGTGTTCCGCGATTCGCATCATCGTCGCGGTTGCCAGCGACTCCCCACTCCCCAGGTTGCGGTCCCAGCGCGGGAAAGAGCCACTGGCGACCTGCACACGGATGCGGTGCCCGCGCTGGAAACGATAGGCCGTCGGCCAGAGCTCGATGCTGACGTTGCGGCAGCCATCGTTGTCAGCGGCGGGTCGGGCGGGAAAGACCCGTTGGAGTCCATCGCACACGTTCATCGACTTCCCCGACGGCGCAACGTCGCAGAGGCGGACGAAGAAATCTGCGTGCTCCAGGCTGGAGCGCACAAATAGCTCGGCGGATACAGGCCCGATGATCTCGATATCGCGTTCCAGCGGATCGCTGGTGTAGGTAAGCACATCGGGGCGCGCCTCAACGGCGCGGTTATCTTGCGCGCCGCGGCCTTGAATGACGAAGCGGCCGGCACCGCCGACACTGGGCGTGGGATCGTGCGGATCGAAGCGGTAGCGATCCGGCGGTGAGTCGGGCGGAAGGGTGGCGGCGAAGCCCAGCCCTGGCTGCAGATGCCAGCGCTGTGGCTGTACCGTCGGGGGCGGGAAGCTTGGCAGGTCGCGCCACGCGTTCACACCCATGATAAAGATGCGCACTGGCGCCTCACGCAGGCCACGCCGATCCCCCAGCAGGTGCGCACGCAGCCAGACCAGCGCCTCGCGGAACTCCATCATCGACGCCGCGGCATCGGTATGCAACCACGGGCCGATGGTCAGGTACGGCCGGTGGCCCGCCGCAACCAGCGCCCAGTAGTCCTTGAGCAAGGACGGCAGCATGAAGTCGTACCAGCCACCAATCAGGTGATTGGGCGCTGCTACCGCGGCGACACTGCCGCTGTGGTCGCCCGGCGCCCACCACGGGTCGTCCGGCTGATCGTGGGCCAGCCAGTCGTGCCAGAACGGATAGCGCTTGCCGACGGTCGCGACGTCGACGGTGCCGAGCGGCAGCTGCCAGAGCGCCTGCCGCCGGCGCTGCGCGCTGGTGATCATGCCAACGAGATAGCGCAGCAGCGGGCGCTCTTGCGCGTCGACCATCGCGAGCCAGTTCTGGAAGGTCTCCAGCGCGAACGCGTCGCCGGGGTAGATGAAGCTGCGGAAATCTGAGCCGATCAGCTGTGTCGACATCGCCTGCAGCATCGACCCGGCGTCGCGGGCGATCGCCCACTGCGTGTAGCCCAAGTAGCTGGCGCCGGCGGTGCCCAGCACGCCGGTGAACCAGGGCTGTTGCTTGAGCCACGCGAGCACGGCCACCCCGTCGTCGTGCTCCTGCCGGAAGGGGTTGATCTCGCCACCCGAGTCGAGCGTCCCGCGTCCACTCACCACCAGCACGTGGAAGCCGCGCTCGGCGTAGAGTTCAATCGCCCACGTACCCTTGGTCCGATCGGCGTACACCGATCGTGTCATCACCGTGGGCCGCAGCCCCAGGTTGCGCGGATAGATGAAAGGCGGGCTGCATGAGGCGGCGCTGCTGTTTGTGGTGTGCGCCGTTCATCACCGGCAGATTCTGGGTGAACAACCGCTCGACTGCCGTGTTCTTGGGCGGCCGGATCAGCGGCCCGGTCCCATTCTCAAACAGCTCAGGCTGCGCCAACAGCTGGCGGTTCAACGCCGGGCCAAATGCAAAGATGAACGACGGATCGCCCTGAGCGAGTGCGACAATGTCGCCATACGTGGCGTGGAGCCAGCGCATGAAGCGGAACGGATTTCGGTAGAACGGGAGCATGTTGATCCGCCCGCCCAGCAGTGGCAGGGCGCGCGGGCCAGGAAGAGGGCGCTGTGCGAGTGTGTTCGTGGCCATCGATTTCCTCCGTAGGATACTGTCGGTTGTCCCCCTCCGAGCGGACAACGCACCGACGTTGCCGACCAGACATGCAGATGTCTTGATGCTTCGGCTTCTGCGCGCGACACACAAAAGCGCCGGGATCTGCCGACCAGACTTCCCGGCGCTCCAAGACTCTCCAGTTGGCGTGGTGGGGATGGTTCAGGGCGCTCGCGCCTCCGCCCACCATCATCTGCATACCTAGCAGCTCATCGCAAAGGACCCATCATGCTGACACCAGCCGCGTCAGCAGCTGCTGCTCGTAGAAGGCGCAGGCTTGTTCCAGTATTTGGATCATCGCCGGCGCAACGACGTTGCGAAGCGCATCGGCCGACGGCGGTGTATCCGGCTCGAATGTGCGCTGCGCAAGCAGCGCGATGGCATCGGCCTGCGCTTCAAGCGGCACGCGATCCGCGTCGGTCAGAAACTGCTCGACGAAGGCGGCACCCGTCACCACTGCGCTGAACGCGTACGCCTGCACCGCAAGGTCGGCGTCGCTGCGCATCAGGCCCAAGCTGCGCAGCAACGTGATCAACTCCCGCGCCGTGGTCAGTTGTTGATTCTGCTGGGCCACGCTGCTGTGTGTCAGCTTGCCGAGCAACGTCACGTCCCGGGTGAACAGGGCGCGCGCCAGTGGCCGGCTGCGGACGACGAGCGTCTGGGCGCGCAGGAAGCGATGGAGCAGCGCCTCGGACGGATCCGCCTGCATGCGAGCGATCAGTGTGCGCCAGACAGCCAGCAGCTCGCGCAGCAGAACGGACTCGAACAGTGCATCCTTGGTCTTCCAATGCAGATAGACCGTGCCGGTGCCGATCCCAACCCGCTGGGCGATGTCATCGATCGTGATGCGCTTATAGCCCCAGCGCAGCAGCAGGGCCGCTGCAGCATCGAGAATGCGCTGTGCGCGCTCGTGCCGGTCTGATTGCGTCGGAGGCGGTGAAGAATGTTGTATGTCCACCTGTTCCATGATATAAAGAGTTGAACAAATAAGAAAAATATTCATCGCTCAGACAAATATAAGTGTACCAGAGAGGGCGGGGCATGTCAAGCTGCACCCATGTGACGTTTGTGCATTGGCCAGCGGACCACTGACGGTCAATGGTGCTGAACGATGAAACGTTCCTCAGCTACTGGGCCGAAAGCACTGCTCTGCGGTGGATATGCTAGAATAGTGCGACAGCAGGCATAGAGCCGTCGTGGTGAGCCGGGAAGTCTGGTCGGCGCGCGTTTCCCTATGCGGGAACGCGTCCTTGTGTTGTACCATATGGAAAGGTTCCCAGACGGTTATGACCACAACGATCACCCTTGTCGTCAGTCTCTTGGCTGTCGTGGCGGCGCTCTCCGCGCTCGCGACGCGCCTTGCGGTGCCGTCCCCGATTGTGCTGGTGGTGGGTGGCGTGCTCCTGAGCGTTCTGCCCGGGCTGCCGCCGATCGACCTCGCGCCCGACCTGGTGCTCTTCCTGTTTCTGCCGCCGCTGATCTACGCCTCGGCCTGGCAGACATCGTGGCGCGAATTCCGTGCCAATCTGCGGCCGATTTTGCTGCTCGCGATTGGATTGGTGTTGGTGACGACCACCCTGGTCGCGGTGGTGGCTCATTATCTGGTTGGGCTGCCGTGGGGCGTGGCGTTTGTCTTAGGCGCGATTGTCTCCCCAACCGATGCGGTCGCAGCAAGCGCGACCGCGCAGCGCGTCGGGCTGGCGCGGCGGATCGTGACTGTGCTCGAGGGCGAGAGCATGGTCAACGATGCGACCGGCCTGGTGGTCTACCGCTTTGCCGTCGCCGCGGTCGTCAGCGGCCTATTCTCCCTCGGGGCGGCGAGTCTGCAATTTGTGGTGGTCAGCGGCGGCGGCTTGCTCCTGGGGCTGGCGATCAGCTGGCCGATCGCGCGGCTCCATCGCGTGCTGGACGATGCGCCTCTAGAGATCACCATCACGTTGTTAACGCCGTTTGTGGTCTATCTGTGCGCCGAAGCTGTGCATGTGTCCGGCGTGCTGGCCGTCATGTCCGCCGGGCTGTACCTCAGCCGGCAGTCGGCGCGCTTTTTCTCTTCCACGACCCGCCTGCAGGCCAATGCGGTGTGGGAGGTGCTGGTCTTTCTGCTGAATGGGCTGCTCTTCGTGCTGATTGGGCTGCAATTGCACCGCATCCTCACGGCCATCGCAGCGTGGCCGTGGCCGCTGATGTTTGGCGATGCGCTCGTCATCTGTCTGACTGTGATCCTGACACGTGTCGCATGGGTCTTTTCCGCGACCTACCTGCCACGCGTGCTGAGTGCGCGGCTGCGCCAGGCCGACCCCTACCCCGGCTGGCGCAATGTGCTGCTGGTCGCGTGGGCCGGGTTGCGGGGTGGCCTGTCGTTAGCGGCAGCGCTCGCGTTGCCCTTCACGATCGCCACAGGGGTGGTGTTCCCCGAACGGGACCGGATCGTCTTTTTGACCTTCTGCGTGATTGTGGCGACGTTGGTGGTGCAGGGCGTGGGCCTGGTCCCCTTGATTCGGCTGTTGGGTCTGCGGGCCGATCTCGCGGCGGGAGAGGAGTTACAGTACGCGCGCCAGGTGGCGATCCGCGCCGCCTTAGACCGGCTCGACGCCCAGGCCAGCGACGGTGGGGTGCCCGAAGCATTCATGGCGGACCTGCGCATGCATTATGAAGATAAGCTGCGGCACATCTCGCGCCCGCTCGACGGCAGCGCGGTTGACGAGGATCCCACACCGGCACAGAACCGGCTCCAGCGTGCGGTCATCGCCGCCGAACGGGCGGCGGTGATACAGCTGCGTGACCAGGGGCAGATCGCGGACGATGTGCTGCGGACGATTGAGCGCGAACTGGATCTCGAAGAGCAGCGGGTCCGTCACTGAGGTGCGGCGGAGCGCTTCAGCCGTGCGAACGTCCCACCCAATCCATGTTTCCAGCTTTCCCGCCTGTCAAGGCTTTCCTCGCGCCGGCGGGTGAAGGCTGGCTGTTGGACCGCTCGTCCATAGTCACCCCATCTGCTCGCTGCGCACGTTATAGCGGAAGAAGACCATGTCTGAAACGCGCCCCGGTGGTGTCACCGCCCTAAGTCTCTTCTTCCTGGCCAGTGCGACTATCAGCCTCGTTGCAAGCGTGTCGCTGCTCTTCCCAGGAACCGTTCTTGAACCGATGTGGCGACTGAACCCGCGCGCCCACGACGCCTTCATGAGTATGGGTGGGTGGGCAATTGTGCTGCTTTGCGTTGTCTGCGTGGTGTGCGCGTCAGCAGCCGTCGGTCTGTGGCAAGGGGCACGCTGGGGGTACTGGCTTGCGGTCAGCATCTTCATCGTCAATCTGCTCGGCGACGTTGCGAACGTTGTATTGGAAAGGGACTATAAGGCGGCCGTCGGTGTGCCGATTGTACTCGTGATACTGACGTTTCTGATGAGCAGACGAGTGCGCTCCTTTTTTAGAGGCGTGAGTGGTAGCTGAAGTTGGCCTTCCCATTGGGTAGCGGGAGTGATGAGCAACAAAGGCGTTGGCAAGTTCGGGAGAGCGACTCGGCTGTGCGCCTTCAGGAGATGGCTACGTCCGTAAGGCACATCCCAACCCGGCGCTGCAGTTTGACCGCTTCGCGCGCGAGATCGTGGCTCGTGTATAAAGGCGATCCGACAGAGTCGACCCGTTACTCTGCGTGCAAGCCACGGCCCTCACTGTTGCTATGATCGTTCCAGCATCCTATAGGAGATCGTGTATGCCCATTCGGATCGCGCACACGGCGAAAGGTCCCATCGAATATCGTCTCGAAGGTGCCGGACCGGTGGTGCTGGTACTGAACGGCGGCCATTGCAGCCGTGATACGCAGCTGTCCCATGAAAAACTCGTATCCGAGGGCTTCTCGGTGTTGACGCCATCGCGTCCCGGCTACGATCGCACACCCGCTGCCCTTGGCCGCACCGCACAAGCCGCCGCAGACGCGCTTGCGGCCCTCCTCGACACATTAGCGCTACCGACCGTCTCCGTGATTGGAATCTCCGCCGCCGGTCCCACCGCCCTCGCCTTTGCTCAACAGTATCCTGAGCTGACGCACAAAGTGATCTTGGAGTCGGCGGTGACCACCGAGTGGGATGCGACGATCAAGCGCCGCGCCCGCCGCTTATTTGGGCGGGCGGAAAAACTGACTTGGACCCTAGTGAAGCTCGGCTTCCGCCTCATGCCGCAGACGCTCTTGAAAGTGATGATGCAGGAGTTTACAACCCTCAAGGTCGAGGAGGTCCTCCAACGCATGAGCCAGGATGACATCCGCTTTGTCACCTAATTTTGGCCCCAATACGGGGCACGATGCCGCCGGATGTGATGATGTTGCGAAAAAACGAGAGATGGACCATATCTGTTCCGGGACTCGCAACCCAGAACAGGAGGTCCATCATGGCAGAGTCTACCACCATCCCGACCGTGTCGTACACGCCGTGCGCGCCGCTGGCGGCCCTTGGGTTCTACCTGCGGCAGATCAACTTCTTTGCTCCCATCCGTGATCAGCTGAAGATTGCCCAAAAGCAGGTCGTGCATACGCCGCTCGACAAGCTGACTGATGCCTTTATCACCATCCTGGCCGGCGCGCACGGACTGGTGGAGGCGAACACGCGCTTGCGCAGCGACCCTGCCCTGCAGGAAGCCTTTGGCCGCGACCGCTGCGCGGATCAATCGACGATTCAGGCGACCCTGAATGCCTGCACCGAGGCCAATGTCCAGCAACTGACCGCAGCTCTGACCACAAGCTATCGGCAGCATTCTCAGGGCTATCGTCACAACTATCAGCGCCGGATGCAGGTGCTGGATGTGGACTTGAGCGGTATGCCCTGTGGACCAAAAGCCGCCCTGGCGACCAAGGGCTATTTCGCCAACGCGCGCAATCGACGTGGGCGACAACTCGGGCGGGTTATCGCGACGCACTACGGCGAGATCGTGAGCGATCAAGTCTTTGCAGGGACGACCGGTTTGACCACGGCCCTGCGCCCGCTCCTCGAGGCGGCTGCACAACTCTTGGAACTGACTGCGGCTCGCCGCCAGCGTACCATCTTGCGCATCGATTCCGGCGGGGGGAGCCTGGATGAACTCAACTGGGCGCTGGCCGAAGGCTACCAAATCCACGCCAAAGACTATTCGCGCCAGCGAGCGCGCAAACTCGGCCACAGCGTCACGGACTGGATCGACGACCCGCACATCCCAGGGCGCCAGGTGGGATGGGTGAGCACGCCCGCCCCAGAGTATGTGCGCCCGGTCGGCCGTATTGCCGTGCGCTGGAAGCAGAAAAACGGTCAGTGGGAGTATGCGGTGGTGATCTCGACGCTGTCGTCTAAGGAAGTTATTGAGGAGACCGGCCAGCCGCTGGCGGCAGTGCTGGATCATAGGGCGGTAACACTGGCCTATGTGCGTTTCTACGATGACCGGGGCGGCGGAGTTGAGACCAGCTTCAAGGACGACAAGCAAGGGCTGGGGTTGACCAAGCGCACCAAGAAGCGGTTTGCGGCACAGCAGATGGTGGTCTTGCTGGGTGCACTGGCGCATAACGTGATTGTCTGGGCACGCCGCTGGCTGGCGCCGCACGAGCCGAAGGTGCGGCGTTACGGGATGAAGCGGATGGTGCGCGATGTGTTCCATCTGAGCGGCTTTCTGGTACGCAACGCCCGTGGGCGCTTGGTCGAGGTGGTTCTCAACCAGCGAGCACCCCTGGTGCGAGGCCTCTCTCGTAGCTTAGATGTGCTATTACGTCCTTCGCACATTGCCGTTAATTGGGGCCAAGTTTAGGTGACAAGGTGACAAGAGAGCGACTCAGATATGACCCCTGACCCCTGACCCCTGACCCCTGACCCCTGACTACTGCTCTAGTGGGCGTGCTCGTGCGCCACGTGGAAGTGCGCGTGGGCGTGCATCTCGCCGGAGGCGTGGACGTGGCGGTGCGCGTGGATGAGGTTGCTGCGCTGCAGCAGCTCCTCGTCGCCCAGGATCGCGTCCGGCCGGCCCGAAGCGATCGACTGGCCGCCCTGGAAAACGTAGCAGCGGTCGGCGATCTCGGCCACGATGTCCAGGTCGTGCGTGGCAGTGACGACGGTCTTCGCGCCGCCGCTCCAGCCGATCAGGAAATCGACCACCATGCTCTGGCTCTTCGGGTCGAGCGCGGCCGTCGGCTCGTCCATCAGCAGCACCTCGGGGTCGAGGATCAGCACCGAGGCCAGCGCGACGCGCTTCTTCTCGCCGCCGGAGAGCCGGTGCGGCGAGCGGTCCTTCAGGTGCGCGATCTCCAGCAGGTCGAGCGTCTCCGCGACGCGCCGGCGGATCTCGTCTTTCGGCCAGCGCAGCTGCAGCGGCCCAAACGCCACCTCGTCGAACACCGTCGGGTTGAAGAGCTGGACGTCGGGGTTCTGGAACACCAGCGCTACGCGGCGGCGAAACCGCAGGGCGAAGTCGTCGTCCTGGAAGCGCTCCTCGCTCAGCGGCTCGCCGAACGCCGCCACGCTGCCCCGATCGGCGAAGTAGAGCCCGTCGAGCAGGCGCAGCAGGGTCGATTTCCCAGAGCCGTTCGCGCCGAGAATCGCGATGCGCTCGCCGCGCTCGATCGCCAGCGACAGCCCCTTGAGCGCCGTCACCTCGGCATTGTAGCGGTAGACGACGTTCTGGACGTCAAACACAGTTTCAGACATGGGGTTGTCCTTTTTAACCACAGAGAGCACAGAGAGCAGTCCCGACAGAGTTCGCACCTCGGTGTTCTCTGTGGCCTCCGTGGTGAAAACCTGTCGTCACGACCTGCCCAGCCAGAAAGCCAGCGCCGCGAGGCCCAGGAAGCACGCGAGTGCGATCCAGTCGCGCCCGCGCATCGCGAAGTCGTCGAGCGTGTAGACCTCGCCGCGGAAGCCGCGCGACTGCATGGCCATGTAGACGTCGTTGCTAAGTCCCAGGGTCTTGGCGAGCAGCACGCCGACGCTGGCGGCGGCGAGCCGGCGGCTGTCGGCGCCCTCGAGCTCGCCGACCATGCGGCTCTGGCGCGACTCGAACATGTCGCGGGCGGTCTGGAGCATCAGGAAGATGTAGCGGAATGTCATCCCCAGGATGACCACGAACACCACCGGCACGCGCAGCACCCGCAGCGCCTTGAGCACGTGGGTCCACGGCGTGCAGAGGATCAGCAGCAGCGAGAGCGTCGCGGCGGTCTCGACGCGCGTGACCAGGTAGGCCGCGCTGCCGAGCCCCTGCGCGCTGATCGGCCAGCCGATCAGCGGCAGCCGGTAGACCACCCGGCCCGGCGTGATGAAGATCGCCGGCAGCGCCAGCAGGCCGGTGAATAACAGCGCCCCGACCCACACCCGCGTCGCGAGCGTGCGGATCGGCACGCGCGAGAGCAGCGCCAGCGTCAGCGCAACGGCGAACAGCCCCAGGATCACCAGGATGTTGCGCGCGAGCGCGGCGGCGACGATCAGCGCCAGCAGGCCGACGACCTTGACGCGTGGGTCAAGCCGCTGGAGCAGCCCGCCGGCCTTGGCCAGCTCTTCGGCGTACAGCGCGCGCTCCATCGCGCCGGCCAGCTCGGCGATCGTGCGCTCGACGAAGCTCTTGCGCCGCCGGCGTGGCCGGGGCGCCGCGCCCGGCGTGGCGACTGTTTGATCTGCGATTGCCATTGATGCTCTGACCTCTTCGATAAATCAGGGATCGAAACTCACCACAGAGATCACAGAGATCGCAGGGCAGAGATAGCAGCTACCTTCATTATCTCTGTGTGCTCTGTGATATTTGTGGTTAACATCTCACGCGGTCCCGCCGGGCGCCGAGGTGCTGGCGTCGGGCTCGCGACCGCCGCGCACGGCGCGGGCGATCCAACTGATCAGGAAGAACGTCAGGATGATCAATCCGGCGCCGACCAGGGCCGACAGAATGTAGCCGAATGCCTCGCTCTTCATCCATGGCGGCGCGTAGTCGGGGATCGGCGCGGTCCAGAACGACGAGAGCCGCTCCAGGCCGCTGGGCACCGCCGCGGGCGGCACCTGGCTGCCCGCGGCCGCCGCGATCTCCTGCCGCATCGCCGGGTCAACGAAGTCCTCCGCGCCCCACTCGCCCCAGGCGGTGCCGGCCGCCAGCAGCCCCAGCGGCGTGAGGATCATCAGGATCGCCAGGCCGATCCAGAGCGGCCTGGTGGCCCGCCAGCCGCCGCGCCGCGCCACCTCCTGCACGCCGTCCTCGACGTCGCGCGCGCCCGGAGCGGTCAGCTTCAGCAGCGCCGGGTCGGCGCGCTGGAGGTAGGCCACCACGCCGCCGGTGATCACCAGCTCCGCCAGACCGGCGATCGTCAGGTGGCCCAGCATCATGGCCGGGATCGCGATGCCGAGCGGGTAGGGCGCGTAGAGCGGCGCGCCGGTCGCGTCGGTGAACAGCAGCGGCTGGACGCCGAACTCGATCGCCGCGAGCAGCGCCGCGACGTTGATCGCCACGTAGCCGGCAACCGCCCCGGCGATCACCCGGCGCGTGTCGCCGATCGCCGTGCGCCCGGAGATGGCGCGGTAGACCCAGTAGGCCACCAGCGAGCCGATGATCGCCATGTTGAAGCAGTTGGCCCCAAACGCGGTGATCCCGCCGTCGCCGAAGAAGATCGCCTGGATCAACAGCGCGACCGAGATCGCCAGCATCGACGCCCACGGCCCCAGCACGATCGTTGCGATCGCCATCCCGACGGCGTGGCCGGTGGTGCCGCCCGGCAGCGGCAGGTTGAACATCATGATCACGAACGAGAACGCCGCGAACAGCGACAGCAGCGGCACCAGGCGCGTGTTCAGCAGCCGCCGAACCTTGCGCAGCGCCACGTACCAGAACGGCGCCGCGGCGGCGTACATGGTCGCGCAGGTCGCGGGGCTGAGGTATCCGTCGGGGATGTGCATAGCTTCCTCCTGACGCGAATCAGAGCGTCTCGACCGGATTCGAGTTGCGATGCAGATACAACCGGAGACATGTGCAATACGTTGCAGCTACTATAGGGCGCAACTTTCTCTCTGTCAAATGTACGAACTCGACGGCCCTGGTGGATGGGTGTGCGGCAGGGGATTCTGGAGGAGTCAGGTGATCTTCGTGCGGCCGCCCTTGCGCCGTGGCGCGCGCCCGTTGGCGCCGGCCGCGCCGAGCTGTGCCAGCGCCTCGTCGATCGCCGCGTCCTCGATGGCAACCTGGGCGGCGTAGCGTTCGAGTTGCAGGCTGCGCCGCTGGCGCAGCGCCAGCGGGGCGATCTTCGCGACGTCGTCGACCGTCACGTCGCGGCGATTGTCGGCGGCGGCGCGGGCGCGGGCCGCCTCGAGCAGCGCGATCTCGGCGCGGTGCGAGGGGATCTTCAGCGCCTGGATGCAGCCGAGCGCGAACTCCTCGGCCGCGGCGGAGATCGCGACCTGCGGCAGGATCTCGCGCGCTACGGCGACCTCCTGCTTGAGCCTGGCGATCTCGTCGGCGTAGCGCGCACGGAAGGCCACGGCATCGTCGTGGAAGGCGCGCGCGCGGCGGTAGACCTCCAGGCGCTGCTCGCGCTCGGCCAGCGGCGCGACCCACACACGCAGCCCGAAGCGGTCGAGGATCTGCGGCCGCAGCGTGCCTTCCTCGGGGTTCATCGAGCCGACCAGCGCAAACTGCGAGGGGAACAGCCGGGTCATCGGCCCGCGGCGCACGAAGGTGCGGCCCTGTGCCGCGGCGTCGAGGATGGCGTCGATCACGCGCGCGTCGAGCAGGTTGATCTCGTCGATGTAGAGCAGGTTGCGGTGGGCCTTCGCCAGCACGCCCTCTTCGAGCAGAATGCGCTGCTGCTCCAGCGCCACGCGCTCGTTGACGCCGCCGACCACATCCTCCAGCCGCGCGTTCAGCGGCAGCTCGACCAGCCGCATCGGCGCGCGCCGCAGCGCCGGCCGGCCCTCCTCGTCGCGCTCCTCGCGCTCGATCGTCGGCATGACGTCGACCAGCGCGCGCACGGCGGTGGTCTTGCCCACGCCATACGGCCCGATCAGCAGCACCCCGCCGATCTGCGGGTTGATCAGCGCGAGCGCCAGCGCGGTCTTCATCTCCTGCTGGCCGACGATCGCCAGGAACGGATATGGCAGCAGCTCGTCCATAATAACGTTTGAACGTTTGAACGTTTGAACGTTCGAACGTTACAGCAGCTCGATCTCGTAGTCGATCACCGGCGCGTCGGGGCGCTGCTCTTCGATCCAGCGAACCACCGCCTCGAGCTGGCCGCGGGCGTACTCGCTCGACCCGGAGACGCAGGCGATCCCCAGCACCGCCCGCGCGTGCGCGTCCTGCGCGGCGACCTCGGCGGCCGAGACATTGAACTCATTACGCAGCCGCGCCAGGACCGACTTCACGACGCTGCGCTTCTCTTTCAGCGAGCGTATGCCGGGCAGGTGGAGTGTGATCGTACAAGCACCGATAATCATACAGCTTAAGTTATGAGTTATGAGTTATGAGTTATGTTTCGAACTCATGACTCATAACTCATAACTCAACACTAATTCCAGCCGCGCTCGCCCTCGCCCAGATCGCCGCCGGGCAGCAGGGCCAGCTCATTGCGGAGCGCGGCGCTCATCTCGCGCAGCCGCGTGGCGACGTCGGCCTCCAGCCAGCGCTGCTTCTGTGCGTTGTCGACCTGCAGTCGGTGCGCCATCCAGTAGGTCAGATCGACGACCCCGTCGGGCAGCGACTCGGACGGCGGCTCGTCGCCGGTGGCCGCGCTCACGGCGGCCCAGTAGCGCGCATAGAGCGCCCGCAGCTCCTTGGCCGCGACGAGGCTGGCGGGCGTGCTCTCCTCGGGCAGATACGCGACCGACGCGACCAGGTAGGGCTGCCGCTGGACCATGTACTGAACGCGAAAGCGCCGCTGCCCTTGCGCGGCCAGGTAGTAGCGGCCGTCGTCCAGCCGCACGCTCTCGCCGACGCTGATCTGCGCGGACGTGCCGACGGCGTAGGGCACCGCCTCGCCGCCAAGCTGCTGCCGCAGCGCCCCCAGCTCAGGTTCGCCGCCGCCGGCCTGCTCGACCTGCCGCCGCAGCCACGGGTCGTCGGGGCTGATCTCGCTGCCGGATCGGATCAGGACGACGCCGAACGGGCTGCGCTGCTCCAGGCAGCGCCCAATCATCAGCCGGTAGCGATCCTCGAAGATATGCAGCTGAATCGCCGCGCCCGGGAACAGCACCGCGTTGAGCGGAAAGAGCGGCAGCTTTTGCGTCATACCCCCCACCAAGTGCTGAGTTATGAGTTTTAAGTTTTGAGTTGCAACATCGGCTAAACTCATAACTCATAACTCACAACTCATAACTCAATCAACTGGCGTCGTACACGTCCAGACTGTCGCGCTGGATGCGCCCATATGCAGGTCGACGGTCAGCTCGATCTCCGGACCGGACAGGGCCTGCACCGCGGCAGCGGCGTCGAACCGCAGCGGCAGACCGTCGAGCATCACCAGCGCCGGGCCGAGCCGCAGCTCTAGCAGGTCGGGGCGCAGCTCCGCCCCGCTGGCGCCGACCGCGACCAGCAGCCCGCCCCAGTCGGCCACGCCGTGCGCGCAGGCCCAGCGCACCGAGGCCGAGCGCGCGACCGCCTGGGCCACCTGCCGCGCGCCGCTCGCGTCGGGCGCGCCGCGCACATGCACCTGGACGAGCTTGCCGCTAGCGGCGGCGTCGCGCAGCACCTGCTGGGCCAGGTTGGCGCACAGCGCGTCGAGCCCCTCTTGCCAGGCGCCATACTCCCACGAGCCGGCGTCGACGATCGGCGGCGCCTCGGACGCGCCGTTGGCCAGCAGGACGATCGCGTCGTTCGGGCTGGTATCGCCGTCGATCGTCAGCCGGCCGAACGACTGGCGCACGCTCTGATCGAGCGAGCGGGCCAGCAGGCGCGTGTCGATCGCCACGTCGCTGGCGATCACGCACAGCAGCGTCGCCAGGCGCGGGTGGATCATCCGGCTGCCCTTGGCCATCCCGGCGATCACCACGCTGCGACCCTCGCGCAGCGAGACCACCAGCGCCCGATCTTTCGGGCGCGTGTCGGTTGTCAGGATCGCCAGCGCCGCGCGCCGGCCGCCGCCGCTATCCAGCTCCGAGACGGCGCGCCGGATGGCCTCCCTCATCCGCTGCATCGGCAGCGGCACGCCGATCTGGCCGGTGGACATCAGCAGGATGCTGTCGCGCGGCACCTCGAGCTCGTCGGCGGTCAGCTTGGCGCACTCGATCGCGTCGGCGAGACCCTGCTGGCCGGTGCCGGCATTGGCCTGGCCGGCATTGATCAGCACCGCGCGAATATTCGCGCGGTTGCGCGCCAGGATGGCCTGGTCGAAGAAGACCGGCGCAGCAAGAATCGCGTTGGTCGTAAACACCGCCGCCGCGCGGCAGGCCTTCTGCGAGTAGATCAGCGCGAGATCGCGCGCGCGAACCTCTTTGAGCCCGCCCGAGACCCCCGTCGCGCGGAAGCCGCGCGGGCTGGAGATATGGCCATCGTCGAGGATGTTGTAGCTCATGGATTTGAGTTTTGAGTTTTGAGTTTTGAGTTGGCGAGAGTCCGGTCCTTAACTCATAACTCATAACTCATAACTTACAGGACGCGGCAGATCAGCCCTTTAAGGTACTCGCCCTCGGGGAACGTCAGCAGCACCGGGTGGTCGGGCGCCTGCGCGAGCCGCTCGACGACTTGGACATCGCGACGGGCGTCGAGCGCCGCGCCGAAAACCACCTTCTGAAACAGGTCGGCCGAGACCAGCCCGGAGCACGAGAACGTCGCAAGCACGCCGCCGGGCCGCAGGATCTGCATGGCGATCAGGTTGATGTCTTTGTAGCCGCGCGTGGCGCGGTCGAGCTGGCCCTGCGCGTGCGCGAACTTGGGCGGGTCGAGGATGACGACGTCGAACTGGCGGCCCTCGTAGCGGTACTGCCGCAGCAGCTTGAAGACATCGCCCTCGATCGTCTCGACCGGCGCCGCCAGATCGTTGAGCGCCAGGTTGGCGCGCAGCAGCTCCAGCGCGGGCGCGCTCGTGTCGATCGCCGTCACGTGGCGCGCGTCGGCGCGGGCCGCCGCCACGCTGAAGCCGCCGGTGTAGCAGAAGCAGTCCAGCACATCCTGGCCGGCGCAGTAGGCCGCAACGCGCAGCCGGTTGACAGCCTGATCGAGGTAGGCGCCGGTCTTCTGGCCGCCGCGCAGGTCGGCCAGGAACCGCAGGTCGCCCGTCTGGCGCGTCAGGATCTGATCGAGCGGCGGATCGCCCCACAGCAGGCCCTCGCCGGGCGGCAGCTTCTCCTTCTCGCGAACCTCGGCGTCGCTGCGCTCGTAGATGCCGCGCGGGCGGGCGAGCTCGGCCAGCAGGCGCACGATCGTGTCGGCGCGGGCGGCGATCCCCTGGGTCAGCAGCTGGACCGACAGGTAGCCGGCGTACCGATCGACGATCAGGCCCGGCAGGCCATCCGACTCGGCGTAGACCAACCGGCACGCGGCGTCCTCAGCCGTATGGCCGAGCCAGTGCCGCGTCGCGATCGCGCGCTCCAGCCGCCGGCGCAGCAGATCGTCGTCCAGCGGCTCGTCGGACTGCCAGGTGAACAGGCGCGCGCGGATCTGCGAGCCGCTGCTCCAGGTGCCGCGCGCCAGCCACTCGCCGGCCGCATCGCACACTTCGATGACGTCGCCCTGGCCGACGTAGCCCTGGACGCGCGCAATCGCCCCCGAGAAGATCCAGGGGTGGCGCTGCAGAACTGGTCGCTCCTTGCCCGGGTTGAGCGTGATAGTCGCCATGCTCACCTGCGTCGTACGGTCGCATAGCTACATACTCTAACACAGCGCCGGATCGCGGTCAAGCATGGGGGGTGCGTCACATTTTTGCTTCCGCATTGTGATGGGCTCAAGCCGTGAGCCTGTATCGATTGATCCCTAACTGCAACGGTTTTGCTTATGACGTGGTGCCGCGCCCCTGCTAGAATCAGCACGATCCAACCCGAAGGGCCATGCGCGTTGGTGCTATGACCAAACCGTTGTCGCTTCAGTGGGCCGACGACCTTGTGCCGCATGGAACAGGTGAACCGAGCGCGATACCAGATCCAACAGCCGCGGCGGAATCTGGTGTTACGTCTTCGTAATGCTCCGTGTAGATCACAAGGTACCAGGAATGAACCTATCCGAGCGTGAAAGAGGTACCCCATGAAACACATGACCAGGCTGTCGCTTCTGCTGTTCCTGACCGCCCTGCTCCTCACCAGGTGTGGCGCGCCACAGCCGCCCATCAAGATCGGTATCTCCGCCTGGCCCGGTGTGGAGCCGGCCGAACTGGCCGCGCGCAAAGGCTTCTACGCCCAGCGTGGGGTTCCCGTAGCGATGACTCGTTTCTCCGTCTATACCGACTCGATCGAAGCCTTCCGCGATGGCAAAGTGGACATCGATATGCAGACCCTTGATGACGCCCTCCGTCTGTTTGCCACCGGCCGGAAGATGCACGTCGTCTTGTTCACGGATTCCTCTTATGGGGGCGATGGCATCGTGGCGCGGGCGGGGATCCGCTCGGTGGCCGATCTGAAAGGCAAGCGCGTCGGTGTCGAGACCGGCACCGTCGGCCATTTCTCCTTGCTGAAGGCGCTCGAAAAAGTTGGGCTTAAGGAGGACGACATCACGATCGTCAGTATCCCGGCCCTGCGGATCCGCGAAGCGTTTCTGGCCGGGAAGATCGATGCGGGTGTGACCTGGGAACCCTACCTGACCAACAGCGCCAAGGAGAGCGGCGGCAACATCATTACCACCAGCCGCGACTACCCACGAACCATCGTCACGACGATGGTCGTCGATGACGGTCTGATCGCTCGGCGGGGTGACGACGTTCAGAAGGTCGTCGCCGCCTACTTCGATGCCGTGCAGTTCATGTACGACCATCCCGACGAGGCCCAGGCGCGCATGGCCGACGCGGAAGGCATCAGCGCCGCCGAGTTTGCCAGCCAAGCGCAGGGACTTCGCTACATCGATCTTGCCGGCAACCAGCGAGCCTTCGGATCCGCGCACGATGGCGAATTGTACGCGCTCGGCGACGAGTTGGCAGCCTTTCTCCATACGAGGGGGGTCACAAAAACCAAGCCCGATATCACAGGGCTTCTGGATGGTGACTTTGTCAACCAGCTGAAGTAGGGCTAGCTCGCACTACCGTTGCACGGAGCATCTCATGCCGCGAAAAACCTCGCTTCGCACCAGGATCATCCTCTACGTCAGTGTGGTGGTCCTGGTGTTCCTCGTCGGCGCACTGGTCTGGGCGTTGCAAACCACGCGGCGCACCCTCTATCAGCAAATGGAGAGCCGCGCGACTGCGCTGGCCGATGAGATCGGGTATACCTTTGAGGTCCTGGCCACCAACGGCGATACGATCTCGCTGAACCGCGTCGTTGAGGAGACTGGGACGATCGCGGAGGTCAAAGAGGTCGGCGTCAGCGATCGAGCGGGGCACTACATTGCCCACAATCGGCCGGAACAGATCGGTCAGCCCAGCGCCTATCCCTTCGTCGTGCCCAGCATCGCAAGCGAGCAGCGGCGCGTGGAATACGCGCCAGACGAGTTTGTCGTCGTCCAGCCATTGCACGGCACGACATACTCAATCGCTAATCACACCGATGTGATCGGTGCCATCATCATTGTGATGGACCTGACCCCGGTCAACGCCAACCTGCGTGCAGCGGTGCTTGCCGCCGCGCTGGCCATGACTCTCTCCATTATCCTCGTCGGGATCGGCCTGGTACTGATCATGAATCGCTTGGTGATCAACCCGATCATGGCGCTTTCGGCAGCCACGCGGCAGCTGGCGGATGGGCAGTGGCGGCCAACATTCCGGACGAGCCTGCCGGGTGAGATCGGTGACCTTGCGCGTTCATTCGATCTGATGGCGCGCGCGCTGGCGGAGCGCGAACAGCTCCTCCAGACCCAGCGGGATGATTTGCGCGACGCCAATGCGGCGCTGCGCACGAGCGACGAACGGTTTCACCTCGTTGCCCGCGCGACCAATGATGCGATCTGGGACTATGATTTGGTGACTCAGGCGGTGTGGTGGAATGACAGCGTACAGAGCATGTTTGGCTATCGGGCCGAGACCATTGCGCCGAGCTTTGCGTGCTGGCTGACCCGACTGCACCCCGACGATCAGGAGCGGGTGAACGCGAGCTTTGCCGCGGCGCTCGCGAAGGGTGAACAGTTCTGGGCAGATGAATACCGCTTTCGCCGCAGCGATGGCTCGTACGCCGATATCTTTGACCGCACCTATGTGCTCTACGACGCGCACCAGCAGCCGGTACGGGCGATCGGTTCGATGATGGACATGACCGCGCGCAAGCAGGTCGAGCGCATGAAGGATGAGTTCATCGCGACTATCAGCCACGAGCTGCGCACCCCGCTCACCTCCATCCGCGGCGCGCTGGGGCTGATCGCCGGCGGCGTGGCCGGGGAGCTTCCGACGCAGATGCGTATGATGGTCGAGATCGCCCACAAGAACAGTGAGCGGCTGATGCTGCTGATCAACGATATTCTGGACATCGAGAAGATCGCATCCGGCACGCTGGTCTTCGACCTCCGGCCGCAGGCGCTCACACCGCTCGTCGAGCAGGCGATCGAAGCGAACCGCGCCTATGGCGCACAGTTTGGGGTCACGTTTGCGTTGGAGCAGACCCTGCCCGGCAGCATGGTGAACGTCGATGGCGCGCGGTTGCTGCAAGTGTTTGCCAATCTGCTCTCCAACGCGGCCAAATTCTCACCCCCCGGCGACACGGTGAGCATTTCCATGGCGCGTGGCAACCGCGCGATCCGGGTAGCGGTCCGCGATCATGGGCCGGGGATCCCCGCCGCGTTCCAGGCGCGGATGTTCCAGAAATTCGCGCAGGCCGACTCGTCGGATACGCGCCAGAAGGGCGGTACCGGCCTGGGGCTCAGCATCGCCAAAGCGATTGTCGAAAAACTCGGCGGGCAGATCGGGTTCGAAACGGCCAGCAATGTCGGCACCACCTTCTCTATTGACCTGCCAGAATGGCACGAAGCAGCGGCTCCGCAGACGATGGACGCGTAATACCAGGTTGGGGTCATCGTACGGAAATCGGGAAACGATACGCTAAGCTGCAAGCCTCTATTTACCGCCTTGTGATACCTCAGAAGCCTCACTGTCTGCGGTCTTCTCGCACCTCATGTAGCTACGAACCATCCGGCAAAAAGAGGGCACTACCTGCTACGGGTGAAAGCGAATCAGCCGCGCTTGCAGCGCGCACTAGCCAGCTGGTTTGCCAGTCCCACCCGCCTGGTCCAAACGAGCACCCAGGTGGCCGACGTGACCACGAAGGGCCATGGGCGGCTGGTCCACTATCGACTAGAATGAACCGGCCCTAAAGCATATCGCGCGCCGCATGCTGTGTTACAATATCGCAACCAGATCGGCTCTTCTTCGCAATCGCCATATCGACTGCATGGCGCTACACTGCGGGGAAGCCGCGAGCGAACCAGGTAAGACAGAGATCGTGGCAACCCGACGGTCTTTTGGGTGGCGGTATGGGGGCGCGGCCGCCCTCGCACCCCCACCTCACAAGACCAGCTGTAAAGCCAAGCGCTACATCACGAGCCTGGAGGATCTATGCTCAACCCGACGAAACTGCTCGACGCGATTCAGTCCGAGTGGCCGCTGATCGCAAGCCTTTCGATCGTCGGCATCAGCGACCATCTCCCGCATTGGGCCGTCGCATCCGCACGGCGCGTGTCCACGCAGATCGCGCCCGCCAGCGTGGTCGCCTACCGCGCGCAGCTGCGCCGGCGCTCCGAGCAGCTCGCGGCGCTGCACCGGCGCTGGATCGTCGCGGCGGTGCTGGCGGTCCTCCTGGCGGCGGCGGTCGTCTGCAACGCGATGGCGGTGCCGCTCGACAGCCTGCACCTGGGCATTCTCAGCGGCGTGCTGTGCGCGATCCTGCTGCCGCCGATCGCGATCTGCAACGGAATCGCGCGCGACTACGTCGCAACGCGCGCGCTGGCGCTCGTACTGAGCAGCGCGGTCGTGGAGACCAAGGTGCAGCGCGCGAATTAGACCCTACCACATTCGATTAGCCTGTCCCTTTCACCACAAAATGCACAGAGCGCACAGAGGGAACGTCTATCCAAATCTCCGTGATCTCTGTGATCTCGGTGGTAAGACAACTGAATCATCCGATTGGATGCAAACCACCAGGACGCCGCTCGGCTAGATCGAGCGCGCCAGCCGGAAGCCCAGGAACTCATTCCGCACGGTCGGCGGGAGGCGGAAGCGGCAGGCGCAGCGGGCAAACCCGTGCGGGTTGGCGTAGCAGCCGCCGCGCAGGATCCGCCGCCCCGGCGCCCGCGGGTTCTCGCGCCCGTCGCCGGGGTCGTAGGGGTAGAGCCGGTCGAGCGACGCGGTCCACTCCCAGACGTTGCCGGCCAGGTCGAGGCAGCCCTCCCGGCTCGCGCCGCCGGGGTGCGCGCCGGCCGGCGACGTGCCGCCGCGCCCGGCCTCGCGCGTATTGGCCCGCGACGCGTCCCACGCGTCGCCCCACGGGAACGCCCGCCCGTCGGTCGCGCGCGCCGCGCGTTCCCACTCGGCCTCGGTCGGCAACCGAATTGTAGATTGTAGATTGTAGATTGCAGATTGGGAATCTTCGCAATCTGCAATCTGCAATCTGCAATCTGCAATCTGCGAGTTGAGCCACGCGCAGAACGCGTTCGCATCCTCCCAGTTCACGTCGACCACCGGGTGGTCGAGCAGATGCTCGGGCGGCTGCGGGCCCTGCCACACGATTGGCGGGCGCGCGCCGGCCGCCTCGACGAACGTGGCGTACAACGCATGCGTGACCGGCGTCCGCCCGATCGCGAAGGCCGGCAGCGCCAGCGCGTGCTGCGGCGACTCCTCGCGGTAGGACTCGCGGGTGCCGCCGTAGGCTTTCGCCAGCGCGCTCAGGTCGCGCTCGGGCGTGCCCATCAGAAAGGGGCCGGCCGGGATGGCGACGAAGTGTGGAATCAGATCGGTCAGCGGCGATTGCGTGGTCAATGCGAATTCTCCTCTACCAAATAGGTTCATGCTAGCGTTCTACATTATGGACGCATAATAGAATGAAGTCGACAGGTGGGGAGCCTTGGAGGGGCCGCGCCCCTCCAAACCACCCCGCTATGATCCCCATGATAAGGCATGTGTGGACGTCGTTGTTTGAAGGCAGGATGGAACTTGTCGGAGTTCGCGATCGCCCGCAGCATCTTCAGCGATTTCGGCTGGCGCACGAAAGCGCGCGCCCCGATCGTCGCCGACCTGGCCCAGGTCATGCGCGAGGAGGAAGAGCACCACTTCGCCACGCTTCGCGGCGCGCTCGAGTTCCTCACGCTGCATGTCGAGGCCAGCCGCCTCGCCGAGGGACTGCACTTCGACATCATCCGCGCCATGCTCGACCGCGACTGGAAATGGCGGCGGATCGGCAGCCTGCTGGCATTCCAGCTCACGAACACCGATGGGGCCGCGTTCTGGGATTTTCTACGGTCGCTGACCGGCGACCCGCGCGATTTCGTGCGCCGGATCTGCGCCGAGCAGCTCGGCCCGCTGGCGCGCTACCACGCCGACAACGCGCTGCCGCTGCTGAACGCGTGCCTGCGCGACCAGGAGAACGCCTCCGTCCAGGCGGCCGCGCACGAGTCGCTGCTGAGTCTCGACGCGCAGACCGCGTTCAAGGCCGCCGATCTGCTGATCCGCGAGCGGCCGATCGGGGACGAGTCGGCGGCTCTGGCGGCCGAGATGCTGCTGTCGCCGCTCGATAGCCTGTCGCCGCTGCTGCAGGAAAAAACTCGCTGGCTCGTCCAGGAAATTACAAGCTCGGCGATAGGCGACGCGGTGATCGCCTACCTGGATAGCATGCGGCTGCCGCCATACCAGGACCTGTATGCGCTGGAGGAGCTCGAGACCGCGTTTCAGGTCGGCTGGCACCGCGCCGAGCGCCCGCAGAATCCCTACCTCGATCACGTCCAGCAGCTCGTGGCGCCGCGACGACAGGCGCTAACGACCGACATCGCGCGCGCCGAGGCGCTCAACAGTGCGCTCAAGCGTGTGTTCGACTTCACCGTAAAGACGCTGGGGATGCGCCGCGGGGATTCCGAAGTCGTCCTGAGCGCACGCCTTGGCGAGCTCGTCCCGCAGGCGGACAAGCGGATGGCGTTTCTTGCCCAGATCGAACAAACCTTCAAGGTGCAGCTGCCGTTTCTGCATGGGCAGGTGTATTGCGGCATCGAGAACAACTTCGCCAATGTCACGCTCATCCGAGTTCTGGTGGCCATCGCCGGGGCGGCCGAGCCTTTCGCACAAGGCCTTTCGGCGACCTATGTCGTCGGCCTGCCAACCGCCTACTATTTCGACGCCGAGGAGGGCCGGCGCCTGCTGCGCCTCTGCCAGATCGCCGACGACGTCGTTGGCGCCGCAGCCAGCGTATCGCGCGACGGCCAGCCGGCGATCACGCTGCAGACCGAGCTGGGCAAGGGCGGGCTGAACCTGGAGCCGGAGGAGCGCACCGCCCTACGGAACAGCGCTGCGGCGAAGGTCGGCGTCGAGCTGACGGCGATCGAACACCGCGCCCTGACCAGCCTGGGCCGGCTGGCGCTGTGGCTGTGGCAGGCGGACCTGGCCACCCAGCAGCGCGAGCAGGCGCTGGAGCAGAAGGTCGCCGCGATCGGCGCGCTGGCGACCGACGCGATCCAGCAGCGCCTCTCGGCGTTCGAGGCCACGACGCTCTCCGACCAGATGCAGCGCGACCTGGCGCTGGAGGTGCAGGCGATCTGCCAGGCCTACGCCGACTCTCAGCCGGCGCGGGTCGCCGACGCGCTGGCGCGGCTGATCATATGGCATAGCGAAAACGACAGCCCGGCCGTGGGCCGGGCGTTCCAGAGCCTGTACTGGCGCGATCGCGATCGCTTCTGGGCCAGCGCCGAGGCGCTGCTCCAGCACGGAGGGCGATTCATCCGAAATGCTGGCGCAACCTTGCTACTCGTTGCTATAACCCTCACCTCCTAGAACTTGCGGCTCCACTCCTTGGGCCAGCGCTCGACCACCACCTTGGTCTCGGTGTAGAACTCGACGCCGTGGCGGCCCTGGCCGTGCAGGTCGCCGAAGAAGCTCTCCTTCCAGCCCGAGAACGGGAAGAACGCG
>WNGB01004148.1_pt2 | contig 24678 bp, 28 predicted proteins | sample 5400681 | NCBI WGS metagenome assembly WNGB01 (sample SAMN13153367, study PRJNA577476) | soil metagenome | isolation source: 115 cm soil or saprolite under grassland replicate 2 | place: USA:California | collected 2016-06-15
AGCGACCGCCGCGCTTCGTCCTGCCCGACTGGATTCCGCTGCCCAGCTTCGCGTCGCTGTTGAGCGTGGTCGGTCTCGCCGCCGTGGCCGCGCTGGCGGTGCTCGTGGTCTATCCGGTGATGCGCGTCACGCTCGTGCCTCAGACGAACCCCATCAGTCGCGCCGTCGACATCACGATCGATCCTGACGCCAAGGTCGCCGACGCCTCCACCGCGACCCTACCTGGCCAGACATTGACGACCTCGGTTGACATTTCGGGCAGTGTGCCGATCCCGTCCGATCGCACGATCGGGCGCGACAAAGCGCACGGCGAAGTCGTGATTACCAGCCGGCGGCCACAGGCGTCCACGCTCGCCAAGGGCTCCACCGTTCGCGTTGACGGCGGTCCAAAGTTCGTGACGGATCAGGATCGGCCGTTGCCGCCAAGAGTTCCCGTCCGAGTCGCCATAACTGCCGTCGAAGCAGGGACTCAGGGCAACGTGGGTGCCGGTGAGATCACGCGGTTCGACGGCACGGGGTTCGAAGAGCTTGAAGTCACCAATCAGCGCGCGACCAGTGGCGGCACCGACCGGCAAGCCAAAGTCGTAACCGAAGAGGACCGCAAGACGCTCGAGGGCATGCTGCGCAAACAGGCGCGTGACAAAGCTTTCAGCTCACTACAGCAGCGCGCTGGCTCCGAGCAGACGCTGCCTGAGCCTTCTTTGATCGTCGACCCCAAGGTCGACCTCAAGTTCGATCAGGATGTCGGCGCCGAGTCCGACCAGTTGACTGGCCGCATGACGGCTTCGGTCTCGGCCACGGTATTCCAAAATCGCGCCTACAACGACCTCGTCAACCAGGTGCTCGAGCGCGGCGCGGGAACGGATTCCAAGCTTGGTGCACCGGCCCAGCTCGATGTTCCCGGCGTGGTGAAAGTGGATGGCAAGAAAGTCGTGCTGCGCTGTCAGGCGACGGGTGTGCTCGAGAGCGCGATCGACACGAAAGGGCTTGGCGAGGCACTGCGCGGCAGCACGCCGGCTGACGCGCGCGCGTATTTGGCCCGGCTGAGCGGGCTCGCCGAGCCGCCGGCCGTTGACATGACCCCGTCGTGGGCGCCGCGCGCATTTCGCATCGACGTCGTGGTCCGAGGCCCCAAGTAGCTCAGACCGTGGACCGCGGCCGCGTCCTGGCCATCGACGCTGGCGAGCGCCGCGTGGGCGTTGCACTCAGCGACCCCACTCGTCTGCTTGCCTCGCCCGTGACGGTGCTCGACCGTCGCCCGGGCCTTGCGCCCGTCCTGGCAACCCTCACTGCCCTGGTCACTCAGGAAGGAGTCACCGAAATTGTCGTTGGCTTGCCGCTGAATGCCGATGGCACCGCTGGCCGCCAGGCCAAACGCGCCGAACAGTTCGCACGGCTGGTGGAGCGCGTGCTTGGGCTACCCACCACGCTCTGGGACGAACGCCTCAGCACACGCGCCGCGGAGGCGGTTATCCGCGCCCAGGGCCGTTCAGCGCGCCGCGCACGTGAAAAAGGGCAGGTCGACGCGGTGGCCGCGGCCGTGATCCTCCAGGAGTTCCTCGACGCGGAGCGGGCGTAGCGTGGCACGCATTCTGGTGGTCATCTTCGCGCTGCTGGTCATCGCCGCCGGGGCCGGCATCGCCTACGTTGTGTTGGGCGATTCGACGCCCATTCTGGGCACGATTGCCGATCCGCTGGCGCCGATGGACCCCGCAGATAGCTCGCAGCAGGTGGTCACCGTGCCGCAAGGCGCCACCGCCGCCGACATCGGCACCGACTTGCAGGAGCGCGGACTGGTGCGCTCCGCGCTGGTGTTTCGGGTTGCCGTGGAGCAGGCCGGTGTCGGCAGCAGCCTGGCGGCGGGCGAGTATGAGCTCAGCCGCTCCATGTCGACGCCCGAGATCATTCAGGTGCTGGCGCGCGGGCAGGTCAAGCGCGGCCTGACAGCGACGATTCCCGAAGGCTGGCGCAGCGAGCAGATTGCCGACCGGCTAGAGGCCACCGGCGTGAGCTCGCGGGACGAGTTCTTGCGCGCTATCGGCACGCCTTTATCCGTGCCGGGCGTTGCCGTGCTGGGCGATCCGCCGCCCGCGCGCCTCGAGGGCTACCTCTTCCCTGAGACCTATGAAGTCACTGCGCGCGTGCCAGGCACGAGAGCCGCCGAGCTCATGGTGCGCATGTTCCAGCAGCGCCTGGGCCCCACGCTGCGCACGGGCGAGTCCGACTTGTCCTCATATCAAGTGATCACCCTGGCCAGCATTGTCGAACGCGAAGCCCGCCGGCCGATCGAACGCCCCGTCATCGCCAGCGTCTACTTGAACCGTCTCGCCGCCAACCTGCCGCTTCAGGCTGACCCTACCGTCCAATACGCCATCGCCACCCGCGACGGCGCCCAAGCCTCCGCCTACAACTACTGGAAGACCGAGCTCACCGAAGCCGACCTGCAGCTCGACTCCCCTTACAACACGTACTTGCACGATGGCCTACCGCCAGGCCCCATCTGCAACCCAGGCGAGGCCAGCATCCGAGCCGTCCTTCAACCCGCCCAAACCGATTACCTCTACTTCGTAGCCACCACCGACGGCAGCGGCACCCACCTCTTCGCCCGCACCCTGGACGAGCACAACGCCAACATCAGCAAAGTCAACCGCCGCTAGCTCACTCACGCCCTCGTCTGTGCACACATCCGGGTCGCGTTCCAGACAAGGGCGTGAGCGTAACGGGCGCCGCTCGGTATACTTGGGTGTTTATCTCACACGCGGTCTGCAACTCTGTGCCTCGCAGGAGGTGATCGACCGCGGACGTACAACGGAGGTTCACCACCAAGTCAATGCCCGCCCCTGTCCAGATGAAGACGTTGCTCGAAGCTGGCGTCCACTTCGGGCACCAGACCCGCCGTTGGGACCCGCGTATGCGCCCGTTTATTTTCACGGAGCGCAACGGCATCCACATCATCGATCTGCAGCAAACAGTCAGAAGACTGGACGAAGCGATGGGCTTCGTCAGACAGCAGGCGGCCGACGGCAAGACCATGCTCTTCGTCGGCACCAAGAAGCAGGCGCAGGACACCATCTCTGAGGAAGCTGCGCGGGCCAGCATGCCGTATGTCAATCAGCGCTGGATGGGTGGCACGCTGACCAACTTCTCGACCATTCTGACCCGCCTCAGAAGAATGGAAGACCTGGAGCGCCGCAAAGAAGGAGGCGAGTTCGAGCAGCTGCCCAAGAAGGAAGCAATCAGGCTGCAGGATGAGCTCGAGAAGCTCCAGAGAATGCTGGGCGGCCTCAGAAAGACGTACCGCCTGCCCGATATGGTCTTCATCGTCGATCCGCACCGCGAGGGCATCGCCGTGGCCGAGGCCAATCGGCTCAAGCTGCCCATCGTGGCGATGGTGGACACCAACTGCAACCCACAGCTGATCGACTGGCCGGTGCCGTCGAACGACGACGCGATTCGGGCGGTGAGACTGATAGCGGGCAAGGTCGCCGACGCCATCGTCGAGGGACGCGAAGCACGCGCCGCGGTCATGGGCGACGTGCTGCCCGAGTCCGGCCTGACCGACGAAGAAATCGAGGCGATGCCGTCGGAGCTGCCCATGATGACCGAAGAAGACTTCATGATGGACGAGTTCGACCTCGACGAAGACGAGGACGCATAGGCACATATGGCAACGACAACAGAGCTGATCAAAGAACTACGCGAGCGCACTGGCGCAGGCATCATGGAATGCAAGCGGGCCATCGACGAGGCCAAGAGCAACCTCGAGGCGGCCGAAAAGTTGATCAAGGAATGGGGTTTGGCGACGGCGGCCAAGAAGGCCGGCCGCGAGGCCAGCCAGGGCTTGATCGAGAGCTACGTCCATGCCGGGCGCATCGGCGCGATGGTTGAGGTCAACTGCGAAACGGACTTCGTCGCCCGCACAGACGACTTCAAGGCCTTCGCGCGTGAAGTGGCCATGCAAGTGGCTGCCACCAACCCAGCGCGGATCAGTGGCAGCGAGCCATCGAATAACGGCACTGACGGCGACGTCCCGCTGCTCGAGCAGCCGTATATTCGTGACCCCAGCAAGACCATTCAAGACCTGCTGAACGAGATCATCGCCAAGCTTCGCGAGAACGTGGTAATCCGCCGGGTCGCTCGATTCGAGCTCGGCGGCGGGTGACCGAACCCAACGGAACCCAGAACGGGCAGCTGCGCTATCGACGCATTCTGCTCAAACTGAGCGGTGAAGCCCTGCAGGGCTCAGCCGTCTACGGCATCGATCCCACCACCCTCGAGACCATTGCCCGCCAGGTCGCCGCGGTCGTCGAACGCGGCGTCGAAGTGGGCATGGTCATCGGCGGCGGCAACATCTGGCGCGGCGAGCCAGCCGCGACGCGCGGTATGGACCGCGCTACGGCCGACTACATGGGCATGCTGGCCACGGTCATCAATGCCCTGGCGCTCCAGAGCGCCATGGAGCGCATTGGCTTACATACCCGGGTGCAAAGCGCCGTCACCATGACCGAGGTCGCCGAGCCCTATATCCGTCGGCGCGCGATTCGGCACTTCGAAAAGGGCCGCGTGGTCGTCTTCGCCGCGGGCACCGGCAATCCGTACTTCACGACCGATACCGCCGCCTCCCTACGCGCACTCGAGATCGGCGCCGATGTGCTGCTGATGGCCAAGAACCGCGTCGACGGCGTCTATGACGCCGATCCGAATCAACACCCCAACGCGCACAAGTTCGACCACCTCACTTATATGGAGGCACTCGAACGACGCTTGCGCGTGATGGATACAACCGCGCTGTCCTTGTGCATGGATAACAAGCTGCCCATCATCGTTTTTGACCTGACCGATGAAGGGAACTTGCTGCGGTTGGTCGAAGGCGACCGAACGGTCGGCACACTCGTATCCTAGTAGCGGTCAGCCATCAGCAGTCAGCCGTCAGCCGGCCCATTCTTGGCAGGCATTGCGGGCTGGAACCGTCGCGACCGACGATGCTGATAGCTGACAGCTGATAGCTGAAGGCTTCACGCATGCTTGATGACATTCTCAAGACCGCCGAACACAAGATGACCCGCGCCGTCGAAATCTTGAACACCGACCTGCAGTCGGTGCGCACGGGCCGCGCCACGCCGGCCTTGTTGGATCGGATACAGGTGGACTACTACGGCTCGGCGACGCCGATCAACGGAGTCGCCAACATCTCAGCGCCAGATCCGCGCATGGTCCTGGTCCAGCCGTGGGATCGCAATATGCTCGGGCCAATCGAGAAGGCAATCCAGAAGTCTGACCTGGGCATCAATCCGACCAACGATGGCCAGGTCATCCGCCTGGTCCTACCGCAGTTGACAGAAGACCGGCGCAAGGAGTTGGTCAAGCAGGTCCACCATCGCGCCGAAGAAGCACGCATTGCCGTGCGCAACTGCCGTCGTGACGCGCTCGACCATTTGCGCAAGGCCGAAAAAGAAGGCGGCGTCTCAACCGAAGATGAACGTCGGGCACAGGAGCGCTTGCAAAAACTGACAGACCAATTTGTAAAACGCGTTGATGAGGTCTCCCGTAAGAAGGAGACCGAAGTGATGGAGGTTTAGCAGCCAGGTGACGCTTGTTGTTGGGTCCGAGTCCCGGACGGAAGCATCTCAATCGACGGGTTCGGTACCCACGCATGTCGGCATCATCATGGATGGCAATGGCCGTTGGGCAAACCGACGCGGTCTGCCGCGCCTGGCAGGCCACCACGCCGGAACGGAAAACGTCCGCCGCATCACGATGGCCTGTGCCGACGCGGGCGTCGGCGTCCTGACCATCTACGCGTTTTCGACCGAGAACTGGCGTCGCCCGGCCGACGAAGTGCGGGGGCTGATGACGCTGCTGGCGCAGCGCATCGATCGTGAGGCAGCCGAGCTGCATCGCAACAACGTGCAGATTCGCCACATTGGCAGCCTCGAAGGCATCAGCCCGAGGCTAGGCGATCGCGTGCGCGCCGCGGTGGAGCTGACTCGACAGAATACTGGACTGATCCTGAACGTCGCCTTCAACTATGGGGCGCGCCAGGAGATCGCGCGCGCTGTGCGTCGATTGCTCGAATCGGGGGTGCCCGCGGCCGAGATCACCGAAGAGCTGATCGATCAGCACCTGGATACCGCCGGTCTGCCTGATCTTGACCTGGTTATTCGGACCGGTGGCGAGATGCGGCTCAGCAATTTCCTGCTGTGGCAGGCCGCGTACGCCGAGTACTATTCGACACCACTATGCTGGCCCGATTTCGGGCGCGAAGAGCTGTTCGCAGCCTTCGCCGAATTTGGGCAACGGGTGCGGCGCTTCGGCGGCCTTACCTGAGGACCGGATGGTGAGTGCCATCACCGGCACCGCCGAATCCAGTCTGCCCCGTCAGGCGCGCGCATCGCGTGGATCGCTCGCGCTGCGCGTCGCCAGCGGCATCGTGCTGGTGCCGTTCCTCCTCGGCGTCGCCTACTTCGGCACGCCCGGTACGCCCGGGGGCGTCGTCTACGGCGTGCTGATCAGCGCCGCCTGCGCGTATGCGGCGTTCGAGTTGCGCGGCATGCTGCGCGCGGGTGGCTACAAGCCGCTGGCCGGCTTGCTGGTCGGCCTGTCGGTGCTATTGCCCCTCGACGCATGGCTTCGACCATCGCTGGATGTGTGGTCGGTTGCCCCCGACGGCATCTTGCTCGTCGAAATCGGCGTGATTCTTGGCCTCGTGGCGCTACTGGTCCGTCGTTCGACCGAGCGCGCGCTGGTGGATTGGGCACTCTCGCTCGGGCTGGCGCTCTATCTCGGCGGCCTGATGCAGTTCTATATGCCGCTGCGACGTGTTCCGTCCGAGATTCCCGGCTTCTGGGTGATTGCCCTGCTCGTGCTCAGCTGGGTCTGCGACAGCAGTGCCTACTTCGTGGGCGGCGCCTTCGGCCGCATCAGGCTGGCGCCAGGCATCAGCCCGGCCAAGTCGGTCGAAGGCGCGCTGGCTGGGCTGGTTGGGGCGGCCAGCGTCGGTGCGATCCTGGGGGCCGTACTGGGCATGCCGCCGGTCCTGATCGGCGGCTACGGCGCAGCTATCGGCGCAGCCACCATCGTCGGCGACCTGGTGGAGTCGCTGCTCAAGCGTCAGACAGGCGTCAAAGACTCGGGTGTGCTGATTCCAGGCCATGGCGGACTCCTCGACCGCATGGACAGCTTGATGTTCTGCGCGCCGATTGCGGTCCTGTACTTGCACGCGTTTCAGGCATGAAGCGCATCGCCGTGCTGGGCAGCACGGGCTCGATCGGTCGCCAGACACTGGACGTGGTGCGCTGGCATCCGGAAGAGTTCCAGGTTGTCGCCCTCGTCGCGGGCCGCCCTTCCTCCGAATTTGCGGCGCAACTCGCCGAATTCCAGCCGCGCTGGCAATGCCTCACGTCAACTGACGGCACCGCGCCGCTCGTCGACATCGCCACCTCGCCGGAAGTCGACCTGCTCGTCGTGGCAACCAGCGGCACCGTGGGTTTCAAGCCCACCATCGCTGGCCTGGAGGCGGGCAAACCCGTGGCGCTGGCCAACAAAGAGACGCTCATCATGGCGGGCCACCTGGTCACCCGCGCCGCGGCTCGACATAACGCTTCCCTGTTGCCCATCGACAGCGAGCACAGCGCGATCTGGCAGTGCCTGCAGGGCGAGGAGCCATACGCGGAGCGGGTGCGCAGACTGCAGCTCACTGCCTCGGGCGGCGCCTTTCGCGACCGTCCCGTGGCTGACCTGGCCGGCGTGACGCCCGTCGAGGCGTTGAAGCACCCAACATGGACGATGGGCCCAAAAATTACGATCGATTCGGCGACGTTGATGAACAAGGGCCTCGAGGTGATCGAGGCGCACTGGCTGTTCGGTTTGCCATTCGACTGCATCGACGTGCTGATTCATCATCAGAGCGTCATCCACTCGCTGGTCGAGTTCGTCGACGGCTCGGTCAAAGCGCAGCTAGGCGTGCCCGATATGCGCCTGCCGATCCAGTATGCACTCGCGCACCCACGCCGCCTGACCGCCCCCACCGACCGGCTCGACCTGACGTCCGTCAGCTCTCTTACCTTTGCCGACGTCGACCACGCCAAATACCCCTGCCTCGAGCTCGCCTATATGGCGGGCCGCCAGGGTGGCACCGCGCCGACGGTGCTCAACGCCGCCAACGAAGTTGCCGTGGCACGCTTTCTCGACGGCGACGTGCCGTTTCTTGGTATCGCCAGCCTCATCGCCGCCGCTCTCGACGCCCACACCGCGACACCTGACCCGAGCCTCGAGGAAGTCGAATCGGCGGATGGCTGGGCCCGCCAGTTCGCCCATAGTTGGCGGGACCGTTGATGCGTTTAGCTATAGTGCCGAGTCACCCATGAACCTGCTCGCCTTTCTGCCCATCTTGAGCCTCATGATGTTCGTTCATGAGCTCGGCCACTTCATTACGGCACGTCTGGCGGGCATCACCGTCCAGGAGTTTGGCTTCGGCTTGCCGCCGCGTATGGTCGGCATCAAGCGCAACGGCGTGATCTACTCGATCAACTGGATTCCGTTCGGCGCCTTCGTCAAGATGCTCGGCGAGGAGGACCCGACCGCGCCAGGCAGCTTCGCCAGCAAGCCGCGGGCGATTCGCGCGCTCGTACTCGCCGCCGGCTCGATCATGAACTTCTTGCTGGCGGTCCTGGCGTTCAGCATGGTCTACATCGTCGGTGTGCCGCGCCTGGCGCCCGAGGGCGCCGTGCAGCTCGCGGCGGTCGCGCCCGAGAGTCCTGCTCAGCAGGCTGGCCTGCAACCCGGTGATGTCGTGATTGCATTCGACGGCACGCCGGTCGGTGTGCAGACCTTCCGCGATGCGACACAACAGCACCTCGATCAACCCATCACGATCGCCGTTCGACGCGGTCAGGAGCAATTCGAGACAACGCTCACGCCGCGCGGCAATCCGCCCCAGGGGCAGGGGACTGCCGGGCATGGCCCGCTTGACGTCCGAAGCGGTCGATTATGCCGTTGACACCGGGTTCTGGTACCCGGTGTTCATCTTGACTGGTCTATTCAGCTCCGGCCTGTCCGTGGCCAACATGCTGCCCATCCCGGCCCTCGACGGAGGACGGTTGTTCTTCGTCTTGCTCGAGTGGATCCGAGGCCGGCGCGTGCCGCCTGAACGCGAGGCCGCCTACCACTTTGTGGGCATCGTCGTGCTGCTGAGCTTAATGGTCATCATCTCGATCAACGACATCGCCTCGCCGCTGCCCAGTATCAACTGGGCTGGGAGATAATCCGGCCGATAATCTGAGCATCATGCTGCTCGCAAACCCGACTTACTGTGCCTCGCGCTTCGCGTACCAGCGGCGCAAAACGCGCGAGGTGGCCATTGGCAACGTGATCGTCGGCGGGGAGCAGCCCATTCGGGTGCAGTCGATGACGACCACGCGCACCCAGGACATCGATGCCACCCTGGCGCAGACGATCCGCCTGGTCGACGTCGGCTGCGAGATCGTGCGCATCACCGCGCCGACGGTCACCGATGCCCAGGCGATCGGCGAGGTCAAGAAGCGCCTGCGCGCGCTCGGCATAGACGTGCCGCTGGTCGCCGATATCCACTTCTCGCCAGCCGCTGCGCTCGAAGCGGCTGAGCACGTCGAGAAAGTGCGTGTCAATCCGGGCAACTTCGCTGATCAGAAGTTCTTTCGTGTGCGCGAATACACCGACCAGGACTACGCGGCGGAGATCGCGCGCATCGAAGAGCGCTTCGCGCCACTGGTGCGCAAGTGCAAGGAGCGTGGCGTAGCGATGCGCATCGGCTCGAACCACGGCTCGCTGTCCGACCGCATCATGAACCGCTACGGCGATACGCCGGCGGGCATGGTCGAGTCGGCGCTCGAATTCGTGCGCATCGCGCGCAAGCACGACTACCACGACATCGTGCTATCGATGAAGGCGTCGAACCCGAAGATCATGATCCAGGCGTACCGCCTGCTCGTGGCGCGGATGGACGAAGAAGGTCTGGATCCGTATCCGTTGCACCTGGGTGTCACCGAAGCCGGCCTGGGCGAAGACGGTCGCATCAAGTCCGCGGTCGGCATCGGCGCGCTGCTCGACGATGGCCTCGGCGACACTGTGCGCGTATCGCTGACCGAAGACCCCGAAGCCGAAGTGCCGGTCGCCCAACGCCTGGTCGCCCCGTACAACATGGGGCTTGTCTCCGGCGAAGCATGGGCCTCCGCCCCAGAGCGTGTGGATCCCTTTGCGTATGCCCGCCGCATGACGCGTCCCGTCGACGTTGGCGGCCTGACCGTCGGCGACAGCCACACGGTTGCTGTGCTGAACCCCGCCGAGCAGGACCTGACGCCTGATGTGTCGCCGCTGGCCAAAGTAGATGTGCCGTGGTACGACGCCGTGCGCGCCTACCGCCGCCTTGCCGCTACCTCGGGCCACCAGCCCCTGCACTTGCAACTCGAGGTCGAGGGCGATGATCTCGAGGTCCTACTGCGGACGTCTACGGTATTCGGCTCGCTACTCTGCGACGGCATCGGCGACAGCGTCGGCCTACAAGCCGCACAGTCCGAGGAGGATCGCTCGAGGCTGCTGTTCAACGTGCTCCAGGCGGCCGGCGTGCGCATCACCAAGACCGAGTTCGTGTCCTGCCCATCCTGTGGTCGCACGCTGTTCGACTTGCAGAGCACGACCGAGCGCATCGCTTCGCGCACGAAGCACCTGAAGGGCGTCAAGATCGCCATCATGGGCTGCGTCGTCAACGGCCCCGGCGAGATGGCCGACGCCGACTTCGGCTATGTCGGCGGCTCGCCCGGCCGGGTCAACCTGTACGTTGGCAAAGAGGTCGTCGAAAAGGGCGTCCCCGAGGCCGACGCGGACGAGCGACTGATCGCGCTGATCCGCAGCCACGGCAAGTGGCAAGATCCCGCCGCCTGACCTGCCAAATCCCTGTGCCGTAGGCGCCACGCCTGTGATATAGTGGCTGGTGGCACGGCTATACGCGGAGCCGTCGGTCCCTGACGCTTGACGAAGTGGGTAGCCCCCACTTCTTTTGTTGTCGGGACCGCGTCGGCAAGGTCGGAATTTACAAGGAGCGGAGGGCAGGCCAGACATGAAAAGTGAATTCGTGACTGCCATCACCCAACTCGCAGCCGAAAAAGGCGTGCCCCGCGAGATGGTGATGGAAGCCATCCAGCAGGCTCTGGTCTCCGCGTACAAGCAGCACGAAGAGGACAGCCGGCTCATCACCGCTGAGATCGACACCGAGTCCGGCGAGCCGCATGTCTACCACTGGCTCACCGTCGTCGAGGACATTCCCGACGACGTCCAGGACGACTCGAATCTGATCATCCTGGAGCAGGCGCGCACACTCAAAGGGCCTGATGGTCAGGCGCTTTTTCCGAACGCCCAGCCCGGCGAGCAGATCTACGAAGACGTGACTCCGCCGCAGTTCGGCCGCATCGCCGCTCAGACGGCGAAACAGGTCGTCATGCAGAAGCTGCGGGACGCCGAACGCAAGCTGGTGTTCAACCAGTTCGCCGAGCGCGAGGGTGAGATCGTCCACGGCGTCATCCAGCGCATCGAGGCCGGCACGGTCATCATAGAGATCGACCGCGCCGAAGCGGTCATGCCTCGCACCGAGCAGGTCCCTACGGAACGCTATTACCAGGGCCAGCGCTTGCGCGTGTACGTCGCCGAAGTCCGGGACACGCCGCGCGGACCGCAGATCATCGTCTCGCGTGCGCATCGGCTAATGCTGCGCCGGCTGTTCGAGCAGGAAGTGCCCGAGATCTTCTCAGGCGCGGTCGAGATCAAAGCCATCGCTCGAGAGGCTGGGTTCCGCTCGAAGGTCGCCGTGGCAGCGCGCCAGGAAGGCATCGATCCGGTCGGCTCATGCGTCGGCGTGCGTGGTGTGCGCATCCAGAACATCGTCAACGAGTTGAACGGCGAAAAAATCGACGTCGTCGAGTGGAGCGACGATCCCTCGCAGTACGTTGCCAATGCGCTGAGCCCGGCGCAGGTGAGCCATGTCACGATCGACGAAGGCTCGCGCACCGCTAAGGTGATCGTGCCCGAGCGTCAGTTGTCGCTGGCGATCGGCAAGGAAGGGCAGAACGCACGCCTGGCCGCCAAGCTGACCGGCTGGCGGATCGACATCAAGAGTGACGTCGTCGCGCCCGCCGCGGCGGCGGCACCCGAAGCGAGCGAGCCGGTCGGGGCGACGACGGAGTAGTCGCCGTGACGCCCCGTGCTCGGGGCGGCCGGCCGCGGCACGTCCCGCAACGGACCTGTGTTGCCTGTCGCCTGACCGGCGACAAGCGTGGATTGGTGCGCATCGTGCGCGCGCCCGACGGCTCGGTGTCCATCGATCCGACCGGCAAGCGGTCAGGTCGCGGCGCCTACCTGTGCCATACCCCGGCATGTTGGGAGGCCGCCCTCAAACGCGGCGTCCTGCCACGTGCGTTGAAGATCGAAGCGATTCGGGAGGAAGATCTCCAGACCCTGAACGAATATGCCCAGCGGCTGAGTGGCACCCCGGAGCCCGTCGCCAGCTCGTCGCCCACTGAATAAAGGAGCCACTATGCCACGACCTATGTCCGGACGCTCGCGCCCCGCGAACCGTCCAGGCCAGTCCCGCGGCGGTCGACGCGGCCAGCTCGAAGCCTTCGAGCGGCGCGCCGCCGAGTCTGCCGCTGCCACAGCCACACGCGCCGCTCAGGCGGGCGTGCTCGAGCTGCCGTCGGTCGTCACCGTGTCCGACCTGGGGAACCTGCTCGGTCTACCGGCGCCCCAGATCATCAAGACCCTGCTAACCAACGGCACGTTCGCCACGATCAATCAGGCCCTGGATTACGACACCGCGGCCGTCGTCGCGACCGACCTCGGCTTCGAAGTGCGCGAGCAAGGCTCGACTGCAGCGGCTGCGCCTGCGCCCGCGACTGCCGCGGTCGCCGAAAGTACGCCTGAGGTCGAGGCGCCGCCCGCGCCGCCCGAGGACCAAGGGGAAGACTCCGCCCTGCTCGCGCCCCGCCCGCCGGTGGTGACCATCATGGGTCACGTCGACCATGGTAAGACGAGCCTGCTCGACGTCATCCGCCATACGCGCGTGGCCTCGGGCGAGGCTGGCGGCATTACCCAACACATCGGTGCCTATCAGGTCACCGTCAACGGCAACACGATCACGTTCCTCGACACACCGGGCCACGAGGCGTTTACGGCCATGCGCGCCCGCGGTGCTCAGGTCACCGACATCGCCATCATCGTCGTCGCCGCCGACGATGGCGTCATGCCCCAGACCCGCGAAGCCATCGATCACGCCAAGGCCGCGGGCGTGCCCATGATCATCGCCATCAACAAGATCGACCTTGTGTCGGCCAACCCGGACCGGGTCAAGCAAGAGCTAGCCGATCTGGGCGTGGTAGTGACTGAGTACGGCGGCAACATCGAGGCGATTCCCGTGTCGGCGCGGACCCAGCAAGGTCTCGACACCCTGCTCGAGACGATTCTGCTGGTAGCCGAGGCGGAGGTCGATCCCAGAGCGAACCCCAATCGAACTGCCGCCGGTGCGGTCGTCGAGTCGCGCATGGACAAGAGCCGCGGTGCCGCGGCCACGCTGCTGGTCCAGAAGGGCACGCTGCATGTCGGCGACCTGGTTCTGGCGGGCTCCGTTCAGGGTCGGGTCAAAGCACTATTTGACGATCGCGGTCAACGAGTCACTGATGCCCCGCCGTCGTTCCCGGTCGAAGTCCTCGGCCTGAACGGCGTCCCGGCCGCCGGCGACCGCTTCCAGGTCGTCGCCGACGAACGCACCGCGCGGGCCATGATCGAGTCCGCCCTGAGCGCCGGCCAGCGCGATGGGGAAAGCGAGCTGTCCCTGGACGCGGTGTTCGCACGCATCCGCTCGGGCGCCATCAAGGAGCTCAACCTGATCGTCAAAGCCGACGTTCAAGGCAGCGTCGAGCCGATTGTCAACTCACTCGAGAAGCTGGGCGAGCAAGGCGAGACGCGCGTCAAGGTCATCAACGCCGGCCTGGGTAACGTCAACATCACCAACGTCAACCTGGCCGTGGCGTCGAAGGCGATGATCATTGCGTTCAACGTCAAGACTGAGGACGAGGCACGCCGTGTCGCCGAGCTGCAAGGCGTGACCATCCGCGAGTACAGCGTGATCTACACCCTCATCGAGGACATCGAGCAGATGCTCACGGGCATGCTCGAGCCGCGCTTCCATGAGGTCATCCACGGCCATGCCCAGGTGCGCCAGACCTTCAAGGCGGGGCGCAGGACCATCGCCGGCTGCATCGTCAGCGACGGGGTGATCCATCGCCGCGACCGGGTGCGTGTCCGTCGTGGGAACGAGCAGCTGTGGGAAGGCAACATCGGCTCGCTGCGGCGGGTGAAGGATGACGTAAACGAGGTCCGTGAGGGCTTTGAGTGCGGCATCCTGCTCGACGGTTTCGACGACCTGGCCGAAGGCGACACGATAGAGATGTTCTCCAGCGAGCGAGTCTGAATGAGCAGTCAGCCGTCAGCAGTCAGCAGTCAGGACTCACGACGTGAACGTCTTGAATGCTGATAGCTGATTGCTGACAGCTATTAGCTGATTGCTGAAAGCTGCCAATGCCGTCACGTCGGATCGAGCGGATCAATCATCTGCTGCGTCAGGAGATCGCCGAGCTCCTGACGCGTGAGGTCAAGGACGCCACGCTGTCGAGCGCACTGATCTCGATCACGGAGGTCGAGACATCGCCGGATCTGCGCTCGGCCAAGGTGTACTTCAGCGTCTACGGCGAAGAAGAGGAGATCCAGGCGGCGCGTGAGCACCTTACGCGCGCCTCAGGATTTTTGCACCACAACCTGAAGGAGCGACTCGACTTGCGGCATACGCCGCATCTCGAGTTCATCCTCGACCGATCACTGGCCCGTGGCGACCGCATCATGCGCCTGATGCGCACCATCGAGGAGGAGCGCGAGCGCTCGCCGCATCCGGAGTGACTCTCGTCGGCATCCTGAATATCGACAAGCCCGTAGGCTGGACGTCGCACGACGTGGTTGCACGTGTGCGGCGAGTCGCCGGCGAGCGCCGTGTCGGCCACGCCGGCACACTGGACCCTCTCGCATCGGGCGTCTTACCCGTGTTGCTTGGCCGTGCCACACGGCTGGCAGAGCTCATCCATGCATATTCCAAAACGTACGTGGCTGAGGTGCGCCTCGGCGTGGCAACGTCGACCGGCGATGCCGAAGGCGCCGTGACCGAGGAACAGCCCGTGCCCTCCCCGTTGCAGCTTGACGCTGTGCTTGGTCAGTTCCGCGGCGACATCCTGCAGGTGCCACCGGCGTATTCGGCGGTCAAAGTGGCCGGCCAACGCGCCTACGCCGTTGCCCGCGCTGGCGGCGCTGTGACACTGGAAGCCCGCTACGTGATCATCCACTCGATCCACGTGTTGGCCACCGACCCCTTGACACTCGAAGTGACCTGCGGCACAGGCACCTACATCCGCTCGCTCGCCAGAGACATCGCCCGTGCGCTCGGCACCGTCGGCCACCTCACCAGCCTGGTGCGCACCCGCGTCGGCCCCTTTCAGCTGTCAGAGGCAGCCGCGTTGGACGGCCTGGACGTGGCCCAGTCGCTGCTGGCCCCCGACGCTGCCATGCCTGAGGCACCAACGTGGTCGCTGACCGGTGAGGACGCCGACCGCGTAGCCCATGGCCAGTCGGTCGCCGTCGCCGGCCTGCACGCCGACCCTGTCCGGGTCTACGATCCGCAAGGCCGGCTGGTGTGCCTCGCGCGCGCCGACGGCGAACGACTGTACCCGCGGCTCATGCTGTGACTTCAACGAAACCGGCGATCGTCACCATCGGGGTCTTCGACGGCGTACACCTCGGTCACCAGGTCATTGTCCGCCAGGTCGTCGACCGCGCCCGCGCGCTCGATCTGCCCAGCTTGGCGGTGACCTTCCATCCGCATCCCGAGCAGGTCCTGTTCCCCGAGCGCAAGCTGACCTACCTGACTGGGCCCGAGGAGCGCGAGCAGCTTCTCTACGAGGTCGGTTTGGATGACGTGTGGACGTGTCCGTTTACGCCCGAGCTGGCGCGACTCGAACCCGACGAGTTCATGCGCGTTGTCACCGAGCGTCAGCCGGTGGCCGAGCTGTGGGTCGGGCACGACTTCGCGCTGGGCCGCGGCCGACGTGGCAGCCTGTCTGTCCTGTCAGAAATTGGTGCGGCGTGTGGGTGGGCACTCCACGTGGTGCCGCCGCAGCGCTTCGAGGGCCAGATCGTCTCCAGCACCGCCATTCGGACGTTGCTCGCCGCGGGCGCGGTGCGCGGCGCCGCCGACCTCCTTGGCCGCCTCTACAGCGTTGTTGGCGAAATCACGGCACCTGGCCAGGCCTGTGTCGATCCCCTGCGCGCCCTGCCCAGACCAGGCGTCTATGACGGCCAGGTCGACAGCGCCGACGTGACGATCAACGTTCAGCCCAGCCCAGGCGAACTGACCTTCGACCCGCCAGGCAACAGCACCCGCGCCAAAGCCACGATCACCTTCCTCCGCCGCGGCGACTAGTCCGCATCCGCGTACCGTTCCTCCTCCCAATATCTGCGAAGCGGAACCCTTCTGGGCTCAGCGCGTGGCGCTGTATTCGCAGCCGGACGGCACCATAACCATAGGCGGATGCCCATAAAAGCGGTCGGCCGCCAAACCCTGCTGCCAAGCCCCGCCGCGGGCGGAACCGTCAGTGCTCGCCGTTCGACTCCTTCTTGTGCTCCTCGATGATCTTGGCCTGCAGGTGCGCCGGCACCGGGTCGTAGTGCGACACATTCATCGTGTAGGTGCCCCGCCCCTGGGTCATCGAACGCAAGTCGGTCGCGTAGCGCAGCATCTCGCTTTGCGGTACTGAGGCTTCTACGACGGTGTTCGGCCCATCTGGCGTCATGCCGTGAATGTGCGCACGCCGCGTATTGAGGTCGCCCATGATGTCCCCAGCAAACTCCGATGGCACCGTCACCTCGACGTGCATCACCGGCTCCAACAACACCGGTGAGGCCGAAGTGAACGCTGACTTGAAACCGACAGCGCCGGCCGTCTTGAACGCCGCCTCGTTCGAGTCAACGGGGTGGTACTTGCCGAAGACCAGCGCGCAGCGCACGTCGACCACCGGAAAGCCGGCGATGACGCCCTGGTCCATGATCTCTCGGACGCCCTTCTCGACGGCCGGGATGTACTGCCTCGGCACCACCCCGCCGACGATCTTGTCGGCAAACTCGAAGCCAGCGCCGCGCGGCAGCGGCTCGAGCTCCAGGTTGACCACGCCGTACTGACCATGCCCGCCGGTCTGGCGCACATGCCGACCCTCGGCGGCAGCTTTCGACGTAATGGTCTCGCGATACGCCACCTTCGGCACATCCAGCGTTACGTGCACGCCGAACTTGCGCTCCAGCCGCTGCGTGGCCACATCCAGGTGCGAATCACCCAGCCCCGAGAGGATCACCTCGTTCGTAGACGTTTCGCGATGCATGCGCAAACTGGGATCCTCTTCCAGCAGTCGCGACATCGCCATCGAGAGCTTGTCGACATCATTGCGCGACTTCGGATGCACCGAGGCGAAGTAGGCAGCGGCCGGGTACTCGATGCCCGCGAGCTCTTGACCGCCATCCTTGGTGCTCAAGGTTTCGCCCGTCACCGACTCGGCCAGCTTGGGAATCACGCCGATATCGCCGGTGACCAGGCGCGGTGTGGGCTCCTGTGACTTCCCGCGTATGTGAAAGACCTGGCCGACGCGCTCGTCTTTCGATTTCTGGACGTTCCACACGTGCGAATCGGCCGATAGCGCACCCGAGTACACGCGCACGTAGCTCAACCGGCCGATATTCGCGTCAGACACGGTCTTGAACACGAGCGCGGCGAGCTTGTCGCTGGGGGCCAGCACCTTGCCGTTGGCCAATGGTGCCTCGACGTCGACTGGCGACGGCAGTAGGTGGACGATGGCATTGAGCAGCGGTTCGAGCCCGATTGCCCGCGCCCCTGAGGCCGCGAGTACCGGAAACAGCTTCTGATCGCGAATGCCGATGCGCAGCACGGCGCTGAGCTCGTCAGTCGTGATCTCCTCGCCTTCGAGGTACTTGTTGATCAGGTCGTCGTCAAGCTCGCACGCGCTCTCGACGAGCATCTCGCGCAGCTCCGCCACGGCGGCACTCTCCGAATCGGGCACGGCCTGCGGCTCCTGACTGCCGCTCATGTACGCCTTGTTCTCGAGCAAGTCGACGACGCCGCTCAGGCTGTCCGCCTTGCCAATCGGGAACACCAATGGCACCACGCCCTTGCTGTAGCGTTCGCGCAGGGCGTCGATGACCGCGCGATAGTCGGCATTCTCGCGGTCCATCTTGTTGACCACGATCAGCCGCGGCAGATGATCGGTGCGGCGCCACACAGCGTCAGTGCCCACCTGTGGCCCGGCGACGGCGTCGACCAGGATCAGCGCGCCGTCGGCGATCCGCGTCGCCTGAGCGACTTCGCCGTAGAAATCGGCGTAACCGGGTGTGTCGATCAGGTTGATCTTGTGACCCTGCCATTCGAGCGGCGCCACGGCTAGACTGACCGACATCCTGCGTCTGAGTTCGTCAGGGTCGAAGTCCATGGTGGTGTTGCCATCTTCGATCGCCCCGACACGCGTGATGGCCCCCGCGCGGAACAGCAGCGCCTCGCTCAGCGTCGTTTTCCCTGCGCCGCCATGCGAGAACAGGCCGACGTTACGCAACTGCGCGGGTGCGTATTCTTTCATTAGCGGTTGGACTCCTGACCAGGCTTAGAAAAGAGCTGGAAAACCTAGTATACGGAGGCTCCGGACGATGATCCCGATCAAGGATTATCCGGGCGAACGGCGGCTCTTCCCGTGGGTCATGCTGGTGATCGTCGTCCTGAATATCCTCGCTTTTCTGTACGAGGCGATGCTTGGCGAGCGCGCCCTCGACGTCCTGTTCACCGCCGCGGGCGTGGTGCCCGTCGAGTTCACCCGCGGTGTCGAGGTTGGTGCGCCGCCACCCCTCAACATGACCTGGACCACGCTGTTTACGAGTATGTTCCTGCACGGCGGCCTGCTGCACATCGGCTCGAACATGCTGTACCTGTTCGTGTTCGGCGACAACATCGAGGATCGCCTCGGCCACATGCGCTTTCTGATCTTCTATCTGGTGTGCGGTATCGTCGCCGGGTTCACCCACATCCTGGTCAACGCGGGCTCGCCCATTCCGAGCATTGGGGCCTCGGGCGCGATCGCGGGCGTGCTGGCGGCGTACTTGCGGCTGTTCCCGAGCGCTGACGTCCGCACGCTGCTGTTCATCGGACCGTTCATTGCCATGCCGCGCATTCGCGCCACGTTTCTGATCATCTTCTGGTTCATCACCCAGTTCCTGTCGGGTGTGATGTCGCTCGGCGCGACCAGCGAGCAGACCTCGGGCGTGGCCGTGTGGGCCCATGTCGGCGGCTTCGTCGCGGGCTTCCTGCTCGTCCAATTCATTGCGCCGCCCCGCCGCCCGGCGTTCGCCGCGGCCAGGTACTAGCGCGGACACTCGGCGGCACGCGCGAAGAACCTTGGCGTTCAGCCTACTAATGTTAGACTCAGTCACAATTACCGCTGCCGTCCGGCAGCAGCATGCGCCGCGTTTAGCAAGGAGGCCTTTGCCCAGTGTCAGGTCACAGCAAGTGGGCCCAAATCAAGCGTGCTAAGGGAGCCAATGACCAGAAGCGCGGCCAGCTCTTCACGAAGCTCGGCCGTGAGATTTCGGTCGCAGCGCGCGAGGGCGGTCCGAGCGCGGACGGCAACGCTCGCCTGCGCATGGCCATCGACCGCGCGCGTGAGGCCAATATGCCGATGGACACCATTCAACGCGCGATTCAGCGCGGTGTGGGCGGCGGGGAAGGAGCCCAGCTCGAGGAGGTGGTCTACGAAGGGTACGGCGCGGGCGGCGCTGCGCTGCTCATCGAGGCGACCACGGACAATCGCAATCGCACTGTCGCGGAGGTGCGCGCAACGCTGACCCGTGGGGGCGGGTCATTAGGCGAATCTGGGTCAGTGGCGTGGAATTTCGAGTCGCGCGGTGTAATCGTGTGCCAGGCAGAGGGCAAGCTCAGCCCCGATGACCTGGCGCTCAAGGCGGTCGACGCGGGCGCCGAGGACTTCAGCGTCGACCGTACCTACGTCGAGGTGCTGACCGAACCGACGCAGCTGGACGAGGTCCGCCGCGCCGTCGAATCGGCCGGGGGGCAAGTATCCAGCGCTGAAGTGGCCATGGTGCCCAAGACACAGCTCGAGCTGCCCGTCGATCAGACCACGGCCGTGCTGCGCCTGGTCGACAAGCTGGAAGAGCTGGACGATGTGACACGCGTCTATACCAACGTGCATATTTCCGATGAGGTGCTGGCCCAGGCAACCGCCGGCTAGCGCCCAAAAGGACTCATACAGTGATTGAAACATCGCGCAATCTAGCTGACTCCGGGGGCACCGACACAGAAGAAGAAGCTCGCTACTACCACGTCGATCCCTCGTGGTTCGAAGAGAATGCGCTGTCATTCGAAGACGTCGTCCGCGGCCGCATGTGTGATACCTGTCGCGCCAAGATCGGTCAGGAGGTCGAAGAGCGCGCGCCCGTCTTTGACAAGGCCACCGGCCGCATGCGCTTCGAGGTCAAGCGGACTACCTACGGCAGCGATCCGCTCAAATGCATCCGCGAGCACTGCGGTCGAGCGAAGAACTACATCCACCGCGATATGCCGACGCTCGAAGCGATTTTTCGGATCTTTCTCGCCAATGGCAACACGCCGATGACGCTGGAGCAGGTGCGCGAACAGCTCGCCGAGTGGTGTCCAGGCGGCGGCTGCCAGTGGCTGTTGCTGCCTCAGGAAATGGTCGAGCGCCTCGTGCAGAACGACAGCCACTACGGACTGCGGCAGACCGAAGCGCCCAGCGGTCACGCCTGAGCTGACCCTCGCCGACGTCCAGGCCGCCGCGGCGCGCCTGGACGGTCGCGTGCACGAAACACCCTGCCTGCGTTCGCGCACGTTTTCCGACTTGTGCGGCGGTGACGTGTGGCTGAAGTACGAAAACCTGCAGCGCACTGGCGCATACAAGATCCGCGGCGCTCTGAACCGCCTCCTCACGTTGTCGGCTGCAGCGCGCACACGTGGTGTCATCGCCGCGTCCGCTGGCAATCATGCGCAAGGTGTGGCCGTAGCCGCCTCGCTGGCCGGCGTTGGCGCCACCATCGTCATGCCCGTGACGGCCCCGCTGGCCAAAGTCTCGGCCACGCGCGGCTATGGCGCCCGCGTCATCCTGTACGGCCAGGTCTTTGACGAAGCGCACGGCGAGGCTCTGCGCGTCGCCGCGACGGACGGCTTGACGTACATTCACCCCTTTGACGATCTCGCCGTCATGGCCGGCCAGGGCACCGTGGCGCTCGAGATCCTGGCCTCAGCGCCCGAGGTCGATACGCTCGTGGTACCCATCGGCGGCGGCGGCTTGATCGCGGGCATGGCGGTGGCCGCTAAGGCGCTCCAGCCGTCGGTGCGAGTTGTGGGTGTACAAGCCAGCGGCGCCAACGCCACCTACCTGGCCTTCCACGATCGATACACCGCGCCCCTGGAGTCGCCCGCCACGATCGCCGATGGCCTGCTGACGCGCGCCCCCGGCGAGCTCACCCTGCCCATCCTGCGTTCGTGCGTCGACGACGTCGTCACGGTGTCCGAAGAAGCCATCGCCGAAACGGTCGTGCTGCTGTTGGAACGCGCCAAGACCATGGCCGAGCCAGCCGGCGCCGTGGCCCTGGCCGCACTGATGTCCGGTGAGGTGCAAGCCGCCGGCCGTCACTCCTGCGCCGTGATCAGCGGCGGCAATGTCGATCCGAGCCTGGTGGACCGCATCCTGCAGTTCGGCCTGAGTGCGGCCGGGCGCCATGTGCGCCTGCGCACCCGGCTCGAGGATCGGCCGGGCAACCTGGCGCGCGTCGCCACCCTCATCGCCGACGAGGGCGCCAATGTCCTCGAAGTGGTGCACCACCGTCTGGGCTCATTGCCTTCGCTGAATGCCGTGGAGCTCGAGCTCACGCTAGAAGTACGCGACCGCGCCCATCGCGATGCTGTCTTGGAAACCATGCGCGCGGCCGGCTACTCCGTGGAGCTGATTCGCTAATGCTTCGCCGATTCACCCAACGCCCCCGCCGAGGCGAAACCCCTGGGCACATGCCAGACCTGTGACCCGGCGACGCGCGGAAGGCCGATCCGCCACGTCAAGCCTGCCTTGTCGCCCTAGAGTCCGGCCGCTGGCGAAACCGCCGTGCTCATGCCACTCCGTGTGACCCGGCGACCCGCCGAAGGCGGACACCGCGCGTGAGCCACGCCCCTGTGGCACCCTGAGATCCCGCCGAAGGCGGAAACCGGTCTGGGCTCAGCCGCGCCGAGCGCCAGCGATGGCCAGTCTCAGTGCAATGAAATGTCGACGCGTTCCTTGGGCGGCGGCGGCGGGTTGACCGGCCCCTCCTGGGTATAGATCGGCCACCAGCCTTCCCGATCGCCATACACCATCCAGCGATTGATGCCGTGAATACGGGCGTACTCCAGGGTCTCCTCGGGCGAACGGAACACAATTGGCTCGCCTCGCGAGCGCAGGATGGAAGGCCCGCCGTCGAGCAGAATCATCCCGTAACGAGTGGCGCGATCGGACACGGACGCGAACTATACACGGCTGACATAGGAGATGCCATTGCTCGAGCTTCGACGCGCTGACGAAACCGACCGGGAGCGAATGGGCCGCGGTGGGCTATAGGGTCATCGGCGTCCGCGATCCCGACTGCCTGAACTGGCGCTACTTCGCCCCGCCCGCATGCCAAACAGACACCCTTCGCCCTGCATCGCCCGTCCGATCTCGTGGGCGTGCTCGTCCTGGAATTCGCCGCCAGCCGTGCCCGACTGGTCGACCTGTTCCGCCCCGAGCGCGCCGAGATACGCGCCGGCCTCCAGTTGGCCCTGGATCTGTCCGCCGCATGCGGCTGCAGCAGCCTGGAGGTCTGGTGCAGTGCGGGCAGCTCGATCTCGCGCATCCTGCCCTGGCAGGCGTTCATCCCCGCCCAGGCCACCCCTTCGCCACTGGCACGTGACCAGACGATCCCAGGCCGCCACGCTCCTGGACCGAAGCGCCTGGCATTTCACACTGGGCGACCACGACGCCGACGCGCTCATCTCCCCCCATAAGCCCGTGATTTACCGATGGCGACGTGACCCGTGCGCCGTCGAGGCCGCTCGCTGCACCGTCTAGACTACGTGTGCAGCGCCTGCTCCAGGTAGGCAGCGAGATCGAGAAGCGCCCCCCGGTACCGCTAACAAATGGGCTAGAATCCGCCAGTTCCGGCGACGTAGCCAAGTGGCAAGGCAGCGGTCTGCAAAACCGCGATCACCGGTTCGAATCCGGTCGTCGCCTCCGCACAAATCAAGTTCAAATTTCGAATAGCTGTTCTGTGACTGCGAACGAAAGTCCCCTCGCGTACAGCCAATTGACAGCCTAGCGATTCGCGAAGGTGCTCTCGGAGATGCCGGGCTGGCGCCTTCAGGACTTGTTCTTTGACGGTATCGACGCCGACGCTGCCCGCATCGTGTATCACCGTCTCCTGCGGGACCTCGGCCTGTAACGCTCAAACGTCGAGACCCCAATTCGGTCAGCGTCGGCGCGGGTGAACCACGGTCGGCTCGCCGTTGCGCCGTACTCGGCGCCACGCCGACGGGGCGATCAGTCGCATCGGCGACGCTGCCACTTGCCGGATCCCAGGCCACCTTCTTCAATACGAGGCGACCGTGAATCCGTCGGCGATCGCCAATCGGTGCTTGAAGCGGTATCAACGCGCACTCAGGTTGCTTCAGGTTCGCGCGCCGTCACCTCTGACGTGCTCGGCGAAGAACGCGAGCACGCGCTGCCACGAGTCGGCCGCAGCCGCGGCGTCATAGTTTGCGATCTGGTCGTTGAAGAATGCGTGCTTTGTGCCCGGGTACACCTTGAGGTCGTGCACCACCCCGGCCGTCGTCAACTCGTTCTCGAGGGTAGCCGCCGCTCCGGTCGTGAAGTCTTTGTCTGGCCACGACCCGACAACGGGGCAAAGGCGGCGTAGCGCCTCTCGGCGCCTCGGGGCGCTCCCGTAATACGGCGCAATTGCCTTCAATCGGTGTCGGTGCATGCTCATGTCAGGGTGACCGTGGCGCCCAGGCAGAACCCCACTGCGCCTATCCGGCCGGAGTCAACATCAGGCCGATCCGCCAGCTCTTTCATGGCGTCCTTGAGGGAGGTAACGGCGAAATCGCTCAGCGTGCCGCCGATCCAGCCGACGAACAGACGCGCCATACACATCGCCCGACTACGCCCAGCGAAGAGGTCGACTCCGAGGGCCGCGTAACCATGCTGTGCGAAGCGACCGCAGATATCGCGGATGTTGTCGTTGAGACCGAACGCCTCGTGAATGACGATCACGCCAGGGTGGGGACCGGGATCGGGGAGGGCCAGATAGGAGGTGCCGAGGGTCTCCGTTTTCACGTTTGCAAATCTTCAGCCGCAGCCCGTGTGCGTGGACACCAGATTACCTGCCCAAATCCGTCGCCCCGGCACGCCCGCAACGCGCTCAACCGTGACACCGTTGCTGACCGGATAGCCTTGGTCGACAGTG
>WNGB01007911.1_pt1 | contig 24676 bp, 23 predicted proteins | sample 5400681 | NCBI WGS metagenome assembly WNGB01 (sample SAMN13153367, study PRJNA577476) | soil metagenome | isolation source: 115 cm soil or saprolite under grassland replicate 2 | place: USA:California | collected 2016-06-15
CGCTCGCCCGGCTCCGCAGACACGGCGCGCAGCTCGTCGACGAAGTGGTCCAGTACGAAGACGTGTATCGGCTCTGCTACGTCCGAGGCCCCGAGGGCATTCTCATCGGGCTGGCCGAGCAGATCGGCTGACGCCCGACACGCGCTCAGGCGTCATTCCCGAACTCACTGGCGCACGCGAGATCAGTCTGAGCCTCTGTCGTCAGTTCGTCAGCTTCGAGCGCGTCGCGTGCTAACCGTCCTCTAGCTCGGAGATCTGTCTCCGCTGCTCCGGCATCTTGCGGAGAACGTCCTCCACCTCGTTGGCGTAGTCAAGCTCGCCGGCCTTGAAGCGTGCTCGTGCAAGCTCGAACTGGGCATGCAGTACGTCGGTCAGCGCGCACGCTGCGTACCCGCGGCGCGCGTTGCCGTATTCCGTCGCATCGTCGAGTGCCTCGCCCATCGCTGCGAGCAGGCGTTCGCTCACCTCGCGGAAGCGTTCGACCTGCTTCTGCGTCGGCGCGAACGAGAGCTGGCGCCCCTTGCGTCGGTACCACTTGATTTCACGCGGCCCCCGGCCGAACCCGGCGGTGACGTAGTCGACCACCCTCACCGCGTAGCCATCGCGAGGCAGGTCGCTCAGGCCGTAGACGGGCACCCACTCGGCGTCGGGTGCAAATGCCCTTGATCGCCTCGGGGACCTGGAACCCGTTGGGCACGATCCGCTTCTCGAGCTCACCGAAACACGGCAACGCCTACCCCTCGTCGAGGATCCGCTTAACTTTCTCGCGTGCGGCGTCCGGATCAGTCACGATCGTTCCTTACGATCCGGTCTTGTGACGATCTAGGTGGTGCGGCTTCCCGCTTCCTCGGCGACGAGCGCTTTGAAATGCTCGATCTCCTCGAAACGGCGAACCCGGTCAAGGATCTCGTTGATGGCGCGGGACGTAAAGCCCAGCTCGCGGAGCAGCGACATCTCGATGATCGCCCGTAGCTGCACAAGCAAGAGGAGAAGTGCCGCGCCGCGAGCGACCTTGTTCTCTAACTTCGGGTTGTAGTGCGTGTAGTAGTTGCGCGCGATCTTTACCGCTTGGATGAACGCTTCGCGCTCGGCGGGGGTGGCACCGACGATTCGTCTTGACACCGTCTTGCACTCGTCGAGCACGTCGCTGATCCGCTGCACCAGTGTCTTGTTGCCCGGCTTGCGCCGCCGCCGGTAGTCGTAGGTCTCGAGCGCCTGCGCGTGCAGGAGGAAGCGCACGTCGAGATATAGATCAGGGTGGTAGCGAGAGCCGAAGAAGAGGTTGAACACCGGCTTTAGCCGCGCCTGCTTGGCGAACCAGTTGCGCATCACCCGCGAGATGTCTGGCGTCGCGCCAGGCAAGGTGAAGAGCATCTCCCAGGGCTGCCGGATGCGAGTCGGGGGATCCGGGTTGTGCGGGATCCGCCACAGCAGGTCGATCGGCATCGGTGTCTCCGACTTCTCGCGGACGAAGTCGTCCTGATAGCCGGTGACCGAAAGGATCGCGACCGGACGGCCGACGGCGAGGCTGAGGAAATTGCGGATCTGGCCGACGCGACCAAAGACCTGATTGAGACTGGCGCGCTTGGCGAAGCGGAGATGCAACGCGGCTTCCTGCTTCACGCTGACGTGATCGGTGCCCGGCCCGATGCCTTCGCTCGGCGCGTTGAAGCGGATGAAGGCACGCTCGCCACGAGCGAGCGGCATCTCAATGTCGTCAGGCGCCTCAAAGCCGATGTCGACCTTGGAGAAGATGAGAAAGTCCTTCTCCTCGTGCTTCTCTATTCCGACGTGGGTGGTGAAGCCTGAGATCCCTGTCCAGGTGTTGAGGTCGCTCGCCCTGATAGCGATCTCGTCGAAGCCGATCTCTTCGTCCTCGGCGAAGTGCGCTCCGATCAGTGCCACGTCCCGGGAGTAGGTGGAGGTCGGAATGCCGGGAAAGTTCTCGGTGTTGCTCGCGACCTGGTGGCCTTCGACCGTGATCGCTTTGCCGTCGGTGCTGATGCCCACGATCCGCGGTCGCTCTTCGAGCGCAAGGGAGAAGACCTTCTCCGTTTCGGTCTCCGAAAGTGGGTGGTAGCCGAAGTTCCCGAGAAGCTCTAGCTTCACGTCGCCCTTCGTAACCGTCAGCGTCCCGGCGAGCTTGTTGCCCTCGTCCGCGGGAAGCCACCAGTAGCCCAAGTAAGTGTGTCTCTCGACCACGACGAGCACGCTAGCCCTCCGAGTGGTTGTTGGCGTTCAACGTCAGGTAGGGCCGACGGTCGCGAGAAAATGAGCCCCTGGATGAACGGAACCGCCCTAACATGAGGCCGACGCCCAGCCATCTCCCGCACCAGGCCGCGAGGTTACTGCGACGGTTCGGCAAGCTGAATGACGCCGAGCAGCTGCGCCTCTTCTCGGCAATCCGCGAGTTCCTGGCCGCCCGGGCTTTGGTGTGACGACATGTGGCGCTTTCCCCACACCGGCCCACACCGGTCCGTCTTCCAGCGTTGCGCGATCGTCGCTTCCCTCGGGCGCGTGTACCTATAACGACACCGCTGACGTAGCTGAGGCCGTCGGACACCGCGCGGTCAGCACGCAGAGGTGCACGGACACCTTCGCACTCGCTCCACGCGGAGTTGTCATCGCGCAGGCTGCACCCCGGGCGCGAGCTTGCGGGGGCGGGACGCATCGGCGACCCTGCCGGGATGGCTAAGACCTACCGGCTGAGTCCTAGAACGCGGTTGATCAACTCGCTCTTCCGGGCCCTGACCCGGCTCGGGTTGGGAGCGTCGTATCGGCACATCCTCACGGTGCCCGGGCGCAAGACCGGGCGGCTCTACTCGACTCCGGTCGACATCATCGAGCGCGATGACCAGCGCTGGCTGGTCGCAGGCTATGGACCCACCAACTGGGTCCGAAACGTCCGCGCCGCGGGCGAGGTCACGCTCAGTCGCGGCCGACAATCCAAACGCTTCCATGCCGAAGAAGCCGACCGTCCGGGCGCCGTCCCGGTGCTTCGTAAGTACATGAGCCAGATCCGGGTCACCCGTGCCTACTTCGACGCCTCCCCCGACTCAGCCGACAAGGACGTGGCGGCAGAGCTTCCGAGACACCCGGTCTTCCGTCTCATTCCCATGGTGAACGGCGCTCGACAGACGGACGCGGCCACATGAGAAAGGACGTTCGCGAGTTCATCCGCCGGCTCGAGGCAGTCGGCCTCACGGTCGAGTCGACGCCCGGCCACTACCACGTCCTCCGCGACGGGAAGCCGCTCCGGAAGCAGAACGGCATGCCCTTCACGCTGCCGTTCTCTCCCGACACGATCCGCTGGCGTCGAGCCGCGATCGTCGAACTACGCAAGCTCGGCATCGACCCTTAGCACGGGGCGAGAAACGCCGAAACCCGCCAACCTTTCGGTCACCGGGCTTCGACGGCGACACGTTCTCTCCCATTAAGGCTCCTCGCGGACGAGGGTCATTCTTCCTGCGCCTCGAGCAACCGCTGATGGTGTTGTTGCACGAGGTCGCCGATCTGCTGCGTCAGCCCGTGCCGGACGACGGGCTCGGAGAAGTCCGCGAGCGTGGCGAAGGAGATCAGTGCGAGGCCGAGCATCTCGGCAGCGCGCTCGTCGTCTCGGCGGTCGATCGCCAGGATGCCCGGCCCGGGCATGGGCGCGACCTCGAATCCCTGCAGCAGCGCCGCGAGCCCGTAGTGCGCCGGCTCCGAGGTCCACCTGTAGACGCGCGCGTACAACGTCTCGAACCAGTGCGGCGCCTCGGGGTTGAGCTCTCTGTCGAGCTGCTTCGCGATTGACCGGTCGTCGGGAATTCCCTTAACCCCCGCGTCTTTGAGCTCGTCCGCAACCGCGCGCATCTCGGCCGATGTGCCCGCCGGCAGGTACGCGACAAGTTCGAGTTCCTCCCCGAGCGTGGCACGATCGTCCGCGGCACGCCGACGAAGCCGTTCAAGTCGTTCACGCCGTTGCTCGCCGGGAGCGCGTCCTATCCACAGGTAGCGGAGCGTCAGCGCAATCAGGGCGCGCGTTAGAACCGCAGCGTCATCGGCCTCGCCACGGCAGGCGATTTCGCGCACCGAACGGAGGCAGCGGAACGCGCGGGCGAAGGCGGCGACGAGGAACTCGTCATTCCAATCGTTCACGTTCGGGCGGTTCTCCTGCGGGCGCCATTCTCGGCGAACTAGTTCGAGCACCTGGTCAACGGTGTCGCAGATCTGACCGAGGTCGAGCCGCACATGCGGCGGTGGCGCGTCACGTTCTCTAGGCACGAGCGCGAACCGTAACCGCGGATGTCGAGGCCGGAGGCCCAGCCTTTTCATGACTCGGCGGCATCGCTAGCTCTGTGTGTGCGTCTTGCGCGCGGCGGCCGCGTGGAGTTCGTTCTCCAACGCCCGACGGCGTTCTTCGACGGCGTCTTGGCCGGCGGCTCGAACAGCGGCGCGCTCCCGATACTCGGCCGCGGCGGCCGCGACTATCTCCGCAGCGCCGGTCGTGTCGTGGTCGAGCTGGAACCAAACCGTGCTCTGGAAGTACTGCACATCCGAGCGACCAGCCAACACGGCGACGACCGCCTCCTGAAGCACCTGCAGCAACATTGGATCGTCCGCATCGCCGATCTGCAGCCGAACGCCGAGCCATGTGCTGCCATCTTCGCGTTCCTCGGATGTGACCTCGCCCGCGACTTCAGCGGCGGCGGTCCTGCCGAGCGCGTCCGCAAGCCGCGTGCGAAGCACAGGCAGCCTCCCCGCCAGCTCCTTCTGCTCGGCGAGCTTCGCCCGGTAGCGCCGATCGCCCTCGGCAAGGGCTTCATCTAGCCACGCGACGATCTCGTCACCGCTCGGCTTCGCCGTCACGCCGTGCAGTCTCACGATCCCGCCGGCGCTGACGTTTGCCGCGCTCGCTGCGTCCGGGCCGCGCTCGGCGAGTATCTCGTTGAGGACATCACCAACCTGCATCGCCCACAACTCGCGCTCCTCCGACGGAATGTCGGCAAGCGTCAAGCGGACTGAGTAGCGGATGTTCTCCAGCGTCGGATCGTCGCGCCAACCACCGATGTGGTGGAGCTGTTCGACGTCGGCGTCGTAGAGCACCGGGTGATCGGCGCCCGTCACCGGCGGCTCGTATTGCGGCGGAGGCGGTGGCGAGCGGCGCGCCTCATAACGAGCTGCGAACGCTTCCCAGCGCAAGACCCAGGCGACGACGAACAGGAACGCGCGCCCCGCCACCTCGAGTGACGGCACGAGTCCCTGCTCGACTTCGCCCCGGCGGGCGACCAGCCAGTGGTACTCCGCAATGTCAGGTGCGAACGGCTGGACTTCGAGCAGATCCTCGAACCGGATCAGCGAGAGGTTCGTCGGGTCGGTCTCGGCGCTGGAGAAATGGCCGAGACCTGTCGCTTGAAGTCTCAGATCTCCGATCGCATCGACGCGCTGTCCACGCCACGCGCCACGCGCGACGTCGAAGCCCGCGACCGCAGCCGCGAAGGCCGGGGCTGCATCCTCCTGCTCGAGCGCTCCCTCGGCCTCGACGAGAGGACGCCGAACTTCCTCGGTGTGAACAGATTCCGCCACAAGGACATCGCGGAGGTCAATGTGGAACACGTCTTTGACAAGCGACTCCGTGAACCGCTGCGCCTGCGCTGCCCAGCTCGGCAGGTAGCTCGCGTCAGCAACCGTGCCCTGGTGCTGTGCCTGGTTACGCGCTTCGTGGAGCTGAGCTACCGACGCCCACGTGTCGGCAGTCCAGGCCGGAAGCGCAGTCCGAAGCTCGTCGAACTTCTTTCGAAACTCCCGCGGGATCGGCTTCCCGAGATAGCCGAGCGAGATGCCCATCGCGTACTCGCAGGCCCCGTCGAGCAGCACGAGAGCCGAGTGCCGGCCAACCTCCGTGGCGTCCTGCGTCTGCGACAGCGCCTCCTCGAGCAGGAACCGCAGCCGTTGAAGCTGCCGGCGGGTTGCGTCGCTGAGCACCCGTCGAGCGTACTGCCGTGGGCGGCGGATTAGCTGGCGGCGGGCGCGGACGTCCTCCACGATCTCGAGGCGTCCGCCTCGCCTATCGTTTTGTGGAGATTCGGCGGCTGGAACCGGAATGAACCTTCTGGCACGGCGCGCGTTCCCCCGCCGCGCCGTGCAGGCGTGCGCTCAAACTTCGGACCAGCCTGGCACTTTCACTCTGACCGATCGCACTCCCTTCATCGCGTCTGAGGATGCGGTGAGCAGACCAGGCGAGAGGACCGTTCCGGCCGCGACGTCGACCTTGGCTAGCCACAACCCGGCGTACTATCCGCCGAGCGATGACTTCTGTTACCACGACGCCGCCACCCGACGACTCGGGTAGCGATGCCTTCCAGCGCTACGGCTACCAGGCTCACGTCGCGTTCCCCTTCTGCCTGCGGTGCTACTTCGCCAACGACGTCGATGAGGCGGTCACCGCCATCTACTGCGAGCACTGGGAGGATCTCCTCGTCGAGTACACGGCCAAGTTGCGCTTCGTCCAGATCAAGACCCGCGACGCCTCGCGCGGTCCCTGGAAATACCGTCACCTGCTCGACGCCGGTGGCGCCCTCCGCAGCCTGTTGCGGACGCATCGCGCGCTGGCCGGGCTCAGCGAACAACGGCTGATCGAGTACGACATCCGCCTCGAGGGCGCCGTCGACTCCGGCGACGACATCCGGCGCCTGCTCGTCGGCGGCGACGGAGCCAACGACGGCATGTGCGGCCAGTGCGCCGACCGGCTCGGAATCGACCATCCTGGGGCCGAGGCGTTGCTTGCGCGCGTGACGGTATGGCCGAACCAGGCGCCGCGCGGCTTGATCGAGGCGCAGAACCGTGAGCTTTTGCGCACCGTCGCCGGGCAACTGTCGGCCAACGAGCTCAAGGACATCTACGACGAGACGATCGAGATCGTCAAGCGAGCGATGGGCGCAGAACTCCTCGCCGACGCCTGGCCGATGGCCATTGTCGAGCCGACGAGCGCGGAGGAGGCCACCGCCCGCCGCGCCCAGGCCAAGCGTCTCGACCGCGACGCATTGCGACCGGCGCTCTCCAAGCTCGAAGGCGGCGATTACCGCCTGCTCGTCGCCGTCACCGACCCCGACCGGCTCGAAGCGACGGCACTCGAGAAGAAGCTCCTCGCCGCGGGCGCCTCGACCAGCCTTGTCGACCGGGCCAAGCAGTTCCGCGCGCTCGCCGCTATCCGCGTCGCCGAGGAGCGTGGCCGCAGCCTGTTCGACGTCGACGCGCTGCTCGCCGACCTCCATCTGCGTCTGCTGAACGAGGCCGAGAGCGTCGCCGACGTCATGGACGCGCCGACGCCCGCGCCCGCGGTGTGGGACGAGCTCGGGCGGCGCCTCGGCGGCAATCCACCCCTTTACGACCCGCAGCGTCTGCTGCGTCGTGACCAGCTCTTGTTGCTCGGCGAGGTCTGTCAGCTGAGCGACGAGTGCAAATTCCGGTGGGGCCTCCGTGCCTGAAAAACGATCGGCGGCGATGACTCGCGCGGCATTCGCCGGCTCGCTCGAAGGGGAGGCCCGCCTCCTCTTGCTGATCGACGCCTTCTCGACCGGCTCGGGGACGCTGCAGGGACGCACGAAGCTAGCCAAGCTCGACTTCCTGCTGCGTTATCCGAAGTTCTTTGAGCGAGCGATGGCCTTGCGCAAGATCACGACCGCGGTCGAGCGCGACGAGGCGGCGGAGAACAACATCGCCCAGCGCATGGTGCGCTACCGCTACGGCCCCTGGGATCCGGCCTACTACGCGCTGCTCGGCGCGCTGCTCGGACGAGGGCTGATCACGACTATCCCCGAGCGCAACTACCTCGGCTTCCGAACGACGGAGCGCGGACGCGAGATCGCCGCCGAACTCGCCGGGTCGGAGGCCTGGGCGGCGGTCGGGGCGCGGGCCAAACTGCTCAAGCGCGCGTTCCCGAGCCAGCGCGGCTCGTCGGTCAAGAACTGGATCTACGAGCACTTCCCCGAGGTAACGCAGGCGCACTGGGGCGAGCAGCTCTGAGGCTGCGGATCAACACGCTGGCGCTGGTCGGCACGTCGCGCCAAGTCACGTTCGAGCCCGGCCTGAACGTGATCGAAGGCCCGATCTCCACCGGCAAGACGTCGCTGATGCATCTGCTGGCGATCGTCGTAGGCGGCGCCTACAACGGTGTGACGCCGGAGGTCGATCGCACCGTCAGCGACCTCGCCGCCGAGATCCACATCGGCGAGCGCGACTTCGCCGTCGTCCGGCGACTGGTGACGACCGACACCGCGCCGGTGCAGGTCGCCGGGGACGGCGTCGCCGCACGCTTTCCGGCCATGCGTCCCGACCCGACCTCGCCGAAGAGCTACGGCATGTGGCTACTTGACGCATTGGGGTTGCCGACGCTGCGCGTGCCGCAAGCGCCGACGCGACCCGAGGAGTCCGCATTCATCCCGGTCAGCATCAACGACTACATCCGCTACTGCCGTCTGCGACAAGACGAGATCGACGTCAACGTGCTCGGCTCGTCGAACCCGTTCCGCGACGTCAAGCGTCGATACGTCTTCCGCATCCTTTACGGCGGCTACGACGCCGAGGTCGCCCGCCTGCAAGACGAGTTGCGCCAGAACGAGCGGGAGCTCAACGGCCTCGAGCAAGGAAGCGGGGCCTTTGAGCAGTTCCTGGCGGGGACGGCACTTGAAAACCGGGCCGACATCAACCGCCAGCTCGAGGAGGCGCGCGCCCGTCACGCGGCGATCGTCGCCGACCGTCAAGCGCTTGCGCAGGCGGCACAGGTCTCTCCCGATGTCATCAGTCTGCGCGACCGGATGACTGAACTCGAGCAAGCGGCCAGCGACGCCGGTACGACGGTCGAACGCGAGCGCGCAAGCGCGCGTCAGCTCGTCGAGCTCGGCAACGAGCTGAGGACACAGCTGGCCCGGCTGACCCGCGCCGTCGTCGCCGACGAACGCTTCTTCGACTTCGACTTCGTCGTCTGCCCCCGCTGCGGCTCAACCCTCGACAGCGCGCGCGGTGACGCTGAGCATTGCTATCTCTGTCTGCAGGAGCCGCCGCCAGCGCCGTCGCGTGACGACTTGATCGGCGAACAGGATCGCGTCAGCGCCCAGATCACCGAGACCGAGGAGCTAGTCGGCGCGCACGAGGAGCGGGCCAACGCGCTTGACGCCGAGATCGCGCAGCTCGCGAGCGAGCGCGAGCGCGTTGGCCAGGAGCTCGATGAGCGACTGGCGACCTTCATCTCCGCTGAGGCTGACCGCATCGAAGCGCTGGCCCGCGCCGAGGTCGAGGCGTCGGCGGCGCTCGAGCGTCTTGAGGAGTACGCGCGCCTGTTCGCCCGGCTCGACGAGGCGAGATCGCGCATCGCCGAGCTGACCCAACGCAAGACCGAGATCACCGCTCAGCTCGAGCGCGCCGAGCAGCTCGATGCCGTGACCGCGTGGCGTATCGAGACGCTTGAGCGCTGGTATGCGCACTATGTCGAGCGGCTCGAGATACCCGTCTTCGGTGACCCGCCGCGGGCGGCGATCGACCGCAACGACTACGAGCCGATCCTGAACGGCCGCAAGTTCCCGCAGCTGAGCGCCGGCGTGCGGGTGTTGGTCAACATCGCGCACATGCTCGCGCATCACCGCGCCGCTCTCGAGCTCGACTTGCCGCTGCCGGCGCTGATCATGATCGACGGCATCAACAAGAACATCGGCACCGCCGAGTACGACGCCGCGCGAATCGAGGACGCCTGGAAGCAGCTAATCGAGCTGTCGACCACGCTCGGGGACGAGCTGCAGGTGATCGTCGCCGCCAACGACGTCCCTGAGCGCGCACGCCCATTCGTGCGTCTGACGCTCTCGGCCGAGGATCGCTTGATCCCGACTGCCGATCTCGAGCGCGCCGGGGCATAACCGCCGGGCCGGAAGGTTTTGAGCGCCCTTTGCTTCTTGACGCACCGCCGCCGCGCGCCAGTCACGCTACAGACATACCTGGACGGCGAGAGCAGATCGAAGACGGTCTCTACGAGAAGTGGAAGACGTGGATCGAACGCGTCTACGACGAGACGGTGACCTTGTTCGCCTACCGCTCCTTCTACCGCGGCCTGGCTGATATCACACAGGCGAACGACACGATCCCCGCGTCCTCGTTCTTCGACGCATTGGGCGCCTGGTACGCAACGACGCAGGCAGCCGCAGTGCGACGTCAGACCGACATCGGCCGTGACGCGATCTCGATCGCCAAACTGCTGACGCACATGGCCGCCCACCCCGCGGTGATGACGCGCGAGCGCTTCCTCGCTCTCTGGGGAGACGAGGCGCACTGGCAGCGACGCGGCGCGGAGCAGTTCGACCGATACGGAGAAGAGGGCGCGGACGTTATCGCCGCCGAGCGCTACAGCGCCGACCTCGAGCGCTTCCAGGAGACGGCGCGGCCGATCAAGGACTACGTCGACCGCCACGTCGCCCACAACGATCAGCGCGAGCTGACGAGGCCCCCGACGTTCGCCGAGCTCAACGCCGCGATCGATCTGCTCGAGGAGCTGCTGAATAAGTACATGGTGCTGTTGACCGCGACCGGCGTCCCCAGTGCCGACCCTGTCCACCAGGCCGACTGGAAGGACGCCTTCCGTGTCGCCTGGCTCGTCGATTGAGATTTCAGGGATGCCAGGGTCCCCCCGGACCAAGTGAACTCCAGCTTGTCGAGCTGGTACTTGGGCGCCGACGAACTCACCCTCTCCCCTACTTTCCCTGCACAGAAGCACTTCTGTAAATGCTCCACAACTCCGCTTCTCGAAGCGAGAGCTACCGTTTGTGCGTCTTTTGTGCGTCGCGACGATTGGCTCAAGCTAACGACCTGAGGTTCGGCTAGGCACTCGCGTTCAACGCCGGTCTAGTCTCGACCACAATGCTCGCGCCGAGCGAACAACTCCGCCGACAAGCCCGTCGGATCGTCGACGCTGCGCTTGAGCGCGTACCGCTACAGGCTGCGTTGCTCGCCGGATCAGCAGGCCGCGGAGATGCCGATTTCTACTCCGACCTTGACCTCCTCTTCTATGTCGACGAAGTGCCGCCGGACGACGCGCTCGAGGACATTCGCACGGCGGTCGGCGGCGTGAACCCGATCAGAAGGGAGGCTTCGAATCAGTACCACGCCGGCGAGGAGTTCACCCTTGAGCGCGTCCGGACGGAGATCTCATTCACCACGGTGGCGCGAGTCGACTCCTGGCTCGCTCAGCTTCTCGATGAGCTTGACGATGTTGCATCGCCCCTGCAGAAGATTGCGTCCGGGATCGCCGAGGGTCTCCCGCTCCACGGAGAGGAGTTGGTTCAGCGCTGGCGCAACCGCATCACCCCGTATCCAGATGCACTTCGGGTCGCGACCATCAAGTCGTATTGGAACCTCTTTCCGCTCTGGTACCACGGCGAAGCGATGGTCGCGCGGGACACCGAGCTATGGCGCGTCGAGATGCTTGTCGACACGAGCCTGAACTTGCTCGGCGTGCTCGCGGCCCTCAACCGCATCTACTTCTCACGCTTCGAGCTCAAACGGATGCGAGCCCTCACCGCGAAGATGCAGCTCGCCCCACCCCGCCTCGCCGATCGGCTCGAGTCGCTGTTCACACTCGCACCCGAACTCGCCTCTGCCGAACTCGGACGGCTCGTCACGGAGACCCGCGCGCTCGTCGCCGCCGAGCTCCCCGACCTTGACCTGCCGCTGCGTTTCTCGCCGGGAACGCGCCAGCAACCCTGGTCGATCTAACGCAAGATCGCCTCCGCCCTGGACTCCACAGGCGTGCGGGCATACCGACCAGCGCTACGGAGAGCGTGAGTGCCGCCTGCCCTTGGCGCCTACCCAGGCGAGAGAGAAGCCGACCTCCGGACCCGCACGCGTGCCGTCGTTGACTCCCGACATCTCTCGCGACATCCTGCAGCGAGATAAAGAGACCGGAGGTCACAGATGGCCATTACGATCGAGCTCTCCCTCAGCGACGAAGAGAAGACACAGCTCGCGGGGATCTTGCGCTGCGAGTCGGACGAACTCGACGCGGTGCTTTCGCCATACGCCGCCGCAGCCACCGAGGAGTACACACGTATGTTCATCGGCCAGCGGGTCTTCACGCGCGGCGCAGATATTCAGGAGTATCGCCTCTTCCTCTTGATCAAGGAGCCCTTCGAGAACCAGATACCCGACGAACAACGCGTGTCGGACCTCTTCCAAACGACCGCGACACAAAGCCGCTCGCTAATCCGCTCCGTGATGTCGAAATACCAGTACGAGTTGCAAGGCGCGATCAACTCGAGTCTCAGAAGCACCGTCGAGGAGGCGGAGCCTGAGGGTGATGACTGGACCGTCACCGTGAACTCGGAGAACATCGTCGAATCACTGAACCGCGTGATCGGTTCAATCGACGGGTCCCTTCCTCAGATCGAGAAGAAGCGTGGAACGGTCTCGAACTACGTCCTCCGCCGTTCCTCGTATTTGAGGCTCTGCGAACGATTCGGCCTGCCCGTCCCGGAGTGACCTCAGTTACTGGACCTACGACCGGCGACGTACTCGGTGCTGCGAGCCTCCTGCTCGCCATTCTCGCCGTGCTCTACAGCTTGTGGTACGGCGACATCGGCGCGGCGCTTCGAGTCGAGATCCCTACGCACCGCGAGGATGCGGGTCCTCAGCTCCGACAAGTCGCCGAGGCCATTAGGACGCGAGCTGCGCCACTTGCGTGCGCCGCCTTGGGGCTGTTCCTAATTTTCTTGCCAGAAGCCATCCGGCTGACCGTTCGATGGTTCCGCCACGCGGCGCACAACGGTCTATGGCACGCCATCAAGAGCTACGACCCGGTTGAGCTTTCGATCGTTGCCGTCGTCCTGTTACTCGGTTTCTTGGCGGCGTATACCGTCTGGCTAACCGCCGAGCTCCTGACGCTCAGGCGCAAGCTGCGTTGAGGTGACTTAAGGTCAGGTTGCAAGCTCAACGAAGCGGCAGAGCGCGTTCGCGAGCTTCAGGTGCTCGACGGTGGGGCAGTCGACCGCGAGCAGACGAGGCGAGCAGGCGACTCACGCGAGATCTTCTGGATCAGCGAGTCGCCGATGTTCAAGACGACCTGGTCATAGTGACATCGACAACCCGCTGGCCGGGACGACGAGGTGCTCGTCCACGTGCAGGCGGCCGGGATCGGCCAGGGCTAGCCTGTCTTCGCGAAGGCGCGCTCTAGACGCAACGAAAGCGCCCTCTACGCTCGAAGACCGCTGGTGCCAGCCGACTGCCCATGGAGAGGTCATCACAGATGCACGGTGTCAATCGGAAGGGTGTTTGGAAGGCTTCGCGGCCGTTCAACAGACGCGCCGCTAGTTGTGCTGAGTCACTGATTCCGGTCCCGTACTCCCTTCAACGCAACTTCGATCGGAAGTCTGATGGGCTCGAGCGACCTTGAGGCTGTAGGCGCTGCGCCGCACGACCTGATCGCGCAGAAGTCCCGCGACCACATCGGCGCCTACCTCGAAACTCGGGATCGCTGGAATGCAGCCAGCAGCCTGAAGGCCCTCACCGATGCCGCGGCACGGGAGTATGAAGACCGATTCCTGATCGAACTGATCCAGAACGGCTATGACGCACACCTGGCCGAGAAGCGCGACGGCCGAATCGTGATCCGTCTCGCTCGAGATGAAGGGGAACATGGGACGATCTATGTCGCCAACGGCGGGACCCCCTTTACGGAGAGCAACTTCAACGCCCTCTGCGAAATTGCCCAAAGCGACAAGAAACCCGGCGAGAGCGTTGGCCACAAGGGCGTTGGCTTCACGAGCGTCCTTCAAGTCTGCGCATGGCCCGAGATCTACTCGGGTGACGAGGCGCAGCGCTTGTCGGGGTCGCTCGGCGGCTTTTGTTTCGGTTTCGCGAAGCCGGAGGATGTGCTCAAGCTCACTGAGGGAGACGAAACAGCCGCGCAAGCCGTTGTGCACGACATCTCGCCTTATTTCCTACCTATCCCGCTCGAGCATAAGCCGCAAGCGGTTCGCCAGTTGGCCAACGAAGGCTTGGCCACCGTTGTTCGCCTACCCCTCGAATCGGAAGTTGCACTCCAGGTGGCGGAGGAGCAGATCCGGTTTCTGAGGCAGAGCAAAGCACCGCTCATGCTGTTCCTCGAGCGACTCGATCGACTTGACATCGTCACGACCGGGGGCGGCCGTCCGTCCGAAATGACGGCCCTCACTCGGCGGGCCGAGCAGCTTCGGCCCCAACCATTGCTTGGAGGCGGTCGACTGGAGCTCGTCGACCTTGGCCACCAGGGGCGATGGCTACTCGCCAGCAGGGCCGTCGACGAAGCTCGACTCAAGAAGGCACTTGCCGAGAGCGTGGACTCGGGCCAAATCGACGAGGCCTGGACCGACTGGACAGCGCCGGCGGTCGTTTCTGTCGCGACACGATCTGACGCGGACGAGGTCGATCCGCAGATGTACACGTTCCTCCCAATGGGCAAGCACGCCCCGGCTCCCTTCTGGGGTCACCTCAACGCCCCGTTCTCGACCAAGCTAGCCCGCCTCGACATCAACGACCGAGTCCCTCTCAATGCCCTCTTCCTTGGAGTGCCCCCGCTTTCGTGGACACCTGAGCGCTTGGTCGGCAGTGTCCGACCTGGCGGGAAGGATGCGCCACCATGCCAAGGGGATCGAATTTCCAGAAGCCGTACCCGCCGGAGTTTCGTCGTGAGGCGGTCGCGCTGTATCGCCGCAGCGGTCGTTCGCTGAGAGAGATCGCGGACGATCTCGGCGTCTCGTCGGAGTCGTTGCGGCTGTGGGTCAAGCAGTCGACGGTCGACGCGGGCGAGCAGCCCGGTCTGACGAGCGAGGAGCGCGGGGAGCTGCGCCGGCTGCGCCGTGAGGTGCGTGTGCTGCGTGAGGAGCGGGAGATCTTGAAAAAAGCCGCGGCCTTCTTCGCGAAGGAGGGCGAGAGCCGGTGAGCGTCTTTCGGTTCATCGCCACGAGGAAGGCCGAGCACTCCGTGAAGACGCTGTGCCGCGTGCTCGGTGTCAGCCGCTCCGGATACCACGCGTGGGAGCGACGGGCGCCCTCGGATCGTGACCTCGCCGACGCTTGGCTGGGCGAGCGGATCCGCGAGATCCATGCCGAGAGCCGGCAGACCTACGGCGCCCGTCGCGTCCATGCCGCGCTTCGCCACCGCGGCGTCCGCGTCGGCCGCAAGCGGGTCGAGCGGCTGATGCGCAGGCTCGGGTCGCCGACATCAAGTACGTGCGCAGCTGGCAGGGCTGGCTCTACCTGGCTGCGGTCGTCGACTGCTACAGCCGCCGCGTCGTTGGCTGGTCGATGCGCACCGACCTCGAGGCCGAGCTCGTCGTCGACGCGCTTGAGATGGCCGTCGCGCGGCGCCGACCTCGAGCGGGCCTCGTGCACCACTCCGATCAAGGCTCGCAGTACGTCTCGCTGATCTTCGGCGAGCGCTGCCGCGACGTCGGTGTCCAGCTCTCGATGGGCTCGAAGGGCGACGCCTACGACAACGCGGTCGCCGAATCGTTCTTCGCCTCGCTCGAGAAGGACCTGCTCCGACGTCGTTCGTTCGCGACCCGCGACGAAGCACGCAGCGCGGTCTTCGACTACATCGAAACGTTCTACAACCCGATCAGGCTTCACTCAACGCCCGGCTACCTGTCGCCGATCGCATACGAGAAGATGAAAATCACAGAAGAAGAGAAAGCAGCCTAGTCACCCCGTGTCCACCGAACCGGGGGCGGTCCAGCTTGCCGGGACAGAGGTGCCCTTGGTGGTGCGAGGGGCGGGGTTGAAGGGTGGTTGCGGGAGAGCATGTGCCAGGCGGCAATCAGGATCTTGCGCGCGACCGCGGCCTTGGCCGAGTTGTCGTTGCCGGAACGGGCGCTGACGTCGACGCGGGGGGCGAGTCGACCGTCGGAGACGAGCTTCTCCGGGCTGGCGAAGCGGCTGATCTCGCCGACCTCGACCGCGATCGTCAGGGCGAGCAGTTCGGCGATGCCGGGGATCGTGTCGAGCAGCACCGCGCGCGGGTCGGCCTTGGCGAACGGCCTCAGCTCGGCGTCCAGTGGCCTGAGTCGCGCGTCGAGGAAATCGATCACTGCCAGGCACTCGCCGACCGAGCGGCGCCAGACTTCGGGTACACCGGCGCGTTCGAGCAGCGTCAAGCCGTCCGCCCGGCGCAGGCGCGCGAGCGAGACGCGGACGCCCCAGTGCGTCTGCAGCCCGAAGATCCGACCTTTCGCGCTGGTCCGCAGCCGCACCAGCTGCATCCGCCGCCGCAGCCGCTCCCGCAGCGCCCGCTCGTCGAGCGAGGGCAGCCAGAGCGCCGGCACGAGCTCGCGGCGGCAGAGTTCGGCGAGCAGACACGCGTCGACCTTGTCGGTCTTCGCCGCCAGCGGCGCCACCGTCTTCACCTTACGCGCGTCGGCGACCTCCACCTGCCAGCCGCACGAGGCAAGCTCGTCGCGAACCCACAGCGCGCCGCTCATCATCTCCAGGCACGCCTTCACCTCATCGCCCAGTTCGAGCACGAGCCGAGCGAGCCCGTCCCGGTCAGCAGCGGATGCGGCCCTCGCCGGCGAGTTCGCCGCCGGGAGCGAGTGCGCACCACTGCGCCGTTCGATACGCCCAATCGAGTCCGACATACTTCACCTCGGGCCTCCTTCCCGATGGGATTGGTCACCGGAGAGTGTCTCCGGCGAGGAGGCCCTTCTTCATGACATTCCACAAAAAATGGGTACAAAATCCGAGCTTCGGTGCCTATTCAGAAAACAAAAGGCCCGCGGCTTGCGTGCCTTTCGCAGTAGCGGGGGCAGGATTTGAACCTGCGACCTCCGGGTTATGAGACCAGCCGATCGAGGTCATCTGAGGTCAGATTGGCTTATCTGAGCCATGCCGAGTCACCTCAGATCATGCTGGGTCAGCTCAGAAGGGTACAAAATGGGTACAAAATTCGCGTCAGTTCAGGCAACACGGCCCGCCCTCTTCACGGAAGCCTGCTGCTTCCTTGTGGGCGAATGCCATCAGAGGTGCGACCGCAGCCGCAGCGCCGCGACCGCCAGCACACGCCGAAACAGCAGGTACAGCAACGATACGACCAAGCAGCGGCCTCCTTCCACCCGAATCCGAAGAAGCCGACTCTACGGTCGCGAACCCAGCTCCGACGCGCCGCCTGGGGCGCCAGAGACGGAATTACGTACCCCACGGGGTCGCGGTCAGCGCTGCACTGCCGTGTAAAAGCCGATCCTCTCGCTGAACGACGTGCCGTCGACTTGAAATGCGTAACAGCCCTCGGCCCGAATCCGCACGTAGACGAGAGCGACGCGCCAACCCTTGCGCGTGTGCAGCCGTCGTCCCCACGCGCGGAGGGGTTTTGGTTTCCTCCCCTCAGCCCAGCTACCCGCCGACAGGCGCAGCTCCCACTCCGGCCCGACCCAAGTGCCGAAGCCGATCCTGTTCGCGCCGTCCAACTGCCGACCGCGAACGAGAACCGGGCCGTCGTAGGTAGGTTCACTCACCCAGACAGTCTCGGCACTTCTCCACCTGCTCTTCTCGAACGGGCTGTTCCTCTCCGGTGGGAAGAGGTCCAAGACGCGCGGGATCGCCGGAAAGGCGACGTACACAGGGCCGGCGCCGAGCCCCGCCTCGGCCGGGATCCCCGGAAGCTCGGTCGCCCGTGAGAGCTGAGGCGAGAGAGAGCAGTTGCCAGTACAGCGAGCCGGGAGGCGAAGCGGGCGCGCCCGAAGCTTGGCAAAGGGATTGGGCTGGGTCGTCTAAGCAGGCCGAGGCGTCGGCGCCTCCTCAGCCGAGAGGAGCAAAGCGACCCCAGCGATGGCGATAGCCGCGCTGGTGGCGATCGCCAAAGACACGGCGATCAAGCGCCGATTCCTCCTCCTCACAGCTTGCCCACCGCGTACCCCTGCTCGACGGACGAAGGCCCGTGACGCGGACCGTACGATGCCTCCGTCGTCGTACCGATCAGCCGCGAGTCCGCTTGCCGCTCGGGAAGGGCGCGGATTCGTCTCGTCGGCGCAACCGCGGCCGACCACAGCGCGTCCACGAGAACTTCAAGGGTCACCGCCGTCTCGGAGGCGTCGAGACGACGATCGCTCGTAAGACGTGCACGGTTTGTGTGACCGGTTCCCAGGCGTGGAGATCGATCTGGTAGCCGCGGCCGGCCTGGCGCCAGCGGTAGCAGAGGTGGTTCCCGAAGCAGTCGCCGAAGACGAGCTGCCCTCGATTCTTCGTCCAGTCGCGTTCGCCGAGTGCGATCGGCCGGGTCGTGGCGTAGCCTCGGGGGACGGTCAGGGCGCCGATCGGAACCGGCGGCGCGTAGCGCTTGACACGGAGCACGTAACCGGCGGTGAGCTCGAGGTGGACGAACCGTGGCGGCCGGTTCCGGCGCGGGTTCGGGAACTCGCCGCCCCAGCTGACGCTGACGAGCAACGATCTCAGCCTCGGGCGCTCGCCCGGCGGCGTCGGCACGACGTCGACGTAGGCGCCGTGAAGCCCGGCCGCCGGAACGCGGCTGGGGCAGGCGACGCGCAGCATCGGCGGCGTCCGACAGAGGTCGCGGAGCCACGGCGGCGTGCTCGTGATCGAGACGCCGTCGACCAGGGAGACCGTTCGCGGCTCCTGGGCGCCTGATTGCGGGGCAAGCGTCGAGACGATCGCCCGTAGGGTCGCAACGGAATCGATCAGCGGCTCCCACACGTTCAGGCCGACGGCGTGATCGCCGGCCGTGTCGTGCCAGCGGAAGACGACGAGATCGGAGAGTTCCCCCAGGTCGTAGTAGAAGCTCGGAGTCAGCGAGAGCTCGCCGCGGATGGCCGACCACGTTCGTGGTCCGAGGGCGATCGGTCTGCGGCGCAGGCCGTTAGCGATCCCGTTTCGGAGGACGACAGGCCTCGCGCCCGAGGTCGGGAACGCGCGGGCGTTGAGCCTCATGAACTGGCCGCCGAGGACGACGGTGTTCCCGAAGATCGGCGGCCGGTGGACGTGCTCCCCCAAGCCACCCCAAGCGACGCCGGACTGGAGCTCGAAGAGCGCGACGGGGAACCGGCGCCTCGGCGCCCTGAAGATCATCGTCCATCCGCGCTGGCGCGTCAGGGGCACCTGGCCGGGACAGAAACGCCGCAGCTCCGCGACCGTAGCGCAGGCAGCCGAGGCCCACCTCGGCGTGGGGATCATCGCTACGGGCGCCTTGACAGGCATTCGCGCAGGTCGCGCTGCGCGATCACGCCCGCCGGTCGAGCCACCCCAACAGCCGGCGACAGCAGCCGCGAGCAAGACCGCGATGACACCCTGCCTCATCAAAGTTGTACGCGCACGGCGACACGGCAGGTCCCCAGCGTCGCCTCGCCGAAGCCGGGATCGAAAGGCGGGAGACCATCCCCCGACGTCCTGCCGCTGGTGCCGGCTCTGCCGGCACCAGCTCACGCAGCGCTCGGGGCCAGTAGCGATGTAACGAGAGACCCTGCGGGCACCTCGCCTCCCGCAGAGTGAGGCGGGCGAGCGGCGGCGGACCTGAGCTTTGGGTCTCTCTCGTGCCCGGGATCGAGCAGGAACGCCAGCGCGTGGTACAGGGCAGAACCGAACATTGCGCAAACCACGCGATAGTCGTGGCGCGGCCGCTATGTCTAGCGCCGCGCCGTAGTATCGGAACATGAGCCGGCTGAAGCGGCGACTTCCGCGAGCTTCAGAAGTCGCACGGTTCGTGGGGCCGACGTTCCGGCGCCGCACGGCCGATCGCTGGAGCCGCGTGCGGACGGTCGCCGACTTCGAACGTCTGGCGCGAGGACGGACGCCGCGATCGGTATTCGACTACGTCGAAGGTGCCGCAGAGCTGGAGCTGAGTCGCGACCGCGCGGTCGCGGCGTTTACGCGTTCGGTGTTCCACCCGCATGTGCTCCGTGATGTGTCGACCCTCGATACGGCGACGACCATCCTCGGCCGGCCCGCGGCGCTGCCGGTGGTCTTGGGACCCACCGGATTCACTCGGATGATGCACGCCGCCGGTGAGCCGGCGGTCGCGCGAGCCGCAGGTCGGGCCGGGGTTCCCTATGTCCTGTCAACCCTGGGCACGACGTCGGTCGAGCGGCTCGCGGACGAGGCGGCGGCCACTGAACGCTGGTTTCAGCTGTACGTGTCGAAGGACCGCGGACGCAGCCGCGAACTCGTGGCACGTGCACGCGAGAGCGGATACACGACGCTCGTGTTGACCGTCGATGTGCCCGTGGCCGGAGCACGTAACCGCGACGTCTACAACGGGTTGACGCTTCCGCCGACGCTCACTCCCCGGACGATTCTGGGGATGGTGAGGAAACCGCGCTGGCTATTCGATGCGCTCACGACGGAACCGCTCGCCTTCGAGTCGCTAGGCGCGGCCGAAGACGTGATGGCGCTGATCAACACCGTGTTCGATCCGTCGGTGACAACAGCGGACATCGACTGGCTTCGGTCGCAGTGGACTGGGTCGATTGTCGTCAAGGGAATGCAGCGAGTGGACGACGCGAAGGCAGCCGCGTCAGCGGGGGCGGACGGTCTTGCGGTCTCCAACCACGGCGGACGTCAGCTGGATCGAGCTGTGACCCCACTCGAGCTGCTTCCAAGCGTGGTCGATGCGGTCGGCGACACCGTCGAGGTCTACCTAGACGGCGGTGTCCGCTCGGGGGCTGACGTGGCGGTTGCCGTTACGTTCGGAGCGCGTGCTGCATTTGTTGCGCGCCCCTATCTGTATGCGCTCATGGCCGGTGGCGAGGCCGGTGTCGACCATCTGATGACGTTGCTCGGTGACGACTACGCCCGAACGCTGAAGCTGCTGGGCGTCACACGAACGTCGGACCTCGATCGCGACCTCGTCACGCTGTCGACCGACTGAGCGTGGCCACGATTCCCTAGAGTGGGCCGTACCGAGCATTACGCGAACCACTTCAGTTCAGAGGAGTCGTCTTCGACGGACCGCCTGTCGCCATCGCGTAAGAGGAGAGATCACTCGCCGGCGGACGGAGCGACTACTTCGAGGATTTCGCCACGACCGACGACGCGCCCGCCCTTCACGCATAGCAATCCGCGTCCCGGCTGAGACACGCGTCCAGAACTCTGGCGCAAGTGGGTGGATGCGGACGTCAGCGCTCTTTCCGGGCGCGAGCGATTCGCGATCTTCGAACAGAAGCGGCGCGTCATTGATCGTCCAGTCACCCGACTCTGTCCGATTCCCGATGTCCCAGCTTGCGCGATAGCCGTCGGCGATCGGGCCCTGACGCCCACCCTCGTCAGTCGTGAGCAGACGGAGGCGAACACGGATGACGCCGCGCTCGCGCTCCCTTTGCACCCAGTGTGCTCTCTCCGCCGCGTCCACCAGCGGCACGCTACCGCCCATCTTCGGCGACATTGCCGAATACCGACCCGTGCGAGGGTGAAGGGTGCATAAATTCGATTTCGCCTGCAGATCGGCGCAAAGCCGACGTAGCCGCACTCGCGTCGAAAACGCCCCGGCCCTGAGCCCGGGGCGCGCGGAGCGCGCACATTGTGAGCATCTAGCGCGTTTGCGGAGTAGCAGCGCCAGTCGGTCGCCACTGCCCCGCGTTAGTAGAGATCGGCGGGCGTGACGAGCTTGACCCGCTGCGGATCCGCCTCCGCCAACGAGATTAGGCCGTCGTCGAAGCCCTCGCGCGAGAAGAAGTAGTGACGGACGTCGGGACTGACCTTCGGTAGCTCGGCCTCGAGGCGGCTGAGCAGCTTCTCCTCACCAATACCAAGCTTCCCGTTCCGTAGTCGTGCAACCCGCACATCTGTTTTCTTAACAGGCAACGGCGGAGCCAGGGTTGGCGAGAGCCCGAAGCGCGACAGTGCGCCGCCCGACCCTCTCCCCGCGAAACCTTGAAACCTTGGTCCGAACCGGCGGACAACGACATCGCCGCCCCTGACCCCGCGAAACCTCGTCCGACAGGACCCGCACGACACCAGAAGTTCTTGTCGCCTTTCCGCCAGAACGCGACAGCGGCGGGAGCACGACGACGATCTCGAGGGCCGTGGCGCGGCCTACGTTTCGACGTTTCGCTGGGAGGGTCGGACGGCGATCGTCGACCGCCGGCATCGACTAGGCTTCGACGTTTCGCGGAGGGGATCTGGCACTCGCACGTTCGTGAACCGGATTGTCGTGCTCAAAACCCCGATTCGGCGCTGAACCGGGCTTTGAAACCCTTCAACGGTGTAACCGAGCCCGTGGAGCTCGCCGCCGATGCGCTGGTAGCCCCACCGCGGATTCTCGCGCGCTAGGCGTACCACGAGTTCGCGTATCTCGCCCCCGATCGGCGGCCGGCCAAAACGACCTTGATACGTCCAACGTTTCGCCACCAGACGCCGATGCCAGCGAAGCAGCGTCTCGGCGTGACGACAACGAGCGCCAGCTCGCTCGCGGTAGCAGACGGCTCGCGGGAGCGAGAAAACCCGATCGGAAGGGCTCAGCTCGGGCCGGGGCAAGCTGGCGACGCAGCACCGCGAGCTCGTGGCGGAGCACAACGATCTCGAGCTCCTTGAATTCATCGGAGCGGAACCGCAGCGCTCGGCGCCCCTGGGACGTCGAGACGGTCGCTCGCCCGACTCGATCGTTCAGGGAAGTCGCGTTCGAGAATTGCCTTGAGACGCCGCTCGCAAGAGCACGCGACCCGTCGCGCTCGTCGGGGAGCCTGAGGCCGGCGGAGAGCTCGCGCAGCAACGGGAGCAGCGGCAGGTCCGGCCGCTTGGCCGACTCGAGCCGATGCGCCTCCGACTCGGGGATGCCGACGGCGCCGCGCGCGACGACTTCCTCAGGACCGGCTCGAGCTCGCCGAAGGCGGGCTTCCGCTTCATGATTCGGCTCAGATAGTTGTGATCGAGGTAGAGGAGGCGCTGCATCTGCGAGCGCGGCGCCAGCCGGCGGGCGTCACGCGCCGAGCGCGTCGGCCGCCCGCTCGTAATCCGTCGGGGCCACCCAGAGGATCATCCCGTAGCGGCCCGCCCCCGCGCCGGTGGCCGCGGCAGCGGTGATGTTGATGTTCGCCGCCGCAAGCCGCGCCGTGGTGTCGGCAACCGCGCCCAAGCGGTCGTCGCCCTGGATCAGAAACGCCCGCTTCGGCTCGCTGAGCGTCACGCCGGTCCGCTCGGCCGCGTCTTTGAGCGACTCCGGGTCCTCCGGGACGAGATCGATCTGCGATTGCCCGCCCCCGAGAGGGAATCCGAGGTAGGCAAGCAGGTTCACGCCGCCGTCCTTCAGCGCCGAGATGATCCGCTGTCCCTCCCCAGGAGCGTCTGGAACGGTCACGTAGTAGTACTCGACACCTCGCACCGTGTCAGCCATTGAAGACCTCCTCCTCCTCGAATACTGCTACGACGCGAACGATACGCCGCGCTCGCGCTGCCCGGATGGCTCCGCCTCGGCGACGACGAGAATCCGTGCGCCCGCGCCGAGAGAGAGCTCATCCGCTTACACCTCGCGATCGGGAACGAGCGAGCGGAAATGTCTCACCACGATCTCGAGCGCCTCGAGAACCGGTCTTTGCTCGAGGAGCTCGCTGTAATTCTTGGCGCCCTCACGGTCGTGGCCGCGACCGGGATCCTCGGGAGGAAGATGGCCGAGTGCACACCAACGCCAGCCACCTGGTGCGGCTGCGTCGAGGTAGATCGCAGATGCCAACTGGTGGTGGCAACGTTCGCGCACGTAGCGAAGGCCGTCGAGATGGCGGTCCTGCGGCTCGACAAGCCGGAACCACGTGTCCCAGAGCGAGTGAGCCCAGTTCAGGGCCTCGAACAGCGGCATGTATACCTCGCGAGCGCTGTCCGATCCAATCGCCGACCGCTCGCGAAAACGTGCGACCGCCTCCACGTAACCGCGAACAAGCCAGGAACTGGGTGTAGCCTCGAAGACACGCATCTACGCGCCCGATCGTTTTGGACCTTTGTGGTCCCGTGATGAGTTTGGCAGGTCGAGAAAGACCTGGCCGAGGAGCAAGCTGCGGACGACCAGTGTGCCAGCTCGGTCGCCGAAGCGGTTAGACGCCGAACGACACGATCTGATATTCGCGCGCGCGCGCCTACTCAAGAGCAGCAGGCACAGGAAGAGGACGCTCAACCCGGTGCGAGTGTCCGTTCTTAGCGGGGACGACTCGGCCGAGCGAGGGCCGCAGCTTTGCGCTTCTCGCGTTCGGCCTTCCGCTTCTTACGATCATTCCGCCAGCGCCTGACTGGCCTCGAGCCCCGACCCATCGCTCTCGACCCTAGCGAATCGAGCCTCGAGCGCAAAGACAGGGAGGGAGCCCGCGACAAGATCCGCTCTTCTCTCGTCAGCCACGCCTTTGCCGCGTGCTCACGCGCTTGGAGGGACACCTGTCGTCAGGGCGCGTCCGTGCAAACCTGCTCTTCAGCCAGGTGACCGCGAACCGGGTCGGACCCAATGCCCGCAGAGTCAACTGTCGCTCGTGTTCGTAAGTGTCGTCACCGGCTCGGCAGTCGAAGGTCCGAAACTTCTCTTCCCGTACTTGGTCACCTTCATTGCTCCGGTGCCGAGCCAATTATGACGGATGGCCCCTTCACTCGGAAACGGCCGCCCGCATGGGCGTCCTCGTATCGGAGGAAGACCCTGATTACCGATTCGTTTCCTAGTCGTTACCGGGATCCGGAAGATCGCGGCAGCGCAGGTCGTCTCCTGAGTA
>WNGB01013149.1_pt1 | contig 24667 bp, 23 predicted proteins | sample 5400681 | NCBI WGS metagenome assembly WNGB01 (sample SAMN13153367, study PRJNA577476) | soil metagenome | isolation source: 115 cm soil or saprolite under grassland replicate 2 | place: USA:California | collected 2016-06-15
CCACAACAGCCAGGCCGTCCTGGCGCTCTCACGCGAGGAGAACCCGACCATCTTCCAGAAGACGCTGGGGCTGAACGACTTCTACTTCGACGGCGGCGCCGGCTTCGAGGAATACCCGCTCGGGAACATCCAGATGGTCGGCAAGTCGCAGGCGCCGATGTTCCGTGGCGAGAAGCCTAAGGAGACGAAGCTGGCACCACATTGGTCACTCGAGCGGGTCGCCCGGCATGCGATCGACTTCTGGCTCTCGACCGAGGACCTGCCGCTGCCCGAAAATCGGGTCACGGTCGACGGCGACGGCAAGCTGACCCTGAGCTACACGGCGACGAACGACGTTCCGAAGCAGCATCTCCATCTGAAGCTCAAATCCATCCTCGGCAAGCTCGACATGAACGCTGACCACCTGATCCACCGCTTCGCCTACATGAAGACCGACATCCCGGTGGCCGGTTGCGCACACCAGGCAGGGACCTGCCGGTTCGGCACCGATCCGGCCACCTCGGCGCTGAACGCCGACTGCCGTGCGCACGAGCTCGACAACCTGTACGTCGTCGACACGAGCGTCTTCCCGAGCATCGGCGCGGTGAACCCGGCGTTGACCGCGATGGCGAACGCGCTCCGTGTCGGCGACCACCTGCTCGAGCGAATGGGCACCTCCATGGCCGCCACGACCGCCTGACGCGAGGTCGTCTACGACGAGCTGATCAGGGGCTCGACTTGAGGCTGGCCTCAATCTTCTCGATCGCCTCGCGTTCGGCGGGGCTCACGCTCTTGTCCTCCTCTTTGTGCGCTGCCGCGACGCGCTCTGCGACCTCCAGCGTGAACCGCTTGTAGTCCTCGACCTCGCCGGGAGTCGCCTTCTGCTCGAGCAGCGCAACGGCCTCACCGAGCCTGCCGAGTCCTTCCCGCTCCTGCTCCTCGGCTGAGTGGTAGCGCTTCGTTGCCGGCTTCTCGGCGACGAGCGCGTCGAGCAACTCGCTCTCGCCTTGCTCCTTTCGGGCCTCGGTGTAGGTCTTCGCGAGGGCCCAGCTCTCGCGGAAGGAGCCGCCCCTCGAGGCCGTCAGAGCGACCATCCCGGCCGCCGGCGGTCCTTCGCGCACGAGCTCCCACTCCTCCTCTGTGAAATCGGCCTTGCCGGTCATACCGTCCCTCCTTTGGGTTCTCGGAGAACCACCAGCTCGTCAGCGAGGTCGAGGCCCTCCGGGCGATGGGTGATCAGTAGCACGCAGCGCTCCCCGGCGGCGGCGAAGGCGTCCGCGATCAGCCTCTCCGCCGTCGCCCGGTCGAGATGCGCCGTCGGCTCGTCGAGCACGAGCACGGGCGCCTCGACCAGGAGCGCGCGGGCGAGGACGAGCCGCTGGCGCTGGCCGCCCGAGAGCTCTCGCCCCTCCTCGCCGACCGACGTGTCGAGCCCGGCCGGCAACGCCCGCACCCAGTCCCAACTGCGGGCCGCGCGAAGCGCCTGCTCGATCTCGGCGTCGCTCGCCTCGGGCCGGGCCAGCCGGACGTTCTGCCGGATGCTCGCGGAGAACAGATGCGCGTCCTGACCCGCCACGGCGATCGCGGCGCGCACGTCCTCCTGCCGATAGTCGCGCAGATCTCTTCCGGCGAGGGTGACGCGACCTCGCTCGGGGTCGATGAACCGCAGGAGCAGGTTCACGACCGTTGTCTTGCCGGCCCCGCTGCGCCCCAGCAGGGCTACACGCTTGCCCGGCTCGAGCCGCAGGCTCAAGCCGTCAAGCGCCGGGGGCTCGTCGGGCGCGGAGCGGCTCGGCGGGATCGACTACGCGCGGCTCGCGGTCGGTCAGCTCCAGGATCCGGCGGCCGGCCGCGACCGTGGCGCCGAGTTGCCGCAGCGCCTCGGGCAGGGGCTGGACGGCCTCGAAGGACGCGAGCGCGAGCAGCGCCAGCAAGGCGATCGAGACGCGGTCGAGCCGCCCGCTCGCGGTCGCCGAGACCGCGAGCGCGAGCACGCCTGCAACAGTTGCGCCCGTCACGACCAGCCGGAGGGCATCGCCGCTGCCGTCGGCGAAGGCCGCCCGCCGGGCGATTCGGACGAGCTTCCCGTCAAGGGCACGCAGGCTGCGCAGGCGGTCGTCCTGCCGGCCGTAGGCGACGAGCTCGGCGCTCCCGGCCAGCGTCTCGACGAGCTCGGCCGTCAGCTCTGCGCGGACGGGCGCCTGTCGCGCCGATGACCTCCGCGCCGGGAGCGCCGCGGCCACGGGAACCAGGATCCCGCCGACGAGCAGGCCTGCTCCGAGCACGACGGCGGCCGCGGGCAAGAACACGGCAGCGACGGCAACCGAGACCGTGCCTGCGAGCAGCGCGACGAGCGGCGGCCCCAGGCCCCGCAGGTAGAGGTTCTGAAGGGAGTCGACGTCCGCCACGAAGCGAGAGAGCAGGTCGCCGCGGCGGCGGTCCTCGAGTTGAGCCGGCGCCAGCGGCTCGATGCGCTCGTATACGCGGGCCCGGGCACGGCCGAGCGCGCGCAGGGCGACGTCGTGCGAGCCCAGCCGCTCCAGATAGCGGACGATCGGGCGGGCCAGCCCGAAGAAGCGGACACCGACGATCGCGGCGGTGAGTGAGAGGACTGCCGGACGCTCGGCAGCCCGCGAGATCAGGTATCCCGCCGTCGCCATCAGGCCCACGCCGAAGAGGATCGCCAGCGCGCCGAGCAGCACCGAGAGCGCGAGCCTGGAGCGGCGCACGTCGGCGAGGAGCGTCAGCCGGAGCAGCACTGCGGTCACGCGGCCTCGTTTCGAACGACCGTGCCGCCCTCACCGAGGACGACGACCCTGTCGGCGTGCTGGACGAGTTCTGGCCGGTGCGCGATCAGCAGCACCGTTCGGCCCGCTCGCAGGCGCTCGACCGACTCGGCGACGACGGCCGCGCTCGTCGGGTCGAGGTCGGCGGTCGGCTCGTCGAGGATGACGAGCGGCGCGTCCCGGACGAAGGCGCGCGCGAGCGCGATCCGCCGGCGCTCGCCGGCTGAGAGCGGCCGGGCGCCGTCGCCGACGATCGTCTCGTAGCCCGCGGGCAGCGCGCGCACGAACCGGTCGGCGCCCGCGAGCACCGCCGCGTCGCGCACCATCTGCTCCGAGGCGTGGGCGTCTCCGAGCCGGATGTTGTCTGCGACCGAGCCGCGAAAGATCGTCGGCCGCTGCGGCACCCAGGCGATCAGCCGCCGCCAGACGTCGGTCTGGCAGTCGGCGAGGTCGAGCCCGCCGACCGTGACGCGGCCCGATGTCGGCTCGGCGAAGCGCAGAAGCAGGTTCGCGACGGTCGTCTTGCCGGCCCCGCTCGGTCCCACAAGCGCCACCGTCTGCGCCAGGATCCGCTCGGCGACCGCGAGGCCGTCGGCGCTCGCGTGGAACTGCGACGCGAGGTTGCGCAGCGGCAGGTAGAGCTCGGGCGCGAGCACGAGCACCGTCAGGCCCGCCTGCAGGCCAAGGCTCCCGCCGACCAGGCGCACTCCGACCGTGACGGCGACGAGCGCCACCCCGAGCGTCGCGGCCAGCTCGAGCACTGCCCCGGAGAGAAAGCCGACTCGCAGCGTCGCCATCGTCGTCCTGCGATAGCTCTCGCCCACCTCGGCGAGTACGGCGGCCTGCGCGCGGCCCCGGTTCCAGGCCCGCAGCGTCGGCAGCCCGCGGACGACGTCCAGGAAGTGGGTCGAGAGGAGGCGCAGCGCCAGCCACCGTTCGCGCGTCCGCTCCTCCGTGTAGCGCCCGACGAGCCACATGAAGACCGGGACGAGCGGCAGGGTGACGAGCATCAGCGCCGCCGAGGTCGGATCGATTCCCGCCACCCAGGCGAGCACGGCCAGCGGCACCAGTAGCGCGAGCACGACCTGCGGCAGGAAACGGGCGAAGTACGCCTCGAGCGAGTCGCCACCCTGGACGACGGAGGCGGCCACCTCGCCGGCCTCGACTCCGTCGAGGGCGGTCGGCTGGTCGCGGAGCCTGCGCTCGACGAGCGCCAGCCGGAGCTCGGAGAGGACGCTCGAGGCGGCGCGGCGCCCGGCGACCTCGAATCCCCAGGCCAGGGCTCCCCGGCCGGCGAAGGCGAGCGCCAGCAGGACGAGGTCGGCCGAGACCGTGCGCGGCGAGGCGCCGAAGAAGGCATGCGCGACCACCCGGGCTAGCAGCGTCGCCTGGAGCAGCACGAGCACCGCGGAGAGGGCACCCAGCGCGGCGTCGACGCCGAGCAGGAGCCGCACCGGCCGGGCGCGGCGCACGAGGCGCTGGTCGAGAACGCGCATGCTCAGCTTGCAGAAGAGTCGCTCGGACGCGCGAGCGCCTCGGTGGGCGGGCGCACCTCCTCGCCGCCGACCCGGGCGCGGAAGACGTGGTAGGTCCACCCTTGATAGAGGAGGATGAGCGGAAGGCAGATCAGCGCCACGATCGACATCACCTCCAGCGTGTAGTGAGCCGACGAGGCGTTGTCGACGGTCAGGCTGTTGCCGAAGTCCGTACTGGAGACCATCACCCTCGGGTAGAGGCTAGTGAAGAGCGTGGCCACCGCGAGCACGACGCCGGTTGCCGTCATGACGAACGCCCACCCGCTCCTTCGTCCGTAGACAAACAGGACCGCAAGAATGAGAGCGGCGATCGCGAGCGCCGCCGGAACGACCGGCCAGAAGACGTTCTTGTCGTTGTTGTCGACGGCTACCACGACCGTCCAGACGAGGAATGCTGCGCCGACCGCCGCCGCGGCGACAGACAGCCTCCGGGCGGCTCCGGCCGCCCGCTCGCACAGCTCTCCCGTGGTTCGCAGAGTGAGGAAGGTCGCTCCGTGGAAGGCGAAGACGAGCACGACCGCGAGGCCGGCGACGACCGTGTAGGCGCTGAAGAGATCCCAAAAATCCCCGGAGAAGTCGCCGCTCGGGTTGATCGGAACGCCGTAGAGGAGGTTGGCGAGCCCAACTCCCCAGATCAGTGAGGCGCCGAAGCTCCCGATCGCGTTCGCCCAGAGCCAGACGGCCCGCCAGCGCGGGCTCTCGCTCTTCGAGCGCCACTCGAAGGAGAGCACGCGGATGATCAGGAAGAAGAGGACGAGCAAGAGGGCGATGTAGAAGCCCGAGAACATCGTCGCGTACCAGCTCGGGAAGGCCGCGAACGTCGCACCACCGGCGGTCACGAGCCAGACCTCGTTGCCGTCCCAGACGGGCCCGATCGTCTGGAACATCTCCCGCCGCTCGCGCTCGTCCCGCGGCAAGAACGGAAGCAGCATGCCGACGCCGAAATCGAACCCCTCAAGCAGGAAGTAGCCGCCCCAGAGCACCGCGATGAGCACGAACCAGAGCGTCTGCAGATCCATTTAGGCGCGCATCCCTAGTAGCCGACCGCCGGCAGCGGCGCCTGGGGAGCCTCCTCGCCCTCCTCGGGCGGGTCGATCTCCGCGTAGTGCCGCATCAGCCCGATGTCGAGAACGAGGAGGGACAGGTAGAGCACGATGAACACGGTGAGACTAATGGCGATCCATGTCGTGCTGACCGAGGGCGAGCTCGCATCCGCGGTCTTGAGCAGCCCCTGGACGATCCACGGCTGCCGTCCGAACTCGGTCAGGCCCCAGCCGCACGCGGCGGCGACGAACGGTAAGAAGGCGTTCACGACCCCGGTCCAGAGGAACCAGCGGTGCTTCTCGAGCGAGCGCCGCCGGTAGAAGAAGGCGCCCACGAGGGCGACGAGGGCGACGAACGAGCCCAGGTACGCCATCCCGCGCATGCACCAGTAGACGGTCTCAACTGCCGGTGTGTAGTTTCCGGAGCCGTACTGCTTCTCGTACTGCGACTGGAGAGGGTTCATGCCCTGGACCTCGCCGTTGAACGAGCCGGTGGCGAGAAACGAGAGCAGCTTGGGAATCTGGATCGAGAACGACGGCGTCTGGTCGCTCTGCGTGAAGCCGCCGATCTGGAAGAGCGAGAACGCGCACGGCTGGCAGGTGTTCCATTGCGCCTCGGTGGCGGAGATCTTCATCGGCTGGAGCTCGGTGACCAGGATGCCGAAGTGGCTCCCGAACCAGAGGTTGATGGACGCGACCGGCACCAGGAAGATCAGCGCGACCTTGGCTGCGCGCTGCATGACGTCCAGGTTTCTCCCACGGAGCAGATGCCAGCAGGCGACGCCGAAGACGACCGCGGCGCCGGCAGTCAGCCCGGCGAAGATCGTGTGGCCGAAGGCGTAGAGGGCCCAGTCGCTCGACAGGAGCGCCCAGGCGCTCGTCAGCTGGGCCTCGCCGTTCACGATCTTGTAGCCGACGGGGTCCTGCATGAACGAGTTCGCCGCGAGGATGAAGTACGCCGACATCCAGGTGCCGAGCACGGCGATCCAGAGCACCGTCAGGTGCAGGCGCGGCGAGAGCCGGTTCCAGCCGAAGATCCAGAGGCCGAGGAAGGTCGACTCGAGGAAGAAGGCCGCGAGGCCCTCGATCGCGAGCGGTGCCCCGAAGACGTTGCCGACGAACTTGGAGTACACCGACCAGTTCATCCCGAACTGGAACTCCTGGACGAGGCCGGTCGCGACGCCGATCGCGAAGTTGATCAGGAAGAGCGTGCCGAAGAAGCGCGTCAGCCGCAGCCAGGCCTCGTTGCCCGTCCGATGCCAGATCGTCTGGAAGGTCGCGACGATCGGTCCCAGCCCGAGTGTCAGCGGAACGAACAGAAAGTGGTAGATCGAGGTCGTCGCGAACTGCGCCCGGGCGAGGTCGACTGCGGTGGACGCGAGCACGCTCATCCGGCTGCAAAGCTAAGAAGCAGCGCTGGCAGCCACATCATCCGATCGGGATGACCCGGACCCGGCCGCGTCGAATCACCCCGTCTGGACGAGGTTCGCCGCCCGGTGCCGGCGCAACCCTTCGGCATGCCAACCGGACCGGTCAGTCCGTCGGGCGAGCAGGTCGAGCTCGCCTTTGCAGACCAGCGCGCCGTCGTCGTCGGCCTCGGCGGTGCCCTGCGGAGTTACTCCGCGGGCGGCCGGGAGCTGCTCGACGGCTACGGCGACGACGAGCTGTGCACCTCCGGCCGGGGCCAGCTCCTGGTCCCGTGGCCGAACCGGATCGAGGATGGCAGCTACGAGTTCGAGGGAGAGCGCCAGCAGCTCCCTCTCGACGAGGTGGCGAGCCGAAACGCGATTCACGGGCTCGTCCGCTGGTCGGTTTGGACCGTTGCCGAGCGCGCTCCGGACAGAGTCGTGCTCGAGCACGTGCTCTACCCGCGGCAGGGCTATCCGTTCGCGCTTGGGCTTCGAGTCGAGTACGCGCTCTCGGCAGAGGGCCTGACGGTGCGGCTCGAGGCCACGAACGTCGGTGCGGGCCCCTGCCCCTACGGAGCCGGCGCGCACCCCTACCTCGCGGTCGGTGCCGACGGCGTCGACGCGGTCACGCTGCGCGTGCCCGCGCGCACCGTCCTCCGCGCCGACGAGCGCAGCCTGCCGGTCGGCATTGCGGCCGTGGAGGGGACCGAGCTCGACTTCCGTGAGCCGAAGCCGATCGGGCCGACGAAGCTCGACCACTGCTACACAGATCTCGAGCGAGACGAGGACGGCCGCGCACGCGTGCGCCTCGGCGAGGGCCTGCCGGCCTTGTGGGCGGACGAGAGCTACCCGTACCTGATGGTGTTCACCGGTGACGGCCTCCCCGACGTCGAGCGACGCAGTCTCGCGGTCGAGCCGATGACCTGCGCTCCGAACGCCTTCCGGAGCGGCGACGGGCTGATTCGGCTGGAGCGCGGCCAGACGCACACCGGCTCCTGGGGCATCACGCCCTGACCGGGATCGCCTTTCCTGGCGCGCGACGAGGTGAGCAGTCCCCGCCGGGCCCGCTCACCTCGCCGATGGTCGCCGTTTAGGCCTCCACGCCCGCAGGGTCGTGTTCGGCCGCCAGGAGGCCGAACACGACCAGGTCTTGGGCGTGGATCCACTCGTCGGCGAGGGTGAAGTCTCCAGCCTTGGCAATTTTGTCCCGTCGCCGTCGCATGAACATCCTGAGCCTCCTGCCCCGCTATGCGGTCACCAGTTCCAGGGCGAAGGATCGGCTCCAACGCTGCCTGGAGCATCGTCCGGATGGGATGAATGGGCAGATGGCCCGGATCGGGCTGCGGCGCAAGCCGCGCGCCCAGGCGTTCGGTCGGCGGGTCTGGCAAGGTTCAGCGAGATGGCCGGGGCTGTTGCTGCGCCAGACGTAGCTTCCGAGCGCTCGCGCGCCGCGCGGCTCGCGCAGGACGCGCGAGTCCGCTACGTCGTGCTCGTCGGCGCCCTGGCCGGTAGCTACTACGCCGCCGCGCAGATCGGCTACACCCTCAAGTTCACCGGCGCAGTTGCGGCGATCGTCTGGCTGCCGGTTGGCGTGGGGATCGCCTTTCTCTACTTCGGCGGCCTCGCCTTGTGGCCGGGCGTGTTGCTGGGCGACCTGCTCGCGAACCAGTACCAGGAGCTCCCGGTCGGCTCGGCGATCGGCCAATCGATCGGAAACGTCCTCGAGGTGGTCGTTGCGACCGTGCTCCTGCGGCGTCTCGTACGCAGCGAGCGCCCACTCGACAGCGTCCCCGGCGTTTGCGGCGTGGTCGCCGCGATCTTCGTGGGCACCGCGGTCAGCGCGACGGTGGGGCCGCTGTCGCTTCGTTTCGAGGGTGCCGTCATGGTTATCACGGTGGTCGTGCTCAGCGAGCTCGCCCTGCGCAGCGACCGCCCGCAGAGCTACATCGTCTTCCCCGCGCTGGTCTGGGCCGCGCTCCGCTTCGGCCCGCGCGGCGGCACCCTCGCGGTCGCCGTGGCGGTCGGCTTCGCGCTCTGGAAGACCGCCCACCACGCGGGGCCGTTCGTCGTGCATTCGATCCCGCGCAGCACCCTCAGCACCCAGCTGTACGTCGGCGTGGCGGCGCTCACGGCGATGTTCATGGCCGCCGTGGTCTCGGAGCGCGAGGCGTTCGCACGGGGGCTCGTCGAATCGCGGGCCCGCCTGGTCGGAGCTGCGGACCGGGAGCGGCGGCGGCTCGAGCACAACCTCCACGACAGCGCTCAGCTCACGCTGACGATGCTCGCGGTCCACCTGGGCGCAGCCAGGGAGAAGGCGGTGCGAGCGCCGGAGGAGTCCGAGGCACTGTTCGAGGAGGCAGAGGAGCAGGCGGAGGTCGCGATCGAGCAGCTGCGGGAGCTCGCGCGCGGAATCCACCCGAGCGTCCTCACCGACCTCGGCCTCGCCGAGGCGATCAAGAGCCTTGCCCACCACTCGCCCGTACCGATCCAGGTGCTCGAACTGCCACAGGCCAGGCTCGACGCCACGGCGGAGGCGGCTGCCTACTACGTCGTCGCCGAGGCCCTCACCAACGCGCAGAGGCACGCTCAGGCCCAGGCGATCACGATTCGCGCGGGTGGGCGGAGCGGCAAGCTGGAGGTCGAGGTGGTCGACGACGGTGTCGGCGGCGCGGACGAGGGTCTCGGCTCGGGATTGCAGGGCCTCCGGGATCGCGTCGAAGCCGTCGGCGGCACCTTCGCGGTCTTCAGCGCCCCGGGTTGGGGAACCCGAATCCACGCGACGTTTCCGACCGGTGATGCCGCGCTCGGCTCCTGACGAATGACCTAACCGGGCTAGACGGGACCCGCGTTCCAAGAGCGAGTCTTCAGACATGGAATTGCACGCTGCCGGCTACTTCGGGGCGGGCTCCCGCGGCCGGGGTCCCGACATCCGCCGCTTTCGCGTCAAGCACGCTCTGCGCTCGGTCGAGCACGCGCTGATCCTGCTCGACAGCCGTCCCAGCGAGGGGATCGAGATCGCCGCGCTGGAGCGGATTCGGGACGACCTCTCGATCCTGCTCCGCTCGCCCGACGTCAAGCACTGATGAGGCCACGCGGCTCGGTCGATGCGATCCACTTCGAGATCGCCGAGTTCCCCTGGGCCATACGTCTCGCCGGACGCCTGGGTAGGTCCTGGAGGGTCGTGATCCACCAGCGCTCGGGTGTCACCGTCGTGACGGCCGAGCTCGGGCCGACACCCGGCGACCTCTCCGCGCTGCTGCGCGAAGTCGAGGCGTGGGCCGGGGAGGAGTCGTTTCCCGCTATTCCCTTCGAGATCGACGGCAAGGAGTACGTCCTCGAAGCGAGCGACGACTAACTGGAGAATCGTCCTGTACGGATGAGAGCCAGCCGCTCTTGCAGGCGCACACTGGGATTGTGTCGCGCCTGGAAGCCTTGGGGGGTGACGTCGAGGGAGCGCTCGAGCGCGTGAAAGTGCCCAGCTACGTCATCGACGAGCACGGGATCATCCGCTGGCTCAACCCGGCCGCCGTGCGCCTCGTGGGCGACGCTCGCGGCCGGCAGTTCACGTCGGTCGTCGCCCCCGAGGAAACGCTGCGCGCACGGGAGACCTTCGCCAAGCACATGGTCGGCACCGAAGACGTCGAGGGCTCGGTCGTCCTCTTGGACGAGGACGGCGAACGCGTGTCGGTCGAGGTGAGCTCGGTCTGCCTCTACAGCTGCCACCGGGTGATCGGCGTGTTCGGCCAGCTCTCCGACGTCGAGGAGGAGCCGCAGGCACCGCTCCACCCGCACCTGACGCCTCGCCAGGCGGAGGTGTTGCGCCTGCTCGAGCACGGGCGCTCGACCGAGCAGATCGCGAGTGAGCTTCATCTGAGCAAGGAGACCGTTCGCAACCACGTTCGGGGCATGTTCCGCGCGCTCGGAGTCCACTCACGCCTCGAGGCGGTCGCGGTGGGGCGGCAGGAGCATTTGATCCCGGGCTGACTCAGGCAAGTACGTTGGTCTTGCCGCGCTGGAACTCCGTGGCCGTGACGTCGCCCGCGTCCCGCAGAGCCAGACACTCAGAAAGCTGATCGCCGCCACCACTGGCCCCAGAGCGGGTCATTACCTCAGGTGAAATCCGTGTGTGCTGGGATAGGCGGAGGACGAACAGACTGGAGACGAACGTGTCCTCGGATCGGCCGCAGGCCGCGGTGAAGACCAAGAAGCGCTGGGGAGCGGGACGGATCGTCCTCGTCCTGATCGGCGTCGCCTTCGTCGTCGCGACCTTCGTGTTCTTCCTGCCGAAGATTGCCGACTACCGCGAGGTGTGGGGGGTCGTCAAAGCTCTGTCGTGGCCGTGGATCGTCGCGCTGCTCGCGGTGGAGGCCTTCAACATCCTGACCTTCGCGCCGCCGTGGCAGGTGGCGCTTCCCGGCCTGCGGTTCCTGCCGGCGCTGGCGATGACGCAGGTCTCTACGGCCCTCTCGCTCGTTGTCCCCGGCGGGGCCGCTGTCGGGATCGCCGGCTCGTACGGGATGCTCCGCAGCCGGGGCTTCGCCGGCCGAGACGTCGGCCGCGCCGTGACGCTGACCGGACTCTGGAGCCAGTTCGCGAACCTGCTCTATCCGGTCGTCGCCCTCTTCCTGCTGACGACGCAGGGAGGGACGTCGCCGGCGCTCGCCACCGCCGCCTTCATCGGGGTCGCCGTGCTCGGGGTCGTCGTTGCCGGGCTCGTGCTCGTGCTCGTGAGCGACCGGATGGCGTCCGACCTCGGCGACGTCGCCGCCCGCCTGACGAACCGGGTTCTGCGCGCGCTCCGGCGGGAGCCCGTCGGCTGGGGCGGCGAGAGCTTCGAGCGCTTTCGGGACGAGGCCGGCGATCTCCTGGTGCGCCGCTGGCACCTGCTCACGCTGGCCACATTCGTCGGCAGCCTCAGCGTGTTCGCCGTGCTGCTCGTCTCCCTGCGCGCGCTTCACGTTCCCGCAGCTCAGGTGTCGGGGGTCGAGGCGTTTGCGGCCTGGGCGCTCGTGCGCCTGATCGCCTCCGTCCCGCTCACGCCGGGCGGGATCGGCGTCGTCGAGCTCGGCCTGACCGGTGCGCTGGTCGGCTTCGGCGGCAACAACGCGGGTGTCGTCGCCGCCGTCCTCGTCTTCCGCTTCCTCACCATCGTCCCCACGCTCGTTCTCGGTCTCCTGGGCGCTGCGACCTGGCGTCGACTCAACCCTCCGAGCCTCAGCCGCTCCGAGTCGCCTGGGTGACAGTCGGGGTCACGCCCGCGATCGTCGCGAGAGCCCAGGCTCCCACGGGCGGACGATGCTAGCTCTCTGAAGCCTACGCGGGCGTGGTGTCGAGCTCGCGCTTGCGGCGGGACGATTGCGACTGCCGCTTCCCGGCCGAGAGCTCGACCTTGCGCAGTCGGATGCTTGCCGGTGTCACCTCGACGCACTCGTCCCCGCGGATGAACTCGAGCGCCTGCTCGAGCGAGAGCGGGCGAGGCGGGATCAGGCGGACGAGCTCGTCGGCGGTGGAGGAGCGCATGTTCGTCAGCTTCTTCTCCTTGGCGGCGTTCACGTCGAGGTCGTTGTCGCGGGAGTTCTCGCCCACGATCATCCCCTCGTAGAGCTCCGCCCGGGGGCCGATGAAAAGCGAGCCGCGCTCTTGGAGAGCGGCGATCGCGAAGGCTGTTGCCTGCCCGCGCCGGTCGGCGACGAGGCTGCCGGTCGGACGGGTGCGCAGGTCGCCGTGCCAGGGCTCCCAGCGCTCGAAGACGTGATGCAGGATCCCGGTGCCCCGGGTCTCGGTGAGGAACTCGGTGCGGAAGCCGATCAGCCCCCTGGCCGGGACGAGGTACTCCATCCGCGCCCAGCCGGTGCCGTGGTTGACCAGCTGCTGGAGCCTGCCCCTGCGCAGCGAGAGCAGCTGCGTGACGACGCCGATGTAGTCCTCGGGCACGTCGATCGCGACCCGCTCGACGGGCTCGTGCTTGGAGCCGTCGAGCTCGCGCGTCAGCACCTCTGGCTTGCCGACGGTCAGCTCGAATCCTTCGCGGCGCATGATCTCGATCAGCACCGCGAGCTGGAGCTCGCCGCGGCCCTGCACTTCCCAGATCTCAGGCTTCGCGGTCGGCTGGACGCGCAGCGAGACGTTGCCGACGAGCTCCTGCTCGAGCCGAGCGATCAGGGCGCTCGCGGTCACCTTGTCGCCCTCGAGGCCGGCGAGCGGAGAGGTGTTGATCCCGAGCGTCATCGCCAGCGAGGGCTCGTCGACGGCGGTCACGGGTAGCGGGCGAGGATCCTCGGCGTCGCCGATCGTCTCGCCGATCGTCACCTCGGGCAGCCCGGCGAGCGCCACTATCTCGCCCGGGCCCGCCTCGTCAGCCGGGACGCGGTCGAGCGCCTCGGTCACGTACAGCTCGGTCACGCGCGCCAGCTCGATCGTCCCGTCAGCGCGACACCAGGCGACCTGCTCGCCTTTGCGGATCGTCCCGTGCAGGACGCGCAGCAGCGCAAGCCGGCCCACGTACGGCGAGGCATCGAGGTTCGTGACGAGGGCCTGAAGCGGGTGCTCCGGGTCGTACGAGGGCGCCGGCACCGTGGCGAGCAGCGTCTCGACGAGCGGCCCGAGATCGTCGGCGAGCTCGTCCGGCGCCAGGCCGGCGCGACCCTCGCGCGCGTTGCAGTAGACGATCGGAAACTCGATCTGCGCCTCGTCGGCGTCGAGGTCGAGGAAGAGCTCGTAGACCTCGTTCACCACGGCCTCGGTCCGCGCATCCGGGCGGTCGACCTTGTTCACGACGAGCACGACCGGCAGGCGTGCCTCGAGGGCCTTGCGCAGGACGAAGCGCGTCTGCGGCAGGGGACCCTCGCTCGCGTCGACGAGCAGCAGGACCCCGTCCACCATCGTCAGGCCGCGCTCGACCTCGCCGCCGAAATCGGCGTGGCCGGGCGTGTCGACGATGTTCACCTTCGTCTCGCCGACCTGGACGGCGGTGTTCTTGGCGAGGATCGTGATGCCCTTCTCGCGCTCGAGGTCCATCGAGTCGAGCACGCGCTCGGCGACGTCCTGGTTGGCGCGAAACGAGCCCGCCTGCCAGAGCAGGGCGTCGACGAGCGTCGTCTTGCCATGGTCGACGTGGGCGACTATCGCCACGTTGCGAAGCTCGTCACGGCGGGCGGTGCGTCGGGCCGGTGGGGACACGCCGGCCACAGTACCGGCGCGAGTTCACAATGGGCCGGGCAGGGATCAAACCTACCTGCAAATCAGCAATGTTTTTTGGCTGAGGTTGGCACCGGGATAGGCACCATGCGAGCGAGAGTCAACTAGAGAAGCGCTTCGAGCACTGGCTTTAGACCCTCGAGCGTCACGTCGGCGCGACCCCGGCCAGTTGCGCCGAGTAGGCGGCCTCGCCCTCCGCCCATTGTTTTCCGGGCGGCAAATCGTCCGCCTCCACCCAATACCACCAAGAGCCCGGCGGAGGTCCGTTAAGGCGTGATGATGAAGTCGCCAGGTGAATCATCGGCACTCCCGGCGAGTCATAGCGTCTCAGCGCACGCGCCCACTGATGGTGAACCCGATTTCGGGCGAAGCGCACCGCTGTGAGCAAGTCGTCCTCCATGGGTGTTCCTCTTTCGCTGAAGTACAGGTCGATGCTCGCAGCCCAATTGAGTGCTTCGAACAACGGGAGAAAGGTCTCTCTCTCGCCGGCGTCCCCGCTCTCCGTCTCGCTACGGAGCCGGTCGAGGGCCTTGATGTACCCCTCGACCCATCCGGAAGTCGTTACCGACCACACCGCTCACTAGGCCGAGGTGGCCTTCTTGCCCAGTCGGTCCTGCGTACTTCCCTACGCTGTGCTGACAGGTTCGAAGGTGAAGCGATTGCCACGTTCGATCTGTACTTGAAAATATCTGACGTCGGGTTTCTCTTCGGGCTTCGTTGCAAGTGACTCCAACACCTCTCGGGTGGGAGATCCGACTCGATGCCATCCAGCTTCCCGCGTAGAGCATCGAGAACCTGGATGGCGCTCCGCAGCGCCTCGCCTTCTGTGTCACCCCAGGCGTGTGCGTTACCGGCGAATGGGCCACTCGCTGAGGTCGCGTAGCCCCGCGTTGAATCGGGCCAGACAGCGATGATCGATTGAGCGCGCCCTTGGGCGCCTGGGGCTTGGGCGGTCGATACCTCGGGCCAGGCACGACGGCCCAGAAGTCGAGCTCGCGTTCTACTGCCCGGAATGCGCCGAGCGGGAGTTGGACGGCTAATTCTGGCGCGAAGCGTCCGCCGGCCTGCTCGGTGTCAGAATCCGCCGGCCCGCCTCATGACGTCGCAAGATGGGGCTCTTCGATGCCGTACCTAACGGCGTCACGGTCAAGGGCGTCTAGTAAGTGAATCTCACCGTGCCGGACACTCTCGCCTTATAGGCGACGCAGCGGCCAAGGAACCGGTGCCGGTAATGGGTCAGCGTCACCTGGAACTTGCCGGCGCCGTTCCACGTCGTGGGCGTCGAGACAGCCTTTAGCGTGCTGGCAACGAGGTACTTCTGGTTCGCGCAATTAGCTCCGCGGTCGAGCGTCGTGATCTCGCCTCCATGGTGGCCGAAACTCCCGACGACAGCGTCGACCGAGCTGCCCGGGCCGCGAAGCGTCATCGCAAAGGAGCCGCCGTTGACGTAGGTTGGGTCCGAGCCGAGTGGGTCGTGCTTCACTCTCGCGTTCCAGTACACCGTGCCGCCTGCGTCGCCACTGCCGTTGCCGGCGAAAGAGCCAACTTTGGACGTGAAGGCGTACTCGTAGCCGATGATGTTGAAGCTGGTTGACACCGGCGGCGACGAAGCAGCCGCGGGAAGCGCACCTGCCGCGAGGGCGAGAGCTACGACCAGTAATCCGCGAGTCGTTCTCATAGCGTCGCCGGATTAGACCCCCTCTCCGTAGGCGAAGTTAGCCGTGTTCGGCTCGCAACCCGTCCCCAAACACGTTGCGAGCCGACCCAAGCGTTGTATCGGCCTATCGGTGTGATCATCGGGCGATGGACCTCAAGCAGGCGAGTGACGTTCTGCGCCCGGTCGTCGTCCAGATCGACGATCGAGACGGAAACGTCATCGGCAGCGGGTTTTTCGTCGACGACAAGGCGCACGTCGCTACAGCCTGGCACGTGGTCGCGAATCTCCCCTCCCCGACGGTTGCTCTCGCGCAGCCGAACACGGAGAACATGCGCGCCAACTTCACAGGGGTGAACGCGGCGCTACTCGGCAAGGATGAACCCCACGACCTAGCGATCCTAGAGATGGCACGCAACCCGTTCGAGGGCGAGATGCGCTCGGGGATCAGGATCGACGAAGAAGAGATCGACGTGCTTTACGGCACCGCTACGCTTGACTCCACGCGGCCCGATGACGGAGAGTCAATCGCGATTTCCGGCTATCCGCTGGCAAACCCCGCGCTCGTGACGACCTCGGGCTAAATCGCCTCGGCGTGGAAATGGGACGTCAACGACGTACGTACGCCCAGCGGCACCACGATCCCGGAGATGTCCGATGTCTACCTTGCCGACGTGCAGGCCAACCCCGGGACGTGCAGGCCAACCCCGGCAATAGTGGTGGCCCTGCCTACCGCATCTCCGACGGAGATCATCGGCGTCTGCATCTCGGTTCAGGGGGCCCCGACATGGGACGCAGCGGGCGCTGGCAGCGATTTTTCTGCGAATGCGGGCTTGACCGAAATCCGTCCGATGCGTTATCTCGCCGCTCTCATCGCAACCGTGACGAGCCCCAGTTAGCAGCGCTGGCGTTAGCAGCGCTGGCAATCTCCGAGGTAGGCACCGGGTTAGGCACTACTCGTACGTTCAAGGCATCCACGGCACGCATGGCCCCCTCAACCATGCGCTCCTCGCGTAGCCAGGTTTTTCTTGATGGGCCGGGCAGGGATCGAACCTGCGGCCTTGGGATTAAAAGTCCCCTGCTCTACCAACTGAGCTACCGGCCCGCCAGTGCCTATTGAAGCGAAGAACGCGCGTCAGTGGTCGGGCGCACCGACCCGGTCACGGGCCGATCTGGGCGCCGGACGCGTGCGCCTCAGCCACCGCCGCCGCCCCCTGAGACCCCGCGCCCTCGACGTCCATGTGCGGCAAGACCCGGTCGAGCCAGGCCGGCACCCACCAGCTGCCCTTGCCGGCGAGAACGAGCACCGCCGGAGCGAACACGAGCACGGTCACCGCGGCCAGCGCGACGCCTACGGAAAGGCCGACCCCGAACTGCTTCACGGTCGGATCGGCGTTCAGGATGAAGCTGCCGAAGACCGCGATCATGATCAGCGCCGCCGCGACGATCACGCGCGCGCCCGCGGCGAGTCCGTACCGGATCGCGTCGCGGTCGCTACCTCCCTCGGCGCGGTGCTGCTCGATCTTGCTGATCAGGAACACCTGGTAGTCCATCGACAGCCCGAACAGCACGGTGAACATCATCAGCGGCACGTAGCTCGCGATCGGGTCGGTCCCGCTCGCGGTGTCGAGCCCGACGAGGCTCAGACCCCAGCCCTTCTGGAAGACGGCGGTCAGGACGCCGAAGGCGGCTGTGACCGAGAGCACGTTCGCCACGGCCGCCTGGACGGCGAAGAGGAGCGAGCGAAAGGCCATCAGCAGGATGCAGAAGCTCAGCCCGATCACCACGGCGATCACGAGCGCCAGCCTCGAGGAGATCCCGTCGGCAAGATCGACGTAGCTGGCCGTCTGGCCGCCGACGAACGCCTCGAGGTTCGTGCGCTGCGTCGCCTGTGGGATGGTGTAGGTGCGCAGCGTCCTGACCAGGTCGGCGGTCGCGGTCGCGGCGGGAGCCGTCGTCGCGATCACGGTGAAGGTGGCGGCGTCGCCGGGCTTGTTGATCCGCGGCGGCGAGACGACCTTGACCCCGGCGGCGGCGGCGAGCCCGTCCTGGAGGTCGACGAGGCTTGGATCGGTCCCGCGGGAATCGCCTCCGGCCTTCGTCAGCTCGTTCGTCAGGTCGGTCTTCAGCTGCTTGGCCTGCTGCTGCTGGCTCTGCGCCGACTGCTGCTGGCCTTGGAGCGTTACCTGCTGCGTCTGCAGCTCCGCCGACTGTGTCTGGAGATTGGCCGCCTGCGTCTGGAGCTTCGCCGCCTGGACTTGCAGGTCGGACGCCTGCTGGACGAGCGCCTGCTTCTCCTTGACCAGCGTCACTGCATCGGTCGCCAGCGCTGCCGCTTGGCCTGCCAGCGCGATCGCGCGGTTGGCGATGCTCACCTCCTTCTCGCGGAGGCTTCGCGCTTGGGAGAGTAGGGCCTGCGAGGCCTCGCGGTTCGCCTGCTCCTGCTGGACGAGGGTGTCGAGCTGCTTCTCCAGCCGGGTCTCCTGGTCCTCGAGCTTGCGGAGCTTCGCCTGCAGCTTGGCCTTCTGGCTCGCGCTCTTGGCCCGCTTGAGCTGCGCCTCGACCTTCCGCTGCTCAGCCTGGTTCTTCGCCAGCCGGCGCACGACGGTCGTCAGCTGCTTGGTCACCTTCGCCCCCTCGCCGACGACCTGCTGCGCCTGGGAGCCCGTCGCGACGATCTGCTTCGTCAGGGCGACCTGGTCCGCCTCGAGCTGGTTCGCCGAAGCCTGAAGCTGCGCCTGTTCCTGCGAGTCGGCCTTTGCCTGGCGCTCGAGGCTCGCCTGCTCGCTTTCGAGGCTCCCTTGCTGCTGCTCGAGTTGCTGCTGCTGCTTGGTGAGCTGTTGCCCCTGAACCGTGAGCGCATTCGCCTGCGCTGTCAGCTGCCGCTGCTGGCTCTTGCCCTGCTTCTGCTCCTGCTCGAGCTGCTTCTGCAGGCTCTCGGCCTGCTGCTGCTGGCTCGTGTACTCGCTGCTCGGCTTCGGCGGGCTGCCGAGCCTGACCGCCACCAGGAGCGGGCCGTTGTAGCCGACGCCGAAGCCCGCCGCCATCAGGTCGTAGGCCTGGCGCTCGGTCGTGGACTTCGGCGTCGCACCCACGTCCTCCTGGCCCAGGTTCAAGGAGAGGAACGGGATGATCAGCGGGATCAGGAGGGCGAGCACCGCGCCGATCGCCCACCAAGGCCGCGTCGTAACCGCCCGCGCCCAAACGCCCCAGAAGCCGCCTTCGAGATCCTTGGGCCTGGGGCGGAGGAAGGCCGGCACGCGGACCGCCTCGATGTGCGCGCCGACGAGCGAGAGCACCGCAGGGAGCAGCGTGATGGACGCCAGCACGGCGGTCACGACCGCGACCGCCGACGAGTATCCGAGCGCTGTCACGAGCGGGATCCCGGCCACGAGCAGCGTGAGCAGCGCGATCACGACGGTCGTGCCTGCGAAGACGATGGCGCTGCCGGAGGTCGCAACCGCCATCGCGATCGACTCGTTCAGCGGCATCCCCTGTCCCCTGTTCAACCGGTGGCGGCTGACGAGGAACAACGCGTAGTCGATGCCGACGCCTAGTCCGATCATCGTCGCAAGCGTCGGCGCGATCGTGGGCACGGTCACGACCTGGCCGAGGACCACGATCAGCGACAGGCCGGCCGCAAGGCCGAGAACCGCCGACACGATCGGGAGGCCCATCGCGACGAGCGTCCCGAACGTGAACGCGAGGATGATCATCGCGGCGATCAAGCCGATCACCTCACTGCTCTCCGTGGCCGGCTCCGAGAGCTCACTCCCCACGGAGCCGCCCACCGCGACCTGCATCCCGGCCCGGCGGGCCGGATCGCCGGCGTCGAGGACGCTCTGGGCGATTTCCTGCGTGAGCTCGTCGCCGCTGACGTCGAGCAGGACGGGGATGAAGGCAGTCCGCTTGTCCGTGCTGATCTGCGGAGCGCCCTGCTGGCTGAAGGGGTCGACTGCGCTCGCGACGTGCGGGAGCTTCTTCACCTTCGCGAAGGACGCCTCGATCGCCTGCTTCGGGTTCGCGTCGTGGGCTGCTGCCGTTCTGCTGCGGCGGGAAGCGGGCGGCGAGCAGGTCCGTCGCAGCCTGGCTGTCGGTCCCGGGTAGCCGGAGGTTGTTGCTCGTGTTGCTGCCGAAGCTGCGGGAGACGGCGACGAGGACCACGAGCAGGACGATCCACGCGCCTAGGACGACCCATTTCCTTCGGGCCGCGAACATGCCCAGCCGGTGGAGAACCTGCGCCACGCCGTTGAGGCTAATCCGCCCGGGAAGGGTCGTCTAGCCGGGGCCGGAGACAGCTGCTCGTTCGTTGACGACGGCGGTCCCCGCGAGGAAGTCCTGGAACGCTCGTCGCGGCGGCTCGGCCGAGCCCCGGAATGATGGCCGAGAATGATCTCGGTGTGATCGTCGGTTCCCACCTCCTGCAAGCGCCTGCAGCGCGGAGTGGGTGTGGTCGGAATGGAGCCTTGGGGTGAACGGGATTCCCTGACGCCGCAGCTTGGCGTACGACCTTGCCCATGCGGGGGAACCATCTGCAGCGCGTCGAGCGCGGCCTTAGTTGAGGCAGTCCGCTGAGGTGGAAACGCTGTCTTTGGTTACGGTAACGACGCAGCTTGGGCCTGTACCGCCTGCCGGTCGGAAGTAGACAGACCAAGCGTCGTGACCATCGACAACCGTTCTCTCCTGCGTCGAGAATTGAAGCGCAGGCTTGGCACCGCGCTGTTTCTTGAGTGATTGTTCTGCCCTGGTCCGGGCCTGGTATGGGTTGAGCCCTGCGAAACTGGTGGATTCGCGCACGAGGTCGGGCCAGGGATAGAACGCCAGGTGCACGGCGAGGATCGACAGCCCTGCGACCAGAATGACGGCAACGAAGTGCAGCCGGTGTCGCAGCTTGCCGACCGTAAAGAAGAGCGTGGGGAAGCGGACGATCCGGTTGGCCCAGAAGGCCAACAAACCGGGAAGAAGGATCCCGAGGAATCCGAGGACACCGTAGATGATGCAGCCCCGACCGAACTCGCTGTCCACGAAGCTGACCGCGAGCACCATCGCAACGGCCTCAAGGCCGAAAACGAGGATCCAGTTGTACCAAGACCATTCAGTGGCGGATGGACGGGCATCAGCGGGATCAGTAACCGCAGCGGCTCTGCGATAGGCGCGGCCGCTCTCTCGGCGCTCACCGCGGTACGCGATCGCTTGGAAGAGTGCGACGGCGATCGTGCCCACGACGATGACGCCGACCCAATCCCAGCGTTTCTCGAGCTCGCCGACGGTGGACGAGATCGTCGGCCAGGGGAACGCATTCTTAACGCCTTTTGATATCGCGGCCAAGAGCTCGATCAGCAGAGCCAGTGCCACGACCGGGCCCCAGAACCCGTAGCCGCGCCTCTCCACCGACCCGACCGGCCCGTACAAGCTCCACCGCCACTTCAGGATCAGGACCCACGTTTTGGGCGACCACCACGGCCTCTCTGGGCGCGGGGCGGCTCGTCTTCTCTCACTGCCGCGCTCAGATGTCGGAGCCTGCGGCTGCTCCGAACTCATGCGGCAAACAGTACGAGATCTGCCTCCATCGGGCGAGTGATTGCCGCCGCGCTGGCCGCCTTGCTGGCGCTGCAACTCGGACTCGCGCCCTGATGGCCGTTGTCTCGGCTAACTGCGGGACGTCGAAAAGCTGCCTCGACGCCGACCGGCATGGCTCGCCGAACCCGCCTGCGAGCCTTACCGCCCGCGCTTGTAGGGCTCGAGCCCCGGACGGATCGACTTCTCGTCGAGGAACTGCTCGAGGCCCTGCTCGCGACCGCGCTCCTCGTCGAGGAACTGCGACTGCTCGAGCTTTGCGTAGAGGTAGTCCTCGGCGGTGTCCCAGCTCATCGTCTGCGCGTGCTTGACACCGAGCTTCGCGGCGCGGAGCACGACCGGGTTCTTCTCGAGCAGCTCGCGCGCCAGCACCTCGACCTCCTCGCGTAGGCGCTCGCGCGGGACGCTCCAGTTGACGAGCCCCATCTCCGCGGCCTTGCGGCCGTCGAACGTCCGTCCGGTCATGATGTAGAGGAGCGCCTCGCGGGTGCCGACGGTCTCCGCAAGGCCGCGGCTGACGAGGCTCCCCGGCGGTATGCCCCAGTTGATCTCGGACAGGCCGAAGGTCGCCTCGTCCGCTGCGACGGCGAGGTCGCAGGCGCAGAGCGGCGTGAACGCGCCACCGAAGCACCAGCCGTTCACCATCGCGATCGTCGGCTTCGGATACGTGCGCAACAGCCGCCACTGCCAGTAGTTCGCGTCGCGTCGGACACGCCGCTGCACGTGCTCGGGCTGCCCGTCGACTTCGCGGAAGTACTCCTTCAGGTCCATCCCGGCGGAAAACGAGTCGCCCGCGCCCGACAGGACGAGCACACCGCAGTCGTCGTTGGCGTCGAGCTCGAGCAGGACGTCCACCATCTCGGCGTTCAGCGTCGGGTTCATTGCGTTGCGCTTCTCGGGCCGGTCGAGCGTGACCCACGCAATGCCGTCGTCAAGCTCGACGGTGACGGTCTCGCGACTCATCCCCAGACCTCCTTGGCCACCCTGCTCCGCTCCCACTGGCGTCTTCCCGAGCATTAGACTAGAGCTTCCGGCGCCACCTGAGCTTTGTCCTGTCATCAGGAGGAGGCTATGCAGGATACGAGCTACCGAAACCTCGAGGAATTGCTGCAGGCTGCGGGAGATCCGGTCGAGCTTGCGCGCAATTCGCAAATCGGGCCGTACGTCTATCCCGCTGTAGCGAATGAATTCACGAACTGGAGAGACGAGCAAGTTGCGTGGCGGGAAAGCGCCGCGCTATTCGATCAGTCCCACCACATGACCGATCTCTCGGTCAAAGGCCCCGATGCGATCAGGCTGTTCTCTGACCTCGGAGTCAATACCTTCGACAATTTCGCTGTGAGCAAGGCCAAGCAGTTCGTAGCCTGCAATCACGACGGCTATGTGATCGGGGACGCCATTCTCTTTTTCCTGGACGAGAACAGCGTTCGCCTCGTCGGACGCCCGTCCGCCCACAACTGGGTTCAGTACCACGCCGAGACCGGTGACTACGACGTGCAGGTGGACCGAGACGAGCGGACCGCGGTGAACCCGAGCGGCCGGCGTGAGCTCTACCGCTACCAGGTCCAGGGACCAAGGGCGCTCGACGTCCTGACGGCCGTGAACGGCGGCTCTCTCCCCGAGATCAAGTTCTTCAACCTGGGCGAGCTCACCATCGCGGGCCGGAAGGTCCGCGCGTTCCATCACGGCATGTCCGGCGCGCCCGGGATGGAGCTGTTCGGCCCCTGGGAGGAGGGCGAAGAGGTGAAGGCCGCGATCGTGGAGACCGGTCGGGAGTTCGGGCTCCGTCAGGTCGGCTCGAGGGTGTACGCCACGAACACGCTCGAATCGGGCTGGATCCCGTGCCCGCTTCCCGCCGTCTTCACGGGTGACGAGATGAAGGCCTACCGGGAATGGCTGCCGGCGAACGGCTACGAAGGCACGGGCTCTCTCGGCGGCAGCTACTACGCGAATGCCATCACCGACTACTACCTGACGCCTCACGATCTCGGCTACGGGCCGTTCGTGAGGTTCGACCACGATTTCGTTGGCCGAGACGCTCTCGAGAACATGGCCGACACGCCAAAGCGTCAGAAGGTCACGTTGGCCTGGAACGGCGAGGACGTTGCCCGCGCCATGGGGACGATGTTCGAGAGGGGAGACGGCGCCAAGTACATCGACCTTCCCCTGTCCAACTACGCGACCTGGCCGTACGACAAGGTGCTCCAGGACAGCGAGCTGATCGGCCTGTCGACGTTCTCCGGCTACAGCCACAACGAGCGCTCGATGCTCTCGCTGGCGATGGTCGACCCCGACATCGAGATCGGCACCGAGGTGACCCTGGTCTGGGGCGAGGAAGGCGGCGGCTCCTCGAAGCCGGTGGTCGAGCGGCACGTGCAGGCCGAGATCCGGGCGATCGTCAGCCCGTGCCCGTACTCCGAGGTTGCCCGCACCTCGTACGCCGAGGGCTGGAGGACCAAGGCCGCGGTCTCCTGAGAGGGCGACCGGTTCTAGGCCGGCCGGAGCCCGAGCAGTCTCGCCGCGTTCTCCTTGAGGATCAGCGGTCGCACCTCGTCGCGGAACGGCGCCTGCTCGAAGTCGGCCAACCAGCGCTCCGGCGTCAGCAGGGGAAAATCGGAGCCGAAGAGCATCTTCTCGCGCAGCTGTGTGTTGGCGTACTGGACGAGCTGCGCCGGGAAGTACTTCGGCGACCAGCCGGAGAGATCGATCCAGACGTTCTCCTTGTGCAGGCAGATCGAGATCGCCTCGTCCTGCCACGGAAACGACGGATGCGCAAGCACGATCGGCAGCTCGGGGAAGTCGGCGGCGACATCGTCCAGGCACAGCGGGTTCGAGTACTTGAGGCGCAGCCCGCCGCCGCCGGGGAGGCCGGTGCCGATGCCGCTGTGGCCGGTATGAAAGAGCGCCGGCAACCGGGCCTCCGCGATCGCCTCGTAGAGCGGGTACGCACTGTGGTCGTTCGGGAAGAACTCCTGCAGGTTCGGGTGGAACTTGAACCCCTTCACGTCGTGCTCGTCGATCAGGCGGCGTGCTCGCTCGACGGCGTCTGAGCGCCCTGGGTCGACGCTTGCGAACGGGATCAGGACGTCCGGGTTCGCGCGCGCAGCGTCGCCGATCTCCTCGTTGGGGATCGGCGGCCGGCCGCTGCGAGCCTCCCAGTCGACGGTGAACAGCACCGCTGCGATGTTTCGGGCGCGGTAGTAGGCGGCGACGTCGTCGACCGTCGGTAACGGCTCGTCGCTTCCGAAGTAGCGAGCCGCCGCGGCTCGGAGCTCCGGTGGCAGCGGATCATGGCCGGCGCGTGAGAGTTCGGTGTGCACGTGGACGTCGATCGCAGTGACGGCAGCGACGTCGATCACGGTGTCACCGTCCCGAGCTCGTCCTGGAGCGCCGCGCCCGCCGCGAGCAGGTCCCAGTCGGCGCCCGGGGCTCCGATCAGCGAGACGCTCACGGGCAGACCGCTCCGCCGCCCGACACCGGACGGCAG